>WNGL01000333.1_pt1 | contig 54671 bp, 37 predicted proteins | sample 5400591 | NCBI WGS metagenome assembly WNGL01 (sample SAMN13153377, study PRJNA577476) | soil metagenome | isolation source: 80 cm soil or saprolite under Garry oak tree replicate 1 | place: USA:California | collected 2016-06-15 | reverse complement strand
AGGCGGCGGCGGTCTGGCACGTGCTGACCTCGGCCCGGGCCGTCGAGGTGGTCACCGGCCCGGCGGGGACAGGCAAGACCCGGGTGCTGGCCGCCGCCGCGCGGGCGTGGGGCGGCCCGGTGTTCGGCACCGCGACCTCCCAGAACGCCACCAACGAGCTCCGCCAGGCCGGTGTCCGCGTCGCGGCGAACACGACCAGGCTCCTAGCCGACCTCGACGCCATCCCCCCAGGGTCGCTGATCGAGGTGGACGAAGGGTCGATGGTGTCCCTGGCCCATCTGGCCGCGCTGACCGAGTACGCGGCGCGGAACGGCTGCAAGCTGGTGCTGGCCGGAGATCCTGAGCAGCTCGCCGCCGTGGAAGGCGGCGGCGCGATGATGCTACTGGCGGACCGGCTCGGGTACGTGCAGCTGGCCGAGCCGGTCCGGTTCAAAGCCGGATGGGAACGCGACGCCTCGCTGCGGCTGCGCAGCGGGGACGCCACCGCGCTGGACGACTACGACCAGCACGGCCGGATCCGCGGCGCTCCGCCCGAGCAGGCCATGGACCAGGCCGTCCATGCCTACGTGGCCAGCTACCTGGCCGGGCGGGACGTCCTGCTGATGGCGGCGGACTGGACCCGGTGCCGGGAACTGTCCGTCCGGATCCGCGAGGACCTGATCCACCTCGGCCTGGTCAATGCCACCCGGTCCGTACGCATCGCGGAAGGCGCTGAGGCGTCGGCCGGAGACCTGATCATCTGCCGCCGCAACGACCATCGCCTCGAGGCGGGCGAGCCGGGCCGCGCCCTGGCCAACGGGGACGTCCTGCGGATCGAGGCCATCACCGGCAGCGGCCTGATGGTCCGCCGCCTGCTCGAGGCCGACCCGGCGACCGGACAGCGGCGATTCACCGAACGGGCGTTCTGCTACGCCGGCTACCAGTCCTCTGACTTGGCCTATGCGATCACCGGGCACTCCGCCCAGGGCGCCACCGTGCACACCGGGATCGCGTTGGTCACCGGCAACGAGGACCGGCACTGGCTGTACCCGGCCATGACCCGCGGCACCGACGCCAACCTGGCCTTCGTCTTCACCACCCCGCCGAAGGCGGCCGACCCGCGCCCTGGCACCCGGGCCGCTCCCGAACTGGACCGCTACGAGGGCATCCGCCGCGAACGCCAAGGGTTCCTGCCGGCCCAGCCCGCCGCCGGGCCAGGCAACCTGGACCCGCGGGAGCCGATCGCCGTGCTGGCCGATGTGCTGGACTGGGACGGTGCCGAGCTATCGGCTTCCGAGACCAGGCGGCGCAATCTGGCCAATGCTGATCACCTGGGTGTCCTCCACGCGATCTGGGCCGCCGAGATCCGCGGCGTCCGCGAGGACCGGTACCGCGAGCTGGTCATGGCCGTCCTGCCGACCGGCTACCGGCAGCCACTGTCGCACCAGGCCCGGTGGCTGTTCCGGACCCTGCATGCTGCTGAGCTCGCCGGGCTTGATCCCGCCGAGGTCACCTGCACGGCGATCGCCTCACGTGACCTGGCCGGCGTCCGGGACATCGCCAGCGTCCTGGACGCCCGGATCCGTCCGCGCGTCGACCCGCTGCTGCCTCAGCCGCAGGGCCCCTGGGCCGAACGGGTTCCCCAGCTGCCGGACCCCGAGCGCAGGGCTTACCTGGCGGAGATCGCTGCCATGATGGACGGCCGTAAGCAGCGCCTCGGTCAGCATGCTGCCCAGATCGCGCCCATGTGGGCCATCACGGCGCTCGGCCTGGTACCGGATGATGCGGCCGTCCGGCAGGAATGGGAGCGCAAGGCGTCCTCGATCGCCGCCTACCGGGAGATGTACGGCTATGACGACCCGCACGACCCGATCGGCCCCGAGCCCACCCGGGACACGCCGGATCAGCGGGCCGCCTGGCATGAGGCCTTCCTCTCCCTCGGCCCGGCCGGCCAGCCTGACTTCCGGGCAATGCGCGACGGCCGGCTGTGGCTGATCCGGGACACCTACGCCGCCGAGACCGCCTGGGCTCCCCGCCACGTCGGCCGGGAACTGCGACTAGCCCGGCTCGGGACAGCCAACGCCGACCTGGGCGCCATCCGCGCCGCTGCCGAAGCCGATGCCGCCCGCAAGGCCGACGATCATGCCCGCGCCGGGCGGCACGAGGAACTGGCCGCCTCCTACCGAGCAATGGGCAACCGCTACCGGCAGCAAGAAACCCTCTTCGCCCAGACCATGACCGACCGAACGGAGTGGGAGCACGCCACCGAACACTCCCGCCGCCTGGCCATCGCGGCCGACGCCGAACTACGACGCCGCCATCCGGACTTGAGGATCAAGCCGCTGCACCCGGTTGAACCGGGCCCAGTCAGTGACATCGATCGCGAAGAACTGACCCTGACTCCCGACAAGAAAATCGGCGAGATGGCCGCCTGGATCCGCGACCTTGCCACGCAGCGCCCGGCGTTCCGCGAGAAAATCGAGGAACGTCAGGGGCTGATGGTGCCCAGCGAAGACCCGGACTGGGGCGACCTCGGTGAGGCCTTCCCCGCCTGGAAGGCGCCCGGCCGGGATGCGATCTTGCAGCCGCCCAAGCCGCAGATCACCCCCTCCGCCCAGATCCTCCAGCTCGCCCATGAACAAGACACCGAACCCGAGGCAGCTGATTGACCCTAGGGCTGGCCCGTCATGCAGGACCAACAACGCATCACGAGCTGACCCTAGCCCGGACCTAGGAATTCTCTGGCATGCGCTGCACCCGTGGTGACTGGCACGTCTCACGTCATTACCAGTTAGACGTGCGACAGGCTAGCGAGGCTAACGCTGGGTATTCATCGGGTAACGACTAGATTGAACTATGGAAGATCGCGCCGGTCGGCGTGTTCGCTGTGTCGGGTGCCCGCCCGTAGAGTCGTCTCTGCCGGGCAAAGTGAGGACGCGATGAGGCTTGAGGACGTAACTCCTGGCGCGCAGATCACCGGGATCACCGGCGGTGTACCGGCGACTGTGGTGGCGGCTACGTGGATTGGCGGAAACGCCCTGCGCCTCACCTTCCGGACGGAGAATGCGAAGCTCGACGAGCGCATCCTGTACCGCGACCACGAGCCCCGCCTGGAAGTCGTAAAGCACGCCGCGTACGACCTGACCGCAGACGCCGCAGCCTTCAAGCTCGCAGCCGAGGCGCTGCGCATCCGTATGGCGGGCCGTTTCGACCCGATGCTCGCGGTGCATACCTCCGATCTGGAGCCGCTCCCTCATCAGATCCAGGCCGTCTACGGCGAGCTCCTGGGCAGGACCCCGCTCCGCTTCCTGCTCGCCGACGATCCCGGCGCGGGCAAGACGATCATGGCCGGCCTTTACATCAAGGAGCTCATGCTTCGTAGTGACCTGGAGCGCTGCCTGATCGTCGCGCCCGGCGGGCTGGTCGAGCAGTGGCAGGACGAGCTGCGGGATAAGTTCGGCATGTCGTTCGAGCTGCTCACTCGCCAGCTGGCCGACGCAGAGCCGGACGGCAGAGTCTTCGTCCGGCACCATTTGCTCATTGCACGGATGGACCAGCTTTCCCGCTCTGACGAGTTTAAGGAGCAGCTCGATAAGGCTGACTGGGACCTGGTGGTCGTGGATGAGGCGCACCGGATGGCCGCGCATTACTTCGGCAGCGAGCTGAAGAAGACCAAGCGCTACCAGCTCGGCGAGCTCCTGGGCCGCCACGCCAGGCATTTCCTTCTGATGACCGCGACCCCGCACGCGGGCCGCGAAGAGGATTTCCAGCTGTTCATGGCGCTGCTGGACACCGACCGGTTCGAGGGCCGCTACCGGGACGCGGTGCATACGGTGAACACCGACGGGCTGATGCGCCGCATGATGAAGGAAGATCTCAAGACATTCGAGGGCAGGCCGTTGTTCCCCGAACGCCGCGCCTACACCGTCAGCTACGAGCTCTCATCCGGGGAGAAAGACCTCTACGACGCGGTTACCCAGTATGTTCGCGAGGAGATGAACCGCGCTGACCGGCTCAAGCAGGAAGGCGACAACAAGCGCAGCTTCACCGTCGGCTTCGCGCTCACCGTCCTGCAACGGCGCCTGGCCTCCAGCCCTGAAGCGATCCTTAAGTCACTGGAACGACGCAGCAAGCGCCTGGAGAAGCGGCGCCACGAGATGCGTTACGGCGAGTCCGCGACGCAGGACAGCGACCTGGCCAGACGGCTCAGCGAGATGCTCGGCAGGGACCTGGCCGATGAGGATGAGATCGATGACGTGCCGAGCGGCGAGGCCGAGGAGATCGAATCCGAGGTAGCCGACGCCGCTACCGCGGCGCGCACGATCGCCGAACTCGACAAGGAACTCGCCATCCTCGCCGACCTGGTAGAGGTCGCGCGCCGGGTGCGGCACAGCGGCACCGACAAGAAGTGGACCGAGCTCCGCGACCTGCTCACCGACAACACGATGGTGACCGGCGAGAAGATCATCATCTTCACCGAGCACCGGGACACCCTGGAGTACCTCGCCGAACGGATCCGCGGCCTTATCGGCCGCCCCGACGCCGTGGTCACCATCCACGGCGGGGTCAGCCGCGAGGAACGACGCAAGATCACCGAACTATTCACGCAGGACATCGACACAAGAATCCTCGTCGCGACGGATGCTGCGGGCGAGGGCCTGAACCTGCAGCGCGCCCACCTGATGGTCAACTACGACCTGCCGTGGAACCCGAACCGGATCGAGCAGCGCTTCGGCCGCATCCACCGCATCGGCCAGACCGAGGTCTGTCACCTGTGGAACCTCGTCGCCGGCGACACCCGCGAGGGCATGGTCTTCACCCAGTTGCTCGGCAAGATCGAAGAGCAGCGCAAGGCCTACCACGGCAACGTCTTCGACGTGCTCGGCGAGGCCTTCGAGGGCAATCCGCTCCGGGACCTGCTGGTCAAGGCCATCCGGTACGGCAACCAGCCGGAGGTCCGCGCCAGGCTGCACGAGATCATCGACAAGACCGTCGGGGAGGGCCTGGACAAGCTGATTGCCGAGCGCGCCGCGCACGCCGACATCTTCGCCACCGCGGACCTGGAGAAATGGCGGGCCCGGATGGATGAGGCGCGCGCCCGCCGCCTGCAGCCCCACTACATCCGCGCGTTCTTCATGGCCGCGTTCACGCTGCTCGGCGGCCGCCTTTCCGAGCGTGAGTCCGGCCGCTATGAGATCCGGCATGTCCCCGCCGATATCCGCGACCGGGACCGGCAGGTCGGCCTCGGCGCTCCAGTGCTCACCAAGTACGAGCGGGTGACGTTCGATAAGGAGCTGACCCGCCCGGTCGGCAAGCCGGGCGCGGACCTGCTGGCCCCCGGGCACCCGCTGCTCGACGCGGTGACCGACCTGATCATCGAGCGCTACGGCACGCTGCTCAAGCAAGGCACGATGTTCGCCGACCGGCACGACTCCGGCGAGGAGCCACGCCTGCTGGTCGCCGTCACCCACGAGATCACCGACGGCCACGACCCGGCCCGCACTGTCACGAAGAAGTTCGGTTTCGCGGAGGTGGACGCCCAGGGTCCCGACGGGGTGCGCGCCGCCGGCGAGGCGCGCTACCTCGACTACACCCCCTTGGATGATGCCGAACGGGTGGCGGCGACTCCCCTGCGGGACGCACCCTGGCTGTCCGCAGGGGTGGAGACCATCGCGCTGGACTGGGCCGTTACCGAAGGCATGCCCGAAGAACTGACCCGAACGCGCGAGCTCGTCACCGCCCGGGTCACCCAGGTCCGCCGCCTAGTGAAGCAGCGCCTGACCGGCGAGATCAACTACTGGGACATGCGCCACACCGAGCTGCTCGACGGCCAGTCGGCAGGCCGGTCCCTGAAAATGAAGCCAGAAACCGCGCACGCGCGCGCCCGCGACCTCGAACGCAGACTGGACAAACGTCTCGCAGAGCTGGACCAGGACGAGGAACTGATCGCCCGGCCGCCGGTCATCTCCGCCGCGGCGCTAGTCATCCCGCAGGGCCTGCTCGACAAGCTGCTTGGTGTCTCCAGCCAGCGGAATCTCCCGAAAGACACCACGGAGACCGACCGCCGCGCCATCGCAGCCGTCCTGACCGCTGAACTCGGCCTCGGCCGCGCCCCCCGCGAAATGCCACATAACAATCCGGGCTACGACGTCGTCTCGCGCTGCCGCGACGGCCACCTCATATACATCGAGGTCAAGGGCCGCGTCGAGGGCGCCGAAGACTTCTGGGTGACCCGGACGGAGGCCCTGCACGGCAAGAATTCCGGCATCGGATCCCGTCTCGCGATGGTTTCCGTCCATCCCGCCGGGCCGCAGTTCGACGCGGTTCGCTATATCGTCAATCCGTTCCGTGACGTCGACTTCGGCGACTTCGCCGCGACCGGCATGCTCGGCAACTGGCTGAAAGAGTGGAAACGCGGAGGGGACCCGGTATGAGCAGCAAGAATCTCTGGTACAAGCCGAAGCTAATCGAGGTGGCGCTGCCACTGGAGGACATCAGCAAAGCGTCCGCTCGCGAGAAGGCCATCCGTCACGGCCATCCATCGACGCTGCACCTGTGGTGGTCGCGCAAACCCCTCGCCGCTGCACGGGCGGTCTTGTTTGCTCAGCTAGTCGATGACCCGTCGGCGCACCCCGACAAATTTCCTACCGAGGAAGAGCAGAAGACGGAGCGCAGCCGCCTGCACGACATCATCTCCCGCCTAGTCATCTGGGAAAACATCCATGACGAGAAGCTGTTCAAAGAGGCGCACGAGGAGATCCTCAAGTCCACTGGCGGTGATCCGCCCCCAATCTTGGACCCCTTCGCTGGTGGCGGGTCGATCCCGTTGGAGGCCCAGCGCCTCGGCCTGGAGGCGCATGCGTCGGACTTGAACCCTGTCGCGGTGTTGATCAACAAGGCCCTGATCGAAATCCCGCCGAAGTGGAAAGGGCACGCCCCCGTCTTCCCTCGCGCTGCCGCCGACCGGCTGTCCTGGCCAGGCGCGACCGGACTGGCGGAAGACGTACGCCGATACGGCAAGTGGGTCCGCGATGAGGCTGAAAAGCGAATTGGGAGTCTCTATCCAAAGGTCAAGATCTCAGGTATTGACACACCCGTCGTCGCCTGGATATGGGCACGCACAGTTACCTGCCCGAACCCTACTTGCAATGGATCAATGCCGGTGGTCAACAAGTTCTGGCTTGGCAAGAAAAAGGGTAGAGAGCGTTATGTTGTCCCTATCCCGAGCGGGAAGCATGTCCGCTTCGAAATCGGCGGTCCTGACGGCATCCCACGGGAGGGCACTGTAAGCCGCACCGGCGCCGTTTGCCTGCTTTGCGACACGCCGGTTCCGCTGTCATACATCCGCGCCGAAGGTAAGGCCGGGCGGATGGGAACGCAACTTATGGCTATCGCTGTGGAGGGCAAACGTCAGCGGTATTATGTCGCTCCTATAGAAGAACACGAGCGCGCGGCCGATGTAAGCCGCCCCGAGGATGTGCCGGACTCCGAGATTCCGCACAACCCTCGGTATCTCACTGCCCCGAACTATGGCATGCGTACTTGGGGGGACCTTTTCACCAATCGCCAGCTTAAGGTCCTCACTACCCTCAGCGATCTTGTTCATGAAGCTCGTGAACGGGCTATGAATGAGGGCGCTGAACCCGATTATGCCAACGCGCTAGCAACTTACTTGGCTCTCGCGATGAGCCGGGTCGCATCTACGAACTCAAGCTTGTGTAGGTGGCGGCCTGACGCTGGAAAGGAAAGCGTAAACGATACTTTTGGGCGCCAAGCGATTCAAATGGTATGGGAATTCGCAGAAGGATGCCCCTTTACAGAGGGCCCACCATCCTACTCATGGAGCATTTCGTGGGTAGCACGTGTTCTCGACTCACTTCAGCCCAACGCCCCGGCCACAGCACGCCAAGGCGATGCCGCTCGGGTCTCCATAAGAGCGCTTGTTGCCACCGATCCGCCTTACTACGACAACATCGGCTATGCTGACCTCTCCGACTTCTTTTACACGTGGTTGCGACGGTCGCTCGGGGATATATATCCGGAACTCACGGGCACCGTACTCACACCCAAGACTGACGAACTCGTGGCCGATCCTTTCCGGCACGGCGGCAAGGAGAACGCTGAGCGATTCTTCGAGGATGGGTTCACAAGCGTCTTCCGCCACATCTGCCAGGGAACCCCTGACGGATACCCGATTACTGTCTTCTACGCGTTCAAACAAGCCGAGACTGATGACGATGGCGGTCACGCGTCAACTGGCTGGGAAACACTACTAGAAGGAATGCTGAATTCAGGATGGGCCGTGACCGGAACATGGCCTATACGCACAGAACTGATCAATCGGCAGCGCAGCCTTGAGTCCAACGCACTCGCGTCGTCAATCGTCCTTGCTTGTCGACCCCGACCCGCGGACGCGGGGTTTACTGACCGCCGAGGACTCATTGCCGCGCTGCGGGAAGGTTTTCCCGAGGCGCTGCGAAACCTCGAGCAGGGCAAGGTCGCGCCGGTCGACCTTCGGCAAGCCGCTATCGGACCGGGGATGGCCGTGTTCTCTCGATATGCGCGGGTGAATGAGCCGGATGGGTCGCCGATGCGAGTACGGGCTGCGCTCTCCCTCATCAATCAGGTACTGGACGAGAAGCTTTCGCAGCTTGAGGGGGACGTGTCCGCGGAAACGCGGTGGTGCGTGGAATGGTTCAAGCAGTACGAGTTTGAACCAGGACCGTTTGGGGCCGCGGAGACGTTGTCTAAGGGCATCGATACGAGCATTGATGCGCTAGAGCGCGGCGGTGTGCTGAAGTCACGTGCCGGGAAAGTGAAACTTCTGTCCGTTCGGGATCTTCCTGAAGATTATGATCCGGCGGATGATGACCACACCTCGGAGTGGGAGATCTGCCTGCATATGGCCAAAGCGCTAGAATTCAAGGGCGCATCCGACGCAGCCGCTTCTATGGCCGCCGCACGCGACGTAGTTGACCTGGATGACGTACGAGAGCTTGCATACCTTCTCTATTCGATCGCGGAGAAGAAGGGCTGGGCGGAGACCGCGCTGCTGTTCAACAACCTCGGCACGTCGTGGACGGACCTGGAGGACGCGTCGCGGAAGGTGACCGGGGGCGGGTCGGGGCAGAGCGAGTTCACGCTGGAGTTCGGGAGCGACGACGATGGCGACGAGTAACCGGGACCGGATCGACGCAGGGCTGCAGCTTCTCGGGGCCGGGTTGCGGCCGTTCGTAGACTCGGTAATGTCCGCGTCGGTGCCTGGCGAGCGGGACTGGATGGAGATTCTCGACGCGCGGAACAACGCGCGGCGCGGGACCAACTTCAGTAACTCCAAGGACGACCCGCGGTTCCTGCTTACGGTGGTCACCGACGAGTGGCGGCTGTTTAAAGACAAGCTGTCGCGGGCCGAGCAGTCGTTTGCCAGCGAGCTCCGGGAGACCGGGAATAAGTGGGGGCACGGTTCGGCGTTCAGCGCCGACGACACGTACCGTGCGCTGGACACAATGGAGCGACTCCTTGCGGCGGTGGATGCCACGACCGAGGCTGACGCGGTGCGAAAGCTGCGGCGGGATGCGCAGCAGGTTGCGTTCAACTCCGAGACCAAGCGGGCTGTGCAGGCCGTGACCGGGGTCGAGGGGCACGGGCTGAAGCCGTGGCGTGAGGTGATCATGCCGCACAAGGACGTGCGGAACGGGAACCTGCGCGGTGCGGAGTTCGCCGCGGACTTGCACTATGTGTCACTCGGCGACGGTTCGCCCGAGTACGTGGATCCGGTGGAGTTCTTCCGGCGCACCTACCTGACCGAGGGGCTGCGAGATCTGCTGACGTGGGCGGCGCGGCGGATCAGCGGGGACCGGAACGCACCGCCGGTGGTCAACCTGCAGACGAACTTCGGCGGCGGCAAGACACACTCGATGCTGGCGCTGTGGCACCTGCTTTCCGGCACTTCACTGACGTCATATCCGGACGAGCTGCAGAAGCTGCTGGCTGGTTACTCGCTGCCTGCCGCACGCCGGGTTGTGCTGGTCGGGAACCACATTGCGGCTGGGAAGGGCTCGACCAAGCCAGATGGCACGAAGGTGCAGACGCTGTGGGGAGAGCTTGCCTGGCAGCTAGGTCACACCGCTGGCGGCCCTGACGAAGCACGGCGGGCCTTTGAGATGGTGCATGACGCTGACGAAACGCGATCCAACCCCGGGGCAGCGCTCGGTGAGCTCATCCGCGCCTACGCGCCGTGCCTGATCCTGATCGACGAGTGGGTGGCGTACGCCCGGCAGCTGTACGGGCGGGACGACCTGGTCGGCGGCACGTTCGACACCCAGTTCACGTTCGCGCAGACGCTGACCGAGGCCGTCAAGGCGGTGCCGGGCGCGATGCTGGTGGTGTCGATCCCCGCGTCTTCGGCGGCCCCGTCGGCGGAGGAGATCGAACGCGGCGCCACCGATATTGAGGTCGGTGGCATGAACGGGCGGGAGGCGCTGGCCCGGCTACAGCAGGTAATCCGGCGGATCGCTGATCAGTGGCGACCCGCTTCTGCGGTTGAGTCGTTCGCGATCGTCCGGCAGCGGCTGTTCGAGGAGGCCGGAGCCTCGGCACAATCGGAGATCGCCGCGGTCGCGCGGGTGTTCACCGACTTCTATGCGCGTAACCGCGCCGAGTTTCCTGCCGGGGTCGCCGAGCCGTCCTATGAGGAGCGGATCAAGGCCGCGTACCCAGTGCATCCGGAACTGTTCGACCGGCTGTACCAGGACTGGTCAACCCTGGACCGGTTCCAGCGAACGCGTGGCGTGCTGCGGCTGATGTCGGCGGTCATCCATACTCTGTGGCTGCGCGACGACCCGGCACCGCTGATAATGCCGGGCGGCGTGCCGCTGGACGCCGACGAGGTGCTGTCGGAGATCACCCAGTACCTGGAGGACAACTTCAAGCCCGTGATCGACAGCGACATCGACGGGCCTTCCGCTACCCCGGCGTTGATCGACGCGAGCCGGCCCACCTACGGGCAGCGGCGGATCACGCGGCGGATCGCGCGGTCAGTCTTTCTCGGCTCGGCCCCGACGCTGAAGGCAGCGCACAAGGGGATCGAGCAGCCCCGGGTATGGCTCGGCATGGCGACGCCAGGCGACGCTGTGGGTAACTTCGGGTCAGCGCTTCACCTGCTGTCGGAGCAGGCCACATATCTCTACAACGAGGGCGCTCGGTACTGGTATGACACGCATGCCTCTGTCAACCGGATGGCCGAGGACCAGGCCGACCGGCTGAGGGACCGTCCCGAGGAGACATGGGAGGAGATCCTGCGGCGGCTGCGCACGCGGGAGACCTCGGTCCGCGGCATGTTTGCACGGGTACAGGCCGGCCCGGAGAACAGCGGGGAAATCGCCGACGACCCGGCGGTCCGGTTGGTCGTCCTCCACCCGCAGTACTCGCACACCCGGGGGGACATCGGCTCGCCAGGTTACGTGTTCGCTATGAGCGCGCTGACCGGGCGCGGCACCGCGCAGCGGATGAACAGGAACATGGTCGTCTTCCTCGCTGCCGATGCACGCCGGTACACCGAGCTAGACGAGGCCGTACGCAAGTACCTGGCGTGGAAGGACATCGGAGACCGGATTCCCGAACTAGACCTTTCGACGCAGCAGGTGGCTCAGGCACACAAACGCCTGAAGGACGCCGACGAGACCATAGATCTGCGCATCTCAACCGCTTATCACTGGCTGCTCGTCCCGGTACAGCCGACAGTCGACCGCCCGGTGTCCCTAGATGAGATCAAGACCGACACAGCGAAAGACCGGCTGGCCGAACGCGCCAGTGACAAGCTGCGCGCCGCCGACATGCTGCGCATCGTGCAGGGGCCGCAGAACATCCGGCTGGATCTGGGCCAGTTCCTCTCCGCCATCTGGTCTGCCGGGCACATCGCAGTAGGCAAGCTCTGGGACTACTACTGCCAGTACGCCTACCTACCCCGGCTGGCCGACCGCTCGGTGCTCGACCGCGGAATCCTCGCAGTCTTTGATCAGATGGTATGGGACCAGGACGGCTTCGCGGTCGCATCTGGCTACGACGAAGCGAGCGGCAGGTACGCCGGCCTGGCGATCCCCCAGGAGAACGTCCCGCCGCAGATCACCGACTCGACATTGCTGGTCCGGCCCGACCGCGCGATCGGCCAGCGTGAGCAGGAGCGAGCCGAGCAAGAAGCCGCCCGCGCCGTGGCCGCAGCAGCGGCAGCGTCCGCCGCAGGCACCGGGGCCGTCAGCGGCATAGGCACGGACAGCGGCGCGACCGCATCCGGTGCGGGCGACAGAGCCTCAGGCAGCGGATCGTTCCCCGGAACAGCGTCAGCCCAAGGTGGATCTGTTCCCCACGGCGGGTCCGTACCGTCCGGCGGCGCTGGCACTACTCTCACCCCGCCCAAGCACACGCGGTTTTACGGCACCGTCCGCCTCGACCCGGAGCGCTTCGGCCGCGACCTCAACCGCCTCTACCAGGAAGTTATCCAACACCTCGCCGCCCCCGAAGGCGTGGAATTGGAGATCACCGTCGAGATTAGCGCCTCGAAGAAGGACGGATTCCCCCACGACAAGGCTCGTATCGTCACCGAGAACGCCCGCACGCTGAAGTTCGACCAGTACGGTTTCGAGGATCGATGACGCCGTCATTGCGGACCGGAAGGGCCGACATGACCGCACGGGAGCTGCCTTACCTGAGGTTGCGGCCACCGGCCCCATGCCGTTCTTTCCAGGCCCGATTCCGCGGCCTGGGCACGCAAATGGGCGCTCATATCCACCAGCGTGACGCGGCAGCAGATGCGGAGTCCGCCAAATGCGTGCCGCTATATCGGTCGAGGCGGGGCCGTGCCGGTATGCGTCCGGCTCAGGTCCCGCGCTGGATGACAGGTCACCTCTCGCCCTCCCCTATTGGGCCTCAGGTTTCCGGGCTAGCGGGAACTACGCCGAGGGTTAGTTCTTCGGCTGCATCGAATTCCTGGGTGTTGAGTTGCACTGTGCGCCGTACTGTCGTCTCGGTTGTGGTCGTGGTGTTCCAGAGGTTGGCGAATGGGTCGTGGACCGTGCGGATGAACGGAGGTGCGTTCGGCAAGTCTGCCCGCAGGTTGCCGACTAGGTACAGGTAGAAGTACGGGCGCACCTGACTATGCTGGGCGGTCTTCCATTCGTTCCAGGTCATCTCTTGGACGCGGGCGTTCACTCCCGAGGACTTGAGTTCGATCATTCGTTCTGGCCAGATGCTGTTGCCAGGGGCGAGGGTCATGACATCGAAGCCGGGGAAGTCCGGCGCGACATCGCAGGAGGTCAGGTGCGCCAGCACCGCTTTGAACTGTGGGGATGCGGTCGATGCGGTCATGATCGCGGCTGGCGTCGACACGTCATAGATGAGTGTTTCATCGCTTACCGGCTCATCTGGGTCGAATATCTGGGCGGAGAAGCCCTTCCGGTGCAGGCGGATGACCTCGTAGGCCATGGTGATGTCCATGCCCAGGTGGTTCAGCGCCGTCAGGTCGGTCCCGGAGGATGCATAGCCGTTCCGGCGAGGCTTCCCGCCCGGGCGCAGGTCAGGCCGTCGTAGCTTGCGTTGCTGGCCTGCTGTCCCACGGACGAGTACCGGCGTGCCGTCCAGGGTGAGCTGGGACAGTGACAGGAGCGGGATAGCAGGGTGCGGGGTGGGTTGTTTCCACGGTGGTGTGGGGCCCGGCTCGGGCGCTTGACCGGCTGGTGCCGACACCGGCCCGAAGGCGGCTTCGGGGCCGGGCGTCTCATCTGCCGGATCCTGTATCTCGCCTCTGAGTGCCCGCTTGGCGGCGTCGAGTTCGGCACTGGCCCCTACCAGGCCTAGCAGGCGGAGCCGACCGTCATTGTCTGTTCCGAGAAGCGCGAGGAACGATTCGAGATAGCTCACCTCGAGCAGTTCGGTTACCGCGATCGCGAGGGTTTCCTGCTCTCCCGGGTCAGGTGGCCACGGATGCTCGCCCCACCGGATGACCGCGTGAGGGTTGGCGGTGCCGGGCTGGACGAATGCCCGTCGTTCGGTCTGGACGGCGACGGCGGCGCCGCCGAGGGTTGCCGTTACAGTCAAGTCAGTAACCGGTTCAACGTTGCTGATGAACCACCGAAGTCGCCTGGCGTCTTGCTCTGCGAGCCGTTCCTCGGCCCGGATGACCCGAAGGCGGGCCAGCAGGTACGGGGCCACTTCGCCCAGGCCAGTACGGAAGACTGCCATGCCTGCATCGTCAAGCGCGGGTTCGCCGAGTTCAGGTCGCCATTCCAGCGCCTCGCCGAGGATACCGGCACCGAAAAGAGCCAGCAGGGGGCGGCGCACGGCCGGTTCTCCTTCGAGTACGAAGGTCCAGACATCAGATCCGATGCCAAGGATCTCTCGCAGGCCTGCACGGTCGACCATCAACACCTCGTGTCCGGAACGGAACCGGAACTGACCGGGCCCGCTGGTCACGAGCAACGGGGCATTCTTTAGGAACGGGTCAGTGGCCGCATCTGCCGAGGCGCCGCTTAGCAGCTCGAACATCTCGCGGTACGCTGGCCGGATCACCTGGCGCAGATCCGCGCCCGTGAGCCTGTCGGCCTCCGCCCGGGCTTGGTATAGCTGGGCGAGTCGTCGGCACAGGGCAACTGCGTCGGTGATCTCAAATGTCGTGGGCGTGAGCGTACTGCGGATCCCGAGCAGGTGGGTAAATGGTCGGGGAATCTCGTCGCCTGCCAGGCCCGAATTCAACAGGGGCAGCAGATCACCGGCATCGCGCCCGCTGCGGTTGCGTCCGAATCGTCGGTCCGCCTCCGGAGAGGGGAGCCAGCTGCGGGCCGGCTGAAGGGGTCCCTGGGTCGTCGGGCAGAATCGCCGGCCTTTGAGCCGGGTGACCCACAGGTCATCGCCGGTGGGGTGCCGTTCGTCGTCGTAGGCGCGCCGCGGGTTGCGCAGCCCCGGTGATTTGTCAAGAGGAACCAGCGCGACCTCTGCTTGCGTGAACGGAGCAAGCTGCGGCCAGTTGAGGGCCAGGTGACGGAAAAGGGCTCGTGCGACACTGCCTGTGCCGTCACCCTCGGCTGCTGTGAGCAGCCACCATAGGTGTTCGAGGTCATGAAGTCGGTAAAAGTACCAGGCATTGTGGCGCTGCGGGTCAAGCTCGAAGACGCGTTCGGCGATACGGGCCTGGAATGCCGTCCAAAGATCCCTGAGGTCCCGGAACGCCCAGCCGGCGGGCTGGGTGAGTCCCTTTGTCGACAGCCAGCCGCTTCCCCTGTCCTCAGCGTCGTGGAAGTGCACAGGCCGCAGCACCCGGTTGACGCCAATCCAGGTCAGGAACCGGAGCCACCGGTTATGTTCATCGGCGTCAAGGGGCGACTCCTCATCCTCATCGAGCGGTACTTCGTCCTCAGTGTCAGCTGCGGGCAGCGCACCGTCGTCGAGCCCTTGGTAGCGGTCGAGCAGCCCCTGGAGCTCAGCTGGTTCCACCAGGACCGGCAGCTCCGCATCGTTCATCGGCGTCCCGGCCGCCTTGAGGCTGTCGAGTATGTGGGTGACCGATGCGCCGCCGATCCAGCCGGGACCAAAGTAAGACCGATAGGCGGGAACCCATTCGACAGGTCCGGAGCCGTTGATCCTGCAGGGGACCGGGAGCCGGCACAGATTGAACAGGGCCCGGTTCGGACCGAGGCGCTCATGGGGAAGAGGGTTTGCCGGATTGGGAGTGGGCCCCGACAACTGGCAGATCGCGGCAAGGACATCGTTGGACTGCAGCGCCAGGTGCAACTGCTCGGTCTGTTCATGCTGCTCAAGTTCGAGCGCAGGCAGGACGCTGGTCCGCATCACATCCGGGAACTTGAACTCGCGCAGCCCGAACAGGGCCTGCCACGCTGGCATCTGAGCACGCAGCGCATCGGTGCGCTCCTGCGGCGTTAGCCGTCCCCAGCAGATCTCGTGGGCGAGGAAGCGGATACCGTGCAACGGGACATCCGATTTCAGCGACCGGGTGGGGTAGAAGGCGGCGGCGTCTGCAGTCGGCACGCGGACAGCGCTACCGTCGTCTTCGATGCGGACGGGAAATACGGCCGCCGTCCGCGCAGTCGCCTCAAGCTCCCGGCGGTCCTCAGGATCCACTGCGCGCCAGAGGCGTTCAAGCACATTCAGCACCGGGTCAATTTTGAACCGCTCCGAGGGGTACTTGTACGGCTTTGACCGCCCCGGCTCGGCGTCCGCGAGCAGGCGCGCAACTGCGGCCGCCGAGAGGGCAGTGGCACCGTGGTCTACCGCGATGCGCGCAGGTACCTCCCCGCAGAAACCGACGGAGGGAAGGTGCCGCCCATTGACGGTTACCTCATCAGGGAGGAGGCGACGGATGTCATCACCCAACGTCCCACCGGCAATAGGCGGAACCACGGTCCGTGCGAGGGAGATGAGAGTTTCACCTGCCGGTACAAGCGGCTCATCGGCCAGGGCGCTCGTCATCGCTTTATGCAGCGCCGCGCTGGTGTCGCCCGCGACCGCTGCGGAGCGATCCAGAAGGCCAAGGATCTGGGTCGGTGCCTGGTTCTCATTCCGGAGCGCTGGCAGCAGGCCGTCCTTGAATACGCGGGCCACTTCACCGATGAGCCAGGTGTTGTAATCGTCGCCCGCGGGACTGACACGAATCTCCTGGCGCGACAAATCGCTGGCGAAGGCGCCGTTGATAAGCAGCGGGTAGGGACAGCGTTCCGCGGTCGGGAGGAACACATGGAACCGCCGCCACTCCGAGGGGAGGATGTCGGTGTCATTCCCCAGCAGAACCGCCGCCACGGTGACCTCTGCGAGGTCGACACCCGACCAGGCGTACTCGTTAAGCCCGCCTCGGTGCGTACCGATACGCAACTGATCATCATGGGCGAGCAGGAAACACCAGGTGTCATCGCGGTCCGAACTGATCCAGACCTGGTAAGGCCCCGTATGGTCAAGCCCGGTGCACGGCCGCCATTCACCCCCTTGGTGATGCTTGCGCTCCAACGTCCAGACGATGTCCTCAGAACGCCCGGCAATGTCAACATGAATCTCAAGAACCTCGAGGTGCTTGAGAAACAAGATCGTCGTGACTGGAAGATTAAGCAGGTCCTCGGCCAGACGCGCCCGGCGATCAGCGCCGACCCGAGTGTCGAAGCGGAACCGGAAGAGCGTCTGGTACCCGCGTTCTCGGGCTTCCTCCCACTCGGGACATGTTTCGACCGGCCAAGGAAACCGCATTACCGGGTAGCGTGCCGGTGTGGGCTGCCCGCGCGATGCGAGGAACTCGGTCAGAGACGCTTCGGCGCGCGTCGCATCCATCTCCAGACACCAGGTAGTCGAGTAGACAGCGGGTGTGCTCGTGAGTTCGAGGATCGACTTGAAACCCATGCCTTTATGGCCGATGGATGCCCGCCGCGGTCCGCTGGGGACATCTTTGGTGCCTGCGCCGATGCCGCACAGGCCGCGGATATCGGCTTCCGTGAGAGGCCTGCCGGTGTTGGCAACCCATAGGTCAGTATCGGTGACCCGGAAGCTGACCCGGTCAGCGCGGCTTTCTTCACCGGCCATGGCGTCGTCCGCGTTCTGGAGCAGTTCGTAAATGAGACGGCCTTGGTAGTCGTGCGCGATCTCGGCTTCCTGACTGGCATCCTCGCGAAGCCTGATAGGGCTTGCGCGGTAGACGTCCAGCGTCTCGTTGCGGATGCGCTCAAGAAGCCCATCGCGGTCCGCGGCCAAAGCTAGGAGCCCTCGATATGAGTCACTGCCAAACTGATCACGCGACCTCCACTGCTGTCTCCGCTCACGCCCGATAGACGTAACTATCCCTATCTGGCCTGTCTGGCGCAACGACCAAGACGATCAGCCAACATGGGCCGACTACCCAGCCGGGACGCTGGCAGCCTCTCATTCGGATCCTAGACGGACCCGCGGGACGCATAAGGACGGCTTCACTTCGGCGGAGACGTCCTGGCACGTCCAGCCACGGTCCCGTCGCGTAGTAACCGAGTCCTGACACTCCGGCGCATTCTGCATGCGTGATTGCGCATGCAGCCCGCTCAAGAGAACGAATCGCGCCGAGTGGAAGGAATTCGATGAACCACCCGATTCTCATCGCCGCCCTTGTCGAGGACCGGCGCCGATGGTGCCCCTGTGGGGCCGTTGCCCAAAAGTCCTACGGCGTGTGCCGCGAGTGCCATGCAGTCGCGGTCTGGCGATGCGAGACCGCCCGGACTTGGCGTCGCGTCGCTCACAACTGGACACGTGCCGGAACCCTGAAAGCCCAACTCCTCGCGTGGGCGGCGTCGCTGCTCCAGATCATCAGCAAGGGAGCTGAGAGCTGATGGCTACCGTGCTGATGCTGGTGGTCTTCGCCGTTGTCGTGCTTGTCCTGATCCTGCTCGTGGTCGTGGTCGTCGCTATTAGGCAGGAACCGCGCGACACGGAGATGAGCAACGTGGCGCCAAGCCTGATCGCCGTCATGGTCCGGCGGTTGCTCGGGGTTTACCTGCGCAGGCCTCCTCCCCTAGCGGACAGCCACAAGGAGTGGCCAACCACCGCGTGGACCGAGACGACAAGTCGTCCGTCAGGCGGAAGGAGGTGAGAAACCGCTGCAGGCATACACCGTCGAGCAAGTAGCGAAGATGCTGCATGTCGGTCGGGACAAGGTCTATTACCTGCTCAGGACCGGGCAGCTGCGCAGTCTCAAGATCGGCAAGCTGCGCCGGATCACCGAGCAGCAGCTCGCCGAGTTCATAGCCTCGCTCGACGACGCACGCGCGAGTTAGGGACGTCTAGGGACGCCTTGGCCTAGAATGGGAAACGGGGAATCGGGCCAAGCGGGAGGAGTATCGCCTGTGGCTGCATGGACACCCAAGCCGAAGCGTCGCCGCGAACGCGGTGACGACGGCATTTCCTGGGACAAGATCAATAAGTGCTACGTCGGCACCATCTCGCTCGGCTTCGACGACGCCGGCAAACGCCTTCGGCGGACCGCACGCGGCAAGACCAAGCAGGAGGTCAAGGACAAGCTCGATGGGCTACACGACGAGATCAAGGCAGGCATCTGGACTCCGGCCACCTACACCGTCAAGCAGTGCGTGATGGACTGGCTCGACTCGCTCGAACTCGATCCGCACACCTTGGCCACGTACCGCGGCCAGGCCGAGAAGTGGATCTATCCGAAGATCGGCACCAAGAAGCTGGCGGAGTTCAAGGCGACCGACGCCGATCGGTTCCTGAGGGACGTCGCCAAGGTGCTCAGCAAGTCGTCGCTAGTGAAGATCAAGAGCACGCTGGTTAGGTCGATTCGCCGGGCACAGAAGTACGACCTCATCGGCAGAAACGTCGCCGAGCTCGTCGACGTGCCCCAGGGGCAGCCAGGGCACCCGTCGCGGGCCATGACTGAGGAGCAGGCTGGCAAGGTGCTCCAGGCCGCCAGCGGACAGCCGACCGGCTTCGTCAAGGTCGTGAAGATCAGCCAGGGCAAATATGCATCGACCCACGCGGCCACCGAGACCGGCGAGCTGGCGTGCGGCACTTGGACGCGCCTGAGCGCTCCGGTGACCGAGATCGGCACTGAGCTAGTCCAGACCACCTGTCGCTTCTGCCGCGAACAGCTCGGCCTCGACGAGGAGACGGACACAGGCCGGAGACTCGAAGCGCTCTTCGTCCTGTCGATCACGCTCGGCCTGCGCCCCGGCGAGCTACGCAAGCTCTCCTGGGATCACGTTGACCTCGACAACGCAGTGATCCACGTGTGGCGGTCGGCGAGCCGCACCGGCGACGTCAAGACGCCGAAGTCGAAGCGCTCCCTCGTGCTGCCCAAGCGCGCAGTCACCGCGCTCTGGGCGCATAGGAAGCGCCAAGCGGCCGAGCGGCTGACAGCAGGCGCCGCGTGGCAGGACAACAATCTCGTGTTCTGCCACGAGGACGGGCGCATGTACACCAGCGACGCGCTCAACTGGCGGTTCGGCAAGATGACCCGACGGGCCGGCATCGGGCACTGGCACGCCCATGAGGGACGGCACACCGCGGTGTCGATCATGAGCAGCAACGGCGTCCCGCTCCAGGAGATCAGCGACACCGTTGGGCACAAGTCCACTCACGTGACCGAGACCGTCTACCGTCACGTGATCGTGCCCGCCATCCGCGGCGGGGCGACGGTCATGGACCAGGTCTTCAGCCAGACGGACGACGGAGACGGCCAGCAGGGCGCGAATGCCGCGCCGTAGTCACTTGGTTAGTCACTTGATCTTGATTCGCGAGTTCGAAAAATCTCGCTGAGCTGGAGCCCCGTTACGGAATCGAACCGTAGACCTTCTCCTTACCATGGAGACGCTCTGCCGACTGAGCTAACGGGGCCTGTCTTTAGCTGTCTGACCTGCGGTTTTGAGGCTATCACCCACACGCCAAGGTCGTGCACACCGCTGGTGCGGCGCCTGCTCCGACCTCACGGCCGGGACATCTTCCGCGCCAGCGTAGGAGAGCCTACCGTACTCCTGGCCGCATGGAGACCTCGTCCGCAGGCGTTCAGCCCATCACCTCGCGCCAGCCCGTCCTGCCTGCGCATCCCGCCTCACCCGGCGGAGAACGCGGGGCGACGCCCTGCCGCTCCGTTGCTGGCGAGCGCCCGGCCCGGCGACGAACTCCGGCAAGGGAAGGCGCTGCCGTTCCCGTTCAGTGTCTGCGACAATCCGCGATCTCTATCGTCACGGATTCGCTCAATTTTCCCGGGAGTCACAGGACTTACGCCAGCTGGCGCCAGCCGGCATTCCTGATGCCTGATCGTGCCGACTGGAGCACTAGCTCCACATAGCTCAGAGTGATACAATTCCGGCATAGTTAAACAGAACCTCACATAAACGTCGAAACCAGTCAACGGTACCCCGCACTTGCGCGTGCCGGTAAGACTTCCTTGTTATCGCCGAGAATTCCCGGGTCCTACATAAATGCGCGATCAAAGCCATTCTTTCTCTTCCGGAGATAGCGTCGCAGGCTCCGTTATCTTCTCTTGCCCGCAGGGGTCGAGACGGAAGTAGCGGCACGATGAAAGCGGTCAGGCAACGCGAGCGCAAGCCCTCGGGCGGCGCGCTGGCCCGGCGCCTGAGGCAGCGCCTCCGCGCAAACCGGCTTGTCCCCCCCGCCGCCCCTGGACGCTCTCGCGTCCTGATCGTCTCCCAGGCCACGGTCGATGGCGTGGCCGTTTGCGTGCGCGAGCTCGTCCGGGCCGCGGTCAGCGCGGGATATCGGGTAACGGTCGCCTGTCCTTCGACGGGGGACCTTTCCGGCTGGGCCCGGCAACGGGGAGCGGCCTGGGAACGGCTGGAGATGCGGCGTTCCCCGCACCCGGGCGACCTTCTGGCCGTCAGGCGGCTGCGCCGGCTCGCCAGGAACCACGATCTGGTTCACCTCCACTCCTCGAAGGCCGGTGTCCTGGGGCGCCTGGCCGTGACCAGCCTGGGGTGGCGGCGGCCTCCCGTGGTGTTCACGCCGCATGGCTGGTCATGGCTGGTCGGGGGGCGACTCGCTCCCGCCTACCGGATGATCGAGCGGATCATGCTTCCGCTGGCCACGGCGGTGATAGCCGTGTCCGACGAGGAACGGCTCGATGGCCGGGCCGTTCTCGGCCCGCGGGCGGACGGGATCACGGTCATTCCCAACGGAGTCGATCCACGCCGTTTCTGCCCGCGGGGACCTGTCGCCGAACGGCCGGACGAACCACTCGTCGTCTTCGTCGGGCGCCTGTGTCACGCGAAGGCACCCGACGTGGCCGTCAGGGCCCTGGCCCTCATGCGGACGCAATCAGCCTGGCTGCGGCTGGTGGGAGACGGGGAGGACCGGCCCGGGCTCGAAAACCTCGTAAGCTCGCTCGGCCTGGGCGGACGGGTCGAGTTCCGCGGCTTCCGCCCCGACCCCGCGCCGGACCTCCGGGCGGCCGACGTCGTCGTGATCCCCTCGCGTTACGACGGGATGGCCCTGGTCCTGCTCGAGGCGATGGCGTGCGGCGCGGCCATCGTCGCTACCCGGGTTTCCGGTAGCTCCGCGCTGGCCGGAGCAGGTCAGCTGGTTCCCGCCGAGGACCCGGAGAGCCTGGCCAAGGCGGCCGACGCGCTGCTGGCCGATCCCCGGCGGCGGCGGCTGCTCGGCGCCGCGGCCCGCGAAAAGGCGGCCGGGCATTATTCACTTCAGCGCTCGCTCCAGGAAATACTGAGGCTGTGGCAGAGTCTCGGGGCCCGGCCTGCTACCGGCCTGCCGGATAGGGAGTTCCGGCCCGAGCATATCTCGACGGAGAAGAAGGCCAGTTGAATTCCGGCGGATCCCAAGACGCGATTACACCCCAGCGGGTGGCCAGCGTTCTGTGGCGGAGGAAGCTGGTGTGCTCGATCGTCGCCGCGGCCGTCATCCTGGGCGGTGCGGGGTACGTTCTGGCCCGCCCTAAGGCTTACCAGTCGACGGCCTCGGTCGCACTCCTGCCGGTTTCCACCAACGCGGGCATCCTGCCTAACTATCCGAATCTGCTTGCCAGCCTCATCCCCACTTACGTCCAGCTTGTCTCCAGCCCCGCACTACTCAACCGGGTGGCGGCGACCCTGCCCTTCACCGTTTCCGCGGCCCAGCTCGCGAATGAGGTGCACGCGGAGTCGCTGTCCAACGCGGCCGTCATCAATATCGTGGCCCAGACCGGCAACGCGGCGCGGTCTCAGCAGATCGCCGCCCGCACCATGGCCGTGTTCCTCGACGACCTGCAGGGAAACGGTGTCGTCATCCCCAGCGTCTATGGCCAGCCGGTCGTGCCGGTCAAGACGGCTCCGCCGAGCGTCAAGCTCCTGCTGGGCGCGATCGTCGCGCTGGCCATCGTCCTCGGCCTCGGCGCGGGCCTGCTGTGGGACAGGCTGTCCGGGAAGCCGGACGGCGCCAGGAAGCTAGCCGGGCAGGCTCGCCCGCCTGTGCTGGGCGTCATGCCCAGGCTCGCCGAGCAACGCGACGCCAGCACGATCCTCGCGGCCGAGTACGGCTCGGTACTGCGCCGCAAGCGGGATTCGCTGCGGACCAACTTCATGTATTCCACCGCCGGCCGTAAAGTACGCTCCGTAACCGTCACGAGCCTTCGTCCCGGCGAGGGCAAGACCACGGTCGCGGTCCACCTGGCCGTATCTCTGGCCGAACTTGGCATGTCGGTCGTACTGGTAGACGGCGCGGTCAACGACCCGGCGCTGCACGAGGTCTTCGGCATCGAGAACGGCAAGGGGCTGACGTCCACCGTGCTCAGCGACGCGGATCCGGCGTCACTCCCGACGGCCATACCGTCGGTCAAGGGCCTGCAGGTGGTCACGTCCGGGCCACGGTTGCCCAAACGCGGTCAGGCCAGGCACTGCTGGGAGCGCCTGCCGGAGTTCTTCTCGCTGGCAGATCTCGTCATCGTGGACGGCCCGGCGCTGCAGGGCGGCACCGCGGCCGACACGCTGACGCGTACCACCGACGCGGTGTTGCTCGTCGTTTCCTCGGACGGCGCCTGGCCCGAGGCAGTCGTCTCTGACCTGCGCATGCTGGGTAAGCACAAGACGACCGTACTCGGAACGGTGCTCACCGACGCCGGCAGCGCCGTCCGCGCCGACGGGCAAGAGGACGACGAACCCACCGGCCCGATACCGGGCCCGAAGTCTTCCGCGTCCTGGTCCCAGTGAAGGTACGCGGATCGGCCCGCTCCGCGGCTAGCTGCCTGGGGCGGGTAAGACCCACCGGGGTTCTCCCGCGACCGCCGCGCGGTAAGCGCCGCGATACTGACCGAGCATGCGCTCCGGCCTCCAGGCCCGGGCCGCCGCGAGGGCGGCAGCCCGCAGCGAGGCGGCAAGCTCGTCGTCGGCGAGTATGCGCGACACAGCCGCGCTTACCGCGACCGGATCTCCCGGCGGAACCAGCAGTGCCGCTTCGGGCGGTACCAGGTCGGCAAGGCCATCGACCGCCGTGGCCACCACGGGCGCGCCGAGGGAGAGAGCCTCGAGGAGCGCGAGCGGAAGCCCTTCCCAGGCCGAGGTGGACACCACGCATGCGGCGAGGCCGACGAGAGCGGCGACGTCGTCGACGGCACCGAGGAAACGGACCGGGCTTCCGCGCCGTCTGGCCAGGCTGACCAGTGGCTGCCGGAGCGGCCCTTCGCCCGCTACGGCGAAGGACGGCCCGTTCAGGCGCCCGGCGGCCTCGATGAACACCGGCCAGTTCTTCTGCTCGACGAGCCGCCCTATGCCGACGACGAGCGGTGCCTGGCCGAGGCCAAGGGACCGGCGCAGGGCGGCCTGCCGGCCGGGGCCGGCCGGGCGCAGGGCGGCCCCGTTGGTTATGACATCGATCCGCTCCTCAGGAAAGCCGGCCGCGTGCAGGGAACGAGCGACGGCGGGCGCACAGGCGATGACGCGGCGGGCCGCCGGGCGCAGCACCCGGCACGCCGCCCGGTATTCACCGGGCGCCACCCCGTGAATCGTGGGTACCAGCGCGGCCCGATGGCGCGCGCCGAGCAGCGCGACGCGGGCGAGGGCGGTGGCCCGGACGTTATGGGAATGGACCACGTCCGGGCGCAGCCGCCTGATGCCGCGGGCCAGCCGGGCCGTCGCCGCGCCCATGGCGACAGCGGTGCCACGCGAGGTGGCGGGCAATGCCATGTGCTGAGCGCCGGCCGCCACGACCTTCTCCACCCAGGCGCCCGGTCCCGACGCGACGGTCACGCTATCTCCATGCTCGGTCGCGTCCTGCGCCAGCAGCACGACCAGGCGCTCCATTCCGCCCGGGGCAAATTCCGGCAGCACGTGCAGGATCCTCACGGGCCACCGCCGGCGAGGTCCGACCACAGCCGCAGATGCTCACCGGCACAACGAGCCAGGGAAAAGCTCTCCGCCGCCCGGCTCCTGGCCTCGGCACCGAGCCTGGCCGCCAGATCAGGCTCATCGATCAACCGTTCCATCGCGGCACTCAGCGCATCAGCGTCCCCGGGCGGAACGAGCAGGCCGCAGGGGCCGCTCAGCAGTTCCGGCACCCCGCCCACGGCTGCGGCGATACATGGCATGCCCGCCGCCATGGCCTGCAGCAGCGCTAGCGGAAGGTTCTCGTTCACCGACGGCAGGACGAAGGCGTCAGCCCGGCCGAGCTGAGCGGCGATGTCGGTACGGAAACCAGCGAACTCCACCTGGTGGTCCCGGCCGGACCGTCTGACCATGTCCTCGCAGCGCCGGCGGTCATGACCGGCTCCGATCATCAGCAGCCGCAGGCCTGAGCGGTGGCCCGCGAGGGCGAGGAAGGCCTGAACCAGCACCGGCGTGGCCTTGCAGGGAGCGAACGAACTCACCGTGATGAACGTGCGGATGCTCGCTACCGGGTGGCGGTGCGGCGGGATGGCCACTCCGTTACGCACCAGGCGCAGCCTCCGGGCAGGCACGTGCAGCTCGTGCCTGAGGAAGCCCGCCATGGCCTTCGACGGCGCGACGGTGCAGGTGATCGCGCGGGAGATGATCGCGTCAGCCACGAGCCGGCTGCCGCCCGCTAGGCCGGGCCGGCGGCCGTGGAGTGGTCCAGCCTGCACCCAGCGGCCGGCGGCGCGGTCAGGAACGCCGTGAAAGGTCAGCACGACGGGAACCTTCCTGTCGGCCATCAGCACGGACACCAGGCCGGCCCGGCGGTCCTGGGCGTGGATGACATCGGGCGCCAGCTGTTCCAGGAGCCTGGAGACGGCCGAGAAACCCCGGGCATCCCCCTTCGACCGCACCTGCACCGGAAGCAGCCTGGTCCTGGGCAGGCCGGAGCCGCCGGCCAGACCGGGGCCGAGGATGACCACCTCCGGGCCATCCGCCCGGACGGCGAGTTCCGTGGCCAGGCTCGTGGTCAGGTCCACCGGGCCGCCCCGGTCCTGGGTCAGCAGGAAGGCGACCCTCACGGCCGGCCGGATCCGGGGAGCAGGCTCTTGATCGCCCCCAGCGGGCCGAGGACGTTGAGGCCACCCGCCATGGCCGCCAGGAAGGTGGCGTCGGAGAAGTCCTCCGCGAAACTGCGGGGAATCTCCAGCGGCCTCGTGGCCGGACGCCACCAGCCGGGACGGGTCGTCACCGCCGAGGTGAAGCCGGCCGCCGCGACGGCGGCGGACACCCTGTCGTCGGTCAGGCCGGCGGGATAGGCGAAGGAGGTCACGGGCCGGGCGATGAGATCCTCGAGGTCTTCCTTGCTCCCGCGGACCTCGCGCTCCAGCTCCTGGCGGGCACAGGCTCGAAGGTCGGGATGGGTCCGGCTGTGCGCGCCGATCGTTACGCCGCCGTCGCTCATCTCGAGCACCTGGCTGCGCGTCATGTAGCCCGCTTCGCCCAGCAGTCGGCTCGGGACGTACAAGATGGCCGGCAGGTGATGCTGGCTGAGCGGGCCGAGCGCGTTGGCGTGATTGTCGGCCCAGGCGTCGTCGAAGGTCAGCACCACGCGCCGGGAGCGGCTCCCGCCTGCGGCCAGGAACCGCCCGGCCTCATCCAGGTGCGCCACGGGAAAGCGCTGGCGGTGCTCGTCGAGCAGGCCCATCTGACGGGCGAAGCGCCGGGGCGGAACCGCCAGCCGACCTCCCTCGACGTCGACGCGATGCCATCCGAGGACCGCCACCGCCGGCCCGGGAGGCAGCGGCCAGCGGGCCCGGGCCCGGACCGCCAGCGCGACCGCCGGCCTCACCGGTGCGCTCCGGAGGCGAGTACCTGCACCTGCCCGGGGCCTGGCTGGCGGCCGGCCGGGCGGATGGCCGCCTGGGCGCCCAGCCCGGAAGCGGCGAGGGCGGGCAGGTACCACAGGGGCGGATAGTACTGCTCGGCGAGGAACAGGGCCCCGATGCAAGCCACGATGAAGCCGGTGGCCAAGGCGGCCTGGAGCTGATCCCGTCGCTCGTCATCGGGGAACCGGCGGCGTAGGTCGATCCAGGACAAGACGAGGTAGCCGAGGAACAGGGCCAGCCCGACCGCTCCCTGTTCGGCCAGGATGACGAGGTAGGCCTCCTCGCCGCTGATGGTCAGGACGTTGGAAGGAAACGGCAGGCTTTCCCGCGTCGCGGGCGCGAACTGGTAGAACCGGTAGACGAAATTCCCCGGTCCCACCCCGGTGAGCGGGTAATGCTCCCACTCGCTGACCTCGACCCGGTAGTAGCCGTACCGCACGTTCACGTTCGCGCTGGCGACGTGGGCCTTCTGGCCGAACGCGCCGCTGATGAGCCTGGGCGCGGCCAGGAACGTGACGAGAAGGACGCCGGCCAGGCAGGCCAGGACGGCCAGCGCCCAGCGCAGCCGCAGCCGCCTGGTCAGCACGGCCCAGACGGCAGCCAGGGCCAGGCCCGTCAGCGCACTGCGGGAGAACGTCGCGAGCGTGCACGCCAGGGTCAGGATGAGCGCCGCCGCGCACGCGGCCTTCCCCCGCCAGGTGGCGGCCCACCGTGCTTGATAGACGGCCAGCGGCACGCTGCTGGCGAGAATGAACCCGAAATCGTTGGGATCCTTGATCGGACCGCTGGCCCGGGCGACGTGATGGCTGAAGAAGGCGATCAGCCCGACGACGCTGGCCACGGCGGCGGCGGAGAGTATCACCCGCAGCAGGACGTCGGCGCGGCGCCGTTCTCCCCGGACTGTCTGCAGGACCAGGAAGTAGAGGGTCACGAAGATCAGGTACCGCAGCGAGGTGACCAGGGCGGCCTTGTCGTTCTCGGCACCGGCGACTGACACCAGCGTCCAGGCCAGGAAGAGGGCGAGGACCCACAACTGCCGGTTACCAGCGACCGGGCGCCGGTTCACCGCCCACTCGAGCGCCCACGCCGTCACGGCGAGGGCACCTATGGCCTTGTCGATCGTCACCAGGCCGGCCCCGTGGTTCAGGTAGGCGTTGAAGAAGAAATCAGCGGCCAGCAAGGCCACCACGAGGTCGAGCCTGCACAACAGGAGCACGACGGCGGCGATGGCGACGAGCCCGGCGAGAACAAGCACCAGCCAATTCGCCACGGCGACACCGGCGGCCGAGGCGATAGCGAGCATCACCGCGCCCGTCGCTATCCGGGCTCGCTTTCCCCGGCCGGCAACGCGGGAAAGTTCTCCGGCGGCCGTCATGACATCAGCCGGTTTACCGCCATATCGTTAGGTTAATACAGCCAAGGTCAGCAGGCCCGGAAGCCGGCGGCGCGAATTCGCCAGTGGCTAGGGGGGTTTCAGAGACGTGACGATATTCCTGGAACAGGGCTGGCGGCGGTCATAGCCGCTCCCGATCCCGCCATCGCGGCCGGCCGGACGCGCGCCGCGCGCGGAGTCCTGTGGCTATCGGCGGGCTCCTGGAGCGCGAAGGCCACGCAGACCATCGTCCTGCTCGTCCTGGCCAAGGCGCTGGCCCCGTCCCAATTCGGGATCCTGGCCATCGCCGCCCTCACGTACAACATCCTGTCCGCCATCAACCAGCTCGGCGTGGCCGATGCCCTGACCTACCTGCAGGACCGTATCGAGGAAGCGTCGCGGACGGCACTCTCGATGGTCCTGGCCGCCGGCTTCGCGCTCATGGCCGTGACCTGGATACTCGCTCCGGTAATCGCATCCTTCTTTCACAGCCCGGACGCCGCGTTCGTGCTCAGGGGCTTCGCCGTCTGCCTGCCCCTGGACGCGTCCGCCGAGGTCCCGGTGGGCAGGCTCACCCGCTCCCTGAGCTTCCGGCGGCGGGCCGTCACCGACTCGCTGCCTTCGGCCATCGGCGCGGCGGTCACCATCGCCGTGGTAATCAGCGGCTATCCGCTGATCGGCCTGGTCGCGGGGCAGGTCGCGGGTTCCGCCGCCAATGCCATCGTCGCCTTTCTTCTCGGTCCGCGATGCCTGCCCGGATGGAACCCGGTCATGGCCCGCCGGCTGCTGCGTTACGGGGGTTATCTCAGCGCCGCGGACCTGATCAACCTCGGCCTGCTCAACGTGGATTACATCATCGTCGGCCATGTCCTTGGCCCGGTCGCGCTCGGCCTGTACTCACTGGCCTACCGAATTTGCTATATGCCTTATCTGGCGATTGCCGTAGTCGCGAACGGCGCCGCCTTCCCGTACTATTGCCGGCTGCCTTCCCGGGAGCAAATCGGCCGGGCCTCGGAAAATATAATCAGCCTCATCGCCTCGGTCAGCATTCCATGGTTCGCCGGCTTGGCGCTATTCGCCAACGACATTTCCTTGCTCGGGAGCAAGTGGACGCCGGCCGCGGGAGCGGTGCGATTCCTGGCCATATACGCCTTTTTCCTCTCCCTCGTCCTGACCGCTCTGCAGGTGCTCAAGGCGGTCGGCCGCAGCAACCTCGTCTTCCTGGGACGCGGGCTGCACCTGGTCACGCTGACCGCCGTCCTGCTCGGCACGGTGCGGGGCGGCATCACGGTGGTCGCGCTCGACCAGGCTCTGGTGGCGGCCGGGATAGCCGTCATTGCCTGGCTGTGGACTGCCCGTTACGCGTCGGTGCGGCTGGCTGCGCTGGGCCGGTCCGTCGGCCTGCCGTGCCTGGGCGTGGCCGGCATGATCGCGGTCGTCTTCGGTGCGGACATCGCCCGCGGCGTCGGCTCGGGTCCCTCGTGGATCTCGCTGCTGATCCTGGCCCCGCTGGCCATGGCCGTGTTCGCGGCCATCCTGATGACGGTGATGCCCGGGCCGATCCGGCTCGGGTGGGCGGCGCTGCGCGGGCGGGAACCGCCGGAGGGCGGGGGCCGGCCGGGCGATATCGGCGGATCAGTCCCGTAGCCGGCCTCGCCACCGGGATGATCAGGCGAGTAGCCTGGTGGCCGGGGGACGCGGATAGGAACTTGATGTGCGCGACCGAGGAAATCACGCCACGGTAACTCCGCCCGGTTCATACCGGGAGAGCCATCTGGGCGCCGCCAAGGCGCGGTCCTATGACGAAGACCTATGGGATCCGGGGGCGGCGAAGGGGCTCGACTGGCTGGTGGAGCAGCGCCTCCTGGCGGGCATCCTCCGGACCGCCCAGCCGGCCTGGTCGGTGGCCGACTTCGCCTGCGGCACCGGACGCGTCCTGGAATTCCTCGGTCGTTATTTTCCCGAGCCGGTCGGCATCGACATCTCACCGGACATGCTCGCGCTGGCTCGCGCCCGGTGCCCCCGCGCCAGGCTGGTGCTTGGCGATGTGTCCACCACGCCCGGCCTGGCGTCAGGTCCCTTCGACCTCATCACCGCGTTCCGCTTCTTCCTCAACGCCGAGCCTCCGCTGCGGCGTGCGGTCCTGGCCTGGATGCGAGCCTCACTGCGGCCCCGGGGCCTGGTCGTGGTGAACTTCCATCTCAACCCGTTCAGCCTGCGCGGGATATACCTCAGGCTCCGGATGAACCCGGCAGAAACGCCAGCCATGATGAACGCGGCGGGCGCTCTCCGGTTGTTCACCGACAGCGGATTCCGTGTTCGCCAGATCCTCGGGTACAGCTATCTCCCCTACCGCAGGGACGGGCGCAACCTGCGCGGAGCCGCGACCCGGCGGGCCGCGGAGACGAGGCTGGCCGGGAACGGGTTCCTGCGGCCGATCGCAGGCAGCTTCCTGCTGGTCGCCAGCGCTGCGCCAGCCGGGCCTGACGGTTGATGTCACACGGCGGGGGGAGCAGCCATCGCCCGGTGAGTTCTGCCGGCCAGCTCGCCAGGGAATACGCGCGACACCCCGCCGTCTGGCGGTTCCTGCTGCCCAGGCACGTCTCCGGGCCGGTCGTGCTCGCCGACCTGGACCAGGTCATGAACCAGAACCTGCTCCGTTCCTACCCGGCCGCGCTCGTCCTGGGCCGCTCCGCGGCCGCGCTGGCGGGGGCGACGCGCGCCGCCATCTGGGATGGCCGCAGATCCCCGCTCCGCGCGGGTACCGTCGCCCTGCTGGTGTGCGACGACCGCGACACGATGTGCGGCGAGGCTCTCCGGCCCGCCCTGGCGTCAGGCGGCCAGCACGCCGCGATCGTCGGCCCGGCCCGGCCCTACCGCTTTGCCCTGTTCCCCACGCCCGAGCAGCTGCGCGCCGTCATCGGCAGAGGGTGGCCGCTCACCTACGACGGCTCGCCGCGGCGATGGCTGGGGTACTGGCTGGCCACTACCCGCATGTGGCCCTATCTGGGCAGGTCTGGACTCGCCCTGCCGTGGCCAAGCGACAGCGTCGTCAGCGCCGTCCTTGATCAGGTAGGCGCCGCGCTTGGTGATCGCGCGTGCCTGCGCGGCCTGATCGCCGGCCGCGGGCTCGGGCAGTTCACGTTGCGGATCTCCTGCGGCGGACGCGAGCTGGCCGCGCGGGTGGCCGTCACTCCGGATAGCGTCCGGCGGCTCGGTACTCATCAGCGCGCCCTGGCCGACTTGCCTGCCCGCCTCGGGTCAGCGCGGCACACCCTGGCCTTTCCCGACGTCGTCGCCTCGGGAAACGCCGACGGCATCTCATGGGTCGCCGAGCGCTGGATAAAGTTCCGGGTCCTGCGGGCAGGCCGCTCCTGGCGTCCGTCCGGCCGGGGCTGGGATGCCCTGCGCGCCATCGCCTCGGAGCTTGGCGCCGAAGCCCAGACCGGTCATGCCGATGCCAACTGGGCCCGTGACTGGGTAACAGGCCTGGACGCGGTCGCGCCCGGATCGGCCGGGGAGATCCTGGACGGCCTGGCACCGATAGGCGCCGCCCGGATGACGACCGCCTGGTGTCACGGTGACCTGTGGCCAGGCAACGTGTTCTTGCGGAAACCGCCGCTGCCACCCGTGGTCATCGACTGGGAACGAGCGCGGCCCGACGCTCCGGCCGGCCTGGACGCGGTGTACGCGCAACTCTGCCGCGTCGTCATGGACAAGAAATGCACCTTCGGGGAAGCGGCGGCCTGGGTCGCGCGATCAGGATCCGCCGATCTGGCCACGGTGGAAGTCGGCGGGAAGCCGTTCGGGTCCTGGAACCAGTCCGAACAGCGGGCCCTGCTTCTCGCCACCGTGATTCACTATGCGACCGGCGAGAACGAAGGCGGCTCTGCGGACCGGTGGACCCAGAACTGGGGCGCCGTGCACATCGATCCGCTGCTGACGGCGCTGCGCGGTTCCGGGTGACAGCATGCCGGCCGGCTTGCTCGTCCGTCCCGCCCTCGGCCGCTGGGCCGCCCAGTGGGATCAGCTGGTCGACCTTTCGCCGCTCCCTTCTCCGTTCCTGCGATCGTGGTGGCTCACCGGAACGGCCGGGGCCCGGCGCCGCTTCCTGCTGGTAGTGCGGGATGACCTGCTGCTGGGCGGGCTGGCGCTTGAGGAAAGGCAGAGGACGGGCCTGCCGTTCCTCACCATGATGGGGGCCGGCCCGCTCTGCCCTGATCATCTCGACCTGCTGGCCAGGCCAGGCCACCAGGAGGACGTCATCTCGAGCGTATCGGGCTGGCTACGACGTCCCGGGACGCGCCTCCTCGGCCTCGACGGCATCCGTGCCGACCCTCTCGTGATCAGCGCGTTGCCGGCCCCGGTACGTCGCGAGTCCTTCGCGGTCGCGCCGCGGGCGGCACTGACCTCCGACCCGGATACCTATCTGGCCGCCCGGTCCGCGGGGTTCAGGAAGACCCTCCGCCGGGCTTCCGCCCGGATGGCCGATGCGGGTGCTGATCACCACGTCAGCCGGGGTACGTCGGCGATCAGGTCGCTGGACGCACTTCGGCGGCTGCATCGCGCTCAGTGGGGTGACCGCTCCCGGTTCCTGCCCAGCTTCGATCGTTTTGCCGCCGGCTGCCGCCTGGGAGCCCAGGTCGACGAGATAGCGGTACACGATCTCGCCGTAGCAGACGCCGTCATCGCCATCATGGTCACCTTCGAGGTGGCCGGACGGGTAAGCCTGTACCAGAGCGCGCGCCGGACCGACTCCCCCTGGCGTGATGCCACGACAGTGCTGCTTAACGCCATCATCCGCGACGCCTGCCTGCGAGGGTTCACCGAGGTCGACTTCCTCCGCGGGGATGAGGCGTACAAGCGCAGCTTCGCGCCCGAGCGACGGCAGCTGCTGAGGCTGAGAGCGGCCAGCGGCAGGCCGGGCCGGGTCGTGATGACGGCGGAAACGGCCGCGCGCCAGGCCAGGCGCTACTGGCCGACCGCGACGATCCGGCCTGCCCTGGCCAGGTCACCCGCCCGGGTCAGCCCTTACCCTCGCCATGTTTCCGGGGCCGGCGCGCACGCCTGGTGAATCCCCAGGCTCGCATGACCGCCACCTTGGCCAGGTCAGCCGAGGCGGACCGGCCGGGCTGCCGGGGGGTCAGGTGAACCGCCCGGAGGCGGCCGTTGAACGCCTCGATCAGGTTCTCGCGCTCGGTGGCCGCCGTGAAGTAGGTGAGCGTGACGGAAAGCGAGATGGCCGGGCCGTTGTGCACCCAGTGCGGCGCAACCGGCGGGATGTACACCCCGCGCCCCGGCGTCAGCGGATACGACGCCAGCTCCGGGGGCAGCGACTCGATACGCCCATGCGAGCCGTCCCAGTACCGCTCGACCTCGTGCCGCCGGTCCCGCTCGCTCTCGAAATGGCCGAAGCTGACCGTCTTGGCCCCGCTGACCTGCATCAGCAGGCTGTGCTCGATATCGAAATGAGCCGGGGTGACGGAATTCGGCGAGGAAACGAAGATGAACCCGACCCGATTGCGCATCTTGCCCTGCCGCCGGGCCATCCCCGGTTCGAGCCGGTCGAGCACGCTGTTCATCAAGTCGGCGTAGGCCGGGTCGGCCTCGATGTTGAGCAGCGTGAGCCAGGCGCTGGCGTCCGCTATCCCGCGGATGACATCACCAGGCCGGGCCAGCGCGCCCCGCGGCGGCCCTCCCTGCGGTACCAGCAGCGGCTGAGCGGCGTTATCGCAGATCACCGACTGGCGCGGCAGCCGGTCAGCCAGGTCGGCGACCGCCTGGAGGGTCAGCCGCTCGTCTTCGTGCAGGTGGTGGACGAACTCGGCCGACTGCTCAGGAAAGGCTCCCCCGCCGGGAAGCTGCCCGAGCGTCGGAAGATCATGTTCGGCCGGGATGGTTTCCATTCGCCCCCCAGAGTGTCTTGCAGGCGAATTGTTACAATGCTGCCCCGCTGCCTTAAGCCTGTCAATGCGCCGGACGGGCCGCCTGGCGAAGATCAGTGGGCCGGGTTAGACTCTGCGCGGCTCGGGTCGTATCCCGGGCCCGAGGAGCATCACGGCGGCATGGCCGGCTCACTCCGGCCGGGCTGCCGCTGCGTTTCCGGCCAGAACGGCCAGAGGAAGTCCCGGATCTGCCATGTTGGGTCTTATCCGCAGGACCGGCTGGATGGCAGCCGTCCAGCTGGCCGGGCTGGTCACGGTGGCGGCCATGCTCGCCGGATGTTCAGATCAGCCGGGCTCGCGGAAGCCCGACCAGCCAGCGCAAGCGGTCCAGACCTTCAGCGAGTGGCTCGATGAGGCAGCGGTTCAGGCGACCACCACGGCGGAATGGGCCATGGTGGCCCGCGACAACGCGATCATCGTGCTCAATTCGTGGGACTTCCGCCTGATTCCCCTGCTCAAGCAGGCCAATCCCCGGGTCAGGGTCTGGGTGTACAAGGATCTGTCCGGGGTCCGCTCGGACGACTGCACGACGCGGGACGGCCAGTGCGGCGCCTGCCCGCCGGGAGTCAGGGACAGCGCCTACCTGTCATCGGGCATGGGGTACTGCTGGGTGAAGCGCGTTCACCCGGACTGGCTCCTCGACGCAGCGGGGACCGGCCGGCCCTTCCAGTTCAGGACCTACCCGCGAACGTGGGAGACTGACTACGGCAACGCTTCTTACCAGCGTCAATGGGTCCGGGACGTGCTGGCAGACGTCCGCGGTCATGGCTGGGACGGCGTCGACGTGGACAACGCGCTAACGGTGGCCGCAGCATACGGGGCGGCGGCGAAGTATCCGACCGATGCGGCGGTCCAGGCCGCGACGTACTCCGCGTTGCGGAGCATCGGCCCTGCCCTGCACCAGGCCGGCGTGCCCGACGTGTTCAACGTCGGTTACGCGACGGCGTTTCCCGGGTTGTGGCAGCACTGGCTGGGGCCGGCGGACGGCTTGGAGGAACAGTTCTATCTCTCTTCCTCCGCCCGGCCCGACGCGGCGGGCGCGGCGTGGGGCGTCTATGAGAACGAGATTTCCGCGTGCGCGGCCCAGCACAAGAGCTGCTGGTTCCACGCCGGCGAGTACTCGGCCGCGGTCACGGTTCAGACCAGGCAATACGCGCTGGCGTCTTACCTGCTCGCTACCGATGGCCGGCAGTTCCTCGCGGTGGGGGGGGCGACGGCGGAACCCGCGAGCACTGGCCTGACGCTAGGCGGCCGCCTGAGCATCATGTTCCAGGCGGGGGCATCCTGGCGACGCTATTTCACCCGGGGCGTCGCAGTGGTGAACCCGTCCCGGTCCACGCTGGTCGTCCCGCTAGACGGTACCTACCTCGACGACACCGGCCGTCCGGTCAAGACGATCACCCTCGGGCCGGCCAGCGGAGCGGTCCTGCGCACCGCCGGGAATGACGGCGGCGGTTCCGGGTAAGCCCGCCGGCACGACAATAATCACACCAAAGACTTGCAGCGCTTCCCTGCGCAGAATATCAAAGTAGTCTCCCGGATAAATGCTTGCACACCATTCACTGAATCATCAAGCGGCCGGGAAACTTTTCCCATCTGCACCCGAAGCCTATGCAGTCACCCACAAACGATCTACACTCAAGGTGTCCTGGCCATGGGCCGCAGCGCCACCGAGGCAAAGAGCGGGCATTAGGGTCATCAGGGCTGTGAGCGGGCAGCTATGCTTTACATTGCCATTTTCGCACTGCAGGTAAATACGCTATTCGTCCTCTGCCGCAGCGGGGACGCACCCCTTCCGGGGCCTTAGCAGAAATCTCTCCGCGGACTTCGTAACGACGAGGTCCTTTTTCGGGGCGACGGCGTTCTCGGTCAACTCGCGCCGGCCGCCCGTATCGACAGTGTCGCCAGGCGACGTGTCCTCGACTTACTCCGGTTGTGCGAAAACGCCGGATCCGGGCTGTGACGAGCGAAGTTAGCCAATGACTTCCATGGGTACCTTCCGGGGACTCCGGACGGAAAACGGGCAGCGGCCGCAGCGGCTCATCACCGCTGAGCGTCCCGGGTGGCCCCCGGCCCCGCAGGCGGCGAGGCGATACACGACCCTCATCAGGAGGGCGGCCCTGCCGGCCGGCGACGCACTCGCGGTGTCCCTGGCGGCACTGCTCACGGCGACGGACTGGGAGACGGCGGCATACGCGGCGGCCGTGCTGGCACTCCTGCGATTCAGCGGGCGGCAGCGGTTGCGGATATGCCTGCGGGCGTCGGATGAGATTACCCGCCTGGCCGCCGCCGCGGTCCTGCCGCTGCCGCTATTCCTGTTCGTCATGAACCGGGGAGGACTGGACAGGCTCGTCGCGCTCTGCGGTGTCTTGCTGGTGACGACGCGACTCGCGCTTTACGCCACGATACGCGCGGCCAACCGGCATCAATGGCTCGGCGAGCGAGTACTCATCATAGGATCGGGGAAACTCGGCGTCGAAATCTGGGAGCTGCTGCACGAGCACTCCGAACTGGGATTGCGGCCCATCGGTTTCATCGATAACCCGGGCCTGCATTCGGCAGGTTCTCTGCCACTGCTCGGCACGATTTCAGAGATACCAGACGTCATGTCATCCTTTAATGTCCGCCGGGTCATCATAACTCCCTCCGGTTACGGTGACGCGGTTCTCGTTCCGGCCTTGCGTGGCAGCCGGGACCTGGCGGCAGACGTATATGTAGTACCGCGCGTGCATGAACTGGCCGAAGCTGTCCCGGCGGTCTACCGCGATGACATATGGGGAATTCCGCTGGTGCTCTTGCGTCGCCCCGGTCTGCTCCGGTCCCGCCAGGCCATGAAGCGCGCCTTCGATATCGTCGCAGGCTCGGTATTGCTGGGCCTGTTCGCGCCGCTGCTGGGGCTTCTCATCCTTGGCGTCCTGTTGAGCTGCGGCCGGCCCGTCCTGTTCCGGCAGGCCAGGGTAACGCGCTCCGGCCGGATCATGAAGATAACCAAGCTACGGACCGTGACGAACGGCGACATGGGCGGACGCTGGACGGTGTCACCCGAGGACTGCTCGGCACTGGGCCGCTGGCTGCGGGCAACGCACCTGGACGAGCTACCCCAGCTGCTCGACGTGGTGCGGGGAGACATGTCGCTTGTCGGCCCGCGTCCCGAACGACCGTATTTCGCGTCGCAGTTCTCCGACGTCGTTCCCCGTTATGAGGATCGGCTCCGGGTAAACGGCGGGATGACCGGGTGGGCACAGGTGCATGGTCTCACCGGGGACACCTCGATCCATGAACGAGTCCGCTTCGACAACAACTACATAGAGCACTGGTCGCTCTGGCTGGACCTGGTCATCCTGGTCCGCACGCTGGCCAAGCCACTAGCCGGCGCGGGCAGGCGGCGGTCAGGCGAGTTCGGTCAGCGGGAAGGCGCGGTGACGGCGCGGGGGGATGAGGAAGTTCTGCCGGCGGGTGGCGGTCAGGAATCGCTCTAGGCCGTTGTCGTTCACGCTCACGCTGTGCTTGTCCTGCAGGTCGAGCGAGGCCTGGCTGGTCCGCAGGGTCCGGAAGAACTCGGCGGTCGGCACGAATATCGTGAACTGGAGCTTGGGCGCCGCGGCGCCGCCGGGGACGTCCATCGCGTCGAAGCCGGGCCCGTCCATGCGGATGTGCATGGGCGTGCCGTCGGCCGCGCGGGATGAGCGCTGGAGGCAGGAAAGGTGCCCCATCCGGTGTTTCCCGCCGGCGGTGCCGATGCCCTGCGCGGTCTGCGCGGCGTAGTGCGGGCCGCGGTTCTCGTTCGGCAGCAGGGCCGGGCCGCCGCCGTCGGCGAACTGATCCTTGTTGCCGCCGACCAGGCTCGGCGCGTGGAACATGTACTGCACCCGCTCGGTGAACACGCCGTCCGGGCCCGGGGGCTCCTCGTCGTTGTCCATGTCGTAGAACTGGAGCATGTCCAGGATGACGTGGGACAGATGCTGGACCGAGCCGTTGTCGAAATAGTCGCCCTGGGCGGCCGTGGTCAGGCGGGCCGCGGGGGTGCCGGCGAACGTGCAGATGGGGGCGGGGCCCGATCCGGTGACCTGCTGGTCGGCAAAGCCCATCCACATCGGCGACTGCGGCTGGACGAAGTTCGCGTAGGGCAGGCCGTGCTGCTTCGCGACCGCCCTCGGCATGCCCATCTGCACGAACATGTTCCGGCTCGAGGTGAACCTGATGAGCCCGTCCCAGGCCGGGGAGGCGACCGCGTGCCCGCGCAGCTTGTTGCTTCCGCCGAACCAGGCCAGCACGTCAGCGAGGATTCCCGGGTTGTCGCCGCGCAGCGTGAACAGCATGTCGTTGCGCTCGATGAGCACGTCGACGTTGTACCGGAACTTGCTGATCCTGGGGTTGGCCGGGCTGACGTCGGTCGGCCCGGGCAAGGCCTCTTCCAGCGCGTACCGGCCGGGGTCGGCGGCCAGCCGCGGCATCTGGCGGGAGACAAGGTGCCCGGCCCGGCCGCCGGGGAGCCGGCCGAAGTAGGGCAGCCCGTAGGCGACGAACGTGACCAGGTGAGTCGCGCCCCACGGGTAGAACTGCTCGAGCCGCCCCAGCACGCGGTTCATTTCCGCCTGGTCGGCCCTGGTCGGGGTGCGTTCGAGCGCCGCGGTCAGGAAGACGGTGTGCACCGGCGGCATCTGGAATCGCACGTCGCTGCCGTAGGTCTGCGGCGGCACGGCGAGGAAGGGGGAAATGTCGAACTGGATGTCGGACGGGACGATGGAAGCGCCCACCCGCTGCGGGGCGAAGGAGAAGGGGCCGACCGCCTCGAGTGCGCCTAGCGCCACGGCCAGCGCGCCTGCCCGCTTCAGGGCGGTACGCCGGGTCATCTGCGCCGGGGAATCCAACGGCCATGTCTCCTTGCGCTCGCAAAGCCAGCGGACGAACCGGGAACCCCGCATGGGCGGCACGATCCTAGGGGACGCCGAACATTCCGGTCAACCGGGGCAGTCCGCCGGGCCGTTCGGCTGCTTCTTCCTGTTATTGCCTGTTCTGGCTGGTCAGAGGGCCGGACCGAGTTGCGGTCCGGGGCTGCGCCTGCCAACCTGGACGAGCTGAAAACCCGGATCACACCCCTGAGAGGCTGCGATGGCCCCGCCCGCTCCCCCGCCCAGGGGCCCGGTCAGGAGACCGGTCACGTGGGCCGCGGTCGCGGTCCTGCTGACCGTCGCGATCGCCGGCACGCTGTGGGTCCCGCTCTACGCGCGGTCCCGGCCGGCGCTGGGTCCCTTCCCCTTCTTCTACTGGTACCAGCTCATCTGGGTACCGCTGACCGCCGTCATGCTCTGGATCTGCTACCTGCTGCTGAGGACCAGGCCAGCCCGGGGCGCGCGGAAATGAGCCACGTGAACGCGGTCACGCTCGCCATCGTCCTCGCCTCGTTCCTGATCGTCACCCTCATCGGCTTCGCCTCGGCCCGCTGGCGGCCGGCCGAGGACCCGATGCAGCTGGCCGAGTGGGGTCTGGCCGGCCGCGGGTTCGGCACGTTCGTCAGCTGGTTCCTGCTGGGCGGCGACATCTACACCGCCTACACCTTCATCGCGGTGCCCGCGCTGGTCTATGCCACCGGGGCCGCGGGGTTCTACGCGCTGGCGTACACGATCATGGTCTTCCCGATCGTGTTCGTCTTCGCGCCGCGCCTGTGGTCGGTCGCCCGCGCGCGCGGCTACGTCACCCCCGGGGAGTTCGTCCGGGGCCGGCACGGCTCGCAGGGGCTCGGGCTCGCCGTGGCGGCGACCGGGATCCTGGCCACCATGCCCTACATCGCGCTGCAGCTCGTGGGCATCGAGTCGGTGCTGACCGTGATGGGCATCGGCAGCAGCTCGGGCCAGGCCGTCGTCAGGGACCTGCCGCTGATCATCGCCTTCGCCGTGGTGGCGGCCTACACCTACCTGGCCGGGCTGCGCGCGCCGGCCCTGATCGCGTTCGTCAAGGACATCCTCATCTACCTGACGGTCATCGTCGCGATCCTGGTCATCCCGGGCCGGCTGGGGGGCTGGGGGCACATCTTCGGCGCCGCCTCGGCGCAGCTGAAGACGGTCAACCCGGCGACCGGCAAGCCGGCCGGCAGCATCGTGGTGCTGCCGGCCGGCGAATGGGCCTACGCCACCCTGGCGCTCGGCTCCGCGCTGGCCCTGTTCGTCTACCCGCACGCCACCACCGGGGTGTTCGCCGCCAAGCGGCGCAACGTGATCAGGCGCAACGCGGCCATGCTGCCCGCCTACTCGCTGGTGCTCGGGCTGATCGCGCTGTTCGGCTACATGGCGCGGGCGGTGCCGGCGGTGAACGCCGGCGTCAAGGCGAGCGGCGGCAACGCCCAGCTGTCCGTGCCGCTGCTGTTCGCGCACATGTTCCCGGCCTGGTTCGCGGGAATCGCCGACTCCGCGATCGTCATCGGCGCGCTCGTCCCCGCCGCCGTCATGTCGATCGCCGCGGCGAACCTGTTTACCCGCACCATCTACAAGGAGCTCTTCCGTCCCTACGCCACCCCCGCCGAGGAGACCCGGGTGGCGCGGCTGGCTTCGCTGCTGATGAAGGTCGGCGCGCTGGGTTTCGCGCTCGAGCTGAACAAGACGTTCTCGATCAACTTGCAGCTGCTCGGCGGGATCTGGATCCTGCAGACCTTCCCGGCCATCGTGATCGGCCTGTACACGCGCTGGTTTCACCGCATCGCGCTGATCATCGGCTGGGCCGCGGGAATGGCCTGCGGCACGTTCCAGGCGTACCGGACGCCGGGGGGCGGCCAGGCGCACTTCGGCGCCTCGGTGACCCCGGTGTTCGGGCACATCACCTACATCGCGATCGCGGCCCTGATCGTCAACCTGGCCGTCTCGGCCGTGCTCACCCTCGTCTTCCGCCAGGCGGGACTGCAGGACGGGTACGACGAGACCAGGCCGGCCGACTACACCGCTGACCCCGGGCCGGCTCCCGCCGCGGCGGCCCGAACCAGGACCGCTGACTCATTCGCGACCCGCTAGTGCTATAAAAGCCCACTTCAGCGGGTATGACGCAGCGCGGGAGACCGTAGCGCGCACTATTTCGCGCCGGTAAGGGGAACCGATCGGGGGGCCGGGATCGTCACATCACATGGCCGGGCCGCCGAACCGCGAGGGCGGCCCAGCCGTGATCGGTAGTAGCGGTACACGCATAACTAGCCGGGCACCGGATATGACAGTTCATACCCATCCGTCACCTAGTCGCCTCCGAACCCCACGTAGAGCACACAGTAACCGCGACGAGTAGGGCGATCTTTTATGCGTCTGGCGCACGTGCGAGCAGCGGTCCTCAGCCTGCTGACCGGGGTTCTCCTGACCCTGGGCGTGCTGGCGGCCTGGCCGGGTGCGGCCCGGGCGGGGACGCTGAGGCCCGGCGCGGCCTCGCCGAGCCCGGGCACCTCCACCAGCGCCGGCGCGAGCACCGACACCAAGTGCCAGGTGCTGCCGGCGGCCATCACGCCCTCGCCGACCCCCACGCCCACGCTGCATCTCCCGTCGTCGCCGGCGCCCTCGCCGTCGTCTTCTGCCCCCTCGAGTTCTCCTGCGTCGGCCCCGGCGACCGCCCCGGCGTCCAGCTCGAGCCCGAGCAACACCCCGACCAATACGCCGGCGTCGCCCTCGCCCTCGGTGTCGGGTTCCCTCGCAGGGACAGGCTCACCCTCGGGGACAGGCTCACCCGTCCAGTCAGGCTCCGCCTCGCCGTCATCGTCCCAGGCGTCCGCCTCGGCTACCGTCTCGGCTTCGCTCGACGCCTTCATCGCCGCGAGCCCGAGCGCGAGCTCTAGCCCCAGCGGCAGCTCTAGCCCCAGCGGCAGCCCGAGCGCGAGCGGCAGGCCGAGTCCGACCAGCACGGCCGCCCAGCCCGAACTGTGCGTGAGCGTCCAGCGCTCGCAGTCCAGCGTCAGCCGCGGCCAGCCGGCCGCCTACGTGGTGCGGGTCTCGACCGAGAACAGCGGGTCGGCGTCCGGCGTGACCGTGGCCCTCACCGCCCAGCCGTCCGCGCAGAAGCCGGCCTTCACCAGCGGCTGCGCCGCGGGCAGCGGGACCGCCAGCTGCACGGTCAGCTCGGTGTCGGACAAGCAGCCCGCGACCCTGCACGCGCAGATCCCGGTCGCGGCCGGCGCTACCTCGGTCACCTCGGTGAAGCTGACCGCCACGGCCAGCATCGTCACCACGGCCGCCTGGACGCCGCCGTCGGCCGCCGAGACGGTCGCCGTCACCTCGGCCTCGTCTCCGTCGTCGCCGGGCGCGTCGTCGCCAAACTCGTCGCCGGCGACGAGTTTGCCGCTCGGGCCGATCCCGAACCTCAACGGCATCTCGAGCTCGCTCATCGGCGCCGGGAACGCATCCGGCCTGTTCCCCGCCATCAACCCGTCGGCCACGCCCAGCCCCGCGCCGGGAGTGCACGCGGCGGGCGGCGGGCGGACCGCCACGCCGGTAGCTGACTCCTCGGCCCTCGCCTTCGGGCAGCCCGGGCTCACCGGCCAGGTGGCGGGGCTGATCGCGCTCGCGGTCGCGGTCCTGCTCACGGTGACCCGGTTGCCCCTGCGCAGGCGGTTCAGGTCCCGGAAGCAGGGCAGCTGACCCGGCCGGACAGCTGACCCGACGCGGCAGCCGACCCGACGCGCCGGGCCGACGGACCGACAGGCCGGCTAAAGGTTTTGCGGCCGGTACGCGACTACATAATCATGATGCGCTCAGTAAACTCCGGCCCGGGCCGATCCGGGCGGGGGGCGGCGGAGGTGCGGCATGGACGATAGCGGCGAGCCCAGGATCCCGCAGCGCCATGTCGCCGAGCTGAGCGACTTCTTCGCGGCTCATGACCAGTGGCTGTTCGGCCACGCGTGCGTGCGGACCCGCGGTGACCGCGAACTGGCCGCGGACCTCGTCCAGGACACGTTCGAGGCGGCGGCGCGGGCCTGGGCGACGTTGCGCGGGCATGCCAGCGGCCGGCAGCGGGCCTGGCTGCTCGGCACGCTGGCGAACAAGGATGTCAGCGATTTCCGCCGCAAGGAGGCGTTCCGCCGCAGGCAGCCCGACATCCAGGCCAGGTACCAGCCCACCGCGGCCGACACCGCGGCCCAGGCGCTGAACGCGATCGCGCTGGAGCGGGCCCGGGAGATCATCGAGGAGATGCCGCCGCGGCAGCGGATGATCGCGCTGATGCGGTGGCAGGACCGGATGAAGGCCGCGGAGATCGCGGCCAAGCTCGGCGTGGCCGAGGGCACCGTGCACGCGCACCTGCACACCGCGCGGGGCAAGCTGATCGCAGGGCTGGAACGGTACTATCCGCCCGGCCGGGACGACGGGAAGGGAGCAGTGTCATGACCGCCGGCCCAGGGGCGCATCAGGACCGCGCGGACCTGTTCGTGGCCGACTTCTACCCGCAATTCGGCGAGTACCTCGCGGAGCAGCACGCCAGCGGCTACGACGCCGGCCGCGGGCGAGACCGCTTCCTGGCCTGGCTCGGCGCGCACGCGGAGACGGCCGACGGCGCCGACCCGGTCCGGGAGTACATGAAGCAGATCAGCAAGGTGCCCGGGCTCAGCGCCGGGCAGGAGGCCGAACTGGCCCGGCAGATCGAGGCGGGCCGGCAGGCCGAGGCGAAGCTGGCCGCCGACGGCGCCAGCCTGTCCCCGGGCGAGCGCATCGACCTGGAGTGGCTCGCCGAGGTCGGCGCCCGGGCCAGGAACCACCTGCTGGAGGCGAACCTGCGGCTGGTGGTGTCGCTGGCCAAGCGGTACGCCGACCGCGGCGTGCCGTTCCTGGACCTGATCCAGGAGGGCAACCTGGGCCTGATCCGGGCGGTGGAGAAGTTCGACGACACCAGGGGCTACCCGTTCTCCACGTACGCCACCTGGTGGATCCGGCAGGCGATCACCCGGGCGCTAGCCGGCCCGCGGCCCTCCGTGCGGCCGCAGCCGCCGGGCGGCCCGCCCGCCGGGCCGGGGCGGTGAGCGCTCTGCGGGTGGCCGTCGCGGCCATCGGTGACTACGAAAAGCAGATGCGTGACTACGGCTACGCGGCCGTCGCCGCCTCCAGCCAGGCCGAGGCCGAAACCGGCGCGCGGCACAACCGGCTCATGTTCTGGCTGTACCGCAGGATGACCGGCACGTCCGGCTGAGTCGGCGGGGTACGCCGCCCGCGGGGGCGGCTACCCGAAATGTCCGGCAGTGCGCCGGCCTTTAGGCCGGTGGTGAAGGCGGACGGACGTGAGCCGGTCAGGTGGGACGGTTCTGCTGCTCGATGTACCGGCGCAGGACACAGATGGGCGCCCCGCCGACGGAGCCAGCGAAGTAGGACCCGGACCTCAGGCGTCTCGCCCGCCAGTGGTGCCGCCGCAGCCCGGGGAACTCCTGCCGCAGCCTGTGCGAGGACACGCCTTTGAGGCTGCTGGCGCCAGCGGGAGATGGCCACGGTGGGCGGGAAGTTCACCATCAGGCGGAGGTGCTCGGGCTCGCCGTTGAACCCGGCCAGCTCGCATCCGGAGTTCGCGCGCGTCCCGCATGATCTCCTCCATGCGCTTCAGGTGGGCCGCGGTGAACACCCGGTGCCGGTACTTGGTCACGAAAACCAGGTGCATGATGAACACGCAGCACCAGCCAGTGCGAATGTCCTGTACTAAGCCATAAAACGCAACTATGATCGAGGAATGCAGCTCCGGTACAACTACCGCCTGTACCCCACGCCGGTACAGCAGATGGCACTGGCCAGGGCGTTCGGCTGCGCCCGGTGGTGTTCAACGACGGGCTGCGCGCCCGCCAGGAGGCGCACGCCGCCGGGCTGCCGTACCCCACCGACGCGGACCTGCCGGCCCGGCTGACCGCGGCAAAGGCCACCCCGGAGCGGGCCTGGCTCGGCGAGGTGTCCGCGGTGGCGCTCCAGCAGTCCCTCGCGGACCTGAACGCCGCGTACCGGAACTTCTTCGCGTCGGTCACCGGGAAGCGGGAAGGCCCGAAGATCGCGCCGCCCCGGTTCAAGTCCCGCAAAGATCACAGGCAGGCGGTCCGGTTCACCGCCAACGCCCGGTTCCGGGTCCTGGCTAACGGGCGGCTGCGGCTGCCGAAGGTCGGGACCTGCGTGTGCGCTGGTCCCGGGCGCTTCCGTCCGATCCGTCCAGCGTGACCGTGATCCGGGATTCCGCGGGCCGGTACTTCGCCAGCTTCGTCGTGCAGGCCGCGCAGGGCGCACTCCCTGAGACGGAACCGGTGGCGGGTATCGATCTGGGGCTGGCCCATTTCGCGGTGCTGTCGGACGGCCGGAAGATCGCCTCCCCGCGGTTCCTGCGGCCCCAAGCCGCTGCACGTCCGCGCCTGGCAGTGCCGGGGGTGCGGCGCGTGGCTGGACCGGGATATCAACGCGGCGGTCAACGTCGCCAGGGCCGCCGGACTGGCGGTGACAGCCTGTGGAGCGCAGGTAAGACCGGGAGTAATCCCGGCGCCGCGCGGCGAAGCAGGAACCCACCCGGAGCCACGCCGGGACGCGGCGTGGCAGACGGGAATCTCCGCCCTTCAGGGCGGAGCGGAAGTCAATTCTTGTCCACGACCTCCACCGACGGGCGGACCGTGCGCATCGCGTTGGCCAGGGCGGCGGCGTTCATGGTCGGGGAGGCGACCTCGCCGAAGCTGTCGTCGTCGAAAAAGGCGCACATGGCCAGGCTGTGCGCCCCGGTCCCCTCCTGGACGCACGCGGCCTCGCCGCCGAGCGCGCCCGCGCTGACGACCTTGGCCCCGGGGTACTGCTGCGTGAAGGCGGCGATCGAGGCGGCCGGGTCGGCGTTCGCCAGGTGGCCGCCGATGAACATGATGATCTGCGCGGTGTTGCCGGCCGCCGAGTTGCCCGACTCGTAGACTGCCGATACCACCTTGCTCGCCTCGCCCGAGCTCATCTTGATGACCTTCTCGCGCAGCGCGGGCAGGTCGGCCTGCTGCTCCAGGCCCACGGTGCGCGCATAGGAGCCGATCTTGTCCGGGATGGCCATGGAGTGCACGGGCCCGCTGTGCGAGGGGAACTCGAACTTGATGACGCCGACGATCGCGGCGGCGGCCACCACGACCACCCCGCCCAGGCTCAGCCAGAGACGGCGATCGTTGCTGCCGCTGCGGCGGCGTCCGGTCCGCCGCTTGGACGCCGCGGCCTGCTTGGCGTCCGCGCGCTCGAACTCGGCTTCCCGGTCCCCGAACAGGCCGGTGTACTCCTCGTCCGCGTCGTCCCGCCAGAAGTCCTCGAACGTTTCGAGGTCGGCCGGGGGCTGGACCGGCCAGGAGGAGGTGATCTCCGGGCCGTCCAGGCCGTGGCCGGGGCGTACCGCCGCGGTCCCCGGACGGCTCGCGGCCGGGGTGGTCAGGGCGTGGCTGGCCCGGGAGAGGGGGCTGGCGGCGGGGGGCGCCGCGGGAGCGGCCGGGAAGGCGCCGCCGTCCCGCAGGACGTCGACCCGGGTGCCGTCGGGCGGGGTGAGCAGGCCGACCGGGGCCGCCGGCGCGCTGAGGAAGCCGCTGCCGTGCGCCGCCGGACCCGGCTGGAGCTGGGCCGGCTGGAGCTGGGCCGACTGGAGCGGGCCCGGCTGCAGTTGGCCCGGCTGGCCGCGCCCGGCCGGGCGGCCGGCGTTCAGCTGCGGCCGTTCCGGCCCTGAGCCGTCCCAGCGGGGCTGACCGTAGCCGGCCGCCCGGTCCGGCGCCTGCGGATGACCCGGCTGCGGGCCGGAGGCAGGACCGCGCGGCTCCGGACGGCGCTGGGGACCGCTGCCTGGACCCAGCGGAGCGCTGCCTGGACCCAGCGGGCCGCCGGGAGACTGCGGGTACGCCGGGGCGCTGCGCCGCAGTTCCTCGTACCACGACTCGTCGTCGAGCGGCTCGTCGTGGCCGGGGTTGTCGTGGCCGGGGTTGTCGTGGCCGGGGTCGTCGTAGCGCAGCTCGCCGTAGGTCATGCCCTCGAGCCGCCGGTCGGCCGGCCGCGCCGGGCGCACGTCGTCCGCGCCCCGGTGCTCCGGCGCCCTGTTGCCGGGGTGCGGGTTGCCGGGGCGCGGGTTGTCGTACCACTGCTCCGGGTACGCGGCGCTGCCTGGCCGGGAAGAGCCGCGCCGGCCATCCACGGCGGGCTGCGGGCCGGTATCGGGCAGGGCCTCCTGGGCGCCGGTCACCGGCCAGATCTCCTGGCCGCCGGACGGAGGCGCGAACTCCTGCGGCTGGTGGCCGGGACCCGCGAAGCCGGGCCGGGAGGAGTCGCGGACGTCCGGGACGTGGTACCCGGGAAGCCCGGGGCCGGGCGGCCGGTAGCCGGCTCCCCCGGGCGGCCTGGGCGCCGCGGCGTGGCCGGGACCGCCGGGGAACGCGGGGCCGCCGTACGGGGTCCTCGGGCCTTCGTACGACGGGTCGGAGTAACCCGGATCCCCGTAGTCGTCCATGGCCGGCTGCTGGTAGGAGGGACCGGTGCCGTAAGCCGACTCCAGCACGTCCCGGGACTCGGCGTCCAGCTGCCGGAAGCCGTAGGGCCAGGAGATCTCGGGTCCGAACGGCGCCTCGCGCCGTCCGCCGGGGCCTTCGTCCGCCTGGCTCCTGGGTCCTGATCCGTAGCGGCCCTGGTTGCCCGGGGCCATATCGGAATGGGGACGCTGCGCTGACGGCCACCCACCGCCATCTTGAGCCGGCGAACCGCTCCTCATATACCGGGTCACTCCCCTGTCTGTCGTCCAGCAGGTCAATGATCTCTAGCATCATCGCGACAAACGAGACACTCTGCTACCTACTTGGATAATTTGCCAAGCTGCGGGCCGCGATACGAAGACCCACGCTACTGCCCGGGCGCCCCCGGCATGATGTATTCCGGGCTTTACGGCAAGTCGCGACCTGCGGGTTTGCCAAGGGTAAGGCCTATATCACATTAAGTGACAGCTGCGGGTACCGGCAGGAAACGGGCACCAGGAGACGCATGCTGGCCAGCGCGCGGAACGCGGCCCAGGCCGCGGCGGGCGGGGACGAAAACCGCTTTCCGGGCCTTGACGACGATTACCGTCGGCGTACGATGACGGTATCCTGCCGACGGTATACAATCCCGGAAGCGAGCACGCCCGTGCATCACGAGCTCACCGTCTGGTCCCGCGGGATCATCATGGACAAGGAGGCGCGTGACGTCTCCACCTGCATCGCTACCGCTGCCCGCAAGCTCGGCTACTACGCCGAGAACGTCAGCGACTACGTCGACGACCCGGACCGCACCAACTGCCTCGTGCGCAGGTACGCGCGGTTCGCCGACGAGCCCATCCTCGACCGGTTCGTCTACGAGAACCCGAACCCGGACTGGGTAGTGCTGGTCGAGGAAACGATCATCAAGGCGGTCAACTTCTTCCACCGCACGCACCCGGCCAAGGGCGTGCTGGTCGTCAACTCCGCCCGGGATCCGCAGTACCTGCTGAAGTTCCTGCCCGAACACATGCTGGCCAAGCTGGACAAGCTCGTCGTGGTCGACGGATGCGGGCTCGCCGAGCAGCGCGGCAGCAGCCCGTGGATGTTCGTCCGCGACCTGTCCGAGCTGGCCTTCGACCGGATGTCTACCGAGGGCGCGGTGGAACGGCTGGCCATCGGCCGCGGCATCGCCGCGCCGCTGCTCGGCGCCCTGGTCGCGGCGACCGGCGAACTGCCGGTCGAGGCCGTGGCGGACGTGGTCGCCGACCGCGACGCCATGCTCCGCGGCGCCGCCAAGCACGCGGTCATCCAGTACGCCGCCGCCTGAACCGGCCGGGAGGTCTAAATGTCCGTGCGCGGGACCCACATCCCAGAACACCTCAGGCTGCCCATCGCGGGCGTCACGCCGCCACCCACGGAAAAAGACGGCCAGCGGCTCTTCCCGACCGGCAACTTCCGTTTCTACCGGCCGGTGTACCGGGACAAGACGCCGCCGTGCAACCACGCCTGCCCGACCGGCGAGCAGATCCAGAAGTACCTCGATCACGTCAAGCACGACCGCTATCTCGACGGCTACCTCACCATCATGGAAGACAACCCGATGCCGTCGGTCACCGGCCGGGTCTGCTACCACCCTTGCGAGACCGCCTGCAACCGGGCCGCGCACGACGAGCCGATCGGCATCCGCGGCGTGGAGCGGTTCCTCGGCGACTTCGGCCTCAAGCTCGCGGACGACCCGGTCAAGGATGACCTGCCGCCGTTGAATGGCAAGTCGGTCGCGATCGTGGGCTCGGGTCCCGGCGGCCTGGGCTGCGCCTACCACCTGCGCCGCCTGGGCTACGCCAGCGTCATCTTCGAGGCGCTTGACCAGCCGGGCGGCATGCTGCGGGCCGGCATCCCCGCCTGGCACCTGCCCGAGGAGATCCTCGACGCGGAGATCGCCAAGCTCCTGCGCCTGGGCGGGATCGAGATCCGCTGCGGCGCCCGCGTCGGCGGACCGGACGGCGAACTGAGCCTGGACGAGCTGGCCGGCCGCTACGACGCGGTCTTCCTGGCCCTCGGCCAGGATGTCGGCCGCCGCCTGAGCGCCGAGGGCGCGCAGGCCCGGGGCGTGATCGGCGCGCTTGAGTTCCTGCGCGAGACCGGCCTGGGCCGCCCGGTGCAGACGGGAAGGAACGTGCTGGTCATCGGCGGCGGCAACACGGCCTCCGACGCGGCCAGGTCGGCGATCAGGCTGGGCGGAGGCCAGGCCACGATCGTCTCCCTGGAAGCCGAGGACGAACTGCTGATCGTGGCCGAGGACCTGGCCCAGGCCCGCGAGGAAGGGGTGCGCTTCCGCCCGCGGACCGCCTTGGTCAGGGTCCTGGCCGACGACGAAGGCAACGTCCGCGGCGCCGTCCTGTGCCAGGCGTCCCTGCACAAGGACGAGCACGGCGCGGTCACTCCCCAGCTCACTGAGGGCACCGAGGTCGAGGTGCCCTGCGACACGATCCTGGCCGCCATCGGCCAGGTGCAGGTCCTCGACTGGCTGCCCGCGGACTGCACCGAACGCGGCCTGGTCAAGGCCGACGACTACGGCCGCCTCCCGCATCCCAGCGGCACGGTCTTCACCGGCGGCGACGTGATGCGCGGCCCGTCCATGGTGGTGGACGCGCTCGGCGACGGCAAGCGCGCGGCCCGCGACATCGACCGCGTGCTGTCCGCCGAGCCGCTGCGCCCCGAGGACCCGGTCGAGGTCATGCCCTACGAGAAGCTCAACACCGCCTATTTCCGGCACGCGCCGCGCACCGAGGCCCCGCTGGCCCCCGCCGCGGAGCGCCGCGCCAGCCAGGTCACCGAGGTCACCCTGGCGTACAGCCGGGAGGAGGCGGTCGCCGAGGCGGATCGCTGCATGTCCTGCGGCGTCTGCAACGGCTGCGATAACTGTTACATCGTGTGCCCCGACGTAAGCGTGATGCGGGATGCGCGGGAGAACGGACGCTATTCCATCCGCACCCATTACTGCAAGGGCTGCCTGGTCTGCGTGCAGGAGTGCCCCACGGGCTGCCTGGAGCGGGTGCCGGAGCTCGACTTCGACGACCCGGGCGACGTGGTCCGGATGGAGACCGCGTTCGCGCCGTACGACGGCGCGCACGCCGAGCAGGCCCCGTTCACCCGCCAGCTCATCGAGGACGCGATCGCCGAGTACGACGCGGCGAGAACGAACGGAAAATCAAGTCATCCGAACGGACGGGGTGACACGCCATGACCACGGTGCATGTCGACCCCGGGTCGGCGGCCGGCGGCCCGCCCCGGCTGCAGCGGGCCATCCGGACCCCCGACGGGGAGAAGTTCCTGCGCGGCATCGCGGGCACCCGGGTGCGCCAGAACGGATGCGCGGCGGCCGCGTATGCGGCGCTGTACGCGAACGTTGACGTGATCACCGCGTACCCGATCAGGCCGTACACGGCGATCATGATGAACCTCGCGCAGTTCGTCGCGGACGGGATCCTGGACGCCGAGTACATCCACGCCGACGGCGAGCACTCGCAGTTCTCCGCCGCCTTCGGCGCGGCCTCCTGCGGAGCCCGGGCCTACACCGGCTCGTCCGGGGTCGGCGTCACCTACGGCTACGAGATGTACTCCATCATCTCCGGGGCGCGCATCCCGGTCCAGATGGCGATCGCTGACCGGACCCTGGACCCGCCGGGCGACTTCGGCTCCGAGCACACCGACGCCCTGTGTACCAGGGACATGGGGTGGCTGATGGGCTGGGCCGCGACCCCGCAGGAGGTATTCGACAAGTCGCTGCTCGCCTTCGCGATCGGCGAGGACCCGCGCGTGCTGCTGCCGCAGATGGTGGTGCAGGATGGGTACTTCGTGTCGCACATCGCGGGCGAGGTGGACATGCCGGCGGCGGAGAAGGTAGACGCGTTCCTCCCGCCGTACCAGCTGCCGTTCCCGCTGGACCCGCGGCGGCCGGTGTCGCACGGCCCGCAGATCCATCCCGAGCAGGGACCGCCGCTGCAGCTCGAGCGGGCCCGGGCGATGGAGGACGCGATCCCGGTGATCCGGGAGAAGACCGACGAGTTCGCCCGGGTCTTCGGCCGGCAGTACCCGCACTTCGTCGAGTCGTACCTGCTGGAGGACGCCGAGCTCGCGATCGTCATCTCCGGCGGGCACGCGGTCACCTGCCGGGCCGCGATCAACCGGCTGCGCGCGCAGGGGATCAAGGTCGGCATGGCCCGCCTGCTGTGGGTCCGGCCGTTCCCCAGCGACGACCTGCGGGAGGCGCTGCGCGGCGTCAAGGCGGTCGGGGTGGTGGAGACCAACCTGGGCCTCGGCGGCGCCAGCTACGGCGGCATCCTCTCGCTGGACGTGACCACCGCGCTGTACCACCTGCCCGGCCCGCGCCCGCTGGTGACATCGTTCATGGCCGGCCTCGGCGGCGAGACGGTGCCGATGGCCGAGTTCGACTGGATGGCCGGCAAGCTCGGCCAGGCGGTCGAGCGCGGCCACGTCGAGAAGGCCGCCCACTGGGTGGGCTTCGAGGACTGAGGATTCGAGGACTGAGGAGTAGACCATGGCCTTCGAGGTAATCCGCCAGCAGCTTCCGCTGTTCGAAGAGGACGGCCGCGCGGCGGCGACCGACGACGAGCACGGCCGCGACCTGCACTACCTGCCGGACCTGCCGGAGGAGGACCCGTACGCGGCCGGGCACCGGACCTGCGCGGGCTGCGGGCCGGCCATCCAGTACCGGTGGGTGCTCAAGGCGGCCGGCCAGGACACCGTGGTGGCCGGGCCGACCGGGTGCATGTACGTGGCCAACTCCACCTACCTGTGCACGCCCTACACGGTGCCGTGGGCGCATACCCCGATCGCCAGCGGCGGCTCGTTCACCTCCGGCATGGCGGCCGGCTACGAGGCGATGATCAGGAAGGGCCGGTACCCAGGCCCGTACCCGAACATCCTGGTGATGGCGGGCGACGGGTCGGTGGCGGACATCGGCATCGGGTCGATATCCGGCGCCCTGTACCGGAACCACGACGCCCTGTTCATCTGCTACGACAACGAGTGCTACGCCAACACCGGCATCCAGACGTCGCCGACGACGCCCTACGCGGGCATGACGACGTTCACGCCGTTCGGCAAGGCGATACCGGAAGGCAAGAAGCTGCCGCCGAAGAACCTGGCCAAGATGATGGCGGAGGGCCACCCGCACTGCTACGTGGCCACCACGACCGTCGGCTACCCGGTCGACCTGATGAACAAGACCCGCAAGGGCCTCAACCACGTGGGCGCCGGGTTCCTGCACTGCTACACGCCGTGCCAGAAAGGGTGGGTCTACCAGACCTCGATGACGGTCGAACTCGGCCGCCGGGTGGTCGAGGCCGGGCTCTTCCCGGTCTGGGAGTACGACCCGCAGGAGCGGACGTACCACTACTTCCACCCGCCGGTCCAGCGGCCGGTAACCGACTACCTGGCCATGCAGGGCCGGTTCGGGCACATGCTGCCCGAGCACGTCGCGACCATGCAGGCCGGCGCCAACCGCAACTGGGAAGCCATCGGCATGGACGTGCCCAAGGCACTGCGCGACCTGGAGGATCCCGCGCGCCACCAGCGCCTGCACGACGAGGAGTACTCGATGCCCGTCAACCGCGGCGTCGGCGCCTGAGCGATGGAATGGCAGGTGCTGTTCGACGGCGGGCATCAGCAGCGGTACCTGCCGGACCGGCAGGCCGTACTCGGGTACGTGCTGGCCGTCGGGCCGCACGCGGCCAGCCCGCGGTTCGAGGTGCTGGCGGAAACTGGCCGGGTCCGGCTCGCCGACGGCTCGGACGGCGGCAGGCAGTTCGCCCTCGTCGAGGTGATCGATCTCGCCCGGCCAGGCGAGATCGACCGCCTGCGCCGGGAACTGGACGGACCTCCCTGATGAACGACGCATTCCGTCCGCCCCCAGGCAAGATAATCCCGCTGATGCCGGGCATCTCCAGGGCGGCCGGGGAACGCCGCGTGCTGCTGCGCGCGGCGGTGATCCAGGTCGTTCGGCATCTTGTCGTGCAGGCCGTTCCGCCGTCGCAGCGGGTCCTGCTGTTCGACCAGGCGACGGGGCTCCTCGACGAGGCCGGCTGGGGGCTGGACGAGCTGGTCGCGGCGGCCGAGCCGGGACCAGCACAGGACGCGCTGCTGCGGGCCCTGGGGCTCGTGGATACCTAGAACGAGGCGCGGCCCCAGCCGTCGGGCCGGCCGCGCAACTGGAGACGGGCATGCCGGGACAACGACGTTACCGCCGTCACCGGAGATGTCGCGGCCCGGCCCGGGATCCGCCGCCCGGCCGGATCCCGACGGCCCCGGCTGGGGGGCCGGTACGCCGGGACCGTCGTAGCCGTACTCGATACCCGCTCCTCGCGAGCATCCGTCCGCGCCCTCGTCGCGGGCCCGGACACGAGCCAATAACGTCTCGGCCGAGAGGTATCGGTGGCAACCGATGGCTACTGTCGAAGGAACAGTCCCCTATCAAGAAATTACCAATTCAACCGGCCGCGTATTCCGGGTCGGTGAAGATCCGGAAAAGATCCTCGGCCACTCCCGGGTGGTGGTGATCATCGCCGCCTGGGTGGCCATGATGCTGGCCGGCCTGCTCGAATACACCTGGGGCGCGCTGAACCCCTCGCTGGCCGCCGCTCACCACTGGGGGCCAGCACCGGTCTACTGGGCGTTCTCGTTCTTCGTCATCTTCGAGTCCTTCGTCCAGATCTTTACCGGCTATCTCCGTAACCGCGGCAAGCTGAACGTCCGGTGGGCCACCATTATCGGCGGCCTCGTCTGCGGGATAATCGGGTACGGAGTACTCGCCGAGTCCACGTCGATCTGGACCGCGTATCTCGGCTACGCCGTGCTCGGCGGCATCGGCTCCGGGATGGTGTACTCAAGCTGCATCAACATCGTGGCGAAGTGGTACCCGGACCGGAAGGGCTGGCGGACCGGCTTCGTCAACGGTGGCTGGGCTTACGGGGCGGTGCCGTTCATCCTGGTCATCGGCGGATTCAACAGCGGAGCCGGGGTCGGCACCATGAGCCCTTCCGGGGTCAAGACCTACATCTGGGTCCAGGCCGCCATCATGACGGTCGGCATCGCCATCGCCGGCTACTTCCTGAAGGACCCGCCGAAGAACTGGTGGCCGAAGGAGATCGACCCGCTCAACTGGCATAAGCACAGCACGCGGGACCTGCAGAACAACCCGCC
>WNGL01002422.1_pt1 | contig 54758 bp, 61 predicted proteins | sample 5400591 | NCBI WGS metagenome assembly WNGL01 (sample SAMN13153377, study PRJNA577476) | soil metagenome | isolation source: 80 cm soil or saprolite under Garry oak tree replicate 1 | place: USA:California | collected 2016-06-15 | reverse complement strand
GACTCTGGTGTGAATATGCAAAACATGCGGAAGGTCCCGGCCTTAATGAACGAACGCGGATTGCTTGAACAGAATGAAAAGCGAATCAAAGAAGCTGTCTTACAGAACGAAGACTTAGGCATTTGGCCGGCGTGGGTTCAGAAGGTGATTGACTTTCGCGCTTTGATTGTTCCTCGCGCCGGGAAGAAAATGATTGTCTCTGACTTGAGTCAAATCGAACCGCGCGTGTTAGCTTGGATGGTTGGTGATAAAACTTTCTTAGATTACGTCCGGGCGGGTAACTCCCCCTACGAAGCGCACGCCCGCACGTCGATGGGATACACGGGTGGCAAGATGGACAAGAATGGGGTGCTCTACAAACTGGCCAAGGCGCGTGTGCTCGGTCTGGGCTATCAATGTGCGTGGGAAAAGTTTATCACGATGGCATATACTCTGGCGAAACTCGATATTACTGCCGATGACCCGGAGTGGATTGAAGAAGAAAATCCTTTGACCGGGGTCGTTGAAAAAAGGTCCGGATACGGCGAGGGAAGTCGAAAAGCAGTGGCAGACTTTCGTTCACAGAATCCCAAGATTGTCCAACTCTGGGCAACGATGGACACCGCTTTTAAATCTTCCGAGACTGATAAGGTGAATGACTACGAAGTCGAATTGCCTAGCGGTAGAAAGCTGACCTACCGAAACGTTCGGTCGAGTGTTACAATAGTGAAAGACCCGAAGACGGGTAAACCTCGACAGAAATGGATTGTCACTGCGGACGTTGGCGGAAGAAAGGGACGCGTCCCGTTCTACGGTGGAAAGCTTGTCGAAAATTCGACTCAAGCAATCTCGCGCGATGTGTTTGGATTTCACGTGCTTCGACTCGAAGACAACGGATGGGATAATTTGTTTTCGGCCCACGACGAAGCGGTTCTCGAAGTGGACCCCGATGTTTCGGCCAAGGATGTCGCACATGAAATGTCTGTATGTCCTGAGTGGCTAAAGGGTTGTCCGCTTGCCGCTGAGGCGAAAGAGGTCAAACACTATCTAAAATGAAAGATTGTAATTCTACGTGTAAGCTGTTGGGCCTTGTCCGGCTGCCTTGGGTAGATAAATTAAAACGTCCCTGGCCTACTCGCAGGGAGGATGAGGCGCGAGAAATTCGGATGTTCAAACCAGAACAACGGCTCAAACTGGCGGGTGCTTTGGAAGTTAAAAGGGCAGCGGGAGATTGGTATGGACTGTTTCCATGCGTTCGTTGCGGCATACCCCATTGGATTCGAGAAGAATATCGTCTAAGGTCAAGGGGGAAATGTCTAAAATGCGCGGGTATAGCCGCGCTTCCCTTCTTGAACTCCCCGGCCCGGATTCGTCCATCTGGAAAAAATCATCCAAACCACAAGCGAGGCTATACCGTTTGTAATGGGTATAAGATACTTTGGATTTCTGATAAGCACCCGCTTCGCCCGATAGCTAATCGCCATAACAAACTAGGTATGCAACGCGCTGTGATGGCTAAACATTTAGGGCGGTTACTTTTGCCGAAAGAAAGAGTTTACTTTTTGAACGGGGATTCGATGGACACCCGGCTAAAGAATCTATCTTTAGAAAAACCTTCCTTGAAATGAAACATTCTAAATCCAAATGTCCTACCTGTGGTTTTGATTCTGAAGACGTGTGCGACGAGATTGATATAGGAGTCGGACTTATGACGCATTTTTTGTATTGTGAGTGCCCGAATTGTGGACCCTGGGTCCCGCCCATTAACCCGGAGTGGGGAAAACTAGGTCCAGAGCACGACATGTAATAGATATGTTTTATTCCCTCCCCAACCTAACCGGCCACGATACTGTTGAATGCCCGGCTCCCTGGGACTACAGGTTCACAGTCGCCGTTCCTGCACAAGTCCGCGCTGACAAGGAAGCGCGCCAATACTGGTATATGGCTTCAGAGACAAATCACCAGTTCTATAGTCCGTTCGAGGGAATTAACAAGCTGTCCAGAGTCAACAAGGAAAGCAACCCGCCGCACGGAACGTGGGCGATAGTTGGCGACTACGACACAAAGATTCCGGAGTCAACCGTCCTCGAAGCAATCGCGGGGATGAAGATAAAGCCGACGCATTACGAAATCTCTTTGAGTGGCTATCTGCGACTGATTTTTCTGTTTGAGTCAATGGCGCTGTTAGGCACCTACGAATATGCGGTATTTTTCCAGCAGGAGTCTAAGAAGTGGCTTGACTTAGATGTTCTCCCGCAGCTTGATGAGGGCGCATTCACTTCCCCAAGCCGATTTTATTGCAATGGCGGAATCTGGAAAGCAACCGGCGCTAAACCTATTCCGACGGCGAAGCTTCAAGCCTTTCAAATCAAGTGCGGCGGGAAATTCAATTTTAAACCCGCCAGTCAACTCCGAGACATCCCTTTGGACAATGTCCTGACCGCGTTGAAAGAAAAGTATGGCGCGGCGTTCGACTGGCCGGATTCTTTCGAGTTGAATTCACAGGGGCCTAGTTTTTGGATTCCGGACTCCCGCTCGCCCAAGTCGGCCATTGTAAAAGAGGGAGGCATGTTCACATTCGCCGCGCACGCTGAGAAGCCGTTCTACACTTGGGGCGACTTGCTTGGCAAGGAATTCGTCACCGATTTCATGGACGGGGCCGTAAGTAAGGCGACGCATAACATTTGGTGGGATACAAAAACTTTCTGGAGACCGGACACAAGGGCCGCTTATTATCCCGATAATGACCGGGGCATGGAATTGCACCTTAAAACAAATTGCCGTTTAAGCACGAAGCCGGGGGACGATGGTAGTTCCGCCCTTGAAAAGGCGCTGACTCACACCCGAGAAAATCAGCGAGTCGAGTCCGCCGCCTTCTTTTCTTTCCAACCCCCAGGACCTTACGAATACGACGGCCTTCTTTACCTTAATCGCTACTACCGAAAAGCGATTCAGCCCTGCGCCGAGACCGGAATGGTATGGGGCACCAAAGGTAAACTACCTTTCATTTCCCGGCTACTTGGTTGGGAATTTGTTCCTAACACAGCGGACCAACTTTCTCATTTCCTGTCTTACTCCAAACTCTATTACGAGTCTGCATATATGATGAAGCCGTGTGCCGGACAGAACGCCGGATTTCAGGGCGGGCAAGGCTGCGGGAAAACTCTTATCAGCCGGTTCATCATGGGTGCCTTGGTCGGCGGATACATCGATGCGTCCCCGTTGATTGTAGAAGGTGGCTCGTTCAATGCGACGTTTTTTGAATATGGACACTGGAGTTTAGATGATGATTCCGCGCTTATTGGAGGGAAGCGTTCTATTGATTCCGTCTATGCCGAGTTGAAAAAATATGCGGCCAACACTTCATTCACTGCGAACCAGAAATTTCAAAAGCCTTACAAGACGGATTGGAATGGTAGAATCTGGCTGACGGTGAATACGGACGCTCGCTCCCGGCATTTGATTAACTCCGACACGGACTTGGATAAGATGAATTTCTATGCCTGCCGGACCAATGAAGCAGAAATCAAAGCGTTCCCATTCCCGGACCGGAAAGATACTCTCAGAATCATCATGTCGGAGTTGCCCTACTACGCTCGTTATCTCTTGGAATACAAAATTCCTGACCGATGGATTGACCGAAAGCGGTGGGGCGTCGTCTCTTACCAAGAACCGGGAATGCTCGACTTGGCGCGGCAAGCATCGCCGACTTCGCTGGTGAAAGAAATACTGATTGACTATCTTAACTACCATTTCTCCGATGTCGATTCAGATTCGACTAGTGCCACCTTCGCAGTGTCGCAACTTTATAGCCGGTTGACGAATCACTCGCCAGAAATCATGCGTGGCATTCGGGCCGATGCGTTTTCGCGCCACATGGATTCAATGGACAAACAGGTCCCATCGCTCGTTTCCACCGGCCCCGGCAATACCAAAATTTGGACATTCAACCAGACCGATTTCGTATCGCTAAAAGAAACCAAGGAAACGCTCAAAGCACTTGGCGTTGGAGATTTTAATGCACCCACACATGACAGCCATTGACCGATTGCCGGAGAAAAGATTGACGCGAGACCAAGAGACTTCACTCTCTCTTCGGATTCAGAAGGGTCCACGCAAGCAAGCGGCTGCCGAACAACTCGTGGTGAATAATCTCCGCGAAGCAAGTCTGTATGCAAAACACTACTGCCCAAAAGACCTGTTTTCGGATGGCGAAATAGTGTCCCTCTGTTACGACGTGCTATGCAAAAGCGCCCCGAGATTCTGTCCTTCCTTTGGCATTCGATTCTTAGCGTTCTGCAAGCATCGGCTCCGGGGCGCGGTAAAGCGGCATTGCACTACTATTGATGTAGTGAAGCACGCCAGCGTAAAACGCTCGGACCCCGATGGACCTACTTTCATTGAATTCACGGGTGGTTCTGACGTGGTCAAACTCTCGGAATCTTTTATGAACCTGCCTAATTCGGGTGACTATGCCTACCCCGATATAGACGAGGCTCCGACTTGTATTCAGGGCGGCACAACTGATTTCGATTTCGCCGGTGTTGATATGCGGGAGTTGTGGGTTTCGCTTAAGTCTATCATCCGTGACCGGCTCACTGAACGGCAGCGGATGGTCCTGCGATTGGTTTATGAGATGGATTTTAATATGCAAGAGATTGGCGACATGCTAGCTGTTTCCCGGTCCGCAGTTCAGATGACCCATTCAGCGGCACTGGAAATACTCCGTCGCGAACTTGGGGCAAACAGGGAACTATTAGGTAGGTGAAAATCTTGGCCTTAGACCCTGCGACGAAGACTGGCTATTGTGTCGGAGACATCGGCACGGTCCCCAAAGCCGGGACCTTGACCCTCGCGACCCCTGTCGAAATCACCGCTTTTCGTAAGCGACGGATGGACCGGCGGCAAGACCCGCGCCCTATCCGACTGTATGGAATGCTCGGTGAAATGTGCTACGGAAATTTCAAAGCGCCAGACATAATCATATTTGAAGACGTGCAGTTTCAGTCATACACTCAGCAATGTCAGCTTTGGTCTTCCCTTCGCGCGGCGATTTGGTTGTTCGCCCACTTCCACGGTGTCCGTATGATTGACTGCTTGGGAGTCACAAAATTGAAACAGTTTGCGACTGGCTACGGCGCGGCGGACAAGGATGCGATGGCCCGTGCGCTCTATAAAAAGCATCCGGTATTCAAAGCGCAGGGACTCGACGACAACGGCGTCGATGCCGCTTGGCTCTGGCTTTGGGCAGCCGAAACTTTCAAAAGAATGTGACAAAACAAGACCCGGCATGGTATAGTTCGGGCGAGTGAAAGAAACTATGGCAGCGAAGCAGCCAACGGCGCAATTAATCTTCCCGAATCGGGAAGCTGTGACCACGGGACAACTCCAGAATGCCATGATGGTGTGCTCAACTGCTATCACGGGCCTGATTCACTGGCACCGGGATGACGAGGAATCTAAATATACCTCGCGAGACTCCGAGGCTCGCATCGCGCTGGAGAACACTCTAATAACAGCTTGTGCCCGGCTGGACAAAATTCTTATTGATGATAGACGATGGTCAATCGAATATCAAATGGGGCTTGAAAACGAATTCAAAAAATCGCACGCCTCGAATCTTGCATTTCTGGAATCGCAACAAAAAGCTTCGGAGGAAGTCGCCTCGCCTCACTTCCAGCACCGGCCCCGGCTAGCCAAGAGTGAAGATGGACAACTCTGGGTTGCAATTATGGGAGATGAAAAAGATTTGGACAACGCGGTTCTTGGCATAGGTCGGACTCCAGAAGAAGCTTTGGCCGAATTCGATAAAAACTTTCAGGGAAAAGAAAAATCCCCGGAAGTGATTGCCTTTCTCAAGGGACGCGCGGAACAATTTCAGAAAAATTATGGACAAGAAAAACTGGACGAAGTTGGAACTGGAAAGCCTCAATACTCACTTAGCGGCGGGGATAACGGTGAAGATGATGGCGGCGAGATTAGGCAGACCCGAGGCGTCGGTCCGGGGGCAGATGCAACGCTTGGACCTAAAAGCGTTGCCTACGGAAAAAGCGCCGCCTACGAAGAAGAAGTCCGTGTTAGACACCCTCAACCACCCCGAGGAAGCCAAGTGTCTCCCAAAACTGGCCTTCGGACGGTTGCCGCTTTCTTGTCTCGACTCTTCCGACTGGACAAGAATCGGTCTGGTCAGTGATACGCACTTATGCTGCAAAGAGGAACGGCTCGAAGCCCTTCACCAGCAATACGACTTGTTCGTAGCTGAGGGCATTACGACCGTCCTGCACGCAGGCAATCCTATTGACGGCTATATACAGCGTATCAATGGCGAGTCAGTGCTAGAGTCCACCATCGATGGCCAATCAAAATATTTCGTTGACAATTTTCCGCAGCGCAACGGCATCATTACTCACTTCATCACGGGCGATGACCATGAAAGCTGGTTCGCGCCGGGGTTCAACATTGGTCGTTATATTCAGCTTGTCGCCGAGAACGAAGGCCGCACTGACCTTCATTATATCGGACATGTCGAGTCAGATGTTGAGTGCAAGCTAGGCAAGCGACCAACGATTATTAAAGTGATGCACCCTGGGGGAGGCTCTGCCTATTCACGAAGCTATATACCACAAAAGATTGTGGAGTCTTTGGAAGGCGGCGAAAAGCCCGCCATTCTGGTCTTGGGCCATTATCACGTTCACAACTACTGTGTTGAACGAAACATCCACGTCATATCATTGCCGGGATTCCAAGACCAGACCATTTTTGCCAGGAAAAAGCGCCTGCGTATGGAAGTCGGCGGCGCTATCCTCGAATTCAAAGTTAATGAGGACGACGGCACCGTGACGCGCTGCCGGGTCGAATTCAATTTGAAATTCAATCGCGGCTACTACAAAAAGTATCTCCGGTCAGATAGCTACTTGAATAAAGGCCATCTGGTCCTCTCGAAATGATTCTATGAAACTGAAAACGCACACACGTATCGACGTTGGGCCCGACACGGGCCGTTGGGTAAGAATTTCTCGGAAGCAAGTCAAGTGCGCCGCCGCTTGGAAAGCTGTTCAGGAAGCTTTCAAAAAAAAAATTAACGTTTATTCCACGGACAGAAGTTTTCGATGTCTTTGAGTGACGGAAACTCGCCCTTAAACTGGAAGCCCCGGTCGTCAATATATAGGCTTGCGATAGGTTTTTTGACTACAAAAAACAACTGGGCATGGTCTTTTACTTCGCCAATTTTGTCAATTAAATCCTTTCCGCCATGGTTTATAAACCAGTCGAAAACGGCTTCGAGGCTTCTGTCTTCCTTTTTCCCGCCGACTTCCCGGTTAAAGCGGCAGGATAAAATATAGACAGTGAACCCGTCCATTAGCGCAAAACGGATGAAGTTGAGGCCCCGGGATCCAGGGGGTAACGTAAAGAATGAATCACCCCATCAAAATCCAAGCAAACAGATTTCAAACTACGGGCTTTAAAATGTTGTTCAGGAGGCGTCCCGCACCCGGGGAAGGGCCTGTAAGGGGTCCACCGGCCTTGAGGGAGGTCAAACGAGCTTGCTGACCCTTGTTTTGCACTCCTGGAGTAGCCTGCTGAGAGGGCACAGGAAGAAGCCCAGAGGCTGTCTGAGGCGGCGTAGTGCTTCGCTGCTGTGCTGGAGCCCCCGGCGGCTGATTGACGCGCAGAATGGGGTTGGCGAGGCCAGATTTGCCTATTGCGTGGTGGATAGCGTCCGCCGGCGGTGCAATATGCTGGAGTTGACCGACCTTATCCGCCGCTTGTATGTCCTGTAGATGGATATACAAGCTGTTGTATATGACCCCAAAATGGCCCGAAAGTGATTTGTAAAAGCCGAAACCGGCTTGCTGGAGCAGGTCCTTGTGCTTTTTGATTATTGGCCTCTTCAAAATCTCATAAGGAAGCGCCGCCGCTTGTGCCGGTTCCTCATCCGGCTGAGGGTCTGCGCCTGCGGCCTTCTCTGCGGCAAAGTCCGGAGCCGGATGCTGCGGGTTCATCGCGGGACTCAAGTCATCTGGTGAAAGGTCTGCCATACCATTTAATAGTTACCGTTCCAGACGTGGAGTGACACGCGCCAATTTTGTTTCTTGTGTGGCTTCCCACTCTTTTTGGACATCGTGAAGAAATTGGTTGCCGTTCACGGTCTCGCTAGTTGCGATTCGTGCGCCTCTTAACAGAGCTTCTTCCCTTTGCTGTTTAGTTTTATGTGTGGTCATTTTTCTTGTCTGGGGGTTATAAGGTCGAGCAATTCTTGCGTCGCTGCGGGTTTAGTCAATCGGGATTGGATGCCCATGTTGAGCGTCTCCTGTTTTTGAATTTCTTTCCGGAAATCGCCGAAGTCGAGCCGTCCCCATCCGCGTTCAGCCCAGAGTTTCTTTTCCGCAAACCAGAGGGCACCTTGCAACGCATCCGGCTTCACGCCCAACCGGCTAGCCGCTTCACTAAAAGCTTCCTGAGAAAACGAAAAATCTTTGTCACTGACCCCGGTTTCGTTGCCGGGAAGAATTCTCCAGCGTTCCGTTAATCCCTCATTACCCAATCGCCGCATCGTCCGGGCAGCCCAAATGTCGATTGTCGCGCCGTGATGAACGCCGAGCAAATTTTTGATAAACTGGAGCGTCTTAGGTCCAGTATTCTTAGTGAGCCAGTTACCTGCTAACACTTGGAGCACAGGAACAGAGTGCATTCCATACAGTTTGCCGTTGGTCTGGCGGGGAGTTAAGTCGTTCGCTTCAATCCATTCATTTATGAAAGTCGCCGGGGTAGGCGTAGCGACTTCGCGGACCAATTTCCCGGCCCCTTTTTGTTTGTTATACCAGGACTGCCAAGAATCTTTTTCAATCATCTTCAGGCCGTCGAGATACTTCTTTATTTGCTTGTCGAACCTGCCGGCTTTGTAGCTTTCAATTGCGTCATTGGCCATAGCAAAATTCGGAGTCGGAGAATTTCTTGGGGACGTGGCGGCGAGAAGCTGCGCCATTGTCTCTGAGTGTTTGCCGTATGCCTTCTTGAGCATTAGAACGAACTCCGAATACCACTTAAGGCCGTCTTGAAACTCCGGCGTCGCTATCCGTTCCCGGGCAAACTTTTCGACTTCACCGGCGGCGGTTTTCACTGCCTCGCCATGTTCCTGACTCTTCCATTTGGGAGCATTGGTAATATCGTAGTAGAGCAATTCTTTCCGGCGCTTCGGGATTACGGCTTCCGGATAATGTCTCTGCAGTTCGGCCTTTGACATCTCTCCAACCTCTTTCGAGGATAGCACCGCGCGAGAGCCTAATCCCGGAATCAATTCACCTTGTTCAGGACCAGCTTCGCGAGCGGGCTGTTCCCAATCGTAATCCTTAAGCAACTCGTCAACCCTCTGGTGTGAAGGAGTCATGTCTTCAAGAGGTTCGCCAGTGCCCCCTGTCGGAACGTCGCCTTTCTCTCCCGCCGCATACTTGGCGAGGTCTCCGATAGCCTTCTGGTTGTATTGACGGCCAGCGAATTCGGCGAGAGGTCGCGAGGGGGTAGTAAAAGAAACGTCGAGAAAAAGCTTGCCACTCTCTGGGTCGAGCCAGCCACCGACAGAATTCTCTGCGCGAGTGAGTAAATTCTTATTGTTATCGATGAACTTCTCTAGCGTTTGCTGATTCAATTCATTCGGTTCAATGATTTTAGAAATCTCTTTGTCCGGATAAATCGAGGCCGCGTAACCCGTCGTTAGAAACTTCCGGGTATAAGGGTTATAGGTAAACCCTCCGCCGGTCTGTTTCACTTTGTTCCAAATGTCTTTGGAAATTTCTCTCGAGTTGAAATTAGGTTCATGTCTGGATTCTCGTCCCAAGGGAAGTGTTTCGCTATTAAAACTCACGGGCCGGTTATATTGAAATGCTAGGTCTTCAATAGCCTGACGAGTAGTTCTAGGCAAACTAGAAAAAGGACGAACACGCCCGTCTCGGTCCCAATTGTCTAAATAAATTTTATTTGCGTCCGCTACTCCCCGAACATGTCCCTTGAGCATGGCCCCCCGATAATCTAATCCATCTTGAGGCCTTTCTCCTCCAAGTCGGTTCTCTACAGCTACGTCATCGTGGCTTGAGTCGTCCGAAACGGGTAAAATTTTTCCAGACTTTTCTAGCCAAAACCTTCCCGGAAGCCGGTCGGGCCAGTCGTCTCGGAGTCGTGGTCCAGGTTCGGCACGCATCCCTTTATCGTCGGCTAAGTTTCCCTGTTTGTCAAGAACCTCGATGTTCCCCGGTTTTTTGTCGGGAGAATATTCTCCCAAAATATCCTGGTTGATTGTGTCGTTGTCCACTCCGGTGTCGCGCCAAGCTTCGAGAAGTTTAGAGCCCCGGTAATGCGTGACAATGGCGACATGTTCATTGGGATGCGTCTGTTGGACCGTATGGAAAGCGTTTAAGAAACGGTCTTTGAATTCATTCAAAGATTCGCCCCCCGATGGTTTAGTGTCCGGATTGTCGATGAATTTTTGAATCTTTGGAAGCGATTCTTTGGTCGTGTGACCCTCAATTTCAGGGCCCAAATGCCAAGGACGAAAGCCCGGTTCTTCGGTGATTGCCGCGCCGGTTGCGCGCTGAATCGCTTTGGCAGTGTCGATGGTTCGGTCAAGGTCCGATGAATAAATATGCTGGAGACCTTTGCCTCGAAATTGTTCGGCAGCAACTTCTGCTTCCTTCTGACCTTTTTCGTCGAGAGGCACGTTCGTCCAGCCCCGAATTCGGTCTTTCGACTTATCGGCAGAGTTCATTTCTGTAGAACCATGCCGGACCACGAACGTCTTTGGTTCAAATCTTGCTTCGGGTCGGATGGCACTTATTGTGTTCTTAAAAACTAAACCCGGCTTTTGATTTGGAAGCCGTTTCGCAACGGTCTCCTTAACGGGGGGTCCGAAAACTTTTTTTCTCAAAACCCTAGGCGCGTCACTCATCGTCAGTCCACCTAACACCTTCACTCCTTCTTTTTGGAGTTGTGTCCCCGCCTCGCGATACAAAGCCTCTGCTAGTCCTTTCCGACGAAATTCTTTAGCGGTATAGATGAATCCCACGTCCGCCATACGCGGGTTATCGGGGTCCCGGTTGACAGTGAGGGTTGAGACAATATCTCCATCTGGAGCAATTACATTATATTCGTGAGTGTTCCCGTAAACCTCTATTTGGATACTAAAGCCTTCTTTCTCCAGGTCTTTGCCTGCTTCCGTTTGGGAGTTAAATTGAGTGGGTTCAAACCGGGCCGGTAAAACATCCGCCGCGTCAAGCTCCGCAGCACTTCCACGTAATCCTTTTGCCGGCACCGCCTCCGTTTTTGAAGAAATAATTTCCGAAGGTTGTGGTTCTCTTTCTGGAACTTTCTGACCCAAAGATTCATAATACTCTTTACGTTCTTTTTCAGATAGTCCGGCCTCATTGGCAAAGGGAGATTTTTTATTTCGCAGATAAGCCGCAGCAGCTTGCTTGGCTTTCTCTTGGTCCGCCGTGTCATCAAGAGAACGAAGCTGGTCGTGTAATGAGGGTTCAAATCTAGGAAGTCCAGAGACTCCGGATTTAAGCCGCGCTTCCGAAGATTGTAGGTAAGAGTCTAAAATCTCTTTTTGACGACGGAGTTGACCTACTTCTTCTCGAAGTTTTTGTTTTGCGGCAAGGGCTTCAGGAGTGTTATCTTTCTTCCAGTTTTCGAGAGCGGACTCAGCTTGGGTCAAATTAGGAAATTTTTGAGAGGAGACAAGGTTGCCGTTCTCGTCCACTAATCGGTAGCCTTCGTCATCTGAAAGCTTCTTAATTGAAGGTTCAAACCCTGCGGCTTGAATCACAGTGTTACTACCAAAGTCGGGAGTCCCCTCCGGAGCACGGTCAATTCGCAAAATCCGTTCGTGGTTCAGTTTTTGATAGACGCTGAGTGGTTTCGGGGATTTTACTCCAGCCGCTTTAGCCGCCGCGTCCAGCTTTAGACGGAAAGGATTAACTTCGAGAAGCTGACGCCCTTCGACGCCCATTTCTTGGGCTTTAACTAGCTGCGCGGCGCGTTCCTCTTCGGAGCCTCCATAAGTTCCAAACTCGCCGCGTGAAGGCCCCCCAACACGTCCGGGGATAGTGGCGGCAGAAATTTCTTGGCCTGCTACATTGAGAGGAAAGGATTTTGCGATTCTGGGAGTCTCCGGCAGTTGATGACCCATCAAGTGGCTTATGAAGTCAGCTTTCGCTTGGTCAAGGGGACCTCCGCCGGGACCGACTCGCGGTTGGTAAATCTGTCCGCCGGATTGTTTCGTGAGTTCGTCAGGGACTACAACGGGGGTTCCGGAAGCCGTTCGGCCGTCGCGCCAGTTTTTGACGGCCGTCTGAACATCTGCTGTGAGTTGTGTCCAGGCATTTGGAGTATAGAAACCCGTAGACTTGTCGATTTCGTAGGGCGAAAGATTCCGCATTTCGTCGTGCGGGGCAACATCCTTCGCGTGATGGTAAGCGTTTGCTTGAAATATTTCTGGAGCCCATCCGCCGGTTTGAAGCTTGCCTTTTTTAGTGACGAAAGTTCGGTCCGGGAAAAAGCGTTTCCACCACGGATTCCGAGCCCAGGTCGGAAGTTCACGAGCCGCTTCCACGGAGGCCGCACGTGCTTTTTTTCCGGCTAACGGGCTAGCCGACTGGACATCCTCTGGCGTCTCGCCGGGAGCCGCAGCATATGTGATGTCAACGCCCGTGCTTTGTTTTTGCGCCTCGCCGAGAATGCCAATCGAAGCCGCCTTGTCGGGAAATTTTTCAGCCAGACCTTCGACATTACGAGATGCCGCCTTCTCTCCTGCTGATTGTTCACCCCCAGGAGGTTTACTAGCCTTGAGTGCTTCGCCTAGAGCCGTGACTTCTTGGTGTTTAAGCGGAAACTGTAACGCTTCCGATTGAGACCGCATCGTCTGTAGAGGTTCGACTCCTACCGCCGATAGCACGCCCGCAGCCCCCTTCGCAATCTTCCGGCCAAGACTTTTGCTTTCTCCCGCCTTGACAAGCGTCATTAGGTTCTCAGCCTGAATCTCGTTGATTGTGTATTGGTCCGCCGTCTCATCTTTATTTATGCCGCCGAGAATCTCGTCCGCCGATTTTCCTGCTTTGACCGCGTCCGGGTCATAATTAACAGCATACTGACGCTTCATTGCGTCAAACTCTTCATCCGAATATCGGTTTCGGGTATTGAAGTCCAACTCTACTTGCTTTTCTGGAGGTAGCGTTTGCTTCCACGCGTGAATAGGTTCGTGCGGTGTTGCATTTTCGCCGATTGCGTAGGTGTAATTCTGGTCGCCAATCTTCACAGAGCCGCCGCGCTGACTAACCAAATTTTCAACCTTGTCGGCAGCGAGTCCCTTATCTTTAAACCATTGCCGCCCCGAAGCAACATCCGAAAACTGTTGGTGTTCGTATCCAGTGTTGTAGGTATCGTGGAAAAGCTGATTCATTCCCGGCGTCCACGCACCTTTTCGTTCGCCGACGAGTTGACCCCCGATGGTGTGAAGGCCCGCGCGTTTTAATCCACCTGCCAGACCTAAAGCCGTTCCTAGGCCGATTCCCTCGCGTTCCTCTGGAGACTTCGCTGGTGCCGCGAAAGCGGCGTCATATGCGGCACCCGATAACACATCGCCGATTGAATATGGAGCCGACTGCAAAATACTCTTCGCTGCTTGCGCCGTATCGCTGGTTACGCCTTCGCCAAGTTGTTCGCCGAAACTGGTTCCGGCCTTCGCGAGTTTTGGTAAAGCCTTTCCGGCCTTGCCAATAGCTTTCGCCAGAATTACGCCCGGAGGGCCAAGTAAATGCGCCGCCAGATATTCACCGACAGTGGACTCCGCGCCTTTTGCGGCGAATGCAACCGGTTTCGCCGCAACTTCTGCGGTCTTTCCAATGCCTTTAATTACTACCCCCGCTACCTTTGGGGCCGCCTGCGAGGCAACATCCTGTGCCAGCTTCGCGGCTTCACCTAACTCAGGCACCAGCTTAAGCCCTGTCTTCGCCGCTGCGCCCGCGCCCTCGAAGGCGAGAAACTGGAGCGGGTCTGCTCCGGCCATCGAAGCAATCTTCTCCGGACTAAGGGGGAGTTTTTCTGCACCCGTTAGAGTTTTGCCTCCCAAAATTCTCTGGGTCAGTTTGCGCCGGTCAATCTCATCTTGTAGAGCCTTGTCCTTCTCTTCGGGAGAATATTCTGAAAGAGGCTTGACAATGTTCTCTTTGAACACGCGCCGGGCAAGCCACTTCGCTAAATCTTCGCCCTGATACCCGAGTTGCGTCCCGGCGAGTTGCAATTCCAAAATGTTCTCAGCCGCCTTTGTTCGTGCGTCGTTTTTATCGCCTCCAGCCAAAGAAGTAATCGCATCGATATGGTTCTTGGCCCAGTCGAAAATTCCTTTGCCCAAATGCGCGATAGATTTGGCGACGGAGCCGACAGAAATCCCTTCGAGTGGATGCTTCTCGCTATATTGCCACACGTCCATAAACGCGTTCGCAACCTTCTCACGTATGGCGGGGTCTTGCTGCTGTTCGGGCGTCCCGTTCATTAACAGGTCCACCGGATTAAAAGCCTTTTGCTTTGCCGCGTCGACTAGCCCGGCAGAGTCGAAATCAGTTAAAGGGTTGAACGGCAGACCAAGCGCGTGGGCTTCCGAAAGATTCTTGGGCAGTTCCTGATATTCGGTTCCTTCTGGAAGAGTTATGGGTCCCACAGGAGAAGGTTCCTCCGAGTATTGCGTTCCTTCGGGAAGAGTTACCACCTTATTGGAAACTCCGAGTGCCGAAGACTGCGGGACCGAGATTTCTGGTAAAGGAGTGCTTAAGACGGAAGGGCCGGGAACGGGCGGCGCGGTCGCGCGTTGGATTATCGCAGAGAGCCAAGAATTATCCAGAGGATTCCCCGAAGATTCGGGTGCTGATTCCACCACCGGAGTATTCGCGGAGAAGACAGAATTTTCGTTCGCCATCTCTTAATAGTTCCCGTTTTCAATGGGAATGTCCACATATCAGTAGCCCGTCTTCATCGGCAGACACCCAGACCGTTCTGGCCACACCCGTCAATGAGGTGTTTAACCGTTCGATTTTTCTTTCTTTCTTGGGCAACTTAGTTTTCGTTCGCCCTATCGTAACAGTTCTCGTTTTCATGAATTCTGTCCATTTACAAGGGCTGGAACTGATTGTTTCCAAGGGATTTTAATCTCCCGGCGGGGGTCGTAATTATCATATCTTTGGGGACAGGGTTAGAACGGTCAATAGTCTTTGCCGGTGCCACGCCCGAACCCGAAGGTCTGTTACTTTTAACTTGGTCGTATTTACCCGCCATCGCGTTATTATATACTTCCAACTCCCGGCCCGCCGTTAAAACCTTTTCGGGAGGAGTCCTAGGCGAGGTTTGGTGATATGCGTGCGCAAGAACCGGTGCCACGGTCCGGTCAAGGGATTCTAAAGCCTCGTTGCCCTGTTTAATCAACTCTCTTCGGACTCTTGGAACAAGACCTGCCGTTCCGGCTGCGGCTTTTGCAATACTCTCTATTCCGTTCTTGTCGAAAGCGGTTTGGATCCACGGTTGTTTTCCAACTTCTTCTTTCCATTTCTGGACTTCTCCCCGTGAAGGCAAGCCCGTTATGCCGGAAGACCGGAGCGCGAACACAGATTCCGCTAGCCTCTGGTCATTTGCCACGGCGTCGGCCCCCGGAACTGTCGCCTCGCCCGTTTCGGGATTTATACCCGCCCTAGCAGAATCAAAGATGCCAGCCCGCGCCTGTTGAGTGTTCCAAGATTTGTAAGTATCTTCGGCAGCAAGAGATTTTCTAGCCTCGTCCGGAGCCTTTCCACCTTCGGTTATGAATACTCCATTAGGGTTAAACCCTACCGGCTGTGGACGCCCGATTACGGATTCACGTCTAAGTTGTGCGGACAGCGGGGCATTTGCATCTAACGGCGGGGGAGCGCCCGCCGGGGAAACTACATCCTCCGATTGTGACTCCGGATTTTCTTTTCTAGCTGCGCCAGGGACCGAAAATACGGGAGCACCGGTCGCTTCAGCCCCGTGTTGAGTTAAAAAGGTATGCAGCTTTTGAGACGTATCCTGCATTACGCTTTGACCGTTCTTTACGGAGTCCAATGTAATCGGCTGACCCATACGATTTAACATGAGGGTCCCCGGCTGTCCGTTATCCATGACTTTTTGACCCGGCTTGGACATGTCGGGAGTGGACCACATGTAGTGATACATGGTCTTGTCCATCAAATTCCCCGCGTAACCCATCGCGTCATAGTCAGGGGTTCCGTCGGACTTTGTAATCGTCCCCGGCGCGCCGAACATCATGGCATATTTCTTATACGCTGTGTATCCTCCGGCGCTAGTCTCATCTGCTATTGCTGCTTTAGTTTTGACCGTATTCAACTCTGCCAAGGGAGAAACGGTAGGCTGCTGCGCAACTGCTGACTGGGCAGCGAGTTGGTTTTGCGCCGTCTCAGCATCATAGGCAGTTTGTCGCGCTTGGATTGCCCCCGGAGAAACATATTCGCCAAGAGATTCGAGCAAAGCTTTGTTTTTCGCTTGGCCTAAGTCTCCCACACGATTGACTATGTCGTCTTGACTGATAAACCCAGAGTGGAACGCATCGATGAGGTTTTTGACGGCGTTGCTGCTTTGGATTTCGGTATTGGCGGGAGTGACCAGTGGTTCTGGGGAAACTCCTGCACTAACTACTGGCAAATCGGCCTGTCCTGCACCTGGCATATGGTTACCTCAAAAGTCGTGACGTTGGTTGAGTGACATTATATACCGCCTGTGATTGCTGCTTCTGGAGAGGAGTCATTCCTTTGTAAAGAGAATTTTGCCCGGCACTGAACCCCGAATTATATTCCCCCGTTTGTCTAGGATTTCCTTCTCTATCAAATGCAGGTGCCTGCATCGGCTTGGCTACGGGAGCGGCAGCAGCCACTGCGGGAGGCGGAGTAGCACCAAGCATACGTCCATACAGCGCCGCAGCCGCCGGTGACATTTCTCCGCCGACAGAATTTTTAACAAGAGATTGGATAATGTCCTGAGAGCCGGACGCGGGAGAGATTGCCGGAGTGCCCGTGTTCGGAAGTTTACTCCAGTCCGGCGCAATCGGACCTCCGGTTCCAGGAAACAAAGATTGAGTTGTCGAAGCCTGCGCGCCAGGAGCCGGACCGCCAAACTTTTGAAAGTTTTGAAGATATGATTGCAAAGAACTTCCAGACCATCCGTGCTGTGACGCGAGCGGAGGTTTGGGAAGCTTCACGGTTGCTGTGTTCCAATCAGGGTTTGCCGCCGGTAAAGTAAACCGGACCGGAATCGGGTTCATCTGGACGGGAGTATTAGGTCTCCGGGGTGCGTTTCCTCCCCCACCAAATACCGCTGACCCAATCGGGTCTATGAAATCGAACAAACCCACTTAAAAGTCTCCCTCTGAGGACGTATAATCCCCCGCTGACGAGGCCGCGTCAAAATTAGCTGAACCCAAATCAGACGCCGCTGCGGCGTCATATCCTTGGTAGCCCTGAATCTGAGAACTAAATTTATTTTGTAGCTGAGAATAAGCCCCCGGAGCCGCGCGAGTAGCTCCGCCAAGAGCGTTGCCCCAAATTTGCGCCTGTGCTTGTGCCCCTTGGGCTGCTGCGCCTGCCGCGCTTTGAGTTAGCGCATTGGTTGCGCCAACGCGAGCCATCCAAATATTTGCAATGTCCGTTCCAGACAAACCAGCTTGAGGGACCGCCGCCTGAGTTGCACCAAAAGTGGAACCGGTCGCCGCTAATTTTGCCGTCTGCTGCGCCATGAGATTCGGAAAAAGATTACCGAGAACCTGAGAGCGGGCCGTGTCCAACTGCTGTGCGCTAGTTGCGAGTCCTGCGGCTTGTGCCTGACGTTGCGCTTGCAATTGGATTCCTTCTTGTCCAAAAAGTGTCCGAAGCATTGTCCCGCCGACTCCTTGAGCCGTCGCTTTGCCCGTAACCATCCCTGAGCGTTCCAGTCCATGCTGCACAATCTGTGCTTCCAAGTCCGGAGGAAGGGTAGCGCCAGCTTTCAAATCTGTGAGAGCCGCGTCCACGAGTTTATTCTTCGCGTCGTTGAGACCCGGAGTAGGAGTCAAGGCAGTGCTAGCTGCTGCCGCCGCGACTCGGTCCGACGGTGAAGCCGAAGAAAGAATCTGGTCCAGTTGCGATTTGAGCCCGGTCTCTGCCGCGTATCGCGTCTGGAGAAGCGCGGGGTCAATCTGACCTTGCAGAGCTAATTGCTGTTGAGCCCGTTGAACATCCGCCGTAGTCGCCTGAGACCCGATAACATTCGGGTCAAGAGACTCGTAAACAAGTTTTTGCTGCTTTTGCAACGCGTCAAGCTGCATCTTAGTAACATGCTCCGACGCACCGGCCTGAATAGCCGAGCCCGCAATCTGTCCGACGAATCCTAAGATGTTTCCCATGTCGCTTAAAAAGTCTTTGAGTAACTCTCCGAGTGAAGAATATAGCCACGAGCGGCGTAAATCTTCCGAAGAATCTCCGGTTGAGTGTGGGCACTCAGGCCCATGTAAACGTGCTTACACCCTTGCTGCTTGCAAAAAATTTCCCAAGTATCAAGAAGCGCGATGCCCACTCCCGACTTCCTATATTGGTCCGCAACCACCCAAAGCAATTCGTAACTATTGACTTGGTTCTCGACATAAATCGAGGGCCGTAATTCGCCGCAAATGTAACCAATGACCGCGCCGTCTGGACGATAGGCCGCGAAAAAACTGAACCGGGGATTGCACATGGCTTGTTCAGCAAGGCGCTTAGAAATGTTACCCGGAGTTGGGTGTTCATCGGTGTCAATGTTCTTTACCGTAACCTGCGGGCCGACAACAGCGGCGGCGGCATAGACTTCGTCCTGCCTCACCACGGGTTTAATTGTGAAATTGATGGCCATTCTCTTAAAAGTTACCTATTTGTGGCACCTTTCACAGTTTGTATAAAATCCAAAATGCCAACTGAGGCGGAGTCGTAACAGAACTTGGCGCTGTAGCCAGCGTAGTGGTTTCACCCGAAGTCGCCAGAGAAGTCTGAGGATTCACACCCGGAGACGTGGGAAAATTGCTGGCCGGATTAGCGCCGGGGTCGGTCGTCGCGCCGACGAGCACTCGCCCGCGCCACGTCTGGTTTGAATCGCCGAGAAATGCCCACCCAGGGTTTTGGGTTAGTGCGTCGCCGAGCAATTCAGTTACAACGTGCTTAACGTCACCTTTTACGCCGGCGACAGTTCTCCACTGAGCACGTTCCCACCAGATGAGAACACTCTGGTCAGTGTCGTAATACTGCTGCAAATTATCCGGAGATGTCGGTCGTTGAGCCGTCGTCCCAGAGCGAACGATTGGACTTATGCCCTCCCAGGCAAGAGTAACCGAATTCCATTGAAACCACCCGATTGCTGCGCCGTGGGTTGGGTCAACATCGGTTGCATCCTTCTCTGTCTTCAACCAGACTTCCGGGGTATGCGAAGCGGGCTGAGAATTCCCAATCCAAAACGGAATAGTGAACGAGTCAGATATGTCCTGCGGGACGTATCGCTTTGTTGCTTCATCCCAAACATACCACTTGGTTCCGCCTTTGAGCCACGGGCCGACATTCGAGGTTGGTTCTACGTCCCCAATAAAGATAAAATTAGAACCGCCCGGCGAAAGGATTTTAAAGCGTCGGACCATTTCAGCAGCGAGGTCGTTGGGACCGCCCCGGAAAGTAACCGGCAACGGGGACATTTGAATAAGGAGGTTTGTAGCTTGCAGACTCATAAATCAATAAGGAGTTCGTCTTCGGAAGAAGTTACCACTTCTCCGGAACTTGACGTGATGACCATAGCCTCGCAAATCGGCGGCGAAACGTATTCGATGCGCGGCTTGCGAAGAAATAAATTGTCGAGAACAACATTCATTATCCAGTGTGTTCGAGACCTAGGCCCACCGAAATAATCGGGGGCAGCATTGCTTGCAAATCTTTGTCTGCCCTTTTAGTGGCGACAATGTTCGCGACGCGGTCCGCAGCGGCCTGAGATAGAATGCTGGAAGCAAAGCCAATTCCTACCGCACTAAAAGGTCCTTTGGTGAGCACCACTGTTTTGCTAGCTGTAAAAAAAGATTCTGGCGCATCCGACAAAGCATCGACAACTGACTTGAAGTTGTTGGATTTGGTCGCGAGCCCGTCATATCGGACGGCGTTGAAACAGGTTTCTCCACAGAACGCTTTCGGATTTCCTGATGGGTTTTCCGGTTCAGGCAACGAGAACGCGCGAATTTCTCGGAGAGTGCAAGGCCCGTGTCCGAGGACAAGAAGCTGAAATGCGCGGTCAATGTTCGCGATTTTCTCGCGTTCAACTCCGGTCGCCCCATCGTTCGTAAGAATAGATTGTTGGTCTGCATCAACAGTTGCGAGGGTTCGAGATTGCGGCTTAAACGAAAAGATTTCAGAATCCATCGTAATCTCCGTTTCGGCGTCCATCGAACCCCGGAGCGCGCGAACTAATGTATTAGCAATCGGTTTGAATGCGCCAGACGTTCCGCCGGCGTAAAATACCCCGAAGTCAAGGTCTTCTTCGACTCCCGCGACAGTGAAGTCGGCCCACTGGAAGCGGACTTTGAACCCCGGCGGTTTTCCGACTTGAGAAGTGGTGCCAAAATAACCGCGAGTAAACAAGGCCCAAGTAATCGGACACCCATTGTCCAGCCGATTAGGATTAAAGGCTTCCCAAAGCCGATTTTTTCCATCATAGTCAACAGAGACATGAAAAATTCTTTCTTTTCCGGCAAAAACTCCGGAGACCCACTCCACCGGACGTGTTCCTAACCAATATCCGGACCACGAGGGTCCCGACTCGTCGCTAAGAGTAGAAAGAGACGCGTGATTCAGAACCCAAGTGTGCCGATTAAAGGTATCTTCTGCCGGGACACTCATAAGTAGGTATTGTCCGAAAGAACCCGCCGCAACTTGACTTAAATCGTCCGAAATAACCACTTTGCTTACCAACATTTCATTGTCTCGAACGGGCAACCGACTTGTAAGCTTGCCAGAAGTTGCGGGGTCATATATTGACACTCCCGAGGGGGAAAACCAGACCACATGGCCATAGTGTGAGAGCGCCGAACGATTCGACAGACACACCATCAACTGCGGCGATTCAATACTCGGAGTCGGAACGAGGGCCGTAACTTCAGCAGCGAAAAAGAAACTGGAAACTCCCCCGAGATAAATTTCCTCTCGAAAACTGAACGGATTTGCAATGTCGCTAGCAAAAACCTGATTGTCGGTTGAAACCCAGAGCCGGTCACCAACCCAAGCCATTGGTCCGCCCGCCGGGGTCTCGAAAAGATTGCCTTTTATATGCCCGGAATTCTGTCCATCATACCAGCCCGGCGCGGTTAACCCTCCGTCCTGAATAAACAGAACACTTTTTGGTGCGATGACTGAAACCGAAGACGCGAAATCAGTAGTATCGCGAGTCGCGGCCTGGGTCGTGAGTGCCCAGAAGATTTGCTTTGCGGTCGGAGAAAATTGAAGCCCCTGAATCTGGTGAAAGTCAGTGTATGGATAGCTGGCTGCGTAAACTTTTCCGGCGACAGCAACCAAAATCTGTTCTTCGCCAAGAATAGGGTGAAATCGCGCGACGCCTTGAAGGACTCCATCAGGAAAAGTCGTGAGACAATGGTAACCGGGGCGACAAGACCACAGACCGCCGAGGTTCAACATATTTATGGCCATCCAACTTGAACCGAGAGCGACTTGCGACGGAGAAACATCAGACTCGCACCCGAGCAAAAAAGTCGAGTCGATGTCGATAGTTGAGTTTGGAGGGGTCGTCGGCTGCATTACCGGATGTCGTAATCATACTTGTCGCGCAGGTTACTCATATCGATAACTTGCATGGGCATGAACACCGGAGGTTCGGCCTTCTGCTGAGATTCCAATTCGAGCCTGAGCGCGTCAGCTTCATAGCTATGCGCCTCTGCGATTCGAGTGACATCCTTTAAACACCGTCGGGCCTGCAAGGCGAGAAGCAAAGCGAGCGGAGAACGAAGAGGAATATGGTCCCAACGAGATTTGACTTTGGGATTGATTCGTATAAAAGCGATGCGAGCCCAATTACACGAACGGTTCAGTTGAATCCGACGATATTGAGGAAGTGTCTCGTCCGGTTCCATCACCGTAAGCAACGTCCCAGTCGCACCAGAACTGTCGGTAGTAGCCAGAGAAATTTCTGCAACCGTGGGTTCCTTGAAAACGCCTGTGATGCGAGATATTGTAGGCGCGTCAGTGTCCGGAATAGCCAAACCATACATCGTAGGAACACGATAGCCGTCGAGCCAACATCCGTTTTCTTGGCGACGAAGAACGTGCCCTTCGGCATCATAGCCATAGATTATCACCTTTTTTCCATTGTCTTCGACGCTTTGCAAGTGCGCGACAATTTTAGACGGATGGATAAGTTCCCGATACGTGGGATGCCCGCCGCCTTGGTCCTGCCACTTCCACTCACACACAGTCCGACAAGAGCCTGGGCCATTCAAATGAAATTCAAAAAGCTGGTGATAGCCGAGCACTGGTTGACCGCCGATGTTCACGCCGATAACAGTGTCAACTTCGCGCGGTAGAGAGATACATCGGCGTCCGCATCCGGCGGGATTATTGCATGTGCTAGTCTCACTGCACGAACAGCCTGCCGAGCAAATGTCAAGATAGCCTTTCCAGCCTTCCAAGTCAGCTTTGTTCGCAATCATCGCAATCGAATCCGAGAGCCAACGAAAAACCTTTCGGTTATCACTCTCGCCGATAATCTGAACCGCATCGTCCCAAATCTCATCGACGGTAAACACTTTAGTATTCGCCTTTCTCGTCGTCATTGTCCGAATGTTCGGCCATGAGTTTATCAAGGGCATCAGCCGCTTCGCTTCCACTCTTGGCGGGAGCGACGGCCTCTTCACTTTTCAACTTTTCGATGGACAAAATTTCGAGGTCGCAATCGTAATGATGCTTGCCCGTTTCTCGGTCAACCTCGCTGGTCTCACGCTTCAAGTGATACTTAACTGTCATGGTTCCGTCCTGCGGCAAGTCCAAATCTTTCGGACCGCTGTAATGCAGAATCGGATACCGGACTGCGTCCGCCGTGGGAATACTCAGGCCGTGGCCCTCATTTTCAAGATTTATTGGTAGGTCTTCCATAGCTAATTAACAGTTACACGTTATATGGTGAGGCGTTCCCACATTTTTAGAGAGGCAAGATATAGACCCACGTCTCCAGAAACACCCCCGTTTCCCGTCAATGATAAATACAAAGTCGCATTTACGGCGGGAAGATTCGTGCTGGAAGACGCGACCAAAACATTATCAATATACGCATCGACTTTGTTTGGAAGTTCTGCCCTAAATTCAATCCAGGTCTGCCGATTTTGCCACGGAACCCCGGTATCGATATTGGTTACGTGGGTGTTATCTGTGGCCGTCTTAAAAATCCAATTTCCACCAAATAAATACATGGCGATTCCGACTTGAAGTGTTGCTACATTAAGCTGGTTATTGTAGAGGTCGAGACCGCCTCCCGCCGAAGATGAATATCCCAACAATCCCACCCACCATCGCCAATCCTTGGAAACTATCGGGATACGAAACAGTCCTCCAACCCTCTTGCACTGTTCCGCAACCCGGGGAATAGAACCCGCTGGACCAACAACTGTGGGTCCCGAACTTTTTATGGACCCGCTTATGCTTGGAAGCTGAGTAGAATCAGCAGCTAAATCGGGGGCCGCGAGTGTATGTTCATCTCCGTAAAATCCAAAATTTTCTCCCCAGGTTCTTACGGGAGAAGAAAAAGGTCCGCCTTCAAAGTTCACTTCTCGATAAAGAAAAAAGTCGGGTCCCGTGGGTCCCGTAGGACCCGTGGGTCCTGTAGGACCCGTGGGTCCCGTAGGACCCGTTGGTCCAGTCTCACCTATTCCACCTGTTCCACCCGTGCCGCCAGTTCCGCCGGTCCCGCCGGTTGGTCCGATGTCTCCCGTGGCACCGGTTGGTCCCGTAGGCCCTGTTTCTCCGAGCGGCCCGGTCTCCCCAACCCGTCCTCGAACTCCAGGATTTCCTATCGGACCGGTAGCGCCGGGAATCAAAACGTATTTACCCGATGGAACCGCAGCGCCTCCGTCACATTCGGGAGCAAGGTTCGAGGGAATCCCCGCGTCACCGTGGTCACATGGATTATTGCAACTCATATCAACGAAATATCAACCGGTTTATCCGCGTTCGCCTTTTCTTTTGTAACCGAAAGTCTATAGCGGGGACTCTTAACTGTCGGAGTCCCGCCGCGCGTCGATTTGCAATGGTCTCCCTTTATACGGACAACCGGCAAGCTGCATCCGTTACGGCTGTGTTTGCTTCGACAGGTTCTCATGCAATTTGGACCCAATTCAAAGTAGTCGCAGAAGCTTTCACTTTCACGAGCGGTTGGCTATCCTGATTGACATACAGACGAATAGTTCGGGGACTTACCGTGAAGAAAAAAGTTTGAAGTAACCGGGGTTCATACGGAGTCGCTTGAAAAGTCGTGTCGAGCACTTCTTGAATCTTAACTTCGACCGTCTGGCCGGGTTTAACGGCGGAGTTGGCTTCCGCCTCCGTGTTGTATGTGGAAAGCGTCACGTTTGTCGCATTATCAACTACCGCCCAAGTAAGAAGTGCGAGAAAAATTACGGCCGAGGTTCCTAGAACGGTCTTCGTGGTTCCAACGATATAATACGTCCCCGGCACCGTAAGGGTAACGTCCACAAACGAGCCGTCGAACACTACTGGCACCGGCGTATTGGTGACAATAGTCGTTACGAAATCCGATTTTCCCACTCCGAAAAAGTATCCATTAATGTTTGGGTTTGCGTCTCGTCCTGCGTTCCCAGAGTCTCCGGGGTCTCCGGGGTCGCCTTCGTCTCCCGGCTTTCCTTTATCGCCTGGGATAGGTCGGCCTCCGGGACAGGTCGGGACAATCACTGCCCCAAGAGGGACTATCACGGGAGCAAACGAAAGGGCCTCGCGTAGTGTTGCAGTAACAGAATCACCACCGTTCGACACCAAATCATACCATCCGGAGTTTTGGACAAACACAATCAGGCCGGGCAAAAGGGCGCGAGTTGCCAAAACTGAAAGTGTAATTGTGTCCCCGATATTCGGCTGAACGAAATCTGCGGTTATAGCGGAGACCGCATTTTTCCCGTTGACTCCATCCGCCCCCGGTTCACCTTTCTCGCCTGTCAATGCGAGTATATTGTCATACAGTAATCGGAAAAAATAGCAGGAGACGCCTTCTCCGAATCCGCGCGGATTAGTCGGGAGACCGTCTTCAAGACCGCAACCCAAAGTCCAGACGACTTTTCCATCAACGTCAGTCTTAGTGACGACGCCAAACATCTGCGCGGTGAAATTCGCTACCTTGCTTTGGAGCGACTCACACAAGGCAGAACTGTGTCCGCTTGTCGCAGTAGGGTTTAGGCAATTTGCGTCCATGTGATGTCGGTGTAAAGATACGGAATAGTTTGAAGACCTGCCGGGACCGTGTTAAGGGTTCCGTCGGACAGTAGGCGAGCAATTCGCCCGCGAAGGAGCGTCTGGACGGAGATAAAAGTGCCGCCAATCAAAATCTTCCCATCACTTTGAATCACGGCAGAATAGACCGTGTCTCCAGCGACGCCGATGTTAACATCGCCCAAAGTCGAATCAAGAGAACCCGCCGGAGTAATCCGAGACAGATGCGTTTGGTTCGTAGTAGCGGGACCAAACTTAGTGAACAAACCGCCGATGATAAAGTTCCCCGAGCCGTCGAGTGCGATAGTGCGAACATCATTATTGAAGCCTGCCGAGGCCGTCGCGACTGCCCCGGCGGAAGTCAATTGTATGAATCGGGGAGAAGAGGTAGCGTTATACGTAAGGAAGGAACCCCCAACAAGAATTTGTCCGGTAGTTGGGAAGTCAATCGTTTGTTCCTCGATGGCATATACTGTAGAGTTGAACTGACTTGCCGTTGTGCTGGCCCAAGTCGAGTCTGGTAAACCAGTCGTGTTGTCGAACCGAGAAAGACGTCCCGTTTTTGCTACGTTTCCTCCTCCCATCGTTTGTGCGGCAGTAAAAGCACCGCCAACCATTATTAGACCGCCGGCCAAAACCTTAATAGCAAAACCGGTTCCGTTGAGGCCGCTTGTGGTTGACCCAAAAGTTAAATCCAAGAACCCAGTCGTCCCTGGCCCTCCAATAGTCGCCAGACGCGCAATGCGACGCCTCGCGGTTCCGCCAACGCTAGTGAAATCTCCCGTGACAACAACTTTATCATCCGACTGCACGTCGAGCGAATAAATCCCGACGTTGTTAAACGTCGCGTGTGACGTTACCAAGTCCGAGTAAAGAGTCCCGTCTGTATTAAGAATTGCAAACTTTGAGACGGTGTGATTACCGGTGGTGTCGCGATAAGATATGAAGTTTCCACCAACAACAATTCGGCCATCTGATAAAAGTCCTATGGTATTTACAACCGCACCCGCATTTACTCCCGGCACCGCAGGACCAACAACTCCCGCGTTAAAAGCCGTATCAACCGTCCCATCCACGTTCAGTCTAGCGATTCCGTTAATTTGCGTCGCGTCCATCAACGTGAAACTACCGGCAACAAGAACCTTACCGTCGTTCTGAACTGCTATGTCAAACACGGTGTTGTTGGCCCCGGCCAAACCTCCGTCCATGAAACCAAGAATTCGACTAGCGTAAAGTTGTATAGTGTCCGCGCCGCCAGCCGTGTAAATTACGGCAAAAGGGCAATGACGAAATTCGTTTGCGGCGCTTGGCGAAATTTGCTGAACAGACCCCGGAACATCAAAATTGTTGGTTACGCTGAACAATTTAACCGTCGTAGTTGACTGCACATTAGCCGCAGTCTTACCAACAATCAAATACGTTCCGGCATTTGGCAAAGTGAATCGAGGGTCAGCGGCAGTCGGCGTAATCGGAGGATACGCGGGAGAGGCAACCGAAAACCAAACCGGATGAAAGTCTTCGTCAGCGAACGCAAGTAAGTTGTAATCATTTCCGGTCGTAGTGAAAAAGAATCCGTTGTTCTGAGTAACACTCACGGCATCGTTTCCCGGAAGACCTTTTGGCCCTTGAATCCCTTGGTCGCCTTTGATCCCTTTATCGCCCGTCTCTCCCTTCGTGCCGACTCCTGTTTGACCCGCCGGGACAATGAGAGCACCAACAGGAACAATCGCTACGGCATCGGAGAGCCGAGCAATCAAATTACAGAACAGGACGCCCGTCCCATCCGTCCCAACTACGTTATACCAGCCCGAGGATTCGATGAAGATGTTTTCGCCGGTGACAATGTTGGCGTTTAAGCGAGAAACAATCTGAACATACGGATGTTCTAAGCTTGGGGTTGCGAACGGGGCCAGCACAACCGTATAGGCGTCCACCCCATTCGTCCCGGCCTGTCCCGTATCTCCCGGCGGCCCCTGTTCTCCAACGATTCCATCTTGGAAGAGTCGCAAGATGTAACACCCTAGAGGTTCCGTCGTGCCCCGGGGATTAGCAGGTAAACCTTGGTCCAGTTCACACGGCAAAGACCAAACGACTTTACCATCAACTTCCGTCTTGACGACTTCTCCGAAAAACTGGAGCGTGAAATTATCTATCTGTGACGGGAGTGACTCACACGCGGCGGTATTGTTCGGGTCGTGGTGGCCACATGGATTATCACATCCTATATGCGAACACGAATCGAGCGGGTTGGGGTTTACATTATCCCGTCCCCGGTCGTCGCATCCGCCACAATCCCCCCTTTGTCCCGTGTCTGAGTTCATTTATACTTGCGTTGGTTTAACAGTCAACGTCTTAACTAGGTCCTGTGTGGATTTGTCCTGCGCTTGGACGTGTGCGTGCGAAAACAAATCGAGAACCTTAGATTTGATTTCGGCGGTCAACTCGCTGTTCATAACCTTCTCTTTGAACAACTCACCGCCCTTAGAAAGTTCCGCAACCGCGCCAGAAAGAACGGAACCACTTACGCGGCCAACAACATTAGTTCCGAGGCCGACGATTGGATTCACCGCGCCGTAAAGTTTAAGGGCGGTCCACGCCAGAAAAATAACAAGAGCAATCGCGCCGAGATAAACGAAATACGGAACACGAATCAAGCCGGTCCCTTCGATTTTCTTTCCAACAAGCGGTTCAATCTTGTCGGCATATCGAGCAACCTTCCGGTCCAGTTCCGCTTTGTTCTCGGTTACTCTATTCGCGAGGTTAGTAACGGGACCATCCGGAATAGTCTGGGGCGGTCCAAGACTAGTAGAAACGGCGGCAGTCAACGCCTCCGTATCCTTCGCGGGGGTCACTACCGCAGCGGGGTCATTATTCTTTATGACCTCATTTACCGTAAGACGGGCTGCCAGAGAAGCCGCATAAGCCGCTTGGCGTTCTGTTTCCAAGTCGGACGCGGTTTTCTCCGGGACGGCTTTGACTTTCTTCTGGAAAAATTCAACCTTCTTGGGAATCAGTGTCCCGCACCCGGCGAGCATTACGAGTGACGCGATTACGGCGAAGCCTTTTAACCTTTTTTTTGTCATGGTATTTGAGGGATTTTTTAACCAAATGGACGACGGCAAACGCGGCAATAATCAATTGACCAAACACGAGTCCCGCATTCAGATAGGGAGTAAAATTCTGAATGAAGTGGGAAACCGCTGCCGCCGAGAAATTAACGCTAACAAGCGCTAACATCATCCGATTTTCGTCTCCCACAAACTTTTGGATGCCGTTCATTCTTGCTCTTTTTTGGAAAGAAGGGGCGAGGCTTATTCAGCCCCGCCCCGTTGTTCCCTACCCCCATTCACCCTCGCGGGTGAAAGTAGAGGGTCATTGCCAGCTTAGAGCGTAGGGACGCCGGGGCCGACAACAGGAGTCTCATCGTCGCCACAGACGCCGATGGACGTGAAGCTGTCAGCGCCAGTATAGCTGGACGCGTCAGTCGTCGCGCAGTTGACCAAGCCGAGGTCAGCGATGCAGCGTTTATACAGGATGGGTATAATGTGCTGCGGGCGCAGAGGCCGGTAAGCGCGGGTGATTTGGTATTTGTGCCAACCGAAGTCGCCCCATTGATTGCACTGATTGTCAATCTGGTAGTGCCATTCGAGTTCGCCCATGTGAAGTTGCGGCGAGAATTTGAACGAGCCTTCGCCGACATACTTCTCAGGCACGAGCCGTTCAAAGCTGCCATCAGCGATGAGCACGCCAACTTCGTAGTTCGCATTCAACCAGGCCGGATTCGGCTTGGCGAAAGCGGTGCCCGAAGCGGGTTTGCTGACCACAATCACGGGGTCCACGAGGGCCAAACTGCCGTCCACGTTGAAGCCAGTCGCCCGTAAAGGCCGCTGGTCAACGCCGAAAGCGATGCCACGGTAAGCCGGGGACTGTTCAAACGAGTAGGCCGTAAGGGTCGTCTCGCCGAGTTTATAGCCGCCCGTGGTCAAAGCAACCATGACGTTCTGAACGCCAACCTCAGAGCGGAAATATTCCACTTGGTCGGAGCCGCCGATGAAACGAAAATGCGGCATTCCCTGCCCGGAGTCATACCACTCAGCGAACAAAACTTCGCGCAAATACCGCGCGATGAAGTGCAGCGCCTTGAATGTCATTGGACCCGTGGGCAAAAGGGGTGCGAATTTCACACCCAAGTCAGTCTCAAGCCCGCCGGTGAACAGCGAATTGAAATCGTAGTTTGCATTCGCCGTAAACTTGGACGCCGAGCGAAGATACAACTGAGCGCGGACATCCGCGTTGATGTATTGCACGACGAGTTTCTTGAGTGAATCCTCAGCCATGACATACGAGCCCTTGAAGGCAGCGTAACCTTTCTTCACGCAGATGTTCGGACCCCGGCCACGGAATGATTCGAGGCGAAGAGTAAACTCCACGGTGTCGGTAAGGTCTTGCGAGCCATTTTGGCCGCAAATGTCGGTGTCACAAACGAAGGTTGGGATTGCCAACGAGTCGCCTGGAGCGGCTTGCATTTGAACTATCGACCGGATTGCGTCTGATGTGCCACTAGGAAATACTCCGCCACCGATTACGTTCATGTAAACAGCGTTGGCTGCCAACGCTTTAGCGATGGTTCCAACGATTCTGTTCGTGTCCTTCGAGGCGATGTCGCTGATTGCAGCGGAGTCATCACAGAAAAAAGCCATAATTTTTACCTATCTTTTTGTAGGGACTGTCAAACCGCGTCCCAAAATTCTCGGTTGATGAAAGATGTCCCTCACCAAAGGACTTTTGTTTCGCTGCGGCCAGACAGCAGATAGGCACTCTCCGGAGAAGCTAGGTCCAGAGCTTTTTTAGAGCTTCAATTAGTAGTTGCGAAGAGTTGGAAGACCGTCAAGCCGAGTTCCGACGAAGGTAATCAGCGGCACGAACGCAGAGTGAAAAGGAATCATTTAGAAATCCGAGGGCGGAGTTACACTTTCCACAAAGCAAACCTCGAACTTTTCCGGTAACGTGATTATGGTCCACATGGAAAGTAGTAGTGCGCAGTCCCTCGACAAACCCACTAAAACAAATCGCACACGCGTTGCCCTGAGACTTCCTAAAACCGTCAATCTCTATCTCAGAAACCCCATACATTCGTTTGCGACGGGAATCGTGATGCCGAATAGTGTTGCGGGCATACCATTCTCGTTTGGTTGCATTGCGTTTTTCGGGATTATTCTTGGACCACTTTCGAGACGCCTCACAAAACTTTTCCGGATTCTCGGAATAATATTTTCTCCGCAAATCACGTTCGCATTGGCGGCATTCAAGCCGCAACCCCCGGCCCGTAGCATTAAACCGATAGTCCGCTTCCGCTTTGTCCAGCCCACATTTTTTACACTTCTTCACGTTAGCCACTATACCATGAAGTCAATCAAGGTGTCACGATTTTCCATCAGTCAAATACGCCGTTCGCGCCTTGCACAAATCCGCAAATACCCCCGCGTCTTTTATCGAATGGCAGAATCGAATTCCCTTGTTCCTCACCAAGTCGAGCATTATCGTGCAGCCCGAGTGACGAGCACCAGGTATGCTGGAGCCGACTGGACATTCCGAAGTCGGGCAAGAAGCACCGTCTAAAAACCCAAGTGTAGAGACCCCGGTGTAATCGGCGAGCGCCATCATAAACCAATCAACATACGGAGTCTGGACCCATTTGGAGTCTCCATATCGCCCGTATTTTTCTTGGTCGTGAATCGGGAACTGTCCCATGGACAAAAGACTGTTAAGAACGTAACGCGAGAAAACATACGGCGGCTGGAGCGCGAAACGGGGGAGCGGATAATGTGCAGGCCGGACATGAATGTCGTCCGGAACTTTGTTAGACCAGAGAACGTCGGGTCGGGAAAATATATATTCCGGGAGTCCGGGAGAAAGTAAACAAGAATCCGCGTCATTCGCAAGATACCAGTCGGCATCGAATTCTCGGAGCGCCTTCAATTGGAGCCATTGCCGGTCAAGCGAGTCGGGTCCGATATAGCCTCGCTTGCCTGCGATCCGGCACCACGCATCGGGATGGAACACTGACGAGTCCTGTGGAGAAATAATCGCTATCGGAGCGCGGTGTTGTGTGTGGGCGGGCCAGAGATTGTCCACCTGATTTGCGTCGCCTTGATAACAGTGAACGGATACGAGAAGTTTCATTGTCGTGATAAGAAATCTTTGTATGCGCGGGGTAATCCCTCTTCGAGACGAACCTTGGGAGACCAACCCATATCCCGGATTTTCGAGTTGTCGAGAAATCGAACGGGGGTGCCGTCCGGCTTAGACGTGTCCCACTGAACGTTTCCACGAAAATCGGTCGCCCAGGCAATTAAGCCCGCGAGTTTTTTCAACTCGCAATACTCTCCCGAGCCAATGTTGACGGGTTCTTCCCCGTCGTAAGTATTCATTAACCAAAGACACGCGGAGGCTAAGTCATCGGACCAAAGAAATTCACGGACCGGCTTACCAGAGCCCCAGAGAGTAACATCTTCGTTCTTCAACTTGGCTTGGTAGAACTTGTGAATCATTCCCGGAATTACGTGCGACTTCTCCGGATGATATGTCCCAAGATTTTGCATAAAGCGTAACCCTTGTTGCTTTCTTCAAGCGGACCGGTCAATAGTTCATTTTCGGAAATCGGAACAGTTGCACGTTTCGGATACGCGCACGCAGAGCCGAGAAACAGAAGTTTTTCGACTCCGTATTCCGACGACAAAGAAATCACGTTGTTTTGGATGGCCGTGTTCTGTAGAATCGCTTCTGTTGAATAGTTGGTATGTGCCATAATTCCTCCAACCCAAGCGGCGCAGTGAAACACATAGGCCGGGCGATGGACCGAAAAGAACCAGCGCGCCTGCGTTTCATTCGCCAAGTCAACTTCCGAGTGGGGAGCGACAACTATGTTGTGTGGAAAGTCACTAACTATTCCCGACGAATGGAACCGTCGAAGAATCGCGGAACCAACCAAACCTCTGTGGCCGGTGACGAAGATTTTTTTCCGAATGTCTATCATACGTCCATCCCTTTTCGGCCATACTTGATTAAAATTCCGGATTTGTCTCCATGAACCCAGACCCATTGTTTGGCAACCATGTAGTTATATTCCTCTGGAGAGAACGTCTGTGAATTGTAGAGACTCTGAATCTCCAGAAGATTATACCATCCGCGTGTTCTAAACTCATGGCGCATTGCATAGTCCCAACCGGCCATCGGGTGAACCGTAGGGACCGTCCGAAGAATCCAATCAAGGTCATCGCGCCGGGTGGACACCAAACAGTTTCCGTTTATGTGAGTAGCAATCGGCGCATCAGGAGAATCCGAGCCAACCATCGGCCCCGCTATCGTCACCGGACTTACAGAATTGGCGCGGTCCCAAGCCGAGTGTAGTCGCAAAATCCAATCCTTGCAAAGCGGAGCGCCATCCGCTTCACAAGTGAATACACACTTATACATTGGCGCTTTGCCCGCGTAACACATACTCCGCACCCACTCCATTGTGGATGTCCAAAGACCATTGCAACCGGCTGGCCAGCCGGTTAGCCTGCTTCGAGTGCGATATTGAAACACATTGAACTTCCGAGCAAGTTCGGTGACAAGTTTTTCAGGGAAATACGGGCAGTCAAAACGATTGACCAAAAGAATATCGGCCAGTTCGTTATGTTTGTCTTCGACGTCGGCGATAAACTGCGCAAGAGCCTTTGCGTGTTCCCTGTCGCCTGACCAGAATTGTAACGCTATGAGAATCTTTGTCACTTAAATCCCGTGTTGTGGAGTCCATATATCGCGTGGCCGATGTGACCGCACACAAGCCCGAGGTCCACGTGTGGTTGATGGCCAGCGGAAGCAGCGCGAAGACAGAAGGATACGTCCTCGCCAAAACCAAGAGTGTTATCTGCCCGGGACTCTGACAGAGCCGACTCGATTCCTTCGAGGGCCTTGTAGGCTTTTTCTCCCGTCATGGGGCCTTTAAGAAGGTTGTCCCTTATCATCTGGACGCGGTCAACCAAACTCGCCTCTGTGCTAGTGAAAAATTGACCACCCTTCCCATCGCCTCCCCTAGCCAATTTAGGGAACCGTTTTTCAATATCAAGAAATACTTGACGATGAATCAGCAAGCAGCCTGTAGCAACCCACTTCGTAGGTTTTACAATATCGTGCGGACCGCGCCTCGCAAATGCATTCTCTTCCGGATTGCATCCGGCCTCATTATACATGAGATTCGATTTCGGATAACGTCCGGAATATAGCGCGCCGACAACGGTCTTCTTGGAACTGAGCAACCGGTCGAGGGCATTGAACCCAATGAAGGGTTCGGAAAAAGGAAAACCAGTCGCGTTACGATACCATTTGGCATCTCCGAAAGGAATCACCATGTCGTCGTCAACCATTAGCATCCACTCCAGTGGCGAAGACAAAAAAGCATCCGCGCACTTGTTACGCGAGTGAACTACAAAGGCGTCACCAAAGTTTAGCATGTCCGCTGTCCGACGCCGGTCGCAGAGTTGTCCCACACTAAACGCCGTGAGAGGATGGACAGACTTGTGCCACGGCTTGGCAACAAGAACCTTCGTCCCGAGGGCCTCGACAACTTGCGGTCGGGCCACGGGGATTATGTCTATTCCGCATCCGAACCGGTCAAACTGCATTCGCGGCCTTCCGTTCTCGTTCCTCCATTACTTGTTTCGCAATGGCGTCGAGAGCGTCGCCTGCATGAACTGTATAGTCCGGTTTCTTCGCGGGCGGGGGAACAGCGCCCGGATTAGCCCCAGACTCGTTCAGCCGTGAACGGCTGGACTTGACCACTTTATCCCACTTGGCTTGAAGTTCGCCGTGGGCCTTTGTGAGCGACGCTAATTGAGCGTCCGCTTTAGATTTCTCGCGTTGCGTGTTGAAAAGCTGCGCCATTCCAGTAATAAGAATGGCCCGCATAGTCGGAGAATCGTCAGCGAGCGCGGCGTCCAACTGAGGACGAAGTTCCGTTATGAACCTATTGTGGTCTTCCGCAGCGGTCCGCACTTCGGCAGTGGCATCTTGAGGAACAGATTTTTCCTTGAACCAAGAAAGATTCGGAAGCATCCCATCAAGCTGTGCCTTCGTCTGAGTGACGTGGCCAGTAACCGATTGATTCAATTCTTCCTGTCTCGACTTGGCGTAGTCCGTGAAATTCTGCTTAGTTCTTTTGATGGCCTCTTCTTTATTATAACGAGTCATCAAGATATCCGAGACCTTGGACTCGATTACGCGTTGGAGCGTCGGGTCGCCCATGGCTTCAAAAACTTTCGCGAGGTTCGTCTTATCCGGACCTCCATACGCTTTGATTTTGGCGATAATTTCCGGAGTCACAACCGGGGACTTTTGGAGTTGCGCATAAATAAATTCGCGGGCCGATTCGATGTTCTTGTCAAACTCTTTGAACTTCGGGTCGAAATCCACGTCCAGCTTACCGCGCCATTCGCGCAGTTCCGCCAGTTCTTTTTCTTTCTCCAGTTGTTCAGTGGAGGGAGACAACGCAGCTTTCTTCAACGCGGCGGATTCTTCTTTGACCTTCGTCAACTCCTGTTCAAGCTTCGCCACTTCACGAGCAGCGATAAGCTTGACCGTGGCGAAAGCTTCTGAGGACTTCGGAGCCGCGCCTTGGGGAAGAGTAGGAGCGTCTTTGAAAAGCGACTTGGCGCGTTCTTCTTCCGAAGCGGCATTCTTAGATACGGCTTCGGCGGCAGACTTTGCAGCCGCTTCCTCGTCGGCCTTTTCCTCCGGGGTTTTCGCTGCCGCATCGGCGGCTTTCTTTGCGGCTTCTTCCTCAGCGGCCTTCTCGTCCGCGTTGCCCTCAACGACCTTCTTAGCGGCGGCTTCTGCTTGTTTCGCCAAAATATCCAGCGCGTCCCCAGCGTCGTTGTTGGGGTCTGCGGCGGTGCTTCGGCCCATGATGTCTTGCGCGGCAACTTTTGCCGCGAGGTCTGCGTTTACTTTGCTGTTATCCGGCTGCGCTACAACCGGGACTATAGTAGGGGTTTCTGCCATAAATTAGTTCTTGTAGAGGTTATCCCAAAATCGAATTAAAAACTGAGAGGCCGGATAAGAAAGCCGATTCCCTAAAACAATTTTTCTTCGGGCTTCTTTTGATGATTGTGTAACCCATTGGTTTAGGTCCACAGAAAGATGAACCTTCCGGACCGAGTAAATCCACCACGCCCATATTTTGTGATACCAACGAATCGACAACCCAAGCGCCACGGACCACGCATCAAAGTTTTCTTCCGTGAAATCAGGACTGAGAGGATAACTGTCCGCCGGGGGGAATGGACGATACCAAGGCTTGGACCTAAACTCGCCTATTGAGTGACGAAATTCTGACCATTCGGCCATAAAAATTATAGGTCTAGGGAAAGAGGGTCTGGGTTTTCTAACTTAGGTTCGGGTTCAAATTTTCTCCCGTCATTCCAATATTCGTCGTTCGTCAACGACGGATATTCAGATTTCTGTTCCGTGTGCGGAGACGGGGGGTGCGCGAGAAAAATTAGTTCGCGGACGACAACTTGGAATCCGCGCACTTCACCGGCGCGAATCATAATCTTGTTCGTGTCGCCTCCATCTAAAAGGGGCGGAGCGACTTCCACTAGTTTGGGTATGAGCCGCTTGCCTGTGTCCGAGTCTAGAAAAGTTGCTAACTTCTCGGCGTCAAACGGAGTCCATTCAAGAGAACCTGCGAGTATTTCCATTATTGCGGGGGTTGAGCAGCAGGGACCTGCTGCGGAGGAACCGTCTGACCGTCATTATGAGCCGCTACCATTTGCTGGTGTTGATCCGCTTGGGCATCCAGCATTTTAAGATTCGCTATGGTCGGGCCGGCTTGGTCGAGAAATTTTTTCACCTGGGCTAACTCAGCGGGTTTTATTCCGTAAGAGAGCGCCTGATTATAGTGTTCGCTGATATGCGCGGCGAACGCTTCGAGAGAGGTCGTAGGATGTTCCCCGGCCTGAATGTGAGCGCCGAGTTGTTCGACGGCGGGCATCAAAATCTGCAAGTGAATCAAATGGTTGTCCCTTGGAGACACGGGAACGGGCTGACCACTAGTCAACAGAATTATTTCCAATTGCTGTAGTCGGTCTTGTTCAGCATGTTCGGTCGGGTCGTTGTCCGGCAACAAAAGCTTCTTCGCAAAATCAGCGGATACCTTGGCCGTCAAATCTTCGACTTCGAGTTGTCGCTGATTGTAGAGCGGGTTGCCTTTCTTCTCCGCAGCAATGGAAGCAATCAACTGTCTCTGATAAGGCGTCAGGTCCTGAATGGTCCCGGACACGGGTTCCTTGGCCAACTCTTCGATTTCCTCTTTGGACATTTCTTCTTCGAGAGTAGCCCGAGCAGCCTTGGCGTCTTCATCGTCACAATCAGAGTCGCAAATGCGTTCCTGCATGGTCTGGAACAGATTTGTCACCTGTTCCATAAACCTAGTTATGCGAACATCTTGACCTTCTTCCTCCCGCTGCGCGAGAAGAGACCAAGCTTGGGGCGAGCGAAAAGCTTCGCCTTCAACCTGCGGCACAGATGTTGAGCCGATGAGTTGGTTTACAATTTGTCCGAAGTAGGCGTCGAGTTTAATGAACCCTTCGACATTGCCGTCGATTTTCTGTTCAAGAACAGTCCATCCAGACGGGACGATAATAGTAGAGCCTACAACGGACATACGAAAAGTGTGAATGCGTTTGATGTCGCCCTGAACGAGTGTCTTGCCCGACATGATGAGCCGGTCAACAACTTCGTTCCGGTTACGGTCAATCATTCCCGCTAATTCGTAAATATCGCGTCCAACTCCCTTACTTCCATGAAGTGTCCCATTGCCTTTTTGGAACGAGAAAAAGGCTAGACAACTTTCTGTTGACTCGAATCTCTCTTCACGAGAAAAAATTTCTTGCATCTCTGGCCCGGCTACGCGATAATGCGAAACCTTTCCAGAAACTTCACGCGCCAGCAAGGAATAAACCACGACGACCGAGGCACCCGCCATATAACTTGCGCCGATGGTGAGTTCTCGAAGTGCGTTCTGATACCACGTCTCAAGTGTCCCCCCAACATTAAGCCGGTCACGTATTTGAATAGGTGACGCACGATTGATTGCGTCACGGCAATTCGTAAGGTTCCATCCCGCGATTTTTGCGGTCTCGGGGTCGTCTTTAATTTGGGCAAAAAGTTCATGGGGAAGATAAACCTCTTTGAGAACCACTATCTGGGCCCAACGAGCGTCGGACTTAGTTCCATCGGCAACGAAAGATTCATCCTGTTTGAAGTGCTTCGGAAACCAACTGAATTCGTCCAGCCAAGAACATATAGTGTGGCCAAAAAGGGCATTGTCGAAAGCGATGTCTTCAATGAGTGTCCGGAATCCTTTTCGACTCCGGATTGTTTTGGTGATGACTTCCCGAAACCGTTCAGACTTTTGTGTGGCGTTTGACCACTTGTTCGAGAGGGCTGCGTTAGTGAAATATTTTAGGCCGTTGATAGCCGCGACAAACCGGGGAGCGACTTTCTCAATCATCCCCGGCAACGGCTTCGTGGTGAAGTTAGAGCGCCATCCAAAGCCTTCGGCCTCCAGCTTGTAAGCGTCGTAGGGTCTTTCTGCGTTATGTTTTGCGAGGATTCGAGAGTTTACTATGGAACGATTACGCCCCGCCATCACAACCGTTTTGATGACATCACGAGCCATCCCGATGTCGGCAATAGACGTTTGAGTCGGCTTCCCCGACTCTAATCCAATCGCCGGGCTTTGTATAACAGAACCGAGGTAATTTTGCGGATACCCAGTGTTATTAAGCGAACTGTAAGGGCCTCTGTCCTGAGCCATATTCACTTAACAGTTGCGCATTTGCGCCAGATTCGCAACCAACGTTTATCCGGGCATTGTTCCGTGGTCAACATGATTTTGGCTTGCACCAGACATCCACATCGGAGACACTGTCCCTCTTTGAATTGGGGACAATCAACGCACTCGTCCAGCCTATCGATTTGTTCCTCGAGCGAAGCGATAATTCCATAACCAAAAAACTTGGCCCAACGAAGTAACAGCATCGCTTTGATAAAGGTCATAATCATAACTCAGAAACCTCCCTAAATCTATGGGCCCAAAGAGCTTTACCTATACACATAGCAACCGTAGTAACTTTTTCCTCCGTCACATCCGGAAAATACTCATGCAACAACTCGTGAATTAAAGCTTCCAATAATTTCTTGCTTGATAACCCCCTCGCGATTTCAATCCTTCCCGGATAATGAATATCCTTCTTGGCGGGGGCAATCCAAAATCCATGAATGCCCCGAGGTAGCTTCTTGTAAGAAATGGGAGGTATTTTGGTAATTTTGGTCATAGGGTTCGTTTCCTCCAGCAGTGCCCTGGCAAAGAGGGGTTATCGATTGTGGGGCGTTCTAGCCACACGGCAACCGCATTATCTTCACCTGTCTCTGCGCACCCATGGAGCCGGGAATCTTGACGGGTGCGCCCGAGGATTTCTTTTCGCGCCTCACCCAAAGCTTGTTTGCAAGAACTGCATCCGCTTCCAACTTCTGTATTTAATGGACATCCGGCGCACACGTTCGCGCGTGCGCGAGCAACATCATCAGGAACACAGGGAGATTCATTGTGGGCCTTCGCGAGAGCTAGCCACGCAAGAACGCGAGACTTTAGCGACGCACGTTTGGTTTGTTCTACCCGGACTCCGTTGTCATTACGACATATCTCCGGATTTCTCGAACACGCTTGGTCAATCACGTCCCGTTCAGGATTGCCCGAAGGAAGACCGGCCCTCTTCCTATAATTGGCAACACGAGAAATTACACCGGTCCACGTTTGGCCTACTATGCGAGTTCCATCGCTTTCTAAATACCAAAAACCCCCCTTAGGAAATATGTTTGGATTTAGCGTTTTCATGTTTTCTCCAAATACGACGCGGATTGGTCTTTGCGGGCGTCTTGATACGCCTTCAACTGAGCCCTACGTTGCGAGGAAATTTTCACCATTCCTCCCCCATTTCGCCCGGAATCACCGCAGACAAATCGAGATAATCGTGTCGGTTACTTTCATCTATCCTTGCGCCTCCCGGATAGCGAGCCTCCATCCAAGACTCGTCTAACTCTCCCCCCGGAAGTTCTACGCTGTCGCCGCGCATTGAAAGGATAAGCCCAGACCCTTTCCGCGCGGCGTGAACCAAAAGAGTCAACGAGTCGGCTTCGTTGGGAGAACCAAATCCTCGACTCATGTATTCGCGCTTAGCCTCCACCTTGGTTTTTCCGCCGTTAGATTTGAAATTGCGTTGTGTCAATTGGGGCGCAAGTTTCATCAAATCCATCGCGGGTGAAATCAAAAAATAATTAAACTCTCCCCAACATCTTAACGCAAACCACAATTCTGTTACCATCCTATCGTATTGTTCCTTGCAGGTTTTGGTATCTTCTGCCATGAGTTTGGATTCGGAGGCCGACTGAGAATAGTTAATATCATGTATTATCTGAGACCATTCCCATTTTATTAAATCAGCCACTCCCCGACCATGCCCCGTTCGGTCGCACGCGTAAAAATCACCTTTGACGCCCGCCTTTCTGTTAAGCGAAATAACAGCTTCTTTCATCACGATGGTATCACCCTTCGGCAATGCGAATTGCTGAGTTGCTTGAAGCCCCCATCTCGGAATCACTTGCCCCATTCTGTCTTTGAACATCAAAGTTCGTCCGGCGGGAAATTCAATCGAGGGGGGATACTTGATTCCGGTCGCGCGTCCAAAGAGTCCGAGTGTGTGGACCGCCTCGTCCCCGCCGTCGAGCGCCAAGTCAGTTGCCGCCACGGGCTGAGGGTCTTCATACCATATGAAATCGCCTTTCCACTTGGGAAACATTCCCGAAGGAATCACCGTGGCTTCGATCCCCATTGAGGGATACATACCCCGGCCCATCGTCTGATAGCCCGGCGCATTCCGTCCACCCGCGTTCAATGCAATAGCTTCGAGCCCGGCGCGAGTCTGTAAACCAGGAAAAATAATCCGTCCAGCGATAACGTTTTCGGAGCGTTCTCCGTCAAGTCTTAATACGTCCCATCCACGTTTTGATTTCCACCGAAAGTGTTCATCCGGGTTGACCCCCTCCCAACCAAAACCGGGCTCCGCACGCTTGCCAACTTCGTCATACGGATTCGTGGGGTTGTAAGCGCCTCCAATTTTAAAACCTTGAGCGCCTTTCTCTTCGATTTCAGATAGGACGTTGTCCACGTCTTTCCAAACGCCCTTAGGAATGTTTTCAATTTCGTCGAGGAACAAAAACATACGAGACAGTGGACCAAAAATCGGATGAGGGACGGGACGCGGAACACGGTGCCCGCCCTGAAGCCTGCCAGCTTTGATGTTATTACCTTTCGGAATCACGACGCCCTTAATCGCCGATACTTGATTTCGGCGAGTAAGTCCGATAAACAATTCTCCAATTTCTCCGGGCATCGGAATAGATGCCTGAGTATGGAGATTGACCAAGTGCGAAAAAAGATTCGCCTCCAAATGGTCTTCGCTAGGGCCAAGAACCCGAATAGTCGTATAGCGCGGGTCTCGAATCCATTCCAAGAAAAAATAAACGCCGACCGAAAATGATTTGCCCATCTTAGCCGCGCCCTCAATCAGAAACATCGGAGACTCGTCCACAAGACTCCATACCTGTTTTACTGAGCTAGGTTCGCAAGTGAATTGATTCGGAGTCCAAAGCATCTGAGCCGCTTCCTCTCGCCCTTTGTTCTCCAGCAACTCGTGAAGATACGGCGTAAGAATCGGCCAAGCTTGCGTAGAATCGTGAGACCGAGTCTTAAACGGAACACGAAAAAAATCAGCGACAGCGGCGGCGGCTTCTAATGGTTTTTCCGAATGAAGAAACCGAGCAACTTGCGAGGCTAAATCCTTGTCTGGGCCCGGAGGCAACATTAGATTCGTCTCCCACAGTCGATGACTGTATCTTCGGTCGAACCCTCTGGGAATCGGACAAGCGCGGCCTGTTGCCATCCTCTCTTACCGAAAGAAATTATTCGGTGTTTAGCGCCCGGAATCGCAGAAAAATTTATGACGTAAGGGCTGGTCTTTAGGGAGCGGCCCGGTTTAACCGCGCCCTTGAAAATAAGGCGGGGAGTCCAGCCGTGCGACTTCCATGAGCGGACCCAGACCCGGAGCATGTGCGCCGAAACGTCCGAGTAATCGGTGAATACTTTCACTACCTAACAGTTCCCCGTTGACGGGGATTCTGCCAGCTAGTGCGCCGAAGCCTCAACTATCGCCTCGAGAGACCGAATCCTTTTAGACTTGGGATTAAGAATAGAACGTATGTTTGTCCACGTCCACTCGTCGCCCGAACGATTACAAAATCGGTTGGCGTTTAAGCTAGAAGCAATCTCTTTATACGTGTCTCGGTCTTTCTTGCGTTGCTGCATTATTGCAAGAATAGTATCCTCGCCCGGGCGAGTGCCGAAAGCTTTACGTCCCTCGCACCGTCCCGTCTTCGCCCGCACGTTAAGCCGACCGCGCTGGAGCCGATGACACATGTTCGCTTTCTCAAATTCCGCAACCGCCCCCATCATCTGACGGCACAAATTTAGGACTGGGTCTTTGGCATCCGCGACATAATCAGACATTGTCCCATTACGACAAATGTAGAGCTTGATTCCCGCTTTACGAAGTTGTCGAATCGCCGCCTCCTGAACCTCCAGAGTGCGAGCCAGCCGGTCGCAACTTTCAATCACTATCGCAGAAATCAAAAGAGTTTGAGGCTGTTGGGGAGGGGGAATTTCGGCAGCAATCGCGCGGCGCTTCAAAATCTCTTCCACCATTTGCATAAACTTCGGACGCAGCGCGGTATCAACCGTCCCGGTGAAGCACTCGAAATATTCTGCGACGTGATTTAGTCCGAACCGAGAACAGAAGGCCGCGATGTCTTGGCGCTGGCGGTCGGGACCTTCTTTGTCCACTTGACCTGCTCCACTCACTCGAATATATCCGACGACGTTTTCCATTAGATTGATTGACCGCGTGCCCCGATTTCGCGGTGCGTCTTATCGCTTTACGTTGCGGGAGCTACCCGCCGTCCAGCAACAGTTACGCCTTTGTTTCTGCCGCCAAAGCCTACTTACGGAAGTAAACTCCGCGTTCGTTCGATGGCGTCCGGGGCCAGCGGTCAATCAACTCTTCCACTATACACGAAGGCCCTCGCGAGTCAAGGGCCAAAGTCAAACTTTCTTACTAGAAGTCCTGACCGCCAGGGAACGAAAAAAGGAAGTCTGAATAAATTTGCACAACCTCGTAAAAACCTCCCGAGCAATCAGTAAAGTTGGGGACTTCAATCCATATCCAGTGGGTTTTAGAACCCGCACAGGGGGTCGCTTGGAGCCGCAAATATCTGTGAAAAGTATCTCCATTGTCAATGGACCACCGCAACTCGAAAGTTCCTCCTTCGGGAGGATACAAGAAAAATATTCTAAAAGTCTCATTGCTGGCTGGATTCGGATACAAATACAACGAGTCAACGAGACGGGCATCTTCCAAGGGCGTTATTTCATCTATCCAACATCCAGAGGTAGCTCCAGGAAAGCTTCCTGCTGGCAAGTCAATTATCGACTGAACGTCGGTGGTCTGCGAGAAAATCCACCAAGGTGCATACGGGGAAAGCGGAGTGATGGCGCAATTGGGGGGCGGAGGGGAACCGAAAAGCCCTAACGCCCGCGACGATGAGGGAGAGCAAAAAGCGAGCGACAAAAGCAGAAGAACAAGAAAGATTTTTTTCATCTAGTGGATGGAAACTGTGCAGACGTTCCAATCAACTTCAACGACGCCTCCGGGACCAATAAGAAAAGGTCCCATCTGCATAATCAAACGATAATGGTAAACCGGAAGGGGTTGAGCGTTATCCGTAAACGTAATTGGAAGAAGGTCTGCCGAAGTCGGACCCAAAGTGAAAAGAGTTGACCACTCGGGGCCGGCGAGAGTCGAGCGGGGTTTAAGTCCTGTGCTTACCGCAAACGGGTTATCGATTCCGTAGGGCATGTTGTCGTCTGTCGCACTCCGCTGCAACGCAAGACTGAACACGGGCCAGTGAATTCCGTAGTCGCCGCCTCCGGGAACCATAGTCATGCCATCAACAAACTTAGCCGGGAAATTCCATTTCAGAATTGTGTGCCATCGGCCATCAATTCCTGCGCCAGCGGAGTCCACCCGAATCTGATAAGCGGTGCTTCCATAGTCTATTCCGCCAATCACGAGCGGAGGGAGAAGTGGGTCCCCGTTCGTGATTTTCACTTTCTGCTTTTTAGGCATAAAGCCCTCAAGTAGAAACGTAGTAAAGGAACCGAAGAAGAGTGCTGACCGGCTTGTCTTGCAGCCGTTGCTGGACGTCTAATTGCTGGGCAAACGAGCCTGCCGAAAACCCACGAGAAAGTTCGTAGTTGATTTGTGCGTCAAGGGGGACTTGTTCGGCCGTTGACTTCACAAGCCAATCCCGCGCAAACACGATGTGGGCATTCGGTGAGACGAGAACGGCGATTATGAAATCCAGGAGAGTCGAAATTGGGGCATTCGCAATGAGGTCCTTAAATTTGCCTTTGGACTCGAACCCAGAACGGTCGGCGGCGCGGCCAACCAATTCGACAACGTCGTCATGAATTCCGGAAGGATACGGCAACTCTGTGGCGGTGCCGACTTCGAGCAAGGTGATAGCCTGCAAAATATTTGCACGGTCCGTTGAGTTTAATGTGATTGCCATACCATCTAGTAGTTACAGAAAAATTCCGAAGCCGCCAGCCCAAAGAATTCCGACATCCGTTTGCGTGAGCGCGCGATTATATAATGCGATTTCATCAATAATAAACGGGTGGTTTGAGATTCCGTCCCAGACAGTTATGCTGCTGGTTGGGTCTGGAAGGTTTGCGGCCGACGTAGAACCAAAGGTCCCCCCGTCAACACTTAACTGTGAGGTCGCGCCATCGAAAGTGACAATGAATAAATGGAACGGCCCTACCGTGTAGGGGCCGCTTTCCAATGGAATCGGACTGACCCCAACATACCATCGGGCTTTGGCGACTCCGTTACTTACGGCCTGAACATGAAAATCGAAACTGAACCCGAGACCGGCCTTAATGAGAATCTCAATTTCATCCCCCGGGTTAAGGTCGTCCGTATTAGCAGCTAGCCAAAACGATAGACTATACGAATCTGGTTCCTGGAAAGCGGCGGTTTGAAGATATCCATCCGTGCTAGAAAATAACCACGCCTCGTTGTGGACTCCAGAAACAGAAGGGCCGTCATTTCCGACAACTAAGAGGGGGTGAGCGCCGATAGAATCAGCCCGAGAACCGCTGTCCTCTTCCAGCTTCCAATAGTCGATGAGACCGGGGACCGGCCAGCTTCCTCCGGATGCGCTAAGCGGAGTCCGGCATCTAAAACACCGATTCCGATTCCTCACACAACACGCTTGTAAAGTTCTCCGGTGCCCGAAGAAATCACAATCGAAGTGATGTTCCCAGCAATCTGGTCCCCGGCCTTTACCGTGGCACCACCGAGAAATGTAGAGCCGTCCGAATAAGTTACCGAAGTGACAACCGTGTCAGAGAGCGCGTGATATACGCCGAAGAGGCCAGTGTAAGTTCCCGCGCCAGTGACTGCCAAGACGCCGTTCCCGCCCAGACCGACGGATAGCAATTCGGCAATCTTCCAGAGAAGCCGTTGGGCTGTGTCGTCGTTCCGAGGGAGCGACGGACCGAATGTCCGGGCAGGATAAGGTAATTGAGCCATACACGTAACAGTTACTTTTTTTCGGTCGGACCGCCAAAGATTAGTTGGAGAAAATTCAGAGGCACTTGGGCAGCGATTTCTTTCTCACGAGCCGAAACCAAGTCCGCTAGTTCCCGGACAGGAGCATGGATATATCCGCGCACGGCCCAGTAAAAGCCTTCCGCTCCGGCGGCGTCCTCCAATTCCCGCGCGGGAACATAAAGAGAAATTCCGGGTCCACCATACACTACTGCGAGTCCAATTACGTAACCCGCCGAATCAAATACTGGGCCACCAGAACAACCGGGAGCAATCGCGAAACTTCCTTGGTCAAGCAAGCATTCTTCTTCATCGATTTTTACTCCGTTCTGTGAAACAACTCCGGACTCGAACGATGTGTCGAGCTTTGGTCCGAAGACATTTCCCACATGCGTAATTTTGTCTCCCGGCTTACCGGGGGAGCGAGAAAAATATGAGTCTTTGAAAAGCGAGGGGTCTCCCTCAATCAAAAGAAGTGCGGCATCCTGCTTGGGCAGTAACTTTAAGACGTGCGCGATACAGATATAGTCTCCGGCTTTTTTTCCGTTATACCGAAGGATGCGATGCACCTTGACCGACGCAGAATTCTTTACGACATGGGCGGCAGTCCAAGCAAAGCACATGCTGCCGCGTTTGATTGTTACCGCGCTACCCCACCCGGTCTCGGTCTCAACCAAGACCGTCTGCAACTGTTCTCTTTCCGGGAGAGACGGACACCTCGAAATACTCATGCCGATAAGTAGCGCGCCGGTCCCGAGCACTGCCAACCTAAGTTTCATGTCTAGCCAATTTTATCCACCGCTTGAACCATTCGCTATCCCACCAAAGAGAAGCGGCATCCGTAGTCACTTGTGACAACTCGCACACAAGTAGTAGTTACCCGTTTTCAGACGCTACGACGAAAGGAATTCGTAATTATTGCATCGTCTTTGGGGCCCGAGGATTTCTTTAGAGAAACCGACTCCCCATATGTCTCCCAGCGAGGCCACGAAGGACTCGAGTTGAGGCGACAAAAACCGGCGAACTTGACTGCCCGCCTACCGGCAATGTCTGCGTGTGTAAGCAGTTCGTCGAAGACAACTGCCGTTTCCAATCCGTCGTCAAATATAATATATTTCATAATTTCATAGTATTTCCCAAGTTCCGTCAGTGCTTTGATGAGAGCGATAAAATTTTTCTGACTCCGCGCGGAAGTGCGGATACCGAACCGACTGGATGTTCTTCACCCGATTTCGGCTCCGATAAAGAAGCGCGCTAGCAAGCCCCAGTTCAATCATGCCAGTAATAATAACGATGATTTGAAGAGCTTCCATATTAAGGTTTTAGATACTTAGAAAGGTCGAGGGACCGGTGATGGTCTTTTCCACTGAGTGTCCAGAGAGTTTTGCAAACCGAGCGCCCCGCAACGGGAGAAAGCAACGCGAAACAGATGTCCGAGTTGTCGTCATATTGAAGCCGCACCAAGGCTTTGACTGGTTTGCCTCCAGAGATTTCGACTTCGATAATGTCCTCTGGAATAATGTCCAGTTCCTCGCCCTCCAGAATCGAAATTACGCCGCCCTTGACCCACTTACGGCACTCAGGACGAGCACACTGGGCGAGTGAATGACTGGTGTGTTGGAGCGTTATGACGCCGAGCCAGGGTTGAATTGCTCCGACGGGGAATCCCAAGGATTTGTGAAAGAGTCCGTCTATCATAGGGTGTAGGTGGTAAGTTCATACCGGCCCGAATCGAGCCGATATATGGACACATGAAAGAATTTCCGAGTCGGCTTGCCCTTGAACCAGGCGAGCGAGTAGCTTCGGAGAAGCGTGCAGCCATAGCCGACCGAACCGATGTCGGCCTGAATGATTTGGGTTGGCGTGCCTTGACTGGGCTCAAGCACGATGTTATCGGCGGCGAGACGGGCGACGACTTCGTCCACTGTCGCCCCGAGCGTTTCAAAGTAGTTATTTACCATACTTAAATATCGCACAGCGAAAGAAAAAAGCAAGAGCTAATGTCAAACTATCTTTAGAAGAAAAAAGCCAGCAAAACAGCCGTTTTTAGGAGGGTCCAGAAAAAATCCCTGTCCACGGCCTGTTGCCGGTAGGATTTAGGTCTCGGGTCGGAGACCCATGCCGGAATCTTCTTCAAGCAGCTTTGCATAACCGAAAGCCCATTGGGCATCGTTCTGGCGAAGTATTTCCAACGCCGTTTTAAATCCGTCTGCCGACTCCAAACAGGACCGTATCGATTCACGTTCACGAAGAAGTCGAACGACTTTCCTGCGCCATTCAGAGCACGTGAAATGGACGCGACGATTTATTTCAGCGTGGACCATCTTCTCCAGATTTTCCTGCGCCTTGCGGACCTGCGCAGATTCATCCATAATTTCCTCTGGAAAATATCTCCAGTTCATACCAGTTCCTCCGGCTTAGGTCCCCAAATCAAGGTGCCTTTTGTCCAGTCACCCGCCATAAATTTTCTCATTTCCCAGATATGGTCTTCGTTAAAAAATCTCCCGAGGTCGAGACACGGAACAGCGGAGCGACCGACAAATTTCCAATAGAAGTTCCAGCCGTCTTTGTATCGGTGAATTGAAAATGAAGTCTCAGCGTTCCACGACTCGCCGGGGGCGAGCTGTTCAATCTTCTCTTGCTTCCAAAATTCGATTGGGTCGGCCATAGTCCTATTCGTCTGCCAAAAAATTCAAAAAAGATTTTCTACGAAGTTGTCGGCAGAGTCCGCTAAGCCAAAGGATTTCTAAATCTTGTTTTTTCAGTCTTGCCCGGACATGTCGTCTAAGAGCACGATTGAGTGACTCCACGTCCGGATTACAGAATCTGTCAATGTTCATGGTTCGATGTCGGCGTAGTCATCAGTGAGCACACAAAACACGAGCGCGGCGAGAACGGCGAAGATAAGATATTCCATACGCTCACGGCGTGATGAGGATTCACGCCATGAGGGATTTACGGCCTGTGTGGATTTTGTCCGCCGTCACCAGGAAGTCCACCGTTGCCGGGAGAATCCGGATGTCCACTACCGCCTGCGCCTCCTGAGCCTCCGCTACCGCCGTTGCCATTGCCGCCGGTCGCACTACTAGCGGCGTGAGAAGCCGAAACTGAAGAAGAGTTAGCAGTAACAACGCCGCCCGAGGCATTCACGTTGTCGCCAACGTTCTTGGGAAAAGAAAGGCCAAGCACCGCAGAACTGCCGACGTTTCCTGCGGCAGAAATAACAGCGGCACCCAGGCCGGGCCCGGCATATGTCTGCTGGATACTCACGGCACCGGTATCGGCATCCTTGGTGACGAGTGATGCTATATTCGGTCCACTGAAAGAGTTGGCACGAACCCGATAAAACTGGACATTGCCGACTTGTCCAATCTGTTTGACGTTAGACGCGCAGCCAGTTGCTAGAAGCAAACCCACCGCACCCAGTAGAGAAATAACAATATTCTTCATGCTCAAAAGTGCGATGCGCGGAATTAGGGACAATAACCCCTTTAGCAGGCGCATCGCACTTTTTATTCTGCCGGACTACTGCCCGTATCCGGCATATGAACTCTTATACCACACTACCCGTCACCATGTCACAATTTTTATGAAAATGTTTCTGTGCAACCAATTACGACGAACGCGGGCAACCGGATACTGGTTCGTGTCCCGATAAAGGATGTTGCCGATGATAAAATATTTCATTGTCTTTTAGCGTTGTGTGCTGCCATCCAACACGGTAACTTCGTAGGTCGAGATCGGCCCACAAACTCCAGGTTTGACCGCCCCGCAGATTTCAGTCAATTGGTCATGACTGACCTGCGAGCCCACTAAGAACGCTTTGATTGTCCCGGCGTTCTTGTCTTCGAGCCGCACGTCGGCGGCCCCCACAATCTTCTTCACATCGTAGTGAGGAAGTGCTTTCGGAATGAAGAGACCGGAGTTGGTATCAACTTCGTTTCTCTCTTTGTCGTTGCGAACGACAGTGACTTCTATTTGTTCTTTTGCCATAAATTTGTTAGTATTTAAACGTCATCATATTCACTCGCGGCGTGTTCGCATGAAAAATTGCTAGAGTAAGTGAAGTCCAATCCTTCCCACGAAAACTTCGCAGTAAATTCTACCGTCGTGGTCAAAATGTTTTTCTTGTATCGCCCGCCGCCCGACTCGTCCGTCGAACCGCCATCCTCTGTGACTTCGATTTCGAGTTGCTCCGCATCCCAAGCTTCGCGAAGTTGTTCCTGTTTTTTCCCTCCCAAGTTGGAGAACCCGTCAAACTTGTCCAGTTCCAACTCGACTTCTTCGTTGATATCGAGTGCCTTCATCTCCATAGAACACTCTTGGCAGTTACGCACGGAGCGGCAATCGAACGTTACGGCAGTTCCTGAAACCTCCACTGACGTAATTTCGAGGTCCTGAGTCTCCAGAGAGACCCACTTATTGCACTGTTCGCATCTATTTCCCATAATTTTAGGATAGGTCTTCTTGTGTGCATCCGCCAGCGCCGAGCACCAGCAACACGATAATATAGAGCGGCCAGGTGAACGGCAGAACACACAGCATGAGGGTGCAGAGCGCGAGAGAAAAGATTTTCAAAAAGGTTTTCACTATTTAATTGTTACTGCCTGACCGACGGTTTGTCAAATCCGCAACTCGTTTAATCCACTTCTGAAGCTGAGCGTCAGCCTCTCTCAAAGCCTTCGGATAGAAATCATTCTTTAGCAGAGCCAGTGCCGCCGCCCGCGCGGCGTCGAAAGATACCGCCGGATAGTTTCCGCACCCTACCGGCAACCACTCGTTTGACTCGTAATCGACGCACATTTCCCACTGTCCCTGGCGTCCACGCGCGGGTTCCACCATTGCTTTCACTCCCCGATACGTAATTTCAAAATAAAGATTCATGGTTGGATAGTCGCATCGTCGGCGCATTATGTCAAGCCCTTCGATGTCAAATTTTTCATCTCTCGGTATAACGCGTAAGCGGCCTCCACCGGCCCGAAACCCCCCATGACCCTCCAGCCATACCAATACGAACCTTGGGACCCACCCATACCGACGCGGCGGCGGCGCGGCAAGTCGCGACGGCTATTCCTTGGATTGGCCGTCAAATGCCGCTGGTATCCGTGGGGACGCGCATTAGGGGAGCGCTGCCGCCCGCATTAGGGTGTGCCATTTGGGATATAGGTAGTGATGCTAGCCTCCCACTCGCCGCCGCGCGAGGCTGGCCGCTTACGCGGAAACAGAAGGAAGTATCTTGGGTTGACTACGGACCTTGGCCATTGCATCAACTAAAGCCATGTGCATTTCACCGGCGGTTGCGTTCTGGTCTTCGGTTTCCATCCTGCCCTTGCGGTCTGTCGCCGTATCGTTGAGTGCTTGGTAAGTCATTGCGTGACATTTCTCCAGCGCCGTCGCCAGGTCAGCGAAAGGCCGTGTCATAATCTTCGAGACCGTGTTGCCCATCTTATCCTCTGAAATGCACAAGAGGTTGGCCATCATTTCCTCGTGAGACATATTCGAGAGCGAGTTGATTACACGTTCAATCACACGCCTCATCCGGTCTGCTTGAATGAAATTGATTGCACGATTGACGCCGCGTTCAACGTCTCCAGGGATACCGGATTTCTGCAACTTGATGAGCACTGAAATGCGTTTATTCCATTCACCCGCAATAGCCATTTCATTGACCTGTTCAACGGACAGGTGTGCCGCGACGGCAGTGCGTTCCAGGTCGCCGGTGAAGGTCGCGAACAAACGAAAAACATCTTCCGGGTCAATGATGGCGGTTGGCTTTCGATTCGCCGCGCTTGAAAGCCGCGTCAAAAGGTTTTGAGCGGGAACATATTCGTCAGGGTCGGCCTGTGCCGCCTGAGTCTTTTTTGAGTTGCGTCCCATTAGAAATCTGGAGTTGCTTCCACTCTGCGCGGCGCTTAAGACGAAGTTCAGACTTGGCCTGCTTATGCAGGCGCGCTGCCTCGCCGTGGTGCGGAGTGAAAAGGCTGGTTCGGTCGTCCATCACATAATAGTCGCGCGCCCAATCGGAAACCGCAACATGCCTGGCGCGGCGACGAAAACGTGGCCTTAGTATACATGTTGTTCCCACCGCTCCAGTAGCAGTTTCCATATTGCTCCGGGATAAACCCCAGAGTATAACATTGTATATTAATGGTAATAGTGTTAATATTATATTAACATAAGTATACAATGTTATACCTGGGGGTTTTATCCTGAGCAATATAAAAGACGCCTCTGGAGCGGTGGGAATAGCATGTATATTAACGAGGCTGCGCCGCCGTCACGGCCCGCCAACCCCCCACTTTTTCGACAGAAAGTTGTGACAGCCCGCGACGCAGTGTGCTATGCTGCGAGGGCAATGTCAAAAGCTGAAAAGAAAGAATTGGTCCGGCACCTGGCCCTGATGCCTGGGATTCCTCTGCTGCGCAAGCGATTAGGCTCGGTTCAATTAGCGCCCCTATCCTCGCCAGCGCAGATAGAAAAGGCCGAAACACTTAACCGGCGACTCAAAGGCTTAAAGATGCCCAAGCACGTATCGGCTACGCGATTCGGTTTCGTGGTTCGTCCCTGCGTCTCGGGCATCCCTTTCGTCTTTGCCTCGAAGACTTTTATCGACAGGCCGTCCGGCGAATTTCTGGCACGGCTAGCCGACTGCATCACCTACCATTTCCGGGAGTTCCGGTTGCGTGGCGCGCCCGACTACAATTTCAACGAAGCTCTCGCTTCTCAGGACTGCGTTGGCGCGTGCGCTCTCATACTCGACGAGTTCAAAAAAATATTCGCGTCGGTCCTCAGGGCACCAGGCATTGTTTCACAGGAACCAGGTCTCAAAAATGAACTTGTTTGCCTCCGCGCCTATGTCGAGACTCTCGAACAGCGCATTTCTAACTTGGAACGCGAAACACTGTGCGGCGAAGCGGGACACATCTGTGTGCCTGTAAAACCATTAGGGGGAACCAGTGCCGGCGGCTTTCCCAATTCAGGAATCAGCGCAGGGGTGGGAGGTCTTCCTAATTCATTCTAATTTTATTTGTGACAGAACCAAACCCTTTGTGATATAAACAAGCTCAACATATGGCACATAATCAAACTCAAGGCACGGCGCTTAACCAGGAGATGGGATTGCAGGCAATCAACGCAGTCCGTAGGCTTCAACAAATCTCCAAGACCGTTATCCTAACACCCAACCTTGAAGCAGAGAAGACTGGACTCCAGAATTTTCTCCACTCAACTTTAATAAATCACGCCGATGAACTTTTGGCCTGCTGGAGTGCAATCCGGTTCGAGTATGAACCCCTGGTAGGCTCTGTTTCGCTCGTGATTGACCGAATCCTTTCCATCCGCCGCTCACGTATATTGGCCAACGAAGTGCCTGCCCAACCGCCTGAGAATCCCACTGCTCCACTAACGCCGGACAACGGCGATACGCCAGACTCGGGCGGAAGGAGTGAGTCAAACATTATCCACATCGCCAGGTGAAAAATCCCACGCGGCAGATAGCCGTTGCCATGGTAAAAAGCAACGCGGGTCTCAATCAGCGCATTGAACTTTTCACCATTGCCGACGCGGTCCACGTGTTCGCCTTAGCGATGGGTTATCGGCCCGATATCGCTTTTTCTCTGGGAGTGATTTCGCGCTCGGTGCCAGCAGGGCAAGTTGAGGAATCTGACTTAACTCTTGACATGGCAAGGAAGGTTATGACTCTCGCGAAAATCCTAAATAAATGCCGCGAGAAACACCAGATGCCTGAAACCAGCGAAGAGGCCGAAGCTATACTCGCTACCGTAAAGCACGTTCACAGTATAGAAGCAGCTTACACGGAACTGTGCAAGTCGGTCCCCGGTAGCGAAGCAACATTCTCGGAACAATATAACACCTGGTTTAGGCAACAGGAAAAGTGCAGTCAGCCACAAACCTCTCTGTCGCGAATACTTAATTTTTTCAGCAGAAGCAAATGAATAAACGAAACCCTCGTGACCTGGGGCTCAAAGGCGGCAGCCCAGGTAAAGGCGACGCGCCCCGCTACACTCATAATGAAAACTGGATACGAAACTACGAAGCAATCAACTGGAATCGAAAAACTGATATGCCCTATGTGCCGCCGAGCCTTTTTCCCGGAGACCAATCAATCCAAATAAAAATTCATGCAGGATAAATGAATCAATCTGACAAACTAGCGCGAGAAGCGATCGCTCAGCGTCTTCCTCCGGATTTCCTTAAACCTCGGCCTATCGAATCCTTATGGTGTGTTCCACTTTTCTCGCTTGCTGCCCTTGGGACCTTTCTCGTCCTGACTATGCATTGGGGCTGGTTATTCAATCTGCTGACGGCGCTCTTGCTCGGCAACCTATATGCGAGTTTCTTTTTTCTCGGACATTACATAGTTCACGGGGCGAACATTCAGTCCAAAGCAATGCAACGCTTCTTGGGATTCGTGTGCTTCGCGCCGTTCGGAATGTCGCCTCACTTGTGGAAAGTCTGGCATCACACTCTTCATCATCCGATGACCAACTGGCCGGGGCGAGACCCGGACACTTTCGGGGACATTCAGCACCAGCGCAAGAATCCCATTCCGCATCTTTTTATACCGGGCAACAAGAGAGTGCTGCCGAGTTTGGTATTTCTGCTGTTCTTTTTCACCGGCCACGTTCTAAGCGTGCTGTTCATTTACTCGAAGGGAAAACATTTTTCGCGATTAAACAAGAAGAAAGCATACTTGGAAACGGCTGTGATTGCCCTGGCTGCACTATTGCTCATCTTGCTCTCGGGCAAACTTGCTCTCTTCACAGTGTTCATTCCGTGGCTCGTGGCGAATGTGATTGGTGTAAGCTACACCGTCACGCAGCACTTGTTGTTGCCCTTGAAACCTACCTCCGCGCTCAACTCTTCGATGTCGGTGAGAGTGCCCAGGTGGATTGATAGGATTCATTTCTATAATTCACATCACGTCGAACACCATCTGTTTCCAGAGGCATCCATGAAAGCCCTGAGACAGATTCGGGGAGTATTAAAAGAACGCTGCTGCTTTTTCAAATGCCCTTCAATGTTTAAGGCTTTATATGGTGTCTGGCTCACTCCCCGATTCCAGGATGAGGAATATCTGATTGACCATAAGACTGCGGACCGGGTTAGCTTCTGGGCTATCAATGATTTTCTGTTTTTTGGAGGCAAGATTGTCCATTCCAAGAGGGCTCGCTTCTTTACTATTGACTCGCCTACTCCTTACGACTATGAGAAGCTTAGCTCCTGACAAGACGATACAGCGTCTCGGCTGGAAAGCTGCGCGTCAATCTCTCAAAGAAGCTCGGGGTATTACCGCCCCGAAACCGTCGGGGCTTCCGCACTTTTATTGGAAGCATCCGTCAACTTATTTGAGATACGCGAAGATGATTCTGTATTG
>WNGL01000431.1_pt1 | contig 54819 bp, 68 predicted proteins | sample 5400591 | NCBI WGS metagenome assembly WNGL01 (sample SAMN13153377, study PRJNA577476) | soil metagenome | isolation source: 80 cm soil or saprolite under Garry oak tree replicate 1 | place: USA:California | collected 2016-06-15 | reverse complement strand
TTCAGGCTTACGAGGATCGGATGGTTCGGATGCAGCGAGACTATTCAGGAAAAGGTGTTACACTGGTTGCGATCAACAGTAATGACGATCATGACTATCCGGAGGATAGCTTCGAGAATATGATTCGTCGGGCGAAGGACAAGGGCTTCAACTTTCCATACCTGCGAGACGAGACCCAGGATATAGCTCGCAAGTACGGTGCGATCTGCACACCCCACGTCTTCGCCTTTGATGTGCACCGGACTCTCCAGTATAAGGGACGGATTGATGATAATCGCAACGCGGCCGACGTGAAGACTCATGATCTCACGAATGCTCTGGACGCGATGTTGGCCGGACGGAAACCCTCGGTCCAAGAGACTAGGCCCTTCGGCTGTTCCGTCAAATGGAAGCACTAGATACGGGTGACGCTTTCACTAGCGCAGTATCTTGGAGCTTTAATATGGAAGGGACACGCTAGGACTGGGAGAAGATGGGAAAGCGCAAGGTCCTCAGCGAGGCCAACCTGAGCGAGATGCTTACCCCGGGTCCCGGCCAAATGTACGGGATCGTCAAGAACCTCCTCGGCTACGACAGGGTCCTAGTCGAGTGCTCTGACGGCGTCACTAGGGTCTGCAGGATCCGGGGAAAAATGAAGCGCCGGGTCTGGATCAAGATGGGCGACACAGTCCTTGTTGCTCCATGGGACTTTCAGCAAGAGAGGGGCGACATCATGTTCCGCTACACTGCCGGCCAGGTCGAGTCGCTCCGGCGCTCGGGCCAGCTCAAGATGTAGAACCCGCCGAATAACTTATCCCCTATCATTCTCCGACCCTCAGTCCATGCAGGGTCTTCCATACCCTCTCAGCTCTTGGGCTATCGTAGACGAATCCTTCTCGATCCTGTCTGGACATGAGAACTGGAAGATGTACAACGGGCTGGAATTCGACGAGGAGTTCATGAAGAATATTGCCGAGCAGAAGGCGCGGCACGCTGAACTCTTCCTATCCGCGTCGCGCCGTCCGAGACGCCTCTTCGTCAAATGCGTCAGCGATGTCTCCGAGTCGAAGAAGACGCCTCTCAGTCTCGAACTGGACAAGGCGCGGGCTGAGAAGGTCGTCTCACGGACAAACCGTTTCCACGGTCGCCCTGTGAACTGGAAGAACTGGCGCCAGTTCAGTGCCGTGGCAGACGCGGACAGCAGGAGGCGGGTGTACGATGAACTGATCAGGAAGACCCCCGTGATAAGGCCCCTCATACGGGCAATGTTCGAAGAATCTTGGAGTGTACATAGAAAATACGGCACGACGCCGCTGCGGAGCTATCTTGAGAGTGAGAGGATAACGCTGGCCGATCTGAAAATACTGGTTCAGAAGCTTGGGGCGGCGGTGAAGAAGCCGTTCAGGGAAGCTCTAGAAGATTATGCGATAAAGATCAAGAAGGCGCCCGCCGAATACTACGACGATTTCTACTATTTCCGGGGACGAATCTTCAGACCTCTCGACAAGATCTTCTCCAAGTTTGATCCCGCAGAGATGCCGGTGAGACAATTGAAGCGGCTTGGCTTTGACACGAGGAGGATCCATGTTGACGTGGAGGACCGGCCCAAGAAGACGCCGTCTGCTGTTGCTTTCTTTGTACAGATTCCAAACGATGCGCGGGTCCTGGTCAAGCCGATCAGCCCGTACACCGATATGGAAGCATCCTATCACGAGTTCGGCCACGCAATGCACTGCATCTCCGTTGACGCCAACCTTCCGCTCTGGGACAGAGAGTCCCTCTCCCACGGCGTTGCAGAGATATTCTCCACATTCCTCGAGAGTCTGGTCGAAGATCCGAGATACTTGTGGAAGAAGTTTGGACTGTCCGAGGAGCAGATACGAGAGGTGACGGAGCGACGCAGGTTCATGGAACTCTTCTTCGTCGCCTTCTACGCGGCGAACAGTCTCATGAAGATCAGCTTCCAAGAAAAGAAACTAACGATGGACCAGGCGTCAGAACTCTATGCGAAACTGTACAAGGAGTATATCGGGTTCGAGATACCGGGCGAGTACTGGCAACTCCACCACGTAATGCCCGACTATGATCTCTACTCGCCTAGCTACCTCATAGCGGCCGTGAGAAAGTCGGAACTCATCAAGAGATTACAGAGCAGACTTGGCGAAGAGTGGTGGGACTCACCAAAGGCGGGCGACTATCTGAGGAAGATAATGCGCCCTGGCGCCAACATTGACCTCGACGAGTTCTCAAGGCTCGACACTGGTCCGTTCCTCAAACCCATCCTCCACCCATAGACAATAGCTCGCACGGGCATGGGCTAGCTCTATCTCCAAAGATAGCTGTTTGTAGCGGAAGATTTTCAACTATTGCACAAAACCGCGCGCTTTACATACCCGGTTCTCCAAGACCGGAACGGCGCGGCCCTTCTTGGACACACGACAGATTGAGGAAGAGTGGAGACTCGGACGATGGAAGGGAATCACCCGGCCATATACTCCCGAAGCCGTGGAGAAGCTCCGAGGATCAGTTAGGATCGAACACACACTAGCCTCGATGGGGGCAAACAGGTTCTGGCAACTATTGAACAGTAGACCCTACGTTCCAGCGCTGGGAGCCTTAACAGGTAATCAGGCCGTCCAGATGGTCCAGGCAGGACTGGAGGCGATATACGTCAGCGGATGGCAGGTCGCCGCAGACGCGAACCTGTCTGGAAACACCTACCCGGACCTTGGGCTGTACCCTTCGAACAGCGGTCCCCAGATCGTGAGGAGGATCAACAGGGCGCTCCAGAGAGCCGACCAGATCAATCATGCTGAAGGAGAGAACGGCGCGTACTGGTATGTCCCGATAATAGCGGACGGGGAAGCCGGATTTGGCGGACACCTTAACGTGTTCGAGTTGATGAAAGAGATGATCGAAGCGGGTGCGGCGGGAGTCCACTTCGAAGATCAGCTGACCTCGGAGAAGAAGTGCGGGCACTTGGGAGGCAAGGTGCTTGTCCCTACAAGCCACTTCATCAGAACGCTAGTAGCCGCTAGGCTGGCCGCTGATATCCAGGGCGTCCCGTCTATATTGGTTGCCCGAACAGATGCGGAAGCGGCCAAGCTCATCTCAAGCGACGCGGATCCGAGAGACCGGCCATTCGTAGCCGGAGAGAGAACCGCTGAAGGCCACTTCTTGTTCAAGGGTGGCCTGGAAGCCGCCATAGCCAGGGGACTAGCCTATGCTCCCTACGCTGATCTAGTCTGGTGCGAGACTCCCACCCCCGACTTGGACGAGGCGAGGAGATTCGCAGAGGGAGTCCACTCAGGCTTTCCAGGAAAGGCTCTAGCATACAACTGTTCGCCCTCCTTCAACTGGGAAAAACATCTCACGCCCGACGAGATCGCGTCCTTCCAGCAGAAGCTAGCATCTTTCGGATACAAGTTCCAGTTCATCACTCTTGCAGGATTCCACACTCTCAACCAGTCGATGTTCGATCTCGCCAGCGCATACGCCCAACAGGGAATGCCTGCCTACGTGCGCCTTCAGAAGAGAGAGTTCGAGGCTGAGAGTGCCGGCTATGGGGCGGTCAAACACCAGAGCTTCGTGGGAACCGGATACTTCGACCAGGTCGCCCAGGTGATCTCAGAAGGAGAATCCGCGACGGTCGCGATGAAGGGTTCCACCGAAGCAGCCCAGTTTACGCGGAAGGTCGAGGTCTCGGTCCCCCCGGATCAGAAGAGACAAGCCCTAAAAGATTAGAAACGAGACGGGGCCCTCTTGGCGAAGCTGAACTCGCAAAATGTCCCGTCCGAGTTTCACCAGCTAGAGATTCTCGGCCCGCTCGATCTGGGCTTTGAGACAGTACTCACACAGGACGCGATGAATTTCGTCGGTACACTCGTCACCATCTTTGAACAGAGACGACGCGAACTCCTTGAGAGAAGGCTCAGGATCAGTGAGAGGATCGGAAAGAGCGTCCTCCCGGACTTCCTTCCTGAAACAGAACATGTCAGGAAAGCGTCATGGAAGATTGGACCCCCACCATCTGATCTGACGCTACGCCGGGTCGAAATTACCGGTCCAGTGGATCGAAAGATGATGATCAACGCCCTCAACTCAGGAGCCGACGTCTACATGGCAGACTTTGAAGACTCACACTCTCCAACATGGCTCGGCACGATCCAGGGCCAGATCAATCTGAGAGACGCGGTGAACCGGACTATTGAATACACAAGCCCTGACGGCAGGACCTACCGGCTCAACAAGAAGGTCGCGACCCTCTGCGTCAGGCCACGCGGACTCCATCTACCCGAGAAACATGTATTGATGGAGGGCGAGGCGGTTCCTGCAGCCTTCTTCGACTTTGGACTCTACCTCTTTCATAACCACAAGAATCTTCGTGAGCAGGACACGGGACCATACTATTACCTTCCGAAGCTGGAGAACCATCTGGAGGCACGTCTCTGGAACGACATTTTCGACACTTCAGAGCAGATCCTCGGGCTCCCTCCGAACAGCATAAAATGCACAGTCCTGATCGAGAATATTCTTGCAGCGTTCGAGATGGACGAGATCCTCCACGAGCTCCAAGGCCACATTACGGCGCTCAACTTTGGAAGGTGGGACTATATCTTCAGCTTCATCAAGAAGCTCGGATGGAACCCTGACTTCCTCCTCCCAGACCGAGCGCTTCTCGCAATGACGACACACTTCCTCACATCATGCGCCGTCCTGCTGGTCCAGATCTGCCACAAGCGAGGCGCCTACGCGATCGGAGGAATGGCGGCAAACGTGCCGACGAGGAACAATCCAGAAGCCCAGAAGCTGGCCATGGACAAGGTCATCACAGACAAGACCCGCGAGGTCGAGCAAGGATTCGACGGCGCCTGGGTAGCCCACCCGGACCTAGTTCCAGTCGTCATGAAGGTCTTCAACGACCACATGACGGGACCAAACCAACTCGGAGTCAAGCACGAAGGCGTGAGAATCAACTCAAGAGACCTTCTGCACGTCCCTAAGGGAGCGATTACCGAGCCGGGAATAAGGGCGAACATAAGCGTCAGCCTACGATACCTCAGCTCATGGCTCAACGGCAACGGCTGCGTCGCCATCAAGAACCTGATGGAAGATGCTGCAACGGTAGAGATATGCAGAGCACAGCTCTGGCAGTGGATACGCAACGAAGCTCAGCTGGAAGACGGTAGAAGATTCAGTCCGGAAATATTCCGCACGATCCTGAAGAGCGAGATGGAAGAGGCTAGGCTAGAGAACGGACGAAGACAAGACAGCCGTCTGGAAGCTGCTGGAAGTATTCTCGATCAGCTTGCCACAGACAGACAATTTGCCGATTTCATGCCTCTACTTGCCTACGACCATTTGGAATAATAGAAGAAATTCCACAGACTAAAATTGGCTGACAGAAGAAGGGCAGTCCATTCTATGGTAGGCCCGAGGCTATTTGCCGTGTTTGTCTTTGGTATGCTGGTCCAGAGCGGTCTGAGAACCGAAGACCGCGCTGCACTTTGCGCACTTGAACTGGCCTGCCGCTGTTCCAGGCTTTCCCATCATTACTCCCCCGGCGGCGACTAGGGCTCCTAGGACGGCCAGGCCGATGCCTCCGAGCGGGATGATGTTGTGAGTGCGACTTCCGATGAGGCTTGTCTGGGCGGAGATATAGTAGGCAGCAACTCCTAGGGCGATCAATATCACGCCTAGGACAGCGAATGTTTTGTTCATGTCAGTTCAGCCCAGATGGTTGCTGGGCAAGCTCTTAAGCTCTACCAAAGGGTCGGCTGCCATCAGGCCGGCTAGACTGGGGACAGTCCCCTCGTCAAGGCTTATCTGGTCTGCCTAAGCACCCGACTACAAGTGTTCAATCCTCAGTCGCGACAGGTGGCATGACGATCGTGAATCAAGTGAGGTGGCAATGTTAGCCGCAACAGAAGGAATGGGCCAGAAAATGGTTTCCGAAAAGAAACGGATTTCCAAGTCAGAACTTGCAAAATACGACACAACACCCCTCTACTTCTATACCGAGAAGGACTCTCTGAACCGGGTGACTGTTCTGAAGGAGATCGGGAAGGAGATCTACCTGGTCGCGGGACGATACTCCAAGTTCGAAAACGACTCTAGACTCTACGCGCCTCTAACTGATGAGGAGAAGGGCGAAGTCGAGAAGCAGCTCCGAATGGGCCGGAAGGACGCCCTGATCAGCTTCCTCTAAGAAACGATAGAGATTTCTACACGAACCGAGCCGAAGCTGAGGCTATGACCCCCCTGGAAGAGCTTACCAGACTCGTCGTAGAGAAGGGTCGAAAGATCATGGTCGCGGAGAACCCGGTCGACCTGCAGAATCTCCGAGGAGGAAACTCAGTCTACATACTACAACTTCCAGAAGGATCCACAGCAGCCGGAGGCCGGGCCGGGGGATTCGGAGAGCGACGCTTGGAGAAGCTCTACGCGTTCCATTACGAGAACGGCGCATGCTACAAGCTGTTCGAGGTTGACGCTCCGGAGAAGCTGGAGAGGTTCGACCTGCCCTACCATGCTGCAGGGACCCCGATCATTCTTCCCGACGGATCTGAACATGTCATGTCGGGCGTTATAGACCCGGAGTTCGTAGAGTCCTACAAGAGGATCGTGTAGAGAAAGGATTCCTGACTCTCGCGTCATCCTACTACTTGGGCTGAAGCGTGAGGCGTGAGATTGCCATTCATAGCTAGAATCTCACTGTTGCTGAAAGACATCGTCAGTTGCAGATTGACTTTTGCGCCCGGGCTGCTCTGGAAACCTCCACCCGTGATCGAGACCTTGAGCGAGCTGCTTGGTATTGTGTATGCCACGTTTCCAGTCGAGGAGAATGTGACGATTGCTGTTGAGACTGGGAACCTCAGCTGGTCATATGTTCCAGTAGCCAGATTTGTACTAGCCAGCGTTCTAGGATTATTGAGCGCAGAAATCATGTCGACTGTTGTCGGAGATCTCACCAACGCATACCAGCCGGTGCTGTTCGTGGTTCCAAACCCGGCCTGATGAACGTCGATCTCGGTGAAAGTGATGTAGATGTGCAGAATACTCGAGTCGTACTGCGGATTGTTCCCGTTCTGGAGCTGCGGGGGATCGCTAATGCTCAGAGTAACCGTTCCCTGGGCATAGTCATGCCAGAAGAAGTAGCCCGCCATTCCACCGACAGTCAGGATTGCCAGGACAGTCGCGATCTTAGCCTTGGCCAACCCTCTTCAACAGGAGCTTCTGGTTCCTGAGGAGAGGAGCGCCCTGAATCCTGCTTATCTCTAGCATAACCTGTCGCAGGAACGACTGGTTACAGCCTGCTAAGGATCATCCAACGGTCAGCTGCGACTTCGAGACCGGCTCGCGGGAGAGAATGACAAAGATTGTAGACTTGCTCGACTCACGAGTCAGCCGCCGTTCCAGAGCCGCTTTCTCGGATGCGGAGAGATCCGCGGCTGCATAGACCTCTACCTCTAGACCATCAGTTTTCGCGTCGGCTCTCAATATTCCTTGGATGTATGCCAGCCCGGCTCTGAACATTCGTTCCGGAACATTGTCCAGTTCGATCGTTGACAGCGTATTCGGCGTGGCGCGCTCCTTCAAGATCCTGTAGAGTTCTGAAACGTCCGGAATGTTGAGAGTCTGGGCTTGATGTTTGAACTCGCGAAGTTCGAATCTCAGTCCTCCCAGCTTGCCCTTGGTCCAGAGTCTCGAATGGTCCTCTGGGGTTAGGCCCGTTCCGAAATCAGCATAATCCAAGCGGATGTTCGCGTTGGTCATGTACTCTGCCAGTATTGTTCGGCCCTCGAACGGATATTTTGCCGTCCCGGAGGTGGCTGACGGATTTCCGTGATCATCGAGGGGGACTATTTCGTTCGTGGTCTGATGGACAAGATCAGACTTCTCGTTGGAGAGACCATTTCCCAGCAGGTAGCGGTTAGCGAGATGGATCGGATCTTCGAAGACAGCCGGGTCCGGAAACAATCGTGGAAACCGGAGCATGATCTGATAGAAGTCCGATCTGATCGTCATGCTCCTCTCTGCTCAGACACGTTCTTTAACCTGGAAAGGCATCAAACGTGCACATTGTCTCGCGAAGTAAAAGAATACTTGTTCTGACTGCGGCCCGAGTAAACTTCGTGCCCCTAGTTTCTTGGGCGTAAGTACAGTAGTGATTTCGAGTCGAACGGCTCGACTAGGGGGCTTGTAAGAATGTCAAAGTCCTCGTTACCCCAGATCGTGCAAGAATGGGCTGCGACGTTCACACGAACAGGCACGCAAGGTCTCTACATCGGTATTCTTGGCCACTACTACCAGAGTTATCTCGCTCCGAAATATGGCAGCATCAAACTATGGGTCGCTAAAATAATCAAAGGTCAACGTCGTAGGAATACCCGCGCTAAATGGGCGGTTGAACTGAAGAACTACTTAGACACCTACGTTTCAGAACGGACGAATGCACCTCTGTCTTGGTCTGCAAAGTCTCTGCTTGTTTCTGCGGTCAAGTCTTTCGTTGGTACACAGTAGGCAAAGAGGTAGCAGAGCAGTGGAACTACAAGATTGAGCCTACTGTTGACTAAGCAGGTGAGAAAGCAACAAGGAAGGCAATGTCTCCGGATGAAGTACGAGCGCTCTACAACGCCTGCCAGAACAACCGAGATAGAGCAATAGTTGCATGCCTAGCTTCCACCGGGATGGGTCCAAGAGAGTTCGTCCAGCTCGCCTTGCTTTGGAAGCAATGGTACAGGTCGAACATTGAAGCTCCCGTCGTTGTGCCCTTAGTTCGGGAGAAGAAAATATTCCCTCCCACATTGTGCTCTGGGAAGATACCGTAGACTCTCTCAATGTGCTCTGTCAGGAAAGACTGCGCGAGGTTGGTCCGAACTTCAACAATCTATCCGTGAACTTCCAGATGGGACTTGACATCAACAGCCTAGGGCAAACACGATTCAGCCTTACTTCGTTGCTTTCGTCGATAATACAAGATGGCTACAGCTATCGTCGGGCCTATTCCAACCAATAGGATAGTGCTTATGGACTGGGCTAGCAGGTAAGACTTAGCCACTCCGACAACAGTTCCCCCAACGGTGGGATCTGCGTTGGTTACCGTGATTATCTGTCCGATAACGATGTCGCCGGAGCTGCTGTCCGTAACGTGAAATTCGACGTTGAAGCTTCCAGGAGATGAGAATATGTGCGTGGCAGTAGGACCACCTACTGGCCCTGCTGCTGGGTTGTCGCCGAAAACATAGTATGAGTTGTAGGGCGGTGTTCCCCCGCTAATTGTACCCGTGAAGGTGACATTCTGGCCTGCATTGGGTGAAGAGGGGCTGTAGGTGATGCTCGCAGTGACACAGCTGGTCGGCGGGCTTGTCGCGGTGAAAGTCTTCTGAGCCGTTGCTGTCTGCTGTGGTGAGCCACTGTCCCTAACAGTCAACACGACAGTGAAAATTCCCGCCGAACAATAGATGTGGAATACCTCAAGACCAGTTGCCGCTGTCCCGTCGCCGAAATTCCAGGAATAGTTGTAGGGCGAGGTTCCTCCAGATGCAGATGCGTCAAAGCGGACCCATTGTTCCACCGCCGCGGACGTAGATGAAGCAGTGGAAGACGTGGCAGTAAAGCTATCTATCAAGGGGGGAGGCGGGCTTGTGACTGTCACGAAGTGTGAGGCGGACTCTTTGGCGTGAGCAGGTGTTGCAGAGTCTGTGACTGTCAGGGTTACCGTGTAACCTCCCCCAGGGGGCCTGGATGAGTAGGAGTGGGTCGCAGACCCACCTGATCCGGTGGACCCGTCGCCGAAGTTCCAGGAATAGCTGTAGGGTGCAACTCCGCCCACAGAGAGGGCTCTGAACGTGACAGTTTGACCGACCATCGGATTGGACGGTGAAAACGTGAAGTCTGCGGTCAGAGCATTTGGCGAGGGATAGGGCCTCATTAGCGGATATCTGTCCTGGTAGACGCCGCCTGGAATGGGATACGGCGTATCGCCGATGCCATCATTATCAGGGTCTGAGCCGGGATAGTTGGCCCAGAAATTTCCCCCACTGGGGTATCCATTGTCCCAAGAATGACCTGGCTGCGAGTCGGAGACACCATCTAGGGAATTGTAGGCAGTCGGAAGGAAATTGTTGTGGTATAACCTGGTGTTCGGCGTTGAGATTTCAAGGCGCAACGCGGCTAGATTAGAGTCGAAAGTATTTCCTGAGAAAGTGTTGTCTGAAGAGATTCCTATTTCTACTCCTATATCATCGCTGTAGAACCTGTTTCCATCTACGACAGTCTTGTTCGACGAGTTCACAATGAGCCCATAGGTTTCAATCTGATTGCTGACGTAGTATTCCAGCATACCGGAAAAATCGGTTGTCCTGATTGTCACGTTTGAAGACGAGGCAAGTTGCAGGCCGGCAAAGTGGTTTGCTGAAAGCTCGATGTTTTCGACGAGCGCATTTGTCACACCCGTCATTGTGATCCCGACATCTGTGTTGTTTATGTTCAGACTGGAGAGGTGAACGTCGCTGCAGTGATCAATGATTAGTTGGCCCACGGGAACGTTGTTGAGGGTCAAGTTGTTGCAGTTGTGGTAGTAGTAGAGCGGTCTACCGTTGACCGTATTGTCGGAGGTGATCGTTGCCGTGCCACCAAGGAGCAAACCAGTGTTTTGGAAGCTGTTGCCCGACACCGTGACATTCGTGGAGCCGGCCAAGTCAAGGCCATAACCTTGGTTGTTGTAACTGTCGCCACCGTAAATATGGTTTCCAACAACAGTAACGTTGATCGAGCCAGAGATGGACACGACATAGTACACATCTGGCCCAAACACATTGTTGGAGATGAATATGTTTGAGGAAGAGCTGATGATAGTCCCGGGTCCACCACCCCCCTCGTTCCGAGTGCCAGTGCTTGACTCTTGCACCCCCACTATCGAGACGTGATTGGAGCCTGCTACGCGAATCCCTACTCCGCTATCTCCAGGAACACTCCCTCCTCCGGTACCGAGATTTTCCAGCCGACCGTTGGCGACATTGTTGAGTACGATCCCATCACCCACGCCTCCCGCGGTCACGTTCCGTAAAACAAAGAATGCCCGAGTATTGCTAATACTGATCTGGGCCGAAACCCAATTAAATTCGATGTCCCATCCCGAAATTATGTAAGGATCAGAGGCCGTCCCGCTGCCCCCAGTCACACCGTTCGCAGAGGTGAAGTCGGAATCACTGTTTATGGCGATAGGACCTCGACCAACTAAGTCTGGACACCCGAACGCGTTGGGGAGAATCATGCTCGACAAGCCCACCAGAGGTCCGGTGGCAGAACGTGGGCAGGGAACCGTTCCGGCGTGCAGCCGCGACGGTACAATTGGCACGATCAATAACAGAAGACTGACTAAGAGAATGAGTGTTGTGCGGCGCAAGGCTTCCTCTCGGAAACTAACTACTCAAATCTCGAATAAATACTTGTACTGACAAAATTCGACAATTCTTGTCAGGCACGCTAAAGTAGCCAAATTCCGTCTTCAGTTTAGCGTGGAGCTCTTCGACCGGCGGCTGATGAAACTTCTCACCTTCCTGACGAGAAAACAAGCATGGTTGTCTCCACTAGAGATTAGCAAAGAGTTCAGACTCGACGGAGCAAGGGTTTCGGCAAGGACGGTGCATCGCTGGTTCTCGGCCCTCCGAGAGAAAGGGAGTTGGGTCTACTACTCGTATCCACGAGCAAACCTTCTAGGTCTCGCAGATGTTCTCATGACAGTTCGTGGACTCAGCGATCCGAGGATACTCGGAATCGTGCCTTTCTCGGCATCGTTCAATGTGGAAATAAGCCTCGACAGGGGTGAACCGTTCATTCGTCAAGGCTACTGGGTCCCTGCAAGCGCAATTGGCGAATTCAGAAAGTTCTGGACGTCTGTGCGCGACATGGGTCTCATAAGAGAAGTTGAGTTCTATTCGAGCAGAAACACCCACTTCATCTTCTCCCCTTCGAAGATGTAACCGCTCTGCAAGACTCAGCCATCTGGACTCATCCCTCAGACAATTCGTACTTCACGACCCTCATTGAGGAGGACTTCCGAGAGCCCTTCGAAAATAAGACTGGAAAAACCGATTATTGACACGCCCCTCATGATCCCACTAGTCGTTGAGCACATCTGGGAGTATTACTCAAGCCGCCAGGTCTGGCAGGCCGTTGGACAAAAGGACGTGGGTAAGGTTTGGAGATATGTAAAGGGACTCCGAGCCCATGACATGAAGAGCCCTGGAGCAGCCCTTCACCTCCTTCAAGATCAATGGGATTATCTAGTGCAGAATTTCAGGAAAGTCTTCATTCAACCACGAGTCTTCTTCAACTGGCCCGAGCTGAAAAACTCATCCTACATCAGCGCGATAATGCAGGCTTCGTCGTGGAAGACAATGTTGGAGGCAGCCCATCGAATGTCAGAGAGATCAATAGTAACCGCTCTGAAACCCAACACAAACCTAGACGGTACTTGCCACGTATCATGCTTCCTCGCGAGTGACCGGCTACCGCAGATTGCTAGAATCGTCGGCGAATATCACTCCGGCAACATGCCCCCGTTGATCGCAATCCAAGACAGAGCTGCAACACTAGAATTGTTTGAGCCAAACTTCTGCAAGCTTGCCTGGGGCTCCTTTGACCCTTCCAGCCTTTCATGGACTTTTGACGCACAGAAGTATTTCGATCGATTGAAGAAACTCAAACCACAGACCTTTCCCCCATTGAAACGGTCAGAATAGCCGTCTACACCGATTCTTATCCAGACTTGTTAGTGACCTCAGACAGGAGATAGCTTGAACTACCCGCGAAGTAACAGTCAGATGCTTTCAAGTCGACCTTGGTCAAGAATGTCGGGTTCGGCGAGATCAGATCATCGGATACCCTTCTACAACAAAACGCAGAAGCTGAGAGAACCTGTCGTCTGCTGCGAAGACGCCGTAGGTTGCAAACGCGTCCCACGGGCCCAAGGCGACAGACCCATGAAAGAAGCCAAGGTCCTCCTCGTTCATGGTTTCCGCAACTTCCCTGCGGGGCTAGAACGGACGATGCCTGATCTCGCTTCGCTCATGTCGGCCGTCGCAAGGGCCTAGGCTAAACACGGTTCAACCCTTGCTGCCGCCGCTTCTGTCGATAATACAGCCAGCCACGGCACTCTACTTCCTTGCGGTACTGGTCGGCATTATGTCTCTGATACCTACGTCCAAGCACGGCGGACTTTGACATACAAGATTGGGTTCATCGTAGGGCTTGCATTCGGGGCAGTCCTCTGGCTGCCCGAGTCCCGCACGATTCAATCATCAGCGGATGCTGTCAACCTTGCGAGATACTTACTCGCATTCTTTGGCTTTGTCTCTCTGATAACTGCAGTAGTTAGTGCGTTCAGGCGTAGGTCTGCGATAAGCCCCACGATAGATGGCTTGATCTACGGAGTAACTACTTCCTTTGGACTCTTGCTGGCCGCCTCAGGGAACCTAATCTGACCGCTGCCAATTATGCACACTCGATAGCTAGAGCTGACCATTCGGAATCGAATGCTCTGCCCAGATTGCGATAGTCCAATGGTTTCCATCAACGCGTTCGGTGATCCATACCAGAAGTGCATGAATAATAGCTGCCTCGCTCTGTGGCGAGTCATCGATAATGCTGTTCTGAAGCCTGTCCCTCAAGAATTCAGTTAGTCGTTTCAGCCATTGCTATAAGCAAGCACCAGCCAAATGGAATCCAGCGATGACAAATGCAGAAAGTGATTCCGACGGCCAACTTAGACGGGCTGCTGTCCGAACTAGAGAATACTTCGAGCAAGTATCGTCCCAGTGGGACACCATGAGACAAGGGTTCTACGGCGAAGAAGTTCGAGATGCAGTGCTCTTGGCGGCCCGAATACTGCCAGATCAAACAGTACTAGATGTCGGAGCAGGGACAGGCTTCCTCACCGAGGCGGCATCTAGGAAAGCCCGCAAAGTCATAGCTCTCGACTTTTCAGAATCAATGATCGCTGAAGCAAGGACTAAGCTGGCCGGTAAGAACGTCGAGTTCAGGATTGGAAGCGCCGAACAGATCCCTCTACCCGACGAGTCAGTACATGCGGTCATAGGCAACATGGTCTTGCACCATTGTCCGAGCCCTGAGAAGGCAGTGAAGGAGATGGCAAGAGTCCTAGCGCCAAAAGGAAGACTCGTGCTATCGGACCTCCAGGAGCACAACTATGAATCGCTTCGGAGAGAGCACGCGGACCTCTGGATGGGCTTCAAGCTGAGCTACGTAGGGAGGATTATGCAGGAGGCCGGGCTAGAAGACGTCAATGTCGAGCCGTTGAGTTCCTGCTGCTCAGAGACGAAAGAGGACGGTCAGGTTAAGATTCCGATGTTGCTCGCGGCCGGCCACAAACACTGGTAGTTTCTGCACGGTTGGGGGACTCGGGTGTCAAACCTGTTTCTGCAGCTCTGGAAGTGCTCAGGGAACCATCCGCCGACGAACGATTTGTACGAGATCCTGACGTGATCCTGACCAGCCCCTATTAGGATCAGCAGCTAGAACTCTGCAAGTCTTAATGCAATTGACTACCAAGGGCTCTCTTGACGCTCCAGGCGTGATCGAATTGGCCAAGGTCCACTCTTCCTCAGAGACCTCTTGGAGGCGTCTATTGTGGTATGTCCTCGCAGGGTCACGTGGCGGCGTAAACAGGGGGAGAATCATCAACCTCCTACGGAGAGAACCACATAATGTCAACCAGCTAGCAGAGGCTCTGGATGTACACTACCGTGTCGCCGAGCACCACGTCAGAGCCTTGGAAAAGGAACAATCTGATCACGCCCGCCGGCGAACACTACGGTAAGCTCTACTTCCTCTCACAAGAGATGGAGACCCATCTCTATCTCTTCGACGAGGTCTGGCAGAAAATACAGCCAGCAACCCGGGAGGTGAAAAAATAAATGATTTCAATGATGGACATCAGCGCATACTCGGCCGCGCTCAGCGCGGTACTCTTACTAGGCCTCATCGTAATGTATGCCCGAATGTACCGGGATACTCGCGCCCAGTTCAGCCTTGGACTCACAATCTTCGCTCTCGTCTTGTTCGCCCAGAACATCCTCGCCGTCTACTCCTTCATCATCATGTCAAACCTCGTAGGGGACCCGCTACCAGCGTACATGCTCGGAATCAATGTCGCCGAAGTCTTGGGAATCGCAGTGCTGTTCAGGACAGCGGTTCGCTGAAATAGACGAGATCTAGACCTGACGGACACCACATCTCGCTCATTCCGTAAATAGAATCACGGAGGATGGAGTGCACTAGCGATTTCGAGCGAGGTGAATTGTAGAATGAAAAAGCAGAGCATTTCCATATTCGTCGCAGTTCTAGCACTGCTGGTCGTCGCGCTCCCGAACGTCGAGCAGTCCCTCCCGCTCACGCGCAGCCTGCTACGGGAGCGGTCTATATCATGACCAACAATCAATCTGGAAACCAGGTTGTAGTCTACGCTAGGGCTGCTGATGGCAGTCTAACATGGACAGGGAACTTTGCCACCGACGGCTTGGGCCTCACTGGTCTAGCCGGAGGCAATCAAGGAGGGCTGGTTCTGAGCAGAGACGGCAGATGGCTCTTCGTCGTCAACGCAGGAAGTAGTGACGTATCCGTCTTCCGCGTAGGCCCTAGTGGTCTGAAGCTAACGGACAAGGAATCGTCCGGTGGAGTGATGCCGGTCAGCGTCACAGTCTTCGAGAACTGGGTCTACGTGCTCAATGCTGGCACTTCGACCACGGAAGGCAACATTGCAGGATTCTCACTAAATGCCGCTGGACAACTTTCGCCAATCGAAGGATCAGTTCAACCTCTCAGCGGAACAGCAACCGTTGCTCAGATATCCTTCAACCCGACTGGTACAGCACTTGCGGTTACCGAGAAATCAACCAGCCTGATCGACATCTACACGGTTGATTCGCATGGAGTTGCCACCGGCCCAACATCCAACCCGTCGAGTGGCGCGACACCCTTCGGATTCGCCTTCGACCAGAAAGGACAGTTGATAGTCAGTGAAGCAGCGGGCGGACCCTCAGGTACGAGCGCCGTCTCATCCTACGCATTGTCGTCCTCGGGAGCTCTAACAACGATCAGCGGGTCTATACCTGACACTCAGCTCGCGGCCTGCTGGCTAGTCACCAGTGGAAGCAGCCGATTCGCCTACACTGATAACGCGCACAGCGGAACAATCTCCAGCTACACGATCAATCAAAGCGGTTCGCTAGAGCTTCTCCAGCCCGTCGCAGCAAATACGGGCGCAGGAAACCTAGACATGGCCCTGAGCAGAAACAGCAACTTCCTCTACATATTCGTCAACGGCTCTCATTCAATTGAGGGATTCGCTGTTCACTCTGACGGCAGCCTAGAACTCGTGACGACCACGACCGGTATTCCCGCAGGAGCAGACGGACTGGCAGCAAACTGACAATCCAGAACAAGACCCGTCTTTTCAGGGTCTCTTTTTTCTAGAAACGGATGTATCTCGAGTCTATGCCGTCAGTGCTCTTGTGAGCTGCCTCATTCCCTGGTTCTTGGCCTTCTCCCAGTGATGTTCGACGCCCCACATCACGTCATAGAATGGTTCTGATTCAACATACCAATGAACGCGTTTCTCGAAGTCCGACCCGTGGGTCCTGTACAGCTTCAGAACCTCCTCTCCCAATCCCGGATTGTGCATGAAAAGGTGTGCGAATTCAAGCGCTGGATCGCTCACCTGTGCATACCCCCAGTCGAGAATTCCTGTAAGTTTTAGCGTGGAGGGATCGAAGAGCATATTTTCAGTACTAAGATCTCCATGAATCAATGTTGGCCTAAACTCCGCACCTCCGAAATCTGCAAAGAGGTTCCTCCAGAACCCGCTGGAACGGGCGCGCAGCTCGGAGCCCAGCAAGGGGTAGACTATTCTGCGAATCTTCCGATGTTGTTGTCTGAGAGATCTATGCCATTCTTCAGGCGAATACCTTGGAATGCCCTGGAATCTCTTGCGGGGGACCCGAACGCTGTGGAGATCCTTCAAAAATCGAGAGATTTCTCGGGCCAACGGCCGTGTCCATTCAGTCTTGAACGGATGGATTGACACGGAGACTCCCTCTAGTTTCTCGTATCCGCCGAACCAGTGCGGATACTTCCGGTCGCCTTTCCAGACGAATTCGTAGTCGGGGATCGGCGTCGACAGGCAGTTAGTTAGCGCGGGAAGAAACTCGATTTCGTTTCTTAACCGGTTCTCGGTCTCCCTGAACTTTGGGAAGCGGAAAACGACGTCTCCGTTGACTTCCAGGACAAAGTTCTCCCATCCGGTACATATCCTCCGGGATCGTTTGATGCGGAACTCGGGGAAGCATCTCGCGATCAGCTTTCTCGCGGTGAATGAATCCACGAGACGAAGTTGCTACTGGTGTGTAGAATAGTTTTCAGCGAAAGATTTCTTTCCGGCTGACCGTTTCGACGATCTGTCCTTTCGGCTTGAGCCTGTTCTCCTCGTCGACCAGTACAATGTGGGGCTTCCAGTGGGATGCCTGTTTCTCGCTCATCGAGGCAAAGGTTGTGATGATGATCTCGTCGCCTTGCTGTACCTTGCGGGCGGCAGCGCCGTTGATTGCTACGGTCCCGCTTCCCCTTGGAGCTGAGAGCGCATATGTCGAGAATCGCTCTCCATTGGTAATGTTCCATATGTCGACTTGCTCGAAGGGTACGATTCCCGCCGCCTCCATCAGAGATGAGTCTATCTCGATGCTTCCCTCATAGTTGAGGTCGGCGCCCGTGACTCTTGCTCTATGGATTTTGCCCTTGAGCACTCGGAGCTGCAACTCTTGTTCCCTCCCGTCTACGGTGGTAGTGGTGCGACTCGCTAGACTTGAATGATGGCTACTGCCTCTCTAGAGAGCTTAGCAGCCTCTCTGGCAGATTCTTCCCGTTCGTTATTGATCGGTTATGATTCCTGAGGCGGCCTGGCTCGGTGAAATGATCTGTAGAGCATGACGTCGTACAGTAGTTTCAGCGTGCCGGCGAAGATGAAGGGTGAGCCTAGCCAGAGGTTGGCGATAGCGTATCCGGATAGAGACGGGCTGATTGATTGGGCGGTGGACCGTGAGACATTTGTGAAGCCTGCTGCGGGGGTTCTGTCCGATTCTTGGACCGCGCTCATCAGGTAAGACTGTCGCGTCGGCACGTCCATCTGCGAGAGAGATTGTCTGCAGAGTAGCAGAATCACAGCCGGTGTAGCCGTTGGGGCGAAGGGGATGGCGGTGAGGAGAATGTTGGATGGTATGTGTGTGAAGACCATTGTGTTGATGAGGCCGATCCATTTGGCGATCCTTGCGGCGATCAGAAAGGAGGCTGCCGTTACTATTTGGGCGGCTGAGAACACCAGTCCCAGCGAAGCCAGGTCGAGATGGTAACGCTGGTAGAAGAAATAGGATAGAATGCCCTGGCCCACGAAGCCCCCAGCGAAAGCATCGACCGAGAATAGGGCTGACATCTTGTACACGATCGGCTTCGACTCCCTCGACAACACCGGTCGGGTCGACGAGGCCGACGGGTCTTGTTCGATCTTGTTTGTTAGCCTTGAGTAGAGCAGGCCGCCGAGAAGTCCGGATAATAGATAGGCGAGGAAGAGAGGACGATACCCGGTAACGCCCGGGCCAAGGAAGGGAGGTAGGCCGGCGAGTAGCGAACCGGCTGACAATGACGAGTAGCCGATCAGATTGTACAGACTAAAGGTCATGGTCCGACGCTTCAGAGCTGCTGTTCGAGGGAGGATTGCTTGGTCGAGCGAGAGGAACGGCCCGGTTTCGCCTGATCCAACGGACATGTTTCCGACAATTCCGGCTGCGATGGGTGCCCACCAAGCAGCAGAGGCCAGCAGCAGTGCTCCCGCAATCGCGTCTGTCATTGCAAAGAAGATCAAGGTCCGCCTACGACCCAACCGGTCTGCGACGAAACTGGCCACGAACGTGTAGCCTGCGCTTGTCGCAACCGTGAGAGTCAGTACAACTCCTATGAGGAACGCGTCGAAGCCAAGCTGACTCAGATATATGGGAAAAAGGACCGCTAGAAAGCCGTACGGGACAGTTCGGGCCACCTTCTCCAGTAGAATGATCCTTCCATCCCACGCCATCCAGTCAAGCAAGTAATCTAAGACAACCCGTCATGGTTCCGATTTTCAAAAAGCCAATTGTTCGCTCTCGAGATCTTCGAAATTTGCCATACTTTCTAGTGTGGGACCCATTCGAGTTCCATATGGATTTCGAGCTTATGGTTCTCCCTGGCGTAGAGAAATTTCAGCGCAACTGGCTCTGTGGGAGATATGTGGGCTTTCTTCCCTATTGACCCTGGGAAGAGGCTTTTAGTGTCGACCGATTTGCCTCCTAGTGAGTCGCCTAGCTTTACGAAGAACTTTGAGAGTTCTTGCTTTCCTAGCTCGCTTTTGTATCGAAAGATTGACTGGTGGGTTTCGCGATAGTTTTCAAGGATTTCGGTCATCTTTGTCCAGTATGCCATGGTGCTCGTGAGTTCCGTAAGTCCTTTCTCTGTCAGAGCGTAATGTCTGCGGTCAGGTGCTTCTTCTCGGAATTCGACTCGGCTTGTGACGAGCCGGTTCTTTTCTAGCCTATCTAGAGCGGGGTAGATGGTGCCGGTCTTTGGCTTCCAGTACCCGGAGAACCGTTTTTCCAGTTCCCTGATGACCTCATAGCCATACATCGGTTTCTCGGATAGAAGAAGGAGAAGCCAGAGTGAGACTGCTCCAACCTTCATTCCATGCGGCATCAATCTAGGCAAGGCTATCCTTCGGAGAGCAGCGTGAGTTAGGCTTATATGCATAGATGTTCTACGTACGTAGATAATCTACTATAGGTGATATGGAATGAAATGGGTTACCCGTGAAAAAGCGAAGGTTGACCGCATAGCTTGTCCCTGGCTGATCAGCAAGTTCGTGGACAAGAATCCAGAATTCCTCTTCGTCCCGCCAGAGACAATTCCCCAAGTCGTCAAAGAAACGGGCGCGATAGCATACGATGCAAAGGGCGTAGAATTGACCCACTACAAGGAGAACGGACATGAACGGGTCAGCTTCGACGCTATCATCAAAAAGTACAAACTCACAGACCCGGCATTGCTAGAATTGGCCAAGATCGTGAGAGGGGCTGACGCGAAGATTCCAGATGCCCCGCCCGAGTCAGCTGGGCTGGAAGCCGTGGCTCATGGCTTCCGAAATCTTGCAAAGGACGACTTTGACAACATGAGGCTACAGTTTCCTACATACGATGCTCTCTACAAGTACTGCCAGCTCAAGATTGAGGGAACGCAGAAGCTGGAGTACAATGTCGCCCAACCGGCAAGGTAGGTTAGCAGGTTTAGCCTCAGACAGCTCGGGTACATACAACTCCCAGTGCACCAGAACAAGGGCGGCTTCGACCACGCCGCCGTCCACGACAAGTCAGACACCCTCTACGTGGCTCACACTGCAAATGATGCGGTCGATGTAATCGACTCCCATCACGACAAGTACCTTCGCTCAATTCCAGGCCTCCCAGGAGTAGCCGGGGTCCTAGTCTCTAACGAGAAGGGCCTGGTGTTCACCTCTAACCGTGGCGAGAAAACTGTCGGAGTCTTTCCTCATGATCAGGAGAAGAAGCTAGCGAAAGTGAGAGTAGGAGGTTTCCCCAACGGGTTGGCGTTCGATCCGTCATCGGACCATCTTCTCGCCGCAAACGTTTCCAGACTGGATGATCCATCTCCAATCACCCTCTCCATAGTCGACACGAAGGAGAAGATTCTAGCCGCTGATATTATCGTTCCAGGAAGAACACGATGGACAGTGTTCGATGAGCAATCACACCACTTCTACGTCAACATTTCGAAACCATCACAGATAGTTGCAGTCGACAGTAAGGATCCTGACGGGATAGCCGCCAGCTACGATATTCCGGCGAGGGGTCCCCATGGACTCGACATCGACTTGGAAGCTAGAAGGCTCTTCTGTGCGTGTGATCAGGGTGGCCTGTTCACAGTCGATTTGGAGTCGCGAAGAGTATTGCATGTTTCAGACTTGAGTGGTCCGCCTGATGTGATATTCTGCAATTCCCGGCTGCACCACCTCTACGTGGCTATTGGAGATCCTGGGATGATCGATGTTTTCGACACTGATACAATGAAGCTCAGTCAGACGGTGAAGACGGAGGTGGGGGCACATACTATTGCCTACAACCCAGAGATTGGCCGTGTGTACGCGTTCTTGCCAGCAAGTCATCGAGCTGCAATCTATCAGGAAGTATGAGCCGCCTACCTTGTTTTATCTTCCAGGTCGTTCTCGAGTCGATTCATTTGCGGAAAGTGATGGGATTTGTTTCAGCTAAGTAATATTCTACTATCAGCACCTGGTTCTGCGGTTCTCGTGTTTATTTTCCTCTTTTTCTTGAAATGGTACAAAGATCACTTCCGGTTCGCCGTCTCCTCATTAAGCACGTTTCTCGGCTTTACGGCATGGAACCTGTTGCAAAACGCAACAGGCGCCGACTCCGTGTTAAATATTGACTGGCCGGTCTCCCAATGAGCTGGTCCGATGTAGGTAGCGGCGTAGTTGCCTTTGTAGCGACGGTCATCGCTCTAAGTCTGTTGACCGACAGAAATGAGTCAGCTTCGAGGGTCGTAACCGCAGCAGGGATCGCCGGATTGCTCTCTACACTTGTCGACCTCTTCGTGCTTTGACCCCAATGTCCAAAGGCATTCTTCTCTTGGCCTCCATTGAACGGGCAAAAATTTCGCTTTGAATATGACCCCTCTTCACATTGACTTTGAGCTCGAAAGTATGAGAAGACTCCTCGTCTCATGATGACAGATGATAGATGTCTACGACGTCGCAATCATAGGAATGGGTGCAGTAGGAACCGCCACGGGATTCTTGCTTGCAGAATTCACTAACGTGCAGAGTCTATTGTTTCTTGAAAAGGAAAACAGTGTGGGCCGAATCGCGTCCGATAGGAGAACAAACAGTCAAACTCGCCATCCCTTCGGCGGCGAGCTCAACTATACGCCTGAAGTGATGAAGGCAATAAAACGATATTCTGACATGATCCCGTCTTACGCGAACAGCGAGTACGGGCGGGGGTACGACATTCTTAGGCGCACGAGAAGCGGAATGGTCCTTGCAGTAGGAAAGAATGAGAAAGACTACCTAAGGAAAAAATTCCACGACACTGTGAAGCCCGTCTTCCCTGATGCGGAATTAATGGAAAATAGGGAAGGGATCGCGAAACTGGAACCGTACATTGTGAGAGGGAGGAAGAAGGATGAAGACATAGGAATAATCAAACTGCAGGCAGACATGGTTGATTTTGGCGAGCTCGCAAAATCCTTCCAAGACAACGCAAGCAAGCATCAAGATAAGAAAATCAATGTCAAGTTGAACACGAAAGTGGAACAAATAGAAGATGTCCCAGACGGCTATGATCTCCGCACCAAGAACGGCGAAGGTTTCTCGGCCCGATATGTCGTGGTCTCCGCTGGTTCGTATACGCTCTCGCTCGCGAAACAGCTTGGCTTGGGCGGCGACTACGTTGCCTTTCCAGTAGCTGGCAAATTCTTCACCTCTGAGCCTGTAATTAACGGGAAAGTGTACACATTTCAAGAAGAAGGCGTGCCCTTCGCAGCTACCCACGCGGATAGAGAGTGGGACGGCGCGGTTACCCGATACGGACCCACGGCAACGCCGACCCTGATGTTTGAAAAGGACAATCCTGACATCAAGGAATTCATCGATAACCTTGACCCTGTGCTTCTCGATACTATCATCTCAAAGAAGACAATCAGAAACATCATGCTCAAGAACATCGCATATTCCCTGCCAGTTGTGGGGCGTCGTCTCTTTTGGAAATATGAGGCGAGAAAGATTGTGCCCTCGATTCCGTATGCAGACTTGAAACCTGCTCCTGAATTTGGAGGGGTACGCACCGTGGGTATCAACAAAAGAACACGAGAGTTGAAGCTCGGTGAGTTTACTCTCCCAGAGGTTCCTCAAGATGGAGTAAATATCTGCGCAAACATGGCTCCGTCTCCCGGTGCGTCCGGATCCCTCGGTATCGCCTACAAGAACGTGTTGAAAATTACAAGAGCATTAGGCTTGGACTTTGACGATGAAAAGTTTACGAAGGTTTTCGGGACGTTGCCAGCAGTCTAAGGGTCAATTCGGAAGAATGTTGTGTTGCTGCGCTCCAGTGTTCGATAATTCTTCTCACGTGATGGGGATGGGGAGCGTAGCTCGAAAATGAGCAAGGATCCAATTCCTTCGGAAGTCGTATCGGGCCAACAATCTGGAAAGGCTGAATCAAGAACTTCGCTCGCCCGCACGCTAGGGCGTAGCACGGCTACCCTGATGACCGCCGCGATGATCATTGGTACGGGCATTTTTGGAGCGGTAGGGTCCGCGACATCAAGAGCTGGTAGTGGTATTCTCATTGCAATGGTTCTAGGAGGTCTCATCGCGCTCGCAACGGGAATCAGTGCCGCACAGCTAGGGGTGAACTATCCGAAGGAAGGAGGAGCTTTTACTTGGGCACGCGAATTAAACCATAAGACTCTCGGATTCATCGCAGGATGTGCGTACCTCGGTAAGGGAATATTTTCTCTAAGCGTCATCTCGCTCGCATTTGCAGCTTATTCAGTCCAAATAATACCAACTCTACCTCTCCAACTGTTCGCTGGCATTGTAATCCTATCAGTCGTGGTCCTCAACTTCTTTCATGTCCAACTAACGACCAAAGTGTTGATCGGTCTCATGGTTGTGAACGTATCTCTATTGGGATTCTTTGTCGCATTTTCCGCCCCCGCAGTAAACCCCGGTCATTTCGCGAATCTGTTAGGAGACAACGGGCCGTTCGGTGTACTCGCTGGAGCAGCGATATTCTTCTGGACCTGGGATGGCTTCATGCGGACGGCGATCATGGCGGGGGAGATCAAGAATCCACGACGGACCATTCCAATCGCTATCGTAGGCGGTATTGCAGTTGCCGCAGTGGTGTTCCTCGCCGTCGCAGCGACGACCCTGGGAGTACTAGGTTCTCAGTCGATGGGGAGAGACGACGTGCCACTCTTCAGAGCAGCAACACAGACAGTCGGAACATGGGGAGGATTAGTAATCTTGGCGTCTGCCTGGACCGCATCTCTAAGCGAACTCATCGGAGATCTGCTAACCGCATCGCGAGTCGCATACACGATGGGCGAGGCAAAAGAACTTCCGCACTGGCTTGGCTCAGTCCACCCGAAGTTTCGCATCCCTCGAAATGCTGTTCTGACCATAGGCTTGATAGTTCTGGTCTTAGCCCTGAGCTTCGACCTTCGAAGATTGTTGGCCGTTGCCAGCATCTTCACGCTTACCTGGTACATTATCACTCATTTCTCTGCCTTACAATTGCACAAAGAGCAGCGACTGACGACCCCTTTGTTCTCATGGGTCGGCCTACTCGGCTGCCTAGTGTTGGTTGCATCTTTACCGATCTGGGCGACACTCACCGGTGGTGCAGTACTTGCTACGCTTGCAGGGTTTCGTCTACTATTGTTTCGCTACCGAACTTCCCATGTAGCGTAAACCGTTGGACGCGTTGCTTTCACTCAACAATAGTTTAGAACTGCTCAAGGTGCGAGACTCGTTCTATAGCACGGGTGACTTTTATTGCCAAAAGGAGCGACGCGACCATCAAGAGCGCGGAGAGCAAGAACGGTGCGCCTGGAAGATTGATGGGTGCTTGGGTGCCGATGAAGAATGCGAATATCAAAGTGAACAGTGTGGGTCCGATTACGCCTGTGAGGCCCATGAGGCTGCCGTTGATGCCCTGCAGTTGTCCTTGTTCGGAGGGGCCGACTCGGCGGGTCATGAGTCCTTGGACCGCAGGCTGGACGAATCCGATGGGTGCGTAGAAGATTATTGCGATCATGAATACGAGGCTGTTGGGTGCGAGGCCCCAAATCACAAAGCCTGCTGTGCCGGATACTAGTCCAACGAGTAGTGCGAGGCGTTCACCGAACCGGCTGACGAATCGCCGGACGAGGAGACCTTGGACGATGATGTTGCAGGCTCCGACCAAGGCGAGTGCTGCCCCAACCAATGCGTATCCCCAGTTATACCTGTAAGCGGCATAGAGGACGTAGACGCTGGGGAGGACTTGGAAAGCGAGGAAGTTAAGGAAGTTGACTATCACAAAGCCTGAGAGCCCTTTCTTCGCGCGGATCATTCCGATGGAGCCGACAGGGTTTGCTTTCCGAAGCGAGAGAGGGCTTCTATGCTCGATGGGCAGCGACTCAGGCAGCACAACAAGCCCGTAAGCGGCGCTTGCAATCGAAAACGCGGCCGCTCCCCAGAACGGGAACCTCGGGCCAATCCCTGCCAATAGTCCCCCAACGAGGGGTCCGATGATGAATCCTACGCCCCATATCGAACCTATCATACCGAAGGCGCCGGCCCGCCGCTCCGGGCGAACAGTATCCGCCACGTAAGCGAAGCTGACGGTGAAGCTTGCACTGGTAATACCGCTGACGACTCTCCCGATGAAGAGCCATGTCAGGTTGGGAGCGAGAGCCATGATCATGTAGTCTACGCCAAGTCCAAATGCTGATAGAATGAGGACGGGTCGTCGACCATAGCGGTCGGATAATGCCCCCAGCAGGGGAGCGAACAGGAACTGCATCAACGCCCAGACTGTTCCGAACAGACCAAAGACCTCGGCACCCCTACCAGTATCGCCCCCGACAAAACCGACGACCAGGCCTGGGAGGACGGGGATGATGATGCCGAATCCTAGAGTATCAAAGAGGACGGTGGCAAAGATGAAGGCGAGCGCGGCCCTACTCGCGCTAGAGGCTGGTGCTGACTCTACTTTCTGAGGCTCTTGGGTTAGTTCTGTCATGAGGGCTCACAATCGTCCCGATGCTAGGTGATCGCGGATGTTCGGGCCATTATTAACTGTCGGGCAGACAAGGCGAGCACTTCAAGCCAGTGAGGTCGGAGAAACTGAAAAGCGGCGCTACCAGTCTCCCTACCGCTGTAACCTTCTCGAGTTCTGCAAAAATGTAGCTTCTCTAAATTCTCTCGTAGTTCGCAAGGCTACAGCTAGCCAAGAGTTGACCTGTGAGCCCTGCGCCGAAAAATCTCCCCGATGGGATTCGCTGCACTATTATACATAGTATAGACGTTTATTGACTGGCTGACCATTAGTATATAGTCGGGGAGAAAGGATGAACCCGACGAGAGATTTCTCGGAGGCTGTGCCCGCATTCCATGTTAGCTGTTCGTTAGAGACCATTCTCAGAATCTTGGAATGGCCGAGTACGGCCGGTAGGTTTGCGGTCCGCATAAAGCGGACCGAGATCGCCCTAGAGGATGAGAGGAATTGGACTGTTGCCTTGTGCAATGCTCGGGAAGAGTGATCGCTATGCGAGGTCAGACCTCGGGACAAGAGGGCGTGAAGCCCCTCGAGAATGCAGCATCGAAAATGACAATTATCCCCATCGTTCTTTGCCTCTTGTGTGGGGTGTTCTCGGGGACTTTCACCGTTGCACTGCTCTTCAGGCGAATCGCAATAGCATTAGCGATTGCTGGACCCGTGGTATTTTCGGCACTTTGGATCTGGTGGGACTGGGATGCCTTCCGAAACAAACACATGGCCCTTGGTGCCTTCGCCGTAGGCTTCAGTCTAACATTCCTTGCCCTGGATAGAGAACCGTGAAGATGATTCCAATAATAATTGGAAGACTATTTGGAGGTGAAATCTTTGATAAACAATTGGGAAGGAAACCCGGAGAATAGGGCTAACATGTCTCTTGTACGCTTTCCGCGCAGACTCGCGGCATTCGTAATACTACTAATAATCGCCCTGACTTCGCTCGGCTTGATCGCCGCCAACATCTACACTGTCGGCGTGTCGCAAGTGGGCATATTGGTTAATCCATACAGTGGAGATTTCAGTGGGCCCGTTGCGGGGCCAACGCTTGCATGGAAGAGCGTGCCGTGGGTGAACGTGGTGATAGTTTCGACGGCTGTCCAAACCATACAGATGGTCGGACCGGGCAACAACATCAATGTTCTCACACGGGATAATCTCAATGTCTCACTCGATGTGACCATCCGCTATCAAGTGATGGCCACCAACGTCATAACGCTCTACAAGCACTATCCGGGATTGTCTTGGGAAGAAAACACACTGGTTCCTCTAATCAGGTCCAGCGTCAGAGATGTCGTCGCAAACTACACAGCTGACGAACTACAAGCGGTAAGAGCACAGATCCAAGCCGGCGTTGAGAACAAGCTAACGACTAGTCTTGCGTCCGAACCGTCATTGGCAAACGACATACAACTAGTAGAACTCAATCTTAGGGACATCGTTCTACCAAACAGTTTCCTGACAGCAATCCAGGCTAAACTCAACGCGCAGCAACAGCTGCTTCAAGCACAGTTCCAGGCTCAACAACTCGTCGTCACTGCGCTGGGGCAGCGAAACGCGACGATAATCGCGGCTCAAGCTCAGGCAAACGCCACGCTAATCCAGGCTCTAGCGAACGCACAGTCTATCAGCGAAATCATCTCGCAAGTCGAGACACAGACAGGGACTACATGGAATTCCACTCAAGTCGCAACCTTCACGAACATGTACACAGAACTGCAATTGCTGAGCAAACTGACTGGCCAAAACTTGTACATATTCGTCGGGAGCCCGAACGGCTCACTGATCATCCCCACAAAGTCAGGACCATAGAAAACAGAGCGGCCCTACTACCTCGTCTCAATTTTTTTGCCAACCTGCGCACGAGCTAGGCGCTTCCATCGTCCAAATCGACATCCCATATCTTTGAAGCATCAGAATGAACTAAGATTGCGTAGAATGTTTTCCAGGAAAAGTTTTGGGGGCGACGTTCCGACGATTGAGCCGAAACGCCGCTGGCTATGTGCGCGCCTGAACTCACATGATCCTCGGGAGGAGTTCGTCCAAGCGATCGTAGGATTCCCTCATTCCTCCCTCCGCGCCTGAAGCGATGTAGCCGTCGCGTTGTTCACGGCTCTTGAAAAGGACGCGGATGCTGACCACTGTCCTTTCGCCGCGCTCTTCGAGAGTCATTGTCTCCAGCGATTCTGCACCTGGTATGTTCTCGTAGTTGTTTGTGCGCACGACGCGCTCGGGCGCTCGGAACTCGCGGATTACTCCGCTGAATGCATGGTCAGTACCGTCGGGAGCACGGTGCACAAAGCGCCACGCACCACCGACACGGAGGTCGGCGTCGGCGACTGTCGTGGTCATAACCCTAGGGCCAAGCCACTGTCTCAAGTGCCGAGGTTCGGTCATCGCTTGGAACACGAGTTTGCGAGGCGCGTAGAGGGTGCGGGTGATGAGGACCTCCTTGTCGGAGGGGAGCGTAATCGTCAAGTCGTCCTTGTGTTGGATTTTCTCTTTCTGCATCATTTCACCTCCTTCTTCATCCGTTCGAGGTGGGCGTCGAGTCTGCTGAAGCTCTCTTGCATGCTCTGCCTGTATGATCTCAGCCATGTCTCTAGCTCGCGGAAGGGCTCTGGGCGGAGCGAGTAGAGGCGTTTGGGGCCTTCGGGATGGACTTGTACAAAGCCTGCCTGATGCAATATGTGGAGGTGGCGGGAGACGCCCGACTGGTCGATGCCGACTTTTTCAACGATATCGTTCACCGCGTGTTCGCCGCTCCGGAGCACCTCAACGATGCGCCGGCGCGTAGGGTCGGCCAGTATCTCGAACACAGCGGTATGCATAAATATGCATATGTATGATGGTGCATATAAACGTTGTTCGCGGCCAGCCCCACGCTAAAATCTTCCTGGAAGCCTTATCACGCTCCAAATCGACGCGGTTCGAGCTGACAAAATAATGGATCTTCTCAAAGATGCGACAGCGATCGAGCCTGAGATCGTCGAGATTAGGCGAGAAATTCACCAGAGGCCCGAGCTGGCCTATCATGAGGAGGCAACCGCCAAACTGGTCGCTGATAGACTCGAAGCCCTGGGTATAGAGGTCAGGCGGAAAGTTGGGGGAACTGGAGTCCTAGGAACCCTCAAGGGTCCAAGAACTGGACGAGTTGTCGCTCTCAGAGCAGACATGGACGCTCTCCCGTTGGAGGAAATGGCCGATGTCGAGTTCAGATCCAAGATCAAGGGAGTAATGCATGCCTGCGGTCATGACACACATGTTGCGATGCTCCTCGGAGCCGCCAGACTTTTGACTGATCACAAAAACGAACTTCACGGGACCGTCAAGTTTCTCTTCCAGCCTGCTGAGGAGCATGGGGGTCGCGGAGGAGCAAAGCCGATGATCGAGGACGGAGTCATGAACAGTCCCAAAGTCGACTATGTCTTCGGTCTCCACATAGACGGCACGCACAAGTCAAGAGAATTCTGCTTCCGTGGAGGTGCTATTGCAGCTGCGCCCGACACTTTCAAGATCCGTATAGTAGGCAAGGGAGGACATGGGTCCGAGCCCCACAGGACTATAGACCCGGTCTACGTCGCAGCTCAGATCATAATCGCGCTCCAGGGAGTATCTGGAAGAATGATCGATCCCGTCCAGCCCTTCGTAATCACAGTTGGAGCAGTCCACAGTGGAACAAAGGAGAATATAATTCCCGACGAGGCACATCTTGAAGGGACCATAAGGACACTGGACGAGACGACAAGGAAGAGAGCTAAAGCCAAAGTTCAACAAGTCTCCCGAGGCGTCGCCCGCGCATTCGGCGCCAAGGCTCTCGTCGAATTCGAAGAAGACGCCTACCCTGTAACTGTTAACGACGCGAAGGTAACTGAGCAAGCGATGAAGATACTCAGGAAGATCCCGGGCGCAAAGACAAAGATTATCAAACCAATACTCGGAGGCGAAGACTTCTCCAGATTCCTCCAAAAGGCACCAGGCACTTTCTACTTCCTCGGAACGGTGAATTCTTCGAAGGGATGCATCTATCCGAACCATAGCTCAAGGTTCAAAGTCGACGAGGACGTTCTCAAGTATGGCGCAGCCTCGCTGGCAATGCTAGCGATCGAGTTCACGAAGCCGGCAAACGACAACTAGGTTTTACACTCGCCAAGACAAATTCGCGCAGCTACCATCATCACATTGTGTCACATCACCCGGCTCCTTCGTCGACAATTACGACAAACGGTCTTAGGGCTCTGCCGAAACGTACTCGTTAAGAAACCAACGAGTTACGCGAGTCTTTAGCCCTAGTATTCTGCTCAGTCTCCCGACGACACATTATCCAATTTGCGAGAATGGGCCCGTGCGTACTCCACGTAAGAGAATGCAACTCCTGCTTCTACTCGTAGCGGGCTCGCTTGTTGTGCTCGGATTCACACCACAAGCTCACGCCGCAGGCTACGCGCTTACGATGATTCCTGCTCGTACCCAGGAATCAAACACCCCTGGTGTCGTCCTCGCCCTCAACGTTACAGGCGCCTCAGTAGGGACGACATACAAGTTCACATGGACTGTGACTGACCCGTCTGGAAACGCAAAGAATTTCGCGAATCAGACAGTAGCCGGTTCAACCACGTTTGTCATGAGTGCTGCTTATCCCTCAAGATTTGGAACGAACATAAACTTTGTAGGCAATTATACCGTAAGCGTTCAACAGAACAATCCCAATCCCATAAACCCGGTAGCGACGGGAAGATTTCTAGTCGGATTAACAGACAGCCTCTCCTACGAGAGGACCTTCTCAGTCTCCATCAAAGCAAGGGGCTACAACAATAACTCGCCCGTCACCGTAAACATCTCCCATGCTGGAACCTCAGCTCCAGGCTACCCGACGACAGTCACCGCAGACGGAACAGGAAGCCTGGCAACAACATGGGTAATCCCCGCCAACACCTCAACGGGTCCATGGACAGTATCCCTCACCGGTAGCCCGACAAAGGTGGTCCCGGACACTCAGACGATCATCGTTTACCCTACAAATGCGACCATCGCAAACCTGTTTGTTGGTCAACAAGTCTTGACTAGAACGCAGATCCAATCATTTACTTTTGCCGCCAACTATCTCAGCGGACTGACCGTCCAGACTGGTTCTGCACAGATCAATGTCACTGAATCGGACGGAACAACGTCCTTCCTACTCTCTGCAAACTACAACTTCACCCTGGCTGCCTATCATGCCACCTACCTGATACTGTCGAGCGACGAGACAGGGCCGTGGACGGCCACGATCGGGCTGAGCGAGTTCGACGACGGGTATGGGAATGGCGGGCCCTTGGCCCGCGTTACGAATAGCTTCACTGTAAATCCTGCAAATGCCACAATCGCCCAGCTGAACATCGGTCAGCCAGTACTGATCAGAGGCCAGACTCAAACATTCAGTTTCACCGCGAAATACAACAACGGTCCCCCAGTGCAGACGGGCTCGGCGCGAGTCCGCATCACAGAAACTGATGGGACAACATCGTTCTACACGACCGCAAACTACAACTCTACTCTAGGAGTATTCTACACGACCTACCGAGTTCCATCTGACGGAGAGACCGGCGCGTGGGTCGCGACTCTAGATCCGGGCACGTTCAACGATGGCTACGGTAACCTCGGGCCGTCAACCAGCGTCGTCAGAGCCTTCACGGTCGCCTCCTTATCGGTATCGGCATCTATCGCAAGTCAGACTTACACTCCAGGACAGGTTATTCCAATCTATGCTAGGGTAACTTATCCTGATGGAAGCCTGTTCACGACCGGGAATGTTACCGCCGCGATTTCCTCGTCAACTGTCCAGATCGCGTCTGTACAGCTGGTCTATGTTCCAGGCCAGTCCCAGTGGGTAGGCACCTACACCGTCGGGTCCAACGACCCGTCGGGGGTGTGGCTCGTGACGGTCCAGGTCTCCGATTCTCTTGGAAACGGCGGCCAAGAGACTATATCCGCGATCGTAAACGTGCCCCCGCCGACCCCTCCCCCAGTTCAGCAACCTCTTGACCTCTACTACTTCATCCTGACCGCGGTCCTCATAGGCTCAGGCGGCTCCGGCCTCATGTTGCTCCGGAGGATCAATCCGACCCGTGGAGGCTTCGACGAATTCTTCAAACTCATAGGCGGAGAACTATCGCCTGGCACTACCCTCCTCATCCTCGGAGACCCTGGCAGTGGAACCAGCACGCTTGGCCAAGAACTCATTCACCACCAACTGGCATCTGGCAAACCCTGTGGATTGCTGACCTATGATGCGTTTCCATCCGAGGTCGCGCGTGCAATGCGAAGCTTTGGATGGGACCCGGCAGAGAGCATAAAGAATGGAACATTCAAGATCCTCGACTGCTACTCCGCCCTGGCTGGCGCTGAGAACGCGCCCATACGCGACCCTGTGGATTTCACGGAGATAAGCATCCAAGTCAGTACCATGATAGAGAAAGCCACACCCGCGCCTATCACCCTCGTAGTTGACTCAATAACCCCTGTCTTCAACAGTGCGCCGGCTCGTACTGTCATCAACTTTCTCAGGGTGCTCAGCGCCAAAATCAAGAACAACAACGGCATCCTCATACTCACAGGAGCTAGAGGTTCGATCCCAGAAGAGGTGAAGTCTAATTTGGAGAGCACCGCTGATGGAGTGATAGAACTGAGCGTCGCGCGAAGTGGGCAATCGGTGATCAGAACATTGACTGTTAAGAGACTAGCGGGCCGAAAGGTTTCGCCGGGACCCGCTGAATTCGACATTGTTGCGGAGAGGGGAATGCTATTCAGAAAACTTAGAATCCCACTGGGAATAATCTCGCCTAAGAGAAGGACGAATTAGCAAGTTCTCTGCTATTGTCGGAAAGTGTAGTATTCTAGTTTGCGCTCGGCTTCTCCAAGACCCGATTGTAGATAAGGCCGGCCAGCGCCGCGCCGATGAGTGGTCCTATCCAGTAGCGAGGATGAGTCAGATCATTTCGACAAGGTGGTCTTGCGGCCTCAAGTTACACTGGCTCCGGGCCGGGGTTAAAGGGGATCACGAAAACCATGAGATTCGCCTAGGACTTTCACGAGTTCAAGGGTGGGAGACCTTTGACTTCTGATATGCCGATCTAGATTCGTAATCGGGGCTTGTTCTGGCGGTTTTTCTTAGAAGCCGAAGAAGCTCTATGGGATGGGAATGCTTCGCAAGAGCAAGTTGACCGCGACTGTTACGAAGAGGAATGTTCCGAGGAGGACTGCCAGAAGTATGAGGAGAATGGCCACGTCGTGGTTCCTCGTTTTCTTCTTCTGAAACGGTATGATGGGTGAGTCCATTGTGTATACACTCAACCGAGTATACTTGGCTTGTAGTGCAGAATAGGATAATGTAACCAGGGTTTGAGCCGTCAATAAGCACGGTCAAAGAAAAGGAGATGGATAGAAAACCTCTCTCTCGGTTGGGTGGAGCTTCTAGACCGGTTGATTGTGCCGCTGTAGGTCGCGCATCATCTGGTCATGCTGGTCCCTTCGTGATCTCCTCGGGCGTATCGTTCTCGGAGGATGTAATATGCGCGATCGCCGTAGCCCCAGTCTCCCCAGTAGTGGCGGGTATAGCCCTAGCGCCAGTGGAAGAAGAGCCAACGGAGGACAAAGAAGATGGCGAAGATCCTCGGCCCAGAGACTAAATGAAAGACAAGATTCTCTGCTTCGTATGCTCTGTCAATAATATCGAGACCACTTTCAACACTTACTATGAGCTACAGGACCATCTTTACAGGGACCATGACATGAAGAAGGAACCGGCAATGGACATCTTCAACAAGTACGAGACTCACGCGGCCCAGGACAAGACGACCCAACAGTCCTAGTTAGTTCTCTGACGTCGCCCGATGGACGCGATTTTCCAGTCAGAGACCTTGTGGATATGATTCTCAGTATAGCCTTAGGCAGATATTTGTACCAAGTGATGTATGTGGCGCCGTCCGACAATATATACTGGTCGACGCCGGGTTCCCTTCACGCGAAGTGCGAAATTGAGTGAGCGGGCACATTTCAGCTCGTATGTTTTTCGGTTAGGGTCATTTTGGGGGCTATGGTGATGAAGGTCAAGGGACGAGTGAGCAAGTATGCAGGGCTTCTCTTTGCGACTTTGCTCTTCACATCCATACTAGCAAATCCGATTGTTGCGGTTGCTGGCGCAACTGGTCCCTCAACGGCCCCCGGTGCATACTTCGATCACGTCCTAGTCGTGATCATGGAGGATCATGGTATGCAGGAGATCTGCGGGCGCAGTCCCCCTCCATGCCTCTCCACCGCTGGCGCTCCCTACATGGCCGGTCTGGCGAACAGCTTTTCGATCGGATCTCACTACTTGGGAGTGACTCACTACAGCCAGGCTGACTATCTTGCCCTGCTAGGGGCAGACACAGATGGCTGTAGTAGCGCGGCCTGTCCGTGGCCGTTTGCCGTGCCTAACCTCGTCGACCGTTTGGAGGCCGGAGGATTGTCTTGGAAGGGCTACATTGAGAACCAGAATGTCGCGAGCGGATGTGATACTAGCTATCATGAACCCTATACTCCAGAGCATAACCCGTTTGTCGGTTTTACTGACATTGCCAACAGCCCGTCGAGATGTTCCAAGGTTGTCCTAGCAAACCCGAGCAATTGTAGTGTAACAGACTGCCCTCTGATCAACGATCTGAATTCACAGTCAGCACCGAACTTCATGTGGCTAACTCCGAACAATTGTGACAATATGCATGGGGTCACAGGGATCTGCCCAACCTCAATCTCAATGGGCGACAGCTATCTTTCGAGTCTCGTACCGAATATTCTACAGAGCTACACTTTCACAAACACACGAGCAGCTTTATTCGTCGTCTTCGACGAGGGTAACGGCTACTGCCCCCTGAACAATAGTCATGAAGATTGTGTCTATGCGGTCTGGGCCGGCCCATTAGCCAAGACCAATTTCGTCACGAGCAGCCTGTACAATCACTACTCGTTCACGAAAACGATAGAAGCGAACTGGAACCTTCCCAGTATAACTTCGAACGACGCGGGAGCGACTCCGTTGACGGAATTCTTCGCACAGCAACCCCCTAGCTTCGGCCTCACAGCCAATCCTCAGGCACTCACCGTTTACATTGGTAGCTCCAATACATCCTCTATCACCCTGTCCAGCCTAAACGGATTCTCAGGCAACATCTCACTATCGTCGTCAATATCGCCAGCAGGGCCAAGCAGCCCATCGATCTTCCTCAGCCCGAACTCCATTACCCTCAGCCCAGGGAGTTCAGCCAATTCAATTCTAACGGTATCGACCGGAAACCAAACTGCTGTTGGATCATACAACGTTACGGTGACATGTAGGAGCGCTGGACTCTCCCAGCCTGTCATTGTTCCCGTAAAAGTCGTTCCGCAGAAGAACTACGCACTGATGATCTCTAGCGACGGCAGGGTTTTCAAATATTCCCAGGACGGGACGATGACGCTCATCGGGAGACCTGTTAGCAGCCAGCTTAGGGAAGTAGCCTGGAAACCCGACGGAACCTCTGCTGTGATTGTTGGCGACGGAGCGGTTTTGCTCACGTACAATGGAGTTAGTCTAACAAGGATACCCACGAATATCGCCGGAAACCCAGCCTTCTACACCATATCCTGGAAGCCTGACGGTTCCTACGCACTCATAGGTGGACAGGCGGGTGTCCTTCTAAAGTACGACGGCACCACCCTTACCCAGCTACCGAATACCGATACAAACAACCTGCGCTCCATCAGTTGGAACCCCGACGGCAACTCCGCTCTACTTGTCGGGGACAAGGGGACTGCACTACTATACCGAGCCTCGGGCTCGATCAGCGTCCTGCCGACTGGAACAGGGCAGCCCCTGTTCGCAGTATCGTGGGACCCCAGCGGCTCATACGCCCTTGCTGGCGGTGAAAGCGGAGTCATCCTCCGATACAACGGCACAGCATTCAAAGCTCTCAGCATAACGGGCCTATTGCCGACCGGTAAGGCTGTTCGATTCATCTCCTTCGGATCCGGGCAGATAGCAGTCATAGTCGGAGACTCAGGCTTGCTTTGGACATTCGACGGGTCCAAACTGACGTCGCTGGCAAGTGGAACCACTCAACATCTCTACTCCTCGAGCTGGTTTAACGGATCAGCTTACATCGTAGGCCAAAAAGGTACCATCCTTTCCTACTCGAATGGCGTAGTGCGTAAGTTGACCAGCGCCGCTACGTCGGATTTGAACGGAGTCGGATGGAAACCGATCATCGCATCCGGGATACGGGCTAGCTCTACCGCTGTAAGTTGTAGTCCTTCAACGGTAGCAGTTAGTGTTATCACAACGTGTACCGTCACTGTCGCCGACACTTCGGGAACTCCGACCACCCCGACGGGATGGGTCACTTTCAACGAAACGGGCGCACCAGGTTCCTTGAATCCGTCCTCTTGCACCCTGGCAAACGCATCCTGCTCAGTAACCTTTACCCCTAGTAGCCCAGGAAACGCGACGATCACAGGGGTCTACAGTGGCGACTCGTCTCACAGCAGCAGCAGCGGAAAAACCACTTTAACCGCCAACAAGCGAAGCACCAGCACGGCCGTCGCCTGCGTCCCCTCCTCGGTAGCGGTCGGCCAGTCCACGTCATGTAATGCTAGCGTGACAGACATCTCGCCTGGAAACGTAACCACTCCCACAGGCAGCGTGACCTTTACTCCAGGTGGGACTTGCACGCTTGTCAGCGGTTCCTGCTCGGTGAGTCTTACCCCGACAACCGCAGGCACGGTCAACGTGTCCGCCACTTACGGCGGAGACTCGACCCACGGACCCAGCGTTGGAGGCAATGCTGTGACTGCCAACAAGCGCGTTACTGGAACCAGCATCAGCTGTAGCCCGAACCCAGTTAGTATAGGTCAGTCAGCAACATGCACGGCCACAGCAACCGATTCTTCGCCAGGCACCGTTAGCACTCCATCTGGGACTGTCAGTTTCGCAAGCAATGGCTCAGGCTCCTTCACAGGCTCTCCCTGCAATCTCGTGCCCGGCGCGGTTGGGACAGCCAGTTGTAGCGTGAACTACACACCTTCAGGGATATCCTCACGAACCGATACGATCACAGGAGTCTACGACCCATCTTCCTCTGATACGGTTCACAACGGGAGCCAGGGCACATTCTCCCTGAGTGTCGGATTCGCGGCTGTCGATCCCACCAGCACCAGTGTCGCTTGCTCACCTAGCAGCGTGGTGATAGGCCAAGCTACAACTTGTACAGCAACAGTCACAGATACAGCTAGTATCGGCGCAACGCAGCCAACGGGTACTGTCACGTTTACTCCTGGAAGCAGCTGCAGTCTCGGAAACCCCTCCGGTAGTTCTGCTAGCTGTTCTGTGACCATCACTCCGACTTCGGAAGGAAGTCTGTCAGTGTCAGCAAGCTATGCTGGCGATACGACACATGGTAGCAGCTCTGGCAATACCTCGGTTCAAGTTAGCAAACGGGCCACTTCGACAACTATCAGCTGCAGTCCCAGCCAGGTCACGGTCAACGGCAGTTCCACATGCACCGCTACCGTTACCGATATCGACGTGGGCACGGCGTCCACTCCAACAGGTCGCGTTAGCTTTGGCTCCAACTCGACGGGCACATTCGTCCCCGGAGGAAGTTGTACTCTTGCCGTCACTGCAACGGTTGGCGTGGCTACTTGCTCAGTAAACTACACCCCTGGTGTGGCTGGCGGTCATAGCCTCGTCGCAACGTATGCTGGAGATCCTGGTCACACTGGTAGCAGTGGGACCGCAACTTTGACAGTCGCGCCTCAGCCTCCACCCCCGCCGTCGTACGCCCTTGTCATTTCTTACGAGGGGAAGGTGTTCAAGTTCCAGAACGGTAGCTTCACACTGATAGGTCAGCCTGTTACAACTCCGCTAAGAGAGCTTGGGTGGAAGCCTGACGGATCATACGCCCTTATCGTGGGAGACTCGGGAGTCCTCCTCAAATACGATGGCACCCAGCTAACGACGATACCCACCGGAATAACTGCGAACATTTACTCTGTGGCATGGAGACCTGACGGGTCGTATGCGCTAATCGCCGGTTCTGGCGGTCCACTGTTCAAGTATGATGGGGTCTTGACTCGGCTTGCAAATCCGTACCCCAACTCGATTCGGTCGATAAGCTGGAACCCGAGCGGAACGCAGGCACTCCTAGTCGGATCCTCGGGAGGTATCCTGCTCTACCAATCCAGCAACGGAGGGATAAGTCAGATTTCCTCGGGCACAACCGCGTACCTATACTCCTCGGCGTGGAATCCCAACGGGGCCTATGCTCTGTTAGCAGGGGAGAACGGAGTTATCTTGCGATACGATGGTACCAGCGTTACAGCTCTCAACACGGCCGGTCTCTACAACTCCACGGACATCATACACGCCATCTCCTGGAGTCCCTCCGGAACCACCGCCCTTCTGGTCGGCGACATGGGTGTGATCCTCACATATGACGGAAACCAACTGACACGAATGCAGAGTCCAGCTTCTAGCAACTTTTACTCGATCAGCTGGCTGGGATCAACGGCGTACATTGCGGGAGGAAGCGGCCCAAGCCTAACGTACACTGGCGGAACTCTTTCAAACCTGTCAAATAATACCGGGACCAGTCTCAGAGGCTGGGCATGGAAACCAAACTAAGCTAGCAGTGCGACAGGTCTCGAAAGAGCCCCGATAAAGATACCCGGAACCTACACGGTAACCGTGACCGCGACCATGGGAACAATATCCAGTTCTGTCAGCCTAACAGTGAACCTGCCCTAGCTAGAGCTCGGCTTCTCCAAGACACGACTGTAGATAAGGCCAGCCAGTGCGGCACCGATGACGGGTCCTATCCAGTAGATGTACCAGTAGCTCGGGAATGATAGGCTTGCTATCATCGGGCCCATCGCCCTCGCAGGGTTCATTGCGGCACCAGTGAAGGGCCCGCCGGTCAGGACGTCTGCTAGGACGATCAGTCCCACTCCGAAGCCTCCGATCTTGGGGGCTCGTTTGTCGACTATTGTCCCATAGACTGCCATGACGAGCAGGAATGTCATGACCAGTTCGAAGAGTGTTCCCTGAGCGACCGTTATGGCGCTGGATAGGGATGGGGCTCCCCAGTGTGCTGCGTTTCCGACAGAAGACGGAGAGACGGCCATCAGGAGAAGCCCTGCAATTGTAGCGCCGACTAGCTCAGCGATGATGTATGGAATCACATCTTTGGCTCGGATTTTCTTCCCCAATAACAGTCCAATAGTTACTGCGGGATTGAGGGCGCCGCCGGAGATTCCCATCGTGATAGAGATTCCAATCGCTAGACCCAGCCCGTTTGCCAGAGCGGCTACAACGAGCATTGATCCGGGGTCGAATACGCCCACGTACTGCGAAGCCACAGCCGAGCCTGCTCCTACAAAGACGAACATGAAAGTTCCAAGAAGTTCAGCTGTATACCTTCTCGCCAAGTCCGGTTCATTCGACAATTCAGGGCTTCACGTCTTGGCGAGCCCGTTAGAGCAAGGTGGTTTCTTAAGACTTGTTGATATTCTCCGTATTGCGATCTCTTCTTATCCATACAACTCTTGACGTATGTGGGTCGGTCTAGCAGCAGGGGCCAGTTTACAGATTGCAGGAAGGCGTCTGTTCGCAGAGTCTATAGAGGGAGATAGATGAATTCGATAATGATTCCTAGTACTAACCCTAGAACCAAGCCTATTATCAATCCGATAGCCAATCCTACCAGAAGAGCTTTCGAGTCCATTAGTTCACACCTGCTTGTCAAAAGAGGGGGAGATGGGTGCTTAAGCAGCTCCCATCTTAGGGGTTACTGTTGCTCCTGGGAAGTTCAGGAACCACAAGTGGGCTAGCTTGCTCTGGTGCAGCTCGAAGTCTACGGTGAAGGCTGTGGTCGATGAGGCTTTGGCGTGGCGGCCGTATAGTATCAAATGTACCATGTTGCCCGAGCTGTCCTTGACGACTAGGTGGAGTATCATCCTGTCGCTGTGGAAGTTGATTATTCCATGACCTCGGACCACGTTGTACGTGTTTGAGCCAATGGTCAGTGTTCCCGATGTGAAGTTGAGCATTCCTCGGCCAGGGGAGCTTCTGATGACAGTTGCGGTCAGGCTGATGCTCGCACTTTCAGTTATGGTCCTGTTGCCGACCTTGTAAGCTGTTCCAGACCCGCCTATTGTCAGGGTCGTGCCCGTTGCGAGCGGTGCTACCGGGCGATGGCCCTGCCCCGGACTCGATGGAGGTATTCCGGCTGGAGATGCCCCGAAGACCGGGACCCCGACAGCCAGTGTGAGCACTAGCGCCATCACTGTTCCGAACAGTGCCATTCTGCGCATTTTTCTTCCCTAAGCCATAGTCTACCCGGGGGTATAACCCAATAGATTTGAACATGGTTCCAACAGATCAGAACAATGAAGGGAAGAAGTCTACGCTCGCCTAGACAGTCGCGTGACCTTTCCATGGATTCTCCTAACCCCGGTACCCTTGAAACGAGTTGACCATCGACAACCCTAAGAAAGACCAAAAAACGTTGAGCGAGGGGTGTGGAGATGATTCATCAGCTCAGGATCTACGAAATTTTCGAAAACAACAAGGCAGCGTTCCACAATCGGTTCCGCGACCACGCATCACGGATCATGAGGTCCTACGGCTTCGACATCATCGCCATGTGGGAAGGGAAAACGGGCGACCGCACCGAGTTCGTCTATCTTCTGGCGTGGCCCGATGAGCAGACGATGCACAGAGCTTGGGAACGGTTCAGGGCTGATGAAGATTGGAATAAGATCAAGCGGCTTACGAACGCTCAGCACGGGGACTTAGTCGGAGCCATCGCGGATCGAATGCTCATCTCCACAAGCTATAGTCCGTCGATTAGCCGAACGAAGCTCGACTGACCCTGAAGTCAGCCCTTATTTGTACTCGCAGGGACTATCTGCAACCCACCCGTGCCGATCATGCTCAGGTACTCGGCAGCGTTATGCTCTTGCCGAAGAAGCTCCTCGGCTTCTGTCTTGTAAGATAGACTGGGATGATTATTCCCGCAAGTATCCTGATGTTGCCGCCGACGAAACCCACGCTGCCGCCGTAGAGGATCTCAGCTATTCCAAGCCCTATCGAGACGATGTAGGTTCCGATGCCCGCCATCCAAGCCCATCTTGCCCCTGTATAGAATCCGGCGCCTATGGCAAGCCCAAGGATCCCGAATACGACGACTATGATTGCGAGCGCGAAGGGTCCCGTAGCGTTTCCGGCAAGAACCGAAGCGCCCCCGTAGAGGGAGAGCAAGCCGCCAGCCGCGGCTACGATTGCTATTATCGTGACTCCAACGGGTCTCTTAGACTTCGGCTCAGACGATTGCATCATATCTCGATTTCTAGTTGACATGATAAGCCTATGGCAAACGCGCAAAGGCTGGACGGCTACGCCTCACGAGGCCAGCCTAAGTGATATTGCGGGACAAAACCTAGGCGCAGGCCGGCTGCGTCTACTTCTTCCAGAGGCTTCGCGGGAGTTGTGGAAACAGGTTGCCTGGGCTGGGGTGTTTGTTGACGGCAGCTACTGGATGATACGTGGGTACATCATGTCTTGAAGCGTATACTGCAAGAGCGAATGCCCATAGCCGGTCATCATGGGTCCCGGTGACGTGCGAGAATTGTAGCTGGCCTGTCTTTGTTAGCTGGAATCGTTCCGCGCTCATCTCGTTCATCAGTTCGGGGTTGCGTCGGAAGTGTACGTGGCCATCCTGCATCAGCCGTTTGAAGTAGTCCATTATCTCCTGTTTCTTCTGCAGCGAGAGAAAGATTCCTTCTGCGTTCTTCAGTCCTGATTTATACGCGTCCTGGACGAAGAATCCGCCCAGACCCGTTTCATCGATATAGATCCGAGACACTGTCTTCAGCCGCTGGTTCAAGAGGTTCAGATATCCCGTTACCACAGAAAGGTATGTGCCAGGCAGGAACGCTGTTTCGTGTTCCAGATATACGTCCCGGCCAATCTTCTCTACAACGGCGACCGCTGATGCGTCAATCTTGAGACCGAGATCGGCACCCGCGAAGAACTTCCCAGTTCTTGCCAATCGGCCACTAATCACGTCATCCTCGGTGAAGGTCTCAGGTCCTTCAGTTACGCAACTTTCGATTAGCTGGAGAGGCAAGTAGGCGTCCTCGTCATCTGCGAAGTCTGCTTCCATCTCCCGCTTCCAACGTCCCGGGTCTGTCTGGTATTGCTTCCGGATCTTTTCTAGAAACTCCGGGTCGATGGGACCATTCGGCTTCAGCGCATCTCTGTAGCTGACGTGGTGGCGGGAAAAGTCTGCGAACTGTTCATCGTTTGTGGCCATGTCGTAGAAGAGTGTGTCCTTGGACCCTGGAGTGCTGGTCCCGTAGAAGCTCCCATTGGTAGTGCTCAATGCGAAGATGATTGCGTCATAGAGTTCCTTGTCGTGCTCGATGTACGCGAACTCGTCGAGCACGACGGTGTTCAGGGTCTCGCCTCGGATGGTGTCGGGATTGTTGGGCAAGGCCTCTATCACAGACCCGTTCCGGAATGCGAGCCTGCCCTTCCTAGGTGGACTCTCGAGCACGTCCCGTCCTAGCCTAGCCAAGAGTCTGGAAATCTTGTCTATCATCTTCATGCTCTGCCTCTTGCTGGGAGCTACGATTGCGGCTCTGAACTCTTTCCGGGTGAGGGTGTTGAAGAGGACGGCGACTGCCATGGCGAGGCTCTTGCCGCTCTGCCTCGACCATCGAGCGAGGATGAACTGGCTCTTGTCCCGCAGGAGCTTCTCCTGATAGACGGTGGCTTGGAAGCCTAGATGCTTGAAGAACTCGACCACGTCAGTCTCTTCGATCAGCGGTCTGTTTCTGGCCTCGTCCCGTTTTCTCTGGTTCTGGAGATTCTCGTAGTATCTGTTTAGCTTTCTTCCGGGCGATTCTGGCATCCAATCTCGAACTCTACAGGCTCACGCTTCGACGGTCGTCTTCGCTCGACGCGTCTCTGGACCATCCGGTCTTTCGGGGAATGCGCCCGGCGGCTTCCAGCTCCTTCAGCCGCCTCTCCCAGTCCCGGTACTGCTTGTCCCGCAGGACCTGATTCAGCACTTGAGCCGTGTTCGTATGCAGCTGCGTCCATCTCTCGCGGGTCTTCGGGTCAAGCATGAGATTCGTCATCATGCCTCGGGACATTGCGAGGCTCTGCTCCAGTTGGTCGATTATCTCGGATCGAAGCTCGTTCTCGTCCCGCTCGTCCTGTTCCACCAACTCCGGCCACTCCAATCAGCCTACCTCTTCATCGGTAAGCTGATCTTCTGTTTCCCGAACCTCCCTTCTGAGACCCCGCCTCGGGTCTGGGGTTCAGCGCTTCTTGCCAGAGCGCGTGAGATCTCGTGGCTATACTTCCCAGAAGCCTGATCTGTGCCTGGTCTAGAGTTCCCTCTCTGGACCCCTGCTCCAGTTTGTCCAAGACGATACTGGTGAGTCTCCGTATGCTTGCGAGGAGATCGTCGGGGCTCTCCTGCCCAGTAGCTTTCTGCGCCAATTTCATCCCACTCTACAAGTCATCTGAGGGATAGCAAAGGGTTGTATCCGGTCGTATTCGGTCTTGCAGAGCCGAGATACTCTCGTCAAACGCTTCAGCCGGCTTCGTGAATCAGGGATGTCCAAGGAGGAGGCGTGGCAGGTGATGGCGGTGGAAATTCTGGCCGAGGCAGGTCTAGTCGCGCCGGGGATGCTAGAAGGCGTGTCTGTTTCCAGACAGATAGAGTCTAGTCAGGTTCCTATCGAAGAGGCGAAGCTTCTCAAACCCGTAAGAATAGAACCTGAGGACGATGATCGAATCCAGAGGCTCGTGGCACGCGCGAAAAGTGACGCTAGCGTCTCAAGGGGAGACCCACCAAACATGAGTTCAATCATGCGTCGGGCGCTACGTCTCGGTCTTGATGAGCTAGAAAGAGAACACGCAGAAAAATAGAGCCGTGGCTTACAGTCCCTCCATGATCGGGTTCTCAGTCCTAGGCGGAATCGTTTCGCTCTGACCAGCGCGGACACGTTAATGATCCCGGAATACGATCAGCGCTGTTTTCCTTCGTCCCGGAGTCCTTGGTTGCTCATACCAGTCTTTCCCGGATCTCGCTTGGGATGACAACCTGATACTTCGGAGACACAGTTACAGTCGCCACGTGCTATCGCTACTCGATGTACGGTCAGCCTATCGACATTAAGATTGTTGTACGTCAGCCACCTCGCCAGGTGAGATCCTTCGCATGACAGGCTCACTCTTGCGACGCCCTAAAATTAGGATCACAGCTTCGTGAAGTTCGGAGGGATGAATGTTTGATAAGAGGGAGCTAGCGAAGCGTTTGACTACCTGGATTGAGGCCCTGAAGGCCTAGGTAGCATAGTCATGACGGGATCAGAAGACACTGACATCATACCCTCTCCAACCAGTATTGTCCGCGCACCTTCGGCTATCACTCCCGTGAATTCAGCCCTTGCCAGGTCAGTTATCCCAAACGAGGACTCGTTGGCGAAGGTAACTTTCTGGAAGCTCGACCTGGACACTATCCTGGACGGACTAATTCCTGATCCTCTTCCAGAATCAGTCGGCAAAGACAATGCTATTCACCACCTGAACATCATAATCTTCGGGAAGCCCAATACTGGAAAAACCACCTTGGCTGAATCGATTACTCAAGCGCTCGTACGTAGATACGGTCAGAGGAATGTGAAGGCTTTGCGTGCCACACGAGACCTTCCGGCATTATTCCAGAATATTGACAAGCTCTTCGGACGATTCCGAAAACCACCGAAGGCAGTTCTCCTGTTTGCTGACGATATGACGAAAGCCTTGAGGAAGCTCTCCGGGACAGTCGCGGTAAAAGACTCGAATGGACAGCTAGAGAAGATGAGGAAGATCGACTACTGGCTGGACAAGTGGTACGATATCCGAGGCGAACTCTTCAAGCACGGCATGCACCAGGGTCTTGTGATCATGGTCGCCGCCCTCCACCGCTTCTACGGAGGCGACATAGACCTACGTGCTGACGCGGACCTTCTGCTTGTCAGAAGCACAGGAACGCCAGGAACGTTTGACGCGAACAAGGTCGAGCGGATGCTCGGCCCAGTCGTCTACTACGCAATGCGCCAGCATGAAGTCGACGCTCTACGAGACAGGAAAGAACTCGCATGGACCGCGTTTGTGGCAAAGACAGGCTCCGGGGTCTTCCGTGTTTCACGTCCGCCAGTTTCTACAAAATGGCTGATGCGGAACGTGGGCTCTGTTGAAACTTCGGAAGAATTGGCTGTTGACGTGGATGAGCCTAAGAAATCGGTTGTCGACCTTGATGGGCCTAAGAAGAAATCGGCACTCCAAGAGAAAATATCATTTCAGGCTAGGACGAGTCGGAGCAAAAAGGACCGGCGTGTTTCGATCGTGATCATGGCCGCGGGCGTGTTGACGGTACTCTTCTTGGCCTGGAAGTACATTTGGCCCCTCCTCAGGTAACCTCAATCTCAGGGTTCAGCCTGAACCGTTAAGATCGATAGCGGAGCCGCATCTTTCTTCGGACAGTCTCTCGAGTCTCTCAGCATGCTGGCAGGCCGTTGCCGGTGCCGAGGCTTCCATTGCCGTTGCTTGTTGTGCTGTCGTAGGTGGAGCGAGTCGTAGGGGTGTAGGTGGCATAGGTCCCGGTAACACGGTAGCTTCCTTCGAGGATGACGGAGAAGATCGTGAAGTTGGCATTGGAGGGGGTATTGTTCAGCTGGGTTGCGGTTATCGTAAAAGCGAATGTCGGATATGCGACGCCGCCGTTAGGGGTCTCATGAAATGTTTGGGAGTTGTCTAAGACCCACCCCGCGGATGGGAAGTCGAGCGTTATGGTCCAGGTCACGTCCATGGCGAAGCTTGTTGGGTTGGAGATTCCGAATGTTTCATACTCTGTTAGGTATCCCGAAAAACCATACCCCGTGTTGGACAGGTAGGAAGTGTCATTTCTGGTCGAAAAACAGGTAAACTGTAACTGGTTGGGAGCCTGGTTTGCCGCGCTTGCCTCGGAGTTCTTTGCGGCCTGTAGAACTTGTTGCTGCTCGCTCTGGTAGACTAGGAATCCTCCGACTCCGATGACGAGAACCGCGATCAGAGCCACCGCGATGATGATCAGTGCGGTGTTTCGTCTGGGCTCCGGCGCGGGCGCTGGTATCGTAGGCCATGGTGCTGGAGGAGGGATCGCGTTTCCACAATTGGGACAGTATCGAGTGCCTATCGCGACAAGCGTGAAACAGCGCGGGCAGGACACCTGCTGAGGCGGCGCTGGCATCGTGTAGGCTGGAGGAGTGGCTGGCTGCTGAGCAAAAGCGGACGGGTTCTCGCTACCCACAGTATTATCATGTGGATTCCCTGACAAACACGTTCCTTCTAGGAAGGAAACAGACTAGGAGTTACCCAGCTTATTAGCATACCGGGGAATATTGCCATCCGCGCGCGCAAACAGCAACTATTCGTTATCTATTCTTTAGACGCTATCTTTCTCTATTCCACTAACTATTCTCTTTCCGTTATCTATTCTCGACCCCCCCGGGGGCATATCAAGACTCTAGAAGTCCTTCACACTTTCCTTCCAGTCGCCTTCTTGGCGCCGGGAGTGGGATTTGAACCCACGCGGCCCGAAGGGCCACAGGCTGACAGGAGAGCCTATTCCAGACATGGGCCCGCTGCTAGGCAGACTGCCCGGTACCAGGCTCCGGAATCCCGGCCTATCAGACCAGACCCGCTCAACAGCTATTTTTCCTCTTTGGAAACAACCGAGCCAGCCACCCCGAGACCCTTCTGACCCTCGGCAAAGGCGAAGACAAGACAGGAGAAGAATGACGAGAGTGGCGATGGGAGCGGGCCAGCCAACAACCCTTGACGGGCGAATGGCAGTGCCCGCGCCCGGGGGACGCCACCCTTACGAAACCCTATCTGAGGGAACGGTCCTAAGCCGAGTGTTACCCAGCCCCGGCGGGACCCGTAACCATCGCAATCTGCCTCTTGGAGGCACGATTTTAAGAGACTAACCCCTCCTGAGAGCAGGGGTATCTTGGAGGGCTGCGCAGTATGCGGGGCAGAGGAGTTCATCCCCTACGTCTGCCGCTACTGCGGCCACGTCCACTGCGTCTACCACCGGCTACCAGAGAACCATGAATGCCCCAACATTTCACAAGCCCGCGCTCCACGACAACCGGTCCGACTAGAGCGTAGACAGAGCGGGACTACGCTACGGCTGATACGATCGCCACGAATCAGTCTAATGCCTGGACGAGAAATTCTGGCGCTCAGTATCGCATGGCTAGTGCTCGGCGTCAGCTTCTCCATGAGATACATGTACCAGCCAAGCTGGTGGTCCCAGCCGGTAGCATTACTCGAAGTCTTCCTCTTGACTCTGCTCATCATAGGAACGAGCTTCCTGGGACACGAGCTGGCCCACAAGTTCGCCGCTCAGCGATACGGGGCCTGGGCTGAGTTCAAGCTCTGGACCGTCGGAGCAATCATGTCGCTCGTCTTTTCCATCGTATCACAAGGCGCCTTCATCTTCGCCGCCCCTGGAGCAGTCTACATCGCGTCCCGATCAAGCTACATCGGCGACGTGATGGATCGAAAGACAAACGGGATCATCTCGCTCGTCGGACCCCTGATAAACGTGGCCGCTGCCGCTGTATCAGCCCTGGTCTATTTCGGTCTCCTGGCCGCTGGAGTTGGAGTGAAGGTCTACGGATTCGACCCCTTAACCCAAGCGATTCTCATCAATCTTTGGCTAGGAGCGTTCAACATGATACCATTCTTCATCCTGGATGGGCAGAAAGTGCTCACGTGGAATCGGGCAGTCTGGGCGCTTGTGACAATCCCGCTCTGGACTGCTACCGCTGTCGCTATCGCACTGTTACGCTGATCGTGAACCCCATCTCAGCGCGCTCGCACCAGTGAAACGGTATTCTTGGCCGCACTTTGGACAGACGATGCTGTACTCCTCTTCAGCCGTGACCTTGACGAGTATCTCATTGCCACAGTTGCAGAGGAAGGATACTTCGCTTGCTGTCATGAAGGAAGTCTCAGCTTGGAACCTGAACTGTCGGGGCGGGCTTGGTCTTCCACATGCGAGGATATGTGTCAGGCGGCATTATGACCCTGACAGTCTTAGCCGCCATTCCATGCTCCTCTTTCAGCATCTGCTCGCTCGACATGATGGCCCTTGACAATGCCACAAGCTCGTCTTTCAGAGTGAAGAGAGCTATCGGCATCCTTGGAAGAATACCGTTGCTGAGGCGTACTATTCCCGGAATCGCCAGGTCTGCCCCGTGACAGATCGAGCTGACGGCGGAGTCGCGCATGTAGACCCGATGGACATAGTCGAACGCTGATTCCATCGGCTTGACTATCCGTCTAGCCATTATCTCTTTCTCATCACCGGTCGACTGAGACAATTCCAGCACATTGTACAGGGAGCTCGCGTCCGCCTCGGTGAAGCTCCCGGCGCGTGTCCGTCGGAGTTCCCGCATGTGAGCTCCCACCTGCAAGACTTCGCCCATGTCGTAGACGAGCTTCCGTATGTACGTGCCAGCCTGACAACCGACTCTAAACAGGACCTCTCGCCCATCAACCTCGATATCCCGAATATAGTAGGTTCTTCTTCTGCGAAGATCTCTCTTAACGGCAGCTCTGATGGGCGGCCGCTGGAAGAGATCGCCCACAAAATCTTCGAGAACGGCATGCAGCCTGTTGAGGTCAACGTCTCCGTGTAGAGTCATGATGCAAGTGTATTCTTTGCCTGTCAGGAGGAATGCCTGGATCGTCTTCGTGGCCTCTTCTAGTGCCAGGGGCAGTACGCCGGTGACCATTGGATTGCTCCGACCTTGGTCTGGTCTCTAGAGTACCCCAGCATTCGTTTTACCCATGCGACAACTTCGTGACTGGAAGGCCCGGAAGGCTTGTCCAGATTGATCAGTCCAAAACGAACGTGCTGGTCTATCGGTCTTTTCAGAGGAGGACAACCATAGGACGGGTCTGTCTCCTCTTCGAGCTTGACCAACATCTTCCTCTCGGACTCCCAAGGGGGCAGTTGAGACAATCGTAGTCGCCTCCGATCCGAGATTGCGTCTCTTAAAGAATCCCGAGTAGGGGTTGGACTGGTCCGGTAGGATTGTAGTCTAGTGTCGAGGAGGATCAGGCGGGCATCATGATCTCGTTCGGAAGAACGGGCTCCTTGAAGGTCTCGGCCTTCTTGCCCCTTCCGATTGCCTTCGAGACATCCTCGTCGGAGGCTCCTTTCTTGATATCTATCGTGTCTTCTGTTGGTTCGAGGTGCTTCACGTTTGTTCTCCGACGCCGGACTCCTGAGATCTTCTTTGGTCCGGTGATGAGGACGAAGTTCTTGTCTATCACATCAACTATGACGCATTTCTGTCCTGCTTCTCGGCCGTTGAGTTTGACGCAGACGCGTCCGACTTCTATGTTGGGCATCGCGATGATCTTGTCCTCAGCTGGTTTGTGCTCCGAAATTTCTCATTTAAGGTTTCGTAGCTCTACGTCCATGTTTCTTGGCCCTCTTCACCATTCGTGCTGCATCTATCAGAACCCGGGCGGTGTCCTCGATTGACCCTAAGCTTGTGTCGAGTATTAGATGATAGATCGATCTGTCCTCGACGCGAAAGCCATAGTGTCGGAAATACCTCTCGCGCTGGACAGATTCTCTCTGCTCGGTCTGAACTTGGGCGTGTTGGATGTCTATCTTGTCTCTTCTCGCGATTCTCTCAAGCCGGATGGGCTCCGGTGCTGTGAGGTAGATTCTCAGGTCCGCCTTGTCCTTCAAGACCCAGCCCGCGAGCTGGCCATCTACAACCACGTCACCTTCTTCCGCTTCCTTGACTGTCCTCTCGTCCACCGTCTTGTCGATGGAAGAGTTCTCTAGAGCCCTACTTCCGAGGTCTTCGAGTGACAAGTTCTTCTCCCTGGCAATTCTTCGGAAGAGAACTCCTGCTGAGACGTGTCGGAGATGGAGAGCTTGCGCAAGTCTGATCGCGTAGGTTGATTTGCCCGTGCCGTGGGGTCCGCTGACGGTTATGATCATGTGGCGCTTCCGGAGGCGCGCACCAGGCTCCGGATCTCGGCTGAGAGGCAGTTCGGGCATAAGACTCCGCCATACGGTCTCCCGGGCGCACGGGAGCTTCTAGCGTACGCTTTGGGCTTTGAAGTGGGGACCCCGTGCAACTCTCTACCACATCTGGCGCACTGGGCCTTGGCGGGGGCTTTTGGCTCGAAGTGGAGAGTTCTTCTGCCGGAAGGCAGACTTACTGCCAGTCTCCTTCGACCGTGAGTCCTCTGTGACGGTTTCGTCATTTCGAGTCTCCAGTGGTCGGAGTCATTGAGAAGGCGGCTGAGACTCCGAATATTCTTGATAGTGGTATGCTGATGGTAAAGGAGCAGACGAGGTACCAGAAGAAGAGGGAGAGGACCGAGGCAGACCCCGCTGTGGTGACGGTAGCAAATGGAATCAGAAACGGCGAATAGGCTACGGCCTGGAGCGAGCCAAGAGCATAGCCCAGGATGGCGTATATGAGGTAGAACGGGACGATGGTTATCGGATACGTCTTCAGCTGTTCGAGGGTCGCTCGTGAGCTCATCTTCATTACTGCTGATTGGCGTCTCATCAATTTATCCAGCTGTTTTTCGTCTCCGTCTTTGCGGGCTTTGCGTACCGCGTTCATCCAGTTCATATATTCTCGTCTATTGTTTGCGACCATCTTGTAGTTGACGAGGAATCTGTTCGCGCTCATCGCGACCAGCGAGAGGAGTAGGGCTGCGCCGAAGACAGCGAATGTGGACAAAGGTACGCAGGTGTGACCTGGCAGGTTGTTGGGGTTGCAGGCTTGTTGGAGGGGTCCTCCTAGGAAGTGGATGATGTCGTCTATGAAGCTCATTTCTAGTTGCGCTTCTGGATAATATCCAAAAGGTCTGTGGCTGTCTGTCGTTGTTGGCCGTCACGGTTGTGCACTATCTGTATTGGGACTCCGGCTAGGACAGCGTTGGCGCTCGCCATGTATCGTGACCATTGCAGATCCGCCTTCGCTTCTTCGACGTTTCCGGTGTCTCGGTATCGTGTTGAGTCTGTCGCTCGTCTTCGTGCTACCTCTTCAGGGTCTGCCTCGATGAGTATGATCATCTCGGGGTCGAGGGCTTCGAGGACTTTGCGTGGTGTGCCGGGCCATATTCCGTCGGTGGTCTTCACGAACATGTGCGTGTCGACGACGAGTGCTGAGTTTCCCGGGGTTTTGGAGATGACGCGTGCGGCTTGCTGCTGTACTCTCGACTGGAGTGAGATCTCTTCTCTACGCATGTGATCTCTATGAATTGTCTTGCCTTGCTTCTTGAACAGTTCGTTCATCACGTTTCCGAAGTTTATGATCTTTAGTGGGACATTCCTTTCTCTCGCTACAGCTTCCAGCTCTTGGAGAACCGTCGTCTTGCCTACCCCGGGTATGCCTGCTACTATGATCGTTCCCGGCATGGCGTGGATCTCACTATCCCAGAAGGCCCTTTGTGCCCGGGTATATCTCGGTAATTCTCTCCTTTACCAGAATCTCATAGTATTGCTGGATGATGCCTACTGTGAGCAGTATTCCTGTTCCGGTTCCGAAGGCTCCTAGAAAGTCTGCTCCCGCTGCTATTACTCCGATCGTTATTCCGCCTATTACTGTGACGGCTGGTATGTACCGGTCGAGGATCTGTCGTATGGTGGATCCGGCTCGTCGGAACCCTTCGATCTGCATCCCCGAGTCGATAAGCTGCTTCGACACAGTCTTCGAGTCCATTCCGCCGACCTCGACCCAGGTTACCGCGAAGAAGACGCATGCTAAGACGAATATGGCCATGTAGACTGCGGCCCTTATTGGGTCGCCTAGCACGATGCTCAATGATCGTGGGGCGAAGGTGTAGTACGCGAGGCCCTTAGAAGGTATGAGTTGTCCGCCCTGTTGGGAGCTTTGTTGCGTGTAGCAGCCTGGTATTAGGCTGAGCCAGAAGTTTACTCCCGTGCTCGAGCAGCTGGGGTTGTACCGGTTGAAGATGAGTTGGCCGATGAAGTATACGTTTCCGAAGAGTGCTGCCGCGAATATGACTGGTATGTTCGATACGTAGAAGAATTTGATCGGGAATCTTCCTCTGAAGCCTCTGTACCGTGCGTAGGAAACGGGCACTTCAACCCGGAGCCCGTTGAGGTAGATTATGATGAGGAATACCACCAGTGTCGTGATGAATCCGAGCATGTCGGGCAGGCCTCCTCCCCGGTAGAGGACGTTCTGCCATGCGGTGAAGCTTGTTGGGCTTGCCAGTACTGTCGGGAGGGATTGGAAGAAGGCGATGAGCGCGCCTAGATAATGATTGTCGGAGACGGGGCTGATTGGTCCGACGCTGTCCCAGACGATGGAGAGGCAGACTCCTGCTGCGATGAAGAGGCTTATGCCGCTTCCGAAGCCCCAGTTTTTCTGGAGCATCTCGTCTAGGAGTATTATGACTACTCCCGCGACGAGCAGTTGGACGAGTATGAAGAACGAGTTTTGTATGCTGGGCGGTGAGGCTATGCCGGTGGTCTGGCTGGTGACGTTGTATGCTCCTCCGAGTATGAATGCGAGTCCTTCGAATAGGGTCATGAATACTGATAGTACTTTGCTGGCGCCCGTGAAGAGTGCCCTGTCGTTGGGGTTGGTGAAGTCTACGTTGATCATCTTGGAGCCTGAGAGGACTTGGAGTATTAGTCCGGCTGTGACTATTGGTCCTATTCCGAGCTCGACTAGTGTTCCTCGCTGGCTGGCGAATATTACCCTCAAAGGTCCGAACGGGTCGTTTACTCCTCCGCTGTGTGGTACTCCATAGATCGGGGTCTCGGCCATTATCAGGTAGACGACGAGTGCTAGGGCTGTCCAGATCAGTTTCTCAGTGAATCCTACTTCTCTCTCCGGGGGCCGGACGCTGGGTAGGATGCGGGTTAGGGGCCGGAAGAGTTCGATGAATCGGACCGTTTTGAGATCAGCCTTCTTTGACGGGTTCGCCTGTCTGGGGGAGTATGACTTGGCCGCCTGCTTGGCTGATCTTGGCGGCGGCTCTCTCTGAGCACTGGGCGACTATGATTCTGAGGGGTCGTGTGATTTTTCCGTTGCCGAGGAGCTTCGTGTAGCCTAGCTCTCCCAGGTTGATCTCGATCTTGTCCCGGGCTTGTTTAGTCTTGCCCTCGGAGGTTAGCGAGTCTAGTTCGAGGTCTAGATCGCCTAGGTTGATGGTTTTCTGGTTTTTCGGGTTGACTGGTGTGAATCCCGTTTTTCCTATCTGCCATCCGTAGCGGATGACGCTGCTCCATCGGTGGCGTTTCCACCCTGCGTTTCCGTGTCCTCCCTGCATTCCTGAGTCGCGGTGTTGGCCGGATCTTCCCCAGCCGTGGCACCGGCTGGCTCGTAAGCGTCTTGTCTTCCGGCGTCTCGTGGCCATGGATGGGTCTTGTTTCTCCTTGTTGTCTTGTATAAGCAGGGTCCTGGTTTGGGACGGGGCTGGGGTTGGGCTTGAATTAAACATTTTCCGGTTTTCTGTTGGATGGTCTGGCTGGGGAAAGCCAATTAACGCCTTGTCTTTTGCTGGTGTCTTTGCGGGAGCGGGCCTGGCTGTTTGCGGGAGTCCGCTGTCGATGGCGGCTCGTGTTGCCAAGCCAGGTCAAAGAGACCCTGTGATGGCTGAAGGGGTCTTGGACGCGCAGGCCTGAGGCGCCTGTCCCGTAGGGGTTCGTGGGTTCAAATCCCACCTCCCGCACCATTCATGAAGCGCGTTTTTGGATTGAAAGTGTGAAGGATTTCTGGAGAAACTGGACGCCCCCCGGGGGGGTCGAACAATAGATAACAGAAAAAGAAAGATAACGAGTTGTAGAAAAGATAACAAGAAAAGAGCGGGACAGTGTAGAGAGAAAGATTTCTTCCCTAACTCTCGTGGGATCCGCGTCGCGAGGGTCAATGCCTTTGAGATTTTCTGGAGGGGCCTCCACCAGTTGAACCCGGTCTGGGCTTAGACTCCAGTTTGTCGCGCAGAATTGGCTGGTAAGCCGTTTTCGCAGGTGCGAGTTATCCGCATGAATCAGCGCGAAAAAGTCACAGTTTCGAATCGAATGCCTGGAATCGCGTTCTGGGCTGATTTCGAAGTTGAAGACGCAGACGGGTGTTAAAGGGGGGAGTACTCAAGGAAAGCTGGTTGAAGCCTTGAACTGTTTGGAAATCCTCCTTCCGCGTACTGGGTGGGCGTTTTCTACACATCTTACTGCTTCAGGCTGGGGCGGGATCGTATCACGATCTCTCGAGCCGCTTCGATCTGTCGCGGATACTCCTTTCCTCGCCCGGAGAGCTTCTTGTCTGCCTTGTGAGCATCAAGCTTGGCGACGATGTAGTCGACGGCCTTGTGGATGTCGAACTGTTTGCAGCTGAAAACGTCGACGAAGGCCGAATTTTTGTCCGGGAAGGTATGTATGCTGATGTGGCTCTCAGCGATTATGACGAAGCCGCTGACTCCCCATTCCGCAGGATTCTCTCTGGGGTGATAGATGAACGTGTAGGGCGGAGTGATCTTGTGCATCCCGATAACATCGGGAAGCTCGTCTAGGAGATCATAGATGTGAGAAAGGTCGGAGAGCTTTCGAGGATCACACTCCGACAAATCCAGAGTCAGATGAGGTCCAAACATTTCTGGAATTTTTTCTAGTCCGAATTTTCCGGATGATCACACACAATGCCCGTGGCGTATTTAAGAATTGTTTGCGCGAAGATCGCAGGCACCGGTAAGTTTTCTGTCCAA
>WNGL01000818.1_pt1 | contig 54894 bp, 65 predicted proteins | sample 5400591 | NCBI WGS metagenome assembly WNGL01 (sample SAMN13153377, study PRJNA577476) | soil metagenome | isolation source: 80 cm soil or saprolite under Garry oak tree replicate 1 | place: USA:California | collected 2016-06-15 | reverse complement strand
TCCAGACCGCACGCATCTCGTGGCGGCCCTGGATCACCAGGAGCCGGTCGCGGAAGAAGCCGAGCTTTGCCGGCGGCCACGTGCGCAGCCGGAGGCCGGCCCAGCCGGCGACGACCGCCCCGCCCGCGGCCCCGATCGCCAGCGCGACCCCGGCGACGGCGCCCTGCGGCAGGCTGAACGCGCCGAGGGCGAGCCCCCCGAAGACGACGGCCCAAGCCAGCCCTGCGATGCACAGCGTCACGATCGAGCGGTGCGATCGAACGTAGATCAAGCTCGCCCCACCACCACCGAGTAGTGTATTCCCGAGCATGGTGCGCGACATCAAAGCGGAGCGGTCCGCGATGGACCGCGCGGCAAAGGGCAAGACAGTCCTCACCAACTTCGACCAAACCTGCCGCGACATACCCGACCAGGCGGCCCTCAAGTGGAAGGACGCGTCGGGCGCCTGGAACACCCTGACGTGGAGCCAGTACCGGCAAGAGGTGCGCAAGGCCGCGGTCGGTCTCAAGGCGCTGGGCTTTCGGCCGGGGCAGTTCGCGGTCATCATGGCGCGCAACCGGCCGGAGCATCTGATCGCAGACCTTGGAGTCCTGCATGCGCGCGGGACTCCGGTGAGCCTCTACAACACGCTCGCGCCCGAGCAGGTCCAGTACATCACCGCGCACTGTGACGCGACCTTCGCGTTCGTCGACAACGCCGCGTTCCTCGCCAAGTTCCAGGCGGTACGAGACCAGCTTCCGAAGCTGCGCATCGTCGTGGTGATGGACCCCGAGGACGTCGCACTCGACGACCGGGTGACGAGCTGGGAGGCGCTGATCAAGCGCGGCGAAGAAGAGGACCGTCGCGATCCGAACGCCTTCGAGGAGTGGCGCAAGGTCACGCCGGATGACCTCGCGACCCTTGTCTACACGTCGGGCACGACCGGTCCGCCGAAGGGCGTGATGGAGGCGCACAGCAACGTCTGCTGGATGGCCGAGAGCGCGCAGGTCTTCCTCAATCGCACCGGACACCGCCACATCTCCTACCTGCCGTTCGCTCACGTCTTCGAGCGTTTCGTCGGACATTACGGCGCGATGCGTCAGCACTCGATCGTGCATTTCTGTCCGGACCCGGCGCAGCTGTTCGCCTACGCGGCGGAAGTGAAGCCGACGTCGCTGATCGGCGTGCCGCGGGTCTGGGAGAAGCTGCAGGCCGCGCTTTCGGCCGGTATCCAGGCCGATGCCGACGAGCAGCGGCGCACCGCCATCCTCGGGGCGATCGAGGTCGGCCGCAAGCTGGTCCGCCTCGAGCAGGCGGGACAGGAGCCTCCCGCCGACCTGCTCGCGATGGCAGAGCGCGCCCGGCCGGTGTGGATGGCGATCCGGTCCAAGGTCGGGCTGCAGGACCTGGAGTGGGCGATCACCGGCGCCGCGCCCATCAACCCAGACGTCATCGAGTTCTTCCAGGCCCTCGGGATCAGGCTGTGGGAAGGCTGGGGCATGACGGAGTGCACCGTGGGAGCCACGTACAACCCACTGGAGCGCATCAAGAACGGGACCGTGGGCATCGCCGACCCCGGCATCGAGATGAAGGTCGCCGAGGACGGTGAAGTCCTCCTGCGCGGTGGGAACCTGATGCGCGGCTACTACAAGGACCCGGAAAAGACGGCTGAGACCATCGACGCCGAGGGCTGGCTGCATACAGGCGACGTCGGGGAGATCGACGGCGACGGCTACTTGCGCATCATCGACCGCAAGAAGGAGCTCATCATCACGGCCGGCGGCAAGAACATCTCACCCGCCAACCTGGAGGCGCTGCTCAAGCAGCATCCCCTGGTCGGGCAGGCGTGCGTCATCGGCGACCGCAGGCCGTACGTGAGCGCGCTCATCGTGCTCGACCCAGAGGTCGCGCCTGTGTGGGCGCGGAAGGCCGGCATTCCGTTCACGTCGGCCGCTGAGCTGGCGAAGCACGCCGCCGTTCGGGCCGAGATCCAGAAGGCCGTCGACGAGTCCAATCAACACGTCTCTCAGGTCGAGGGAGTCAAGCGCTTCACCATCCTCCCCGCAGACTGGACGACGGATACGGACGAGCTGACCCCGACGCTGAAGCTCAAGCGGCGCGTGATCACGCAGAAATACGCGCAAGAGATCGAGGACATGTACAGCCGCGAGGAGCGGTCGAAAGAACCCGCGACGGAGGCTCGGCGCGCCTAACCCCTAGGTCCGTTCTTGCTCGCTGGTTTGGCCGGCTTGAAAGCCATCACGGCTTCGGTGAAGAGGCGCCTGGCCAGGCGGGTTTTGGGCTCTCCTGTGCGGGCGTACGCCAATCCAGGTTGTTAATTGCGAGAATCCGCCCGATGGAGGGCGACGTGCAATGGCACCACGGACAGACCCTGGCGGCCGGGCAGGTGGCCGAGTTCAAGGTGTGGGCCGAGCTGGTGCGGCAGTCGATGGGAGGCCTCCATGTCTTTCTTCCATTGCGAGATATGGGTATCGACGCCGTCCTCGATCGATATCGGGAGGCGCTGGAGTCGCTGGGGTCCATGGTTTCGTCACTGCTGGCTTGAGCGGGTCGAAGATTTGGGCGGTTAAGGCCGTTCCTTTGTCGAACGTTCTTTCGTAGTCTGCGACGCATGCCGGAATCGTCTTTGGGCGTTCAGCTACTCATTGCCGAAATCGAGCGCTTCTGCGCCCAGCCATCGCCAGTGGCGGGTGACGAGCTGGCTGCGGGTTTGCGAGAGGTTGCACGGGGGAGGAACCTGCTCGACCTCAAGTTCTCCGAGATGGCGGCTGCCTTCGCGCAGACCGATCAATACGACGTCGATGGATGCGTGTCGCCGATCCACTGGATGCGGCTGAACTGCCATATGACCAGTGGCGCGGCGGCCGACAGGATTGCCGTCGGTGAACGGATTGATAGCGTGCCTCAGAGCGTCGAGGCGATGGTGGGCGGCGAGGTCGGGTTTCCTCACCTCGCTCTCATCGCGCGCGAGGCGGAGGCGGTCGCGGAGTTGGGCGGCGGCAGGCAGTTCGATGAGACTCCTCTTCTCGCCAAGGCGCGCGACTTGACCGTTGGACGCTTCCGGAATTTCTGTCATCACCATCGGCATGCCATCGATCCGGAGGGCTACGTAGCGAACCAGGCTCAAGCCTGCGAGGCTCGCGCTTTGACCCTTAAGACGGGTGAGGGCGGGATGCTGTGGATACGTGGAGTGCTGGACCCGGAGGGTGGTGCGGTGGTTCGGACGGCCCTCGAGCCTCTGGCCAAGCGAAACGGCAGAAACGACGACCGGACCGCCGCTTGGCCGATGGGTTGGTTGAGTTGGCTCACCACGCGCTGGAGGGTGGTTCGCTGCCGCGCCAGGGTGGACACCGCGCTCACCTCCAGGTCACCGCGACGCTCGAAACCTTGTTGCAGCGCTGCGGGGCTCCGGCGGGCGAGCTCGAGCTCTCACTGCCCATCTCACGGACCGCGGTTCAGCGACTGGCGTGTGATCGCAGCGTCACGCGGGTTCTCCTCAACGCTGACTCTCAGGTGATCGACGTGGGCCGAACGACACGCAAGATCCCGCCCGCGACTAGGCGAGCTCTCGACGTCCGCGACAGGGGGTGTCGGTGGCCAGGGTGCGACCGGACTGCAGGATGGACCTCGGGACATCACTTGCGGCACTGGTCGAAGGGAGGGTCGACCGATCTCCAGAATTTGGCTCTGCTGTGCCACCGCCACCACTGGTTGGTGCACGAAGGGCGTTGGCAGATCGTTCGAGGTGACGACGATCAGTTCGTGGTGATTCCGCCGCAGCCCGATTTCCTCAAGCACCTCGCGCGAGGTCCTGACGTCGGCGCGGTCGCCTGACGGCGACAAGGGGCTAGACGAGTTTCGCGCTGACTCGGTCGATGTTTGCTGTCGTCATGCCTGATGCCTCTAGGTAGCTCGCCACTCCTCCCCACTTTTCGTGCAGGTAGTTGAGGACGCCCAGGATTCGCTCGGGCGGGCAGCGCAGCTCTTCGCGCATCTCAGCTCGCTTCTCCGGCGCCGCCTCGCTGATCCATGTCTCGTACTGGTCGGCCAGCTGGAGGTCTGTCTCGCCGAAATCGTCTGCGATGCAATCGGGCGGCACGCCCGCCATCTCGAGCAGCATCGCTGCGACCAGGCCGGTGCGGTCCTTGCCGGCGAAACAGTGAAACAGCGCGCCGCCGTCGGCCTCGGCGATCGAGGTGAAGATGCCGCAGAAGGCTTGCGGCCGTCGGTTGAGCATCAGTAGGTAGCGGTCGAACATGTTCGAGGCCTCGCCCAGCTTCCTCATGCTCGCGTCGTCGACGAGGGCGCGATGGAGGTAGGTCACGCCGGCGACCCTTTCCTTCTTGTCTGGGTCGCGGGGGAAGCGAGGGTCTGAAGCGCCGGTCAGCTCTGAGTCGCTGCGAAGGTCGATGACCGTGCTCATGCCATAGGCGTGCATCGCCTCGCGGCCCGCGGCGTTCAGGAAGCCGATGTTGTCCGAACGAACCAGCATCCGTGAGCGTGTGAAGCCACCGGCTCGAGGGAGGCCGCCGAGGTCACGTGCGTTCTGGCAGTCCGGCCAGTCCAGCCGGCGGGTTAGCGCTTTGTGTACTGGGGAGCTTTCCGAGCCCGTTTCAGTCCGTACTTCTTGCGCTCCTTCATCCGCGCGTCGCGTGTCATCAGGCCTGCCTTCTTGAGCGCGGGGCGAAAGTCGGGGTCATACCGCGTCAGGGCACGAGCGATGCCGTGCGCGATCGCGCCTGCCTGCCCGCTCGAGCCTCCTCCTACGACCTTGACGGTGATGTCGAACTTGCGCTGCGTCCCGGTCACGCGAAGCGGAGCCAGGGCGGCCATCTCGAGCACGCGCCGGCCGAGGTAGGCCAGCGGGTCCTTGTCGTTCACTGTGACGCGGCCTTCGCCCGGCGAGAGGCGCACCCGCGCGACGGCGTTCTTTCTGCGGCCGGTGCCGCGGTTCAACGTATCAGCCAACCTTCATGTTCCCCTTTGCATCGAATGTGAGCGCCTTCGGCTTCTGCGCCATGTGGCCGTGCTCCGCGCCGGCGTAGACGCGCAGGCGCTTCAGCATATCCGCGCCAAGCGTGTTGTGCTGGAGCATGCCCCGGACCGCTGTCGTGATTGGGAACGTGGGGTCGAGCTCCTGGGCGCGCTCCATCGTCCGCTTGCGCAGCCCGCCCGGGTAGCCCGTGTACCGCGTGTACTCCTTGGTGTGCAGCTTGGTGCCGGTGACCTTCACCTTCGCGGCGTTGATGACCACCACGTGGTCGCCGCTGTTCAGGTGAGGCGTGAAGGTCGGCTTGTGCTTGCCACGCAGGATCGCGGCCACGCCTGACGCCAGGCGGCCCAAAACCTGGTCTGTCGCATCGACGACATACCAGTCCGACTTGAGGTCCGCCGCTTTCGCGGTCCATGTCTTTTGTTTGCTCAATTTGAATTTCCTAGTAAATCACTTCCATCAAAGTCAGCCCGCCCGCGGGGGCGGTGCGCGGCGCCTGTCGGCGGTCCCGCGCCTGGAGGATCTGCGCGACCCATTCAGGCGGCCGCTTGCCACGGCCCACCTCGGCCAGCGCGCCCGCGATGCTGCGCGCCAGGCCTCGCAGGAAACCCTCCGCGACCAGCTCCAACTCGATTCCATCGCCTCGCCGCGTGACTTGCGCGGAGCGCATCTCGCGCACCCTCGCATCGGGCGGCTCCGAGGCCGAACAGTAGGTGGTCCAGTCGTGCTTGCCGGTCAGCGCCCGCGCCGCCCGCGACATCGCGTCGACGTCGAGCGGCCCCCGCACGTGCCAGCACCGGCCACGCTCGAGCGCGGGTCGGGACAGCCGGTCGAGGTATCGGTAGCAATACCGGCGCCAGCGCGCGGAGTACCGGGCGTGGAAATCGTCGGCGACCTCTTCAGCGGTCAGCGCAGCCACGTCCTCCGGCAGCCGGGCGTTCAGCGCCGCCAGCATGCGCCGCGGCTGTATCCCCCCGTCGGTGTGGAAGTTCACGACCTGGCCTTCCGCATGTGCGCCGGCATCGGTTCGGCCCGCCGCGTGGACGACGATGTCCTTGCCCGTGATCGAGCGCAGCGCCCGCTTCAGCTCACCTTCAACGGTCCGCCCGCTGGCCTGCTGCTGCCATCCGGCGAAGCCCGAACCGTCGTACTCCAGCACGACTTTGATATTCACTTTTTAATTTCATCTTCCCCATTCATGGGGAAGTCCCGCCGCAGGCGGGGATGGGGCGCGACGCTAATCCACCAACTCGATGATCACCATCGGCGCGGCGTCGCCCAATCGAGGGCCCTTGTGGATGATCCGTGTGTAGCCTCCGGGCCGCTCGGCGAGGCGCGGGATGAGGTTCGAGAACAACCTCTCCACGACCTCGGGCTTGGAAACGTCCTCGCTCACCTTGCGCCGCGCGTTGATGTCCTGGTCCTTGGCGGTGGTGATGAGCCGCTCGACCCAGCGCCGGAGCTCTTTCGCCTTCGCCTCGGTAGTGGTGATGCGGCCGCTCTCCAGCAGAGACGTGCACAGGTTGCGCATCAGCGCCTTGCGCGCGTCGGTGTCCCGGTTGAAGCGGCGGCCGCTTTTCTGATGACGCATGTAGCTCCGTTAGCCGCGCAGGACCGTGCCCATCTCTTCGGGCTTGATGAATCCCTTCTCGACGAGCTTTTCCTTGATCTCGTCGAGCGACTTCCGGCCGAAGTTGCGCAGTGCGAGCAACTCTTCCTCGCGCTTCTGCAGCAGCTGGCCGACAGTCTGGATCTCGTTTGCCTTGAGACAGTTGAAAGCGCGCACGGACAGGTCCAGCTCCTCGATCGGAGTGTTCATCAGGCTGCCCTGCGGAGTCTTCTCGCCGCGCATCTCCTGCTCGTGCTTCTCGATCGAGTCCCCGAAGCGCACAAACAGGTTGAGGTGCTGGGTGAACAGGTTGGCCGCGTGGCTCACGGCCTCTTCCGGCGACATGGTCCCGTCGGTCCAGACCTCGAGGATCAGCCGGTCGTAGTCGGTCGACTGGCCGACACGGGTCTTCTCCACCGTGAAGTTCGCCTTCTCGACGGGTGAGAAGATGGCGTCGATCGGGATCACGCCGATAGGCTGGCCCTCGCGCTTGTTCCGCTCGGCGGGCACGTAGCCCTTGCCCTTCTCGACGTTCAGCTCCATGCGCAGGTGGCCTTTTGCCGCCAGCGTGCAGATGTAGAGGTCGGGATTGACGATCTCGACGTCGGAGGTGGCCTGGATGTGCGAGGCGTGGACCTCCGCGGGCCCCTTGACGTCGAGGGTCAGCGTGATGGGGTCCTCGGTGAAAGCCTTGAGGCAGAGCTTCTTCAGGTTGAGGATGACCTCGGTCACGTCTTCCTTAACGTGCGGAATTGCGGTGAACTCGTGTGCGACTCCGTCGATCTGGATCGACGTCACCGCGGCGCCCCAAAGCGAAGAGAGCAGCACGCGGCGCAGCGTGTTGCCGAGGGTGGTTCCGAAGCCAGGGTCGAGCGGCTCGATGTCGAACTTGCCGTAGTTCGCGCTCGTCTCGAGCTTGCGGACCTGGGGGGTGACGCTCATCTGGGTGTCAATCGCCAACTTGGACTACATACCTCCGTGTCTTTACCGTGAATAGAACTCGACGATCAGTTGTTCCTCGACCCCGGACTCCATCTCGTGGCGTTCCGGACGGGCGAGGACCTTGGCGGACTTTTCGTCCGTGTTGAAGGAGAGCCATGAGGGCACCGGGCGTACCTTCGACGCCTCGAGCGCCACGTCAAACACGCCGTTGGACGGCTTGACCTTGACCTCGTCACCGGGCTTCAGCTGGTAGGACGGCACGTTGACCAGCTTGCCGTTGACCTCGAAATGGCGGTGTGTGACGAGCTGGCGGGCCTGCTTGCGCGAGGCGCCTAGGCCGAGCCGGTAAACGACGTTGTCCAGGCGCGCCTCGAGGTGCCGGAGCAGGTTCAAGCCTGTGACGCCCGGCTCGTTCGAGGCCTGGTCGAAGTAGTTGCGGAACTGCTTCTCGAGCAGGCCGTAGATGCGGCGCGCCTTCTGCTTGGCTCGCAGCTGCAGGCCATAGTCCGAGGTCTTGCGCTTGCGGGCCTGGCCATGCATGCCAGGCGCGAAAGCGCGGCGTTCGATGGCGCACTTAGGCGTGTAGCAGCGCTCGCCCTTCAGGTAGAGCTTGGCGCCCTCGCGGCGGCAGAAGCGGCAGACGGGGCCGCTGTAGTTGGCCACCTACACGCGCCTTCGCTTGGGTGGGCGGCAGCCGTTGTGCGGGATCGGCGTCACGTCGGTGATGGCGCTGACCTCGAGGCCGGTCGCCTGCAGCGAACGAATCGCCGCCTCGCGGCCGGCGCCCGGTCCGCGGACGAAGACCTCGATCGAGCGCATGCCGTGCTCGAGCGCCTTCTTGGCGGTCGTCTCGGCGGTCTGCTGGGCGGCGAAGGGCGTCGACTTGCGGCTGCCCTTGAAGCCCTGCGCTCCGGCCGAGCCCCAGGCGACGACGTTGCCGTCGATGTCGCTGATCGAGATGATCGTGTTGTTGAACGTGCTCTGGATGTGAGCCTGACCCGCGACGATGTTCTTGCGCTCACGCCGGCGAGTGCGGACGACCTTCTTCTTCGTCACTTACCGGCCTTCACCTTCTTCTTGCCCGCGACCGCACGCTTCGGACCGCGCCGGCTCCGCGCGTTGGTGCGGGTCCGCTGGCCGCGCACGGGCAGGCCGCGGCGGTGCCGCTGGCCGCGGTAGGACCCGATCTCGGTCAGCCGCTTGATGTTGGTCGCGACCTCGCGCCGCAGGTCACCCTCGATGAGGATGTCCTTCGCGGACGCCATCCGGTCGACGATCTGGCGCAGGCGCGCCACCTCCTCCTCGCTGAGGTCCTTGGTGCGCTTGTTCGGATCGATGTTGGCGTTCTTCACGATCTTCTCGGCGGTCGTGTTGCCGATGCCGTGGATGTACGTCATGGCGATGACCACGCGCTTCTGCGGGGGTATGTCGACGCCGGCGATTCTCGCCACTTAGTCTCCTAACCTTGCCGCTGCTTGTGTTTGGGCGTCTTGGAGCAGATCACGCGGACCACTCCATTGCGCTTGATCACCCTGCAGCTGGGACACATCTTTCTGACCGACGGACGTACCTTCATCTCCAGATCTCTCTAATTCGCCCTCGCGACCGGTCGCTTGCCGCGAGCTCAACCCCAACCTTGTCCCCGGCGAGGAGCCGGGTGAAATGGGTGCCGGCGCGATCGGCGACGTGGGCGAGGACCTTCGCCCCGTTCTCGAGCTCAACCCTGTAGACGCCGTTGGGAAGAGGCTCCACCACGACCCCCTTCACGAGTGAGGGACGTTGGGGCACGAACGCCGAGTATACCAAAGCCGGTTCACCCGTCAGCCGAGCGCGCCTTTTGTGAGCACCACTGGGCCTTTTTCTGTTATTGCCACTGTGTGCTCGAAGTAGGCCGACAGGGCGCCGTCGGCGGTGCAGATCGTCCACCCGTCGGGCTTCATGTACACCTCGTGGGTGCCGGCGTTGACCATCGGCTCGATCGCCAGGGTCATGCCCGGCTTGAGCCGGGGCGGGGTGCCCGGGGTGCCGAAGTTGGGCACCTGGGGATCTTCGTGCATCTGGCGGCCGATCCCGTGCCCGACGAACTGGCGGATCACGGAGAATCCCGCCGCCTCGACATGCTTTTGGATGGCGGACGAGATGTCCCCCAGGTAGCCGCCCGGCCGGGCCTTGTCGATGCCCACGTAGAGGGCTTGCTCGGTCACCTTCAGCAGGCGGGCCGCCTCGGGCGTGATCTTGCCGACCCCGACGGTGATGCCGACGTCCGCCCAGAAGCCCTCCAGGACGAGGCCCAGGTCGAGGCTGACCAGGTCGCCCTCGGCGACCTTGCGGCTGCCCGGGATGCCATGGACCGCCTCGTCGTTGATCGATACGCAGATCGACTTCGGGAAACCGTGGTAGCCGAGGAATCCGGGCGTCGCTCCTCCGTCGCGGATGAGGCGGTCGGCGATCCGGTCCAGCTCGACCGTCTTGACCCCGGGCCGGCAGGCCTCCCTGAGAGGGGGCAGCACGGACGCGAGCAAGCTGCCCGCTCGGGCCATGAGGTCGATCTCGTGCGCGGTCTTGAGGTTGATCATGCTGTTTTCTCGGGTACAGCCCCTCCGGCCTTGCGGGCCACCTCCCCATTCGATGGAGAGGACGCGGCCTGAAGCACCTGGCGGCTGATCTCATCAATTGTCCCCCGGCCGTCGATCTCGGAAACCAGGCCTCCGCCGCGGTAGTGGTCGAGCACCGGCACCGTCTTGTCGAGGTAGATCTCGATGCGGGGACGGACCGCCTCCGGCTTGTCGTCGTCGCGCTGGACGAGCGGGCTGGCGTCCGCCTCGCAGGTCTCGGTCGCCGGCGGGTACGTGCGCTGGCAGACGGGGCAGACGAGCCGCCCGGACAGCCTGTGCAGCAGAAGGTCGACCGGGACCATCAGGTAGATGACGCGGTCGAATCGCTTGCCGAGCTCCTCCATCAGGCCGTCGAGCGCCACCGCCTGGGGTACCGTGCGCGGGAAGCCGTCCATGATGAAGCCGGGCTGGCAGTCGGGCTCACCCAGCCGGTGGCGGACGATGTCGATCATGATGTCGTCCGAAACGTACTGGCCGGCGGCAAGGATCGGCTGGGCCTTGCGGCCGAGCTCCGTGCCGGCCTGGATCTCAGCCCGCAGCATGTCTCCCGTGGCGATGTGGGGGATGCCGAAATGGCCGCGCAGCATGTTGGCCTGAGTCCCCTTGCCGGAGCCAGGGGCGCCGTACAACAACAGATTCACTTGATGAAACCGCGGTACTGGCGCATCACCAACTGCGTCTGCAGCTGCTTCATCGTGTCGAGAGCGACGCCGACCACGATGAGGATGGCGGTGCCGCCGAGGTACATCTGTTGATGCGGGATGCCCGAGATCTTCGCCGTGCCGATCGGCAGGATCACGGTGATGAAGCCGAGGAAGACCGCTCCGACGAACGTCACTCGGTTCATCACCGCCTGGAGATAGTCCGCGGTCGGACGTCCCGGGCGGATTCCCGGGATGAAGCTTGAATAACGTTTAAGGTTGTCCGCCACGTCGTTCACGTCAAAAGTGATCGCGGTGTAGAAGTACGTGAACCCGAATGTGAACAGGAAATAGAGACCGTTGTAGGTGATCGCCATCGGTACGTTCGGGGTATCTGGTGCGAAGTTGCCCTGGACCCAGTTGGCGACGCGGTAGTACCACGTGGTCGGCGGGGCTGCGTTGAAGTAGTTGGCGATGATCGTCGGCAGAAACATCACCGAGATGGCGAAGATGATCGGGATCACGCCGGCGTGGTTGACCCGCAGCGGGAGGAAGCTCGCCCTGCGCCCCACCTCGCGGCCCCCTGCGACGCGCTGCGCCGACTGGATCGGGATCTTCCGGACCGCCTGCTGGACCTCGATGATCACCGCGGTCATGACCAGCGCGATGCCGCCGAAGAGGATGAAGGGCACGTAGTCCGCCAGGCCGCCACCGGTCGAGTGGGCGCTGAACACGGAGGCGATGCCCTGCGGGCCGCGGCCGATGATGCCCGCGAAGATGATCAGCGACACACCGTTGCCGATGCCGTACTCGGTGATCAGCTCGCCGAACCACATCAGCATCACGGTGCCGGCGCTCAGGACGAGGATGATCTGCAGGCGCTGGAACCAGTCGAGCGGACCGAGGATCGCGGGGTTGGTGTTCTGGAAAAGGACGGTGAACCCGTATGCCTGGCCGGCGCCCAGCGCGACGGTGAGGTAGCGGCTCCATCGCTGGATGCGCCGGCGCCCCATCTCGCCCTCTTTCTGGATCTCCTTGATACGCTCGGAGATCACCGTCATCAGCTGCATGATGATCGTGGCGTTGATGTACGGGTTCATGCCCATCGCGACGACGCTGAAGCGCGAGAGGCCACCGCCCGAGAAGAGGTCGAGCAGCCCGAGCAGCGCCTGCTGGTTGAAGAGCAAACCGAGCGCCGTCTTGTTGGCTTCGGGGATTGCAATGTTGGCGAAGAGGCGGAACACGACCAGGATGCCGCCGGTGAACAGGATCTTGTTCCGCAGCTCGGGCAGCCGGATCGAGTTGATGAGCGCCTCGAGGAGGTTCATCTGCTAAGCCTCGTCGGGAGGGGTGGCCTCCTCGACTGCGGCCGGTGGGGCGCTCTTTTTCTCACGCGGGGGTTTCGCTGCCGCGACCGGGGCCGGTTCCGGCAGCGCTCTGGGGGCCTTGGCAGCAGTCCGCCTAGGTCCGATCTTGCGAGGCTCGCCAAGGACCATGACGGAACCGCCGGCCTTCTCGATCGTTTCGCGGGCGCTCGTGGTGAACGCATGGGCTTCCACAGTCAGTTTGCGCTTCAGGCGGCCGGTGCCCAAAATCTTGATCTCCTTGCCCGCATGGATCAGCCCGGCCTCCAGCAGCGTTTCGGCGTTGACGGTGGCTCCGTCGGCGAAGCGGCTCAGCTTCGAGATGTTGACCACCGAGTAGATCTTCTTGAACGGGTTCTTGAAACCAGGCAGCTTGGGGATGCGCTGGGCGAAGGGCATCTGGCCGCCCTCGAAACCGAGGCGGAAGCCCTCGCTGCGCGCGTTCTGTCCCTTCTGGCCGCGACCTGAGGTCTTGCCCCTGCCGGATCCAGTGCCGCGGCCGATGCGCTGCGGCCTGCGGTGAGCGCCTGGGGCCGGTTTCAACTCATGGAGGTGCATCGCCTAGTGCCCTCTCTGGTGCTTCTTGGTCGAGCGGGCGCGCCAGATCTTGTACCGGCTGCGCTTGGGTCGCTCGTAGGGTTGGCCTTCCACCGCGACAAGAAAATCCACGCGCTTCAGCATGCCGCGCACGGCCGGGTTGTCCGGCAGCTCTCGGGTCTGGTTCATGCGCCGAAACCCAAGCGACTCGACGGTCGCGCGGATCTCGGGCTTGGCGCCGATCGTGCTTTTCATGAGGGTTGCTTTGATGGTGTCAGCCACGTGCCCCTCCCGCGGCTGCCGGCGCCACCTCCCCACTCTGTGGGGAGGAGCCTGCAGGCTCAGCGCCGCGATAGGCGGCGGCGAGGCGCTTGCCCACCATCTGCTCCAGATCCTTGCCGCGCAGCTCGGCGACCTGGGCCGCCGTCTTCAGCGTCTGCAGGGCCGCGAGCGTCGCGCGCACCGTGTTGATCGGGTTGTTGGTGCCGTGCGACTTGGTGAGGATGTCCTTGATGCCGGCGGTCTCGATCACCGCGCGCATCGCACCGCCGGAGATCACGCCGGTGCCAGGAGCGGCCGGCTTGAGCATGATTCGCGCGGCTCCCCACTTGTAGTCGACGGCGTGGGGAATCGTCGTGCCGACCATCGGCACCGTGATCATGTTGCGCTTGGCGACCTCCATCCCTTTGCGGATGGCCTCGGTCACCTCACGCGCCTTGCCGATTCCGGCCCCGACGCGGCCATTCATGTCGCCGACGACGATGAGAGCGCTGAACGAGAACTTGCGCCCGCCCTTCACCACCTTCGCGACGCGGTTGACGCGCACCACGCGGTCGGCGAGCTCGGATCGTTCTCCGCTCGAGTGTGGATACCGACCGCCCATGTTTCTGCTCAAAATTCCAGACCTGCCTCGCGCGCCGCATCGGCCAGCGCTTTGATCCTGCCGTGGTAGAGAAAACCGCCGCGGTCGAAGACCACCGAGCTGACGCCCGCGGCCTTGGCCTTTGCGGCGATCGCCTTGCCAACGTCCGCCGCCTGGGTGACGCCGTTGCCCTTCGCCTTCAAGTCGACGGTGGACGCGGCCGCCAGCGTGCGGCTGGATCCGTCGTCGATCAGCTGCGCGTAGACGTGGTTCAGGCTGCGGAACACGGCAAGCCGCGGCCGCTGAGGAGTGCCGGCCACGTGCACGCGCACCCTCTTGTGGCGCTTGGAGCGGTTGACCTTGCGGTCCTGTCGCTTGATCATGCGGTGGCTTTGGCCCCCTTGCCCGCTTTGCCCGGCTTGCGCCGGACCTTCTCGTCTCGATACCTCACGCCCTTGCCCTTGTACGGCTCGGGCGGGCGCAGGCCGCGAAGGTTGGCGGCGACCTGGCCGACGTCCTCGTTCGAGATGCCGTTGACCGAAAACTTCGTTGGGTCCTGGACGTCGATCGTGATTCCCTGGGGCGGCTTGAATCGAATCGGGTGCGAGTAGCCGAGGCTCAGCACGAGCTCCTCGCCCTGCTTGGCGACGCGGTAGCCGACACCGACCAGCTCCAGCTGCTTGGTGAAACCTTTGTCGACGCCCTCGACCATATTGGCGACCAGGCTGCGAACGAGGCCGTGCAGCGCGCGGTGGCGGAAATCGTCCGACGGCCGCTCGAAGATCAGCTCGCCATCGACCTGCTTGACGGCGATGTCGGACGGGAGGGTGCGCTCGAGCTGCCCCTTCGGACCCTCGACCTTCACGTGGCCCGGCTCCAGGGTGACCTTCACCGACTTCGGCACCGGGACCGGCAGCTTTCCGATTCGCGACAACTCTTTCCTCTTCCTTCTACCAGACGTAGGCGAGGACTTCGCCGCCCAGCCCCTGATGCTGCGCTTGCCTTCCGCTCATGACGCCCTCAGCGGTGCTGAGCACGGCGATGCCGAGGCCTCCGAGGACTCTCGGGATCTCGGTCTTGCGCGCGTAAACGCGCAGTCCGGGGCGGCTGATCCTCTTCACTCCCGAGATCACGCGGGTGCGATCCGGGCGGGACTTGAAGATGATACGCATGGTCTGCGTGGTGCCGTCGGCCTCGACGTCATAGCCCGCGATGTAGCCCTCGTCTTTCAAGACCCGGGCGATCTCGAGCTTGAGCCGCGACGCGGGCACCTTCACCTCGGGGTGCCTAGCCGCGTTGGAGTTGCGGATGCGCGTGAGCATGTCGGCGATGGGGTCGCTGACGATGCCGGCCGGTGCTCGCTTGACGTTCTTCGTGGCAGTTTTGGCGACTGCTGTTGCCATCATCACCAGCTCGACTTCGTGACCCCGGGGACACGTCCCTCGGAGGCCAGCTCTCTGAAGCAGATGCGGCACATGCCGAACTTGCGCAGGAAGGCCCGCGGCCGCCCGCAGATGCGGCAGCGATTGTGAAAACGCACCTTGAACTTCGGTGCCGCAAGGTCACGCTTCCAGCGCTCGATCGATGATTTCTTCGCCAAGCTCTCTCCCCTCTACCTCTTTCTAAATGGCATTCCGAGTTTGGTCAGGAGGCTGCGCGCCTCGTCGTCGGTGCGGGCGGTGGTGATGATCGACACCTCGAGCCCACGCAGCTTGTCGATCTTGTCGTAGTCGATCTCGGGAAACACGACCTGCTCGCGCATTCCGAGCGAGTAGTTGCCGCGGCCGTCGAATCCTTCCGGGTTGACCCCTCGGAAGTCGCGGATGCGGGGCAGCACGACGTTCAGCAGCTTGTCCAGGAAGTACCACATGCGGCGGCCGCGCAGCGTCGTCTTGATGCCGACCGTTTGGCCGGCGCGCAGCTTGAACGCGGCGACGGACTTCTTGGCCTTGATCAGCTGCGGCTTCTGGCCTGTGATCGTAACCACGTCGCCGACCGCGGCGTCGAGGGCCTTGTCGTTGTCCTTGGCCTCGCCGATGCCGATGTTGACGACGACCTTGTCCACCCTCGGCACCTGCATCACGTTGCCGTAGTCGAACTCCTTGGTCAGCTGCTGCATCACCGAGTCCCGGTATGTGGTGAGCAGGCGAGGCGGAGCCTCGGACTTCGTGCCCGGGGCCTTCGGTGCTGACTCTTTCCTTGCCGGCGGCTGCTTGGCCTTCGCCACTGCTACTGCGCCTCCGTCTTGCGAACGCGTTCGTAGGGCTCACCGCAGTGGCGGCAGACGAGCGCCCGAGCTCCCGACTCGAGCACGATGTGCTGCGTGCGCGTCGGCCGGCCGCAGGAGGGGCAGACCAGCATCACGTTGGAGTAGTCGAGAGGCGCCTCGAAGTCGACGATGCCTCCCTGGGCCACCTGCACACCGCCGCGCCGCGCGCCCGCCTTGGTGTGGCGCTTGAGCAGGTTGACTCCCTTGACCACGATCTTGTGCTGGTCGGGGATAGTGCGCAGAACCTCGCCCTGCTTCCCCTTGTCCTTGCCCGCGATGACGATCACCGGATCGCCGGGCGCAAGGTCGAGCCAGCGGCGGTTGGGTTGGACTTTGTTCTTCAGCATCTGCGTTACAGGACCTCCGGGGCGAGCGAGATGATCTTCATGAAGTTGCGCTCGCGCAGCTCTCGCGCGACCGGCCCGAAGATGCGGGTGCCGCGCGGGTTGTTGGCCTGGGCGAGAAGGACGGCCGCGTTCTCGTCGAAACGGATCAATGAGCCGTCCGGGCGCTTGTACTCCTTGTTTACCCTCACCACCACGGCCTTAACCACCTCGCCCTTCTTGACCTGCCCGCCGGGTTGGGCGGACTTGACGGTCGCGGTGATGATGTCGCCGACGTAGGCGTACTTACGGTAGTGGCCGCCGGTGACGCGGATGCACAGGAGCTCCTTCGCCCCTGAGTTGTCCGCGACCTTCAGCCTGGTCTCTTGCTGGATCATGCGTTAACGCGCCTTCTCCACGATCTCAAGTACGCGCCAGCGTTTCTCCCGCGACATGGGGCGAGTTTCGGTGATGCGGACGAGGTCGCCCACGCCGCACTCGTTCTTCTCGTCGTGCACCTTGAAGCGGGTGCGCTGCTGGACCGTCTTGCGGTACAGGCGGTGGGCCTTGGAGGAGCCGACCTGCACGATGACCGTCTTGTTCATCTTGTCCGAGATCACGTAGCCCAGCCGGACCTTGCGCTGGCCGCGAGCGGTGCCGTCGACCTTGGGTTGCTGAGTGGCCGCGTCGCTCATTCAGCGTTCTCCTTCTTGGCTCGGCCGCGGCGCTTGGGCTTGGCGACTTCTTCTTCCACGGCTTCTTCTTCGGGTTCTGGCTCGGCCACGGCAACGGCGCTCGGCTGAGCCTCCTCCACTACGACGGGGCCGATCCCGAAGTCGCGCTCTCGCAGCACGGTCATGATCCGCGCGATGTCATGCCGGACCTTGGAGATCTGGCTCGAGTTCTCGAGCTGGCCGACCGCGTGCCTGAAGCGGAGCTCGTAGAGCTCCCGGCGGGCGGTGCGCATCCGCATCCCCAGCTCGTCTGCCTCCAGCACTCGCAGCTCGTCGACTTTCATCTCGGACCTCCGCCTTCGGCCGATGTGACGAAGCGGGTCTTGATCGGCAGCTTGGCCGCCGCCAGCTTCATGGCTTCCTTAGCCACCTCGGGGGTCACACCACCCATCTCGAACAGCACGCGACCTGGCTTGATCACGGCGACCCAGCCTTCAGGGTTGCCCTTGCCGGAGCCCATGCGGGTTTCGGCCGGCTTCTTGGTGATCGACTTGTCGGGGAAGACCCGAATCCAGATCTGACCACCGCGCTTGACGTGGCGGGTCATCGCGCGCCGCGCGGCCTCGATCTGGCGGTTGCTCATCCAGCACGCCTCCATGGCCTGCAGGCCAAAGTCGCCGAACGCGACCGTGGCGCCGCGCGTGGCGATGCCCGTGCGCCGGCCGCGGTGCATCTTGCGGTATTTGACTCGCTTAGGGATCAGCATCAGGCGTCCGTCTTCTTGCGGGTGGTCGGCTTCTTGGGAGCGGCGGCCTTGGCCGCGGACTTCTTGGCTTCAGCCTTCGGCTTGGGCGCGGGCCTCGGGCGTGGCCACCGCGACCTCGGGCGTGGCCACCGCGACCTCGGGCGTGGCCACCGCGACCTCGGGCGTGGCCACCGCGACCTCGGCGACCGGTCCGGGAGCGGCTGCGACGACTTCAGGACCGGCCTCGCCGCGCGGTGCGACAACCTCGGCGATGGGCACCGTCTCCTCCTGGATCGCCGCGAGCCGGCGCTGCGCTGGCGAGATCTGGTCTTTGTAGATCCAGCACTTCACGCCGATGGCGCCGAATGTCGTCTTCGCCGTGGCGCGGCCGAAATCGATGTCGGCGCGCAGGGTGTGCAGCGGGACCCGGCCCTCGCGGTCCCACTCCCGACGCGCCATCTCGGCACCTCGCAAGCGGCCGCCGCAGTAGATGCGCACGCCCTTCGCGCCGGAGCGCATGGTGCGCAGGATCGCCTGCTTCATCGCGCGCTTGTAGCTGATTCGGCGCTCGATCTGCGAGGCGATGTTCTCGGCCACCAGCTGCGCATCGAGCTCCGGCTGCTTGATCTCCTGGATCGAGATGCGGACGCGGTTGCCGAATCGCTTTTCGAGGTCCTCGCGCAGCTGGTCGACGCTGGAGCCGCCCTTGCCGATCACAATGCCTGGCTTGGCGGTGTGGATGGTGACGGTGAGCTGCGCGTTGGACGAGCGCTCGGTCTCGATCTTCGCGATGCCGGCGTTGCGCAGGCGCGCGAGGATGACCCTGCGCATCTCGAGGTCCTCGTGGAGCATCTTCGTGTAGTCCTTGGGGTTGGCGAACCAGTTCGCCTCCCACGGACGGAAGACGCCTAAACGAAAAGCGTTCGGATGGACTTTATGACCCAACTAGTTACGTCCTCCGTCGGGCTGGTCTTCGACGACCGCCGTGATGTGACAGGTGCGGTGGAAATACTCGTGCGCCATGCTCCGGCTGACCGGGCGGCGCCGGCGGTAGGTCGGCCCCTCGTCGATTAGCAGCTGCTTGAGCACGAGGTCGTCGCGGTTGAGGTTGAAGTTGTGCTCCGCGTTGGCGGCCGCGGACTTGATCGCTTTGGCCACGTCGCGCGCCGCATGCTTGGGCGAGAACTCCAGGTAGGCGAGAGCCTCCGCGACCTTCATACCCTTTACGGAGTCGGCCACGAGCCGCGCCTTGCGGGGCGCTCTGCGGACAAACCTCTGCACTGCGGAAACTTCCATCGTCGCCAATTTCTACTTCAGCGCCGTGGTCTTTTCGGTGTGGGTTCCATGGCCGCGAAAGTGACGAGTCGGCGCGAACTCGCCCAGCCGGTGGCCGACCATGTTTTCGCTGATGAACACGGGCACGTGCTTGCGGCCGTCGTGGACAGCGATCGTGTGCCCGACCATGTCGGGATAGATGACGGACGCGCGCGCCCAGGTGCGGATCACCTTCTTGTCGCGCGTCTGGTTCATCTTGTCGATCTTTTCCTTCAGCGCGTTGCTGATGAACGGACCCTTCTTGGTCGAACGTGACATCTACTTCTTGCGTCCTTTCTTTTCGCGGCGGCGAATGATGAGCTTGTCCGAGGCCTTCTTCGGCTTGCGCGTGCGGTAACCGAGCGCGGGCTTTCCCCAAGGGGTCTTGGGGTTGCCGCCGGGCCCTGTTTTGCCCTCTCCCCCGCCGTGCGGATGGTCGCGAGGGTTCATGGTCGAACCGCGCACTTCCGGGCGCTGGCCGAGCCAGCGGCTTCGGCCGGCCTTGCCTCCGGACTCGTTTTCGTGCTCGATGTTACCGACCTGGCCGATGGTGGCCTGGCAGCGGACGTGGATTCGGCGAAGCTCGCCGCTCGGCATGCGGATGACCGCGTAGTCGCCTTCCTTCGCAAGCAGCTGCGCGCTGGCGCCTGCCGAGCGGACGAGCTGCCCGCCCCTGCCCAGGGTGAGCTCGATGTTGTGCACGGTCGAGCCGACGGGAATCCGCTCGAGCGGGATGGCGTTGCCGATGCGGACTGGCGCTTCCGGTCCGCTTTCGATGGGGTCGCCGACCTTCAGCCCGAGCGGCGCGAGGATGTAGCGCTTCTCGCCGTCCTTGTAGTGGATCAGCGCGATGCGGGCGCTGCGGTTGGGGTCGTACTCGATGGTCGCGACCTTGCCGGCCACGCCTTGCTTGTCGCGCTTGAAGTCGATCTTCCGGTACAGCTTTCGGTAGCCACCGCCCTGGTGCCGCGTCGTGATGCGGCCCTGGTTGTTTCGTCCAGCGTGCGTCGGCAGCGACTCGAGCAGGGTTTTCTCCGGCCTGTCGGTCGTGATCTCGTCGAATCCGGAGACCGACATGAAGCGGCGGCCGGGGCTGGTGGGCTTGAACTTTCTAATCGGCATCAGACTGACCCGAACAGCCCTTCGATCTTCTGGCCTTCGCCGAGGGTGACGATCGCCTTTTTCCAGTCGGTCGTCCGGCCCACCTGGCCAGAGCCAATGCGACGGAAGCTGCGGCGCTTCTTGCCGCGCATCGTCACGGTGTTGATGTCCTTGACCTGGATGCCCTGCGACTCGTACTGCTCCTCGAGGGCCTTCTTGATCTCGGTCTTGGAGGCGGTCCCGAGCACCTTGAACGTGTACCGCCCCTGCGTGTAGAGGAGGTACGTGCGCTCGGTGATCACGGGGCCGATCACGATCTCGGACGCGGCTTTGGTGGTCACTCCTCGGCCTTCTCCCCCTCGCGTTTGCGAGAGCTGAAGTTTTCCTCGAGCAGCTCGATCGTGTCTTTCGAGAGCAGCAGGTAGGTGTGCGTGAAGAGGTCGCGAATGTTCAGGTTTCGCGCGAGGACGATCTTCGCTCCTGCGAGATTCTCAAACGAGCGGCTGACCGTGTAGTTCGGGGCCGGCAACACGACGAGCGCGGTGCTGTCGAAGCCGATCGCCTCCATGAGGTCCGCGGCCTGGCTCGTCTTGGGCTCGTCGAAGACGAACGATTCGATGACCCTTACCTGGCCGTCGATCGCCTTCTGGCTCAGCGCGCTGCGGAGCGCAAGCCGGCGCATCTGCTTGGGCATGCGGTGCGAGTAGTCCCGCGGCCTGGGGCCGAAGACGTTGCCGCCGCCCTTCATGCTGGGCTCGCGCGTCGAGCCGTGGCGGGCACGTCCGGTGCCCTTCTGGCGGTACGGCTTGGCGCCGCCACCCGAGACTTCGCCGCGTGTCTTCGTGCTCGCGGTGCCCTGACGTGCGTTGGCGAGCTGGCGCAAGTAGGCCTGGTGCATCACGGGCATGTTCGGCTTCTCGTTGAAGATGGCATCGGGGAGGTCGACCTCACCGTTGCGCTCGCCAAGTGCATCGAAGAAGGGGACTTGCATCTGTCTGGCCTCAGACCTTCCTCGGGTTGGGTTTGCCCGCCGGACCCTTGGGCTTGACCTTCTTGGTGGACTGGCGGACAAGGACCAGGGCGCCTTTCGCCCCAGGCACGCCGCCTCTGATCATGAGCAGGTTGCGTTCCGCGTCGACTCGCACGACTCTGTACGCGCGCGAGGTCGTGCGCTCGTTGCCCATCTGGCCCGACATGCGGACGCCCTTGAACACGCGTGCCGCGTCGGTGGCGCCGATCGCGCCCGGTTGCCGGACGTTCATCGAGCCGTGCGATTCGGGACCGCGGCTGAACTTGTGTCTCTTGATTAGGCCCTGAAAACCCTTGCCCTTGCTCGTGCTGGTCACATCGACCAGCTCCCCGGCGGCGAAGATCTCCGCCTTCAGCTCCTGGCCTTGCTCAACGCCGTCGTAGTTGCGGATCTCGGCGATGTGTCGGTGGGGATCAAGGCTCGCCTTTTTGAACTCGCCCAGCTCGGGCTGGTTGAGCTTGCCCTCCTTGGCCGGCTGGAAGGCGATGCGGACCGCGCTGTAGCCGTCCTTCTCCGCCGTGCGAAGGCCGAGGACCCTGCACGGGCCCGCCTCGAGCACTGTGACGGCGGATATCGTGCCGTCGGGGTTGAACAGCTGGGTCATGCCCAGCTTCCGTGCGAGCAAGCCTTTCACGACTTGATCTCGATGCTCACGCCGGCGGGCAGGCTGAGGCGCATTAGCGCGTCGACGACCCGCGGGTTCGGATCGAGGATGTCGACGATGCGCTTGTGAGTGCGCATCTCGAACTGCTCGCGAGAGTCCTTGTCGATGAAGGGGCTGCGGATGACGGTCAGCTTGGAGATTTCGGTCGGAAGCGGGATGGGGCCGGCAGTGCGCGCGTTGGTCCGGCGGGCGGTGTCCACGATCTTGTCCGCCGCCTGATCAAGGACCCGATGGTCGTAGGCCTTGAGCCGGATCCGAATCTTCTGCGCCACTGCCTTGCCTTTTCCCTTTCCTTATCTATGTGATCTGGTTGGCGGTTACTTGATGACCTCGGTCACCACACCGGCGCCGACGGTCTTGCCACCTTCGCGGATGGCGAACCGGAGTCCCTGCTCGATTCCAATGGGTTCACCGAGGGCGATCTCCATCACAACGTTGTCGCCGGGCATGGTCATCTCGACGCCCTCGGGCAGCTTGACCTCGCCGGTGACGTCGGTGGTCCGCATGTAGAACTGCGGGCGGTAGCCGCTCAGGAACGGCGTGTGCCGTCCACCCTCTTCCTTGGTCAGGACGTAGACCTGGGCATTGAACTGGGTATGAGGCGTGATGGTGCCCGGCTTCGCCAGCACCTGGCCGCGCACGACGTCCTCTCGCTTGACTCCACGGAGCAGCGTGCCCACGTTGTCACCGGCCTGGCACTCGTCCATGTCCTTGTGGAACATCTCGATGCCCGTGACGACGGTCTTCGTGCTGTTGGGGTGGATGCCGACGATCTCGATTTCCTCGTTCCTCTTGAGCTTGCCCCGCTCGACCCGACCGGTGGTCACCGTGCCGCGGCCTTCGATCGTGAACACGTCCTCGATCGGCATCAGGAAGGGCTTGTCGACCGGCCGCTCCGGCTCGGGGATGTAGGTGTCGACCGCGTTCATCAGCTCCAGGATCTTGGGTGACCACTCCGGGTCGCCCTCGAGGGCCTTGAGAGCCGAGATACGGACGATCGGAATGTCGTCCCCCGGGTACTCGTACTTGTTCAGGAGCTCGCGGAGGTCGAGCTCGACCAACTCGATGAACTCCTTGTCGTCGACCATGTCGCACTTGTTGAGCGCGACCACGAGGAACGGCACGTTGACCTGGCGCGCGAGGATGATGTGCTCGCGCGTCTGCGGCATGGCACCGTCGTTGGCGGCCACGACGAGGATGGCGCCGTCCATCTGGGCGGCACCCGTGATCATATTTTTTATGTAATCTTGGTGCCCCGGGCAGTCCACGTGTGCGTAGTGGCGCTTCTCAGTCTCGTACTCCACGTGAGTGATCGAGATCGTGATGCCCCGAGCCTTCTCTTCCGGGGCCTTATCGATCCGGTCAAATGGCGTGAACTCTGCCAGGCCCTTCTCCGAAAGCACCTTTGTGATGGCGGCCGTCAACGTCGTCTTCCCATGGTCGATGTGACCGATGGTCCCGACGTTCAGGTGGGGCTTGGTCCGCTCGAACTTCTTCTTCGCCACTATGTCCTCCTAACTAACTTCTCGCCCTGTCGCGGCGGCCCACAGCCTCCGCCAAGTTGCCTGGCATTTCCGCGTAATGACTGAACTCCATCGAATACGTCGCCCGCCCCGAGGTCATCGACCGAAGCTCGGTAGCGTAGCCGAACATCTCGGCCAGGGGCACGTTCGCCTTCACGTTCTGTGATGTGCCGCGCCCTTCCATACCGAGGATATGACCACGCCGCGATGCGAGGTCGCCCATCACGTCGCCGAGGTACTCCTCGGGCATGACGACGTCGACCTTCATGATCGGCTCGAGCAGGTAAGGCTGAGCTTTGTGCATGCCGTCCTTGACCGCCATCGAGCCCGCGACCTGGAACGCCATCTCGCTCGAGTCGACCGGGTGGTATGAGCCGTCGACGAGCCTGACGGTGATGTCGACCACCGGGTAGCCAGCCGCAACGCCACTCTGCAGCGCCTCGCGGATCCCCTTCTCGACCGCCGGGATGTACTCCCTTGGGATGCGGCCCTGGGTGACCTTGTCTTCGAAGATGAAGCCGCTTCCGCGCTCGCCCGGACGGACCACGACCTCGGCGTGGCCGTACTGGCCCTTGCCGCCGGTCTGGCGAACAAAACGTCCGACACCCTTGGCCTCGCGCTTGATCGCCTCTTTGTAGGCGACCTGGGGCTTGCCCTGGTTGGCGTCGACGCGGAACTCGCGCAGCAAGCGGTCGATGATGATCTCGAGGTGCAGCTCGCCCATGCCCTCGATGATCGTCTGGCCCGTCTCGTCGTCCGTGTGGACCTTGAACGTGGGGTCCTCCTCCGACAGCCGCTGCAGCGCCATCCCGAGCTTTTCCTGGTCGGCCTTCGTCTTGGGCTCGATGGCGACCGAGATAACAGGCTCAGGGAACGTGATCGACTCCAGCAAAATGGGGTGAGCTTCGTCGCACAGCGTGTCGCCCGTCGTCGTCACCTTGAGGCCGACGGCGGCGGCGATGTCGCCCGTGAAGACTTCGTCGACGTCCTCGCGGCGAATCGCGTGCATGCGCAGGATGCGGCCGATGCGCTCGCGGCGCCCGCTCGATGCATTCATGACCGACGACCCGGCCTTCAGCCGTCCTGAGTAGACGCGGAAGAACGTCAGCTTGCCGACCCCTTGGGGGTCCATCTGGATCTTGAAGGCCAGCGCCGAGAACGGTTCGTTGTCGTCGTGCTCGCGCACCTGGAGCGCGCCTGTCTTCGGGTCCTTGCCCTCCACCGCGGGAACGTCCGCGGGAGACGGCAGGTACTCGACGACCGCATCGAGGATCGGCTGCACGCCGCGGTTGCGGAGCGCGGCGCCGCACAACACCGGCACGAGGATGCCCGCGACTGTGCCGCGACGCAGCCCCGCCTTGATCTCCTCTTCTGTGATGTCCTGCTCCTCGAGGTACTTGTGCATGACGTTGTCATCGAAGTCGGCGACCGCCTCGATCAGGTCGTGCCGGTATTGGCCGACCAGGTCTTGCATTCCGGCTGGAATCTCGAGCGACTCGGTGCTCTTGGTGCCGAGGTCGTCCGTATACAGGACGGCCTCCTTGCTGAGCAGGTCGACGTATCCCGAAAAGCTCGACTCTGACCCGATGGGCAGCTGGATCGGCACCGCCCGCGCGCCCAGCCGCGTCCGGATCGAGCTCAACGAGCCGTAGAAGTCAGCGCCGATGCGGTCCATCTTGTTGATGAATGCGATGCGGGGCACGCCGTATCGGTCCGCCTGGCGCCAAACCGTCTCTGACTGGGGTTCGACACCCGCGACGGCGTCGAACACCGCGACCGCGCCGTCGAGGACGCGAAGGCTCCGCTCGACCTCGACCGTGAAGTCCACGTGCCCGGGTGTGTCTATGATGTTGATCGCGTGGTCGCGCCAGTTGGCGGTCGTCGCGGCAGACGTGATCGTTATCCCGCGCTCCTTCTCCTGGACCATCCAGTCCATGGTCGCGGCACCTTCGTGGACCTCGCCCATCTTGTGGATGCGGCCCGCGTAGAAAAGGATCCGCTCCGTCGTCGTGGTCTTGCCCGCGTCGATGTGCGCCATGATCCCGATGTTTCGGACTTTGTCGATGGCGACGGGACGCTCTTGAATCTTCAGTGCCACGTTCATCTCTCTAGTACCGGAAGTGCGAGAAAGCTTTGTTGCTTTCGGCCATCCGGTGGGTCTCCTCTTTGCGCTTCACCGCCCCGCCGGTGTTCTGCGCAGCATCAAGAATCTCGAACGCGAGCTTCTCGGACATACTCTTCCCCCCGCGCTGGCGCGCGAAACGGACGATCCAGCGACGGGCGAGCGCGAGCCGGCGCTCCGGCCTGATCTCGATCGGGACCTGGTATGTGGCGCCGCCGACGCGCCTGGGCTTGACCTCGAGGAGTGGCGTGGCGTTGCGTAGCGCCTGGTCGAAGACCTCCAGCGGCTCCTTCTTGGCCTGCTTCGAGGCACGCGCCAGCGCGTCGTAGACGACCTTCTCGGCAGTCGAGCGCTTGCCCCGGCTCATGACTACGTTCACGAACTTGGCGATCGCCTCCGACTGGTAAACGGGGTCAGGCGCGACGATACGTTTGACGGGACGGTTGCGGCGAGGCATCAGGCTGCAGCCTTGCCCTTTTCCCGCTTCGCTCCGTACTTCGACCGAGCCTTCTTGCGGTTCTTGGTCCCGGCTGTGTCGAGCGTGCCGCGGATGATGTGGTAGCGGACGCCCGGCAGGTCTTTGACGCGGCCTCCGCGGATGAGCACGACCGAGTGCTCCTGCAGATTGTGGCCGATGCCGGGGATGTAGGCGGTGACTTCGATTCCGGTGGTCAGCCGGACGCGTGCCACCTTGCGGAGGGCCGAGTTCGGCTTCTTGGGGGTCTGGGTGTAGACGCGCACGCAGACGCCCCGTCTCTGCGGGGAGCCCCGCAGCGCGGGAGCCTTAGACTTCGCTCTGGCCGCCTTGCGCCCAAGACGGACCAACTGCTGGATGGTTGGCAAACGTTTCTCCGAATGGCGGTTTGATTCCCGCGCGGCAATAGCCGATTGGGCGACAAGCGATGAGTATACCCAAAACCCAGTACTTCGAAGCTCAGCCGGCGGTCGCCTCACGGCCGCGAACCGTCCGGTTACGGATCGGTGAGCTTGATCTCACCCTGCAGACCGACCGGGGGGTATTCGGCTCCAAAGGGGTCGACCTGGGGACCAGGGTGCTGCTGCGGGAAGCGCCACCTCCGCCGCAGGATGGCGAGGTGCTGGACCTCGGCTGTGGCTACGGGCCGATCGCCATCGTCCTGGCCAAGCTCGCGCCCGGCGCCCGGGTTTGGGGGGTGGACGTCAACGAGCGGGCCCTCGAGCTGACCCGCGTCAACGCGGAGGCCGCCGGCGCCCCCAACACCACGGTCTGCACTCCGGACATGGTGCCGGGCGAGGTTCGGTTCGACGCGATCTACTCCAACCCGCCGGTACGGGTCGGCAAGGGGCCGCTGCACAGCCTGTTGCTGGACTGGCTGCCCCGGCTTAACCCCACGGGGGCCGCCTACCTGGTGGTGCAGCGAAACCTGGGCTCCGACTCGCTCGCCAGGTGGCTGGCGGAACAGGGATTCGCGGTGAGTCGCCTCAAGTCGAAGAAGGGCTACCGGATCCTGCAGGTCAAGGCCGCTTCTTAACAGGCTGGGTTGACTCGGCTTTTCGAACAATCCAGGATCAAGCGAGGTTCGGCCGGCGGGGGAGGGCCCGGCAAGAAGAGAGGGAGGGCCCCCTAGAACTGCCCCGCGAAATGGCAAGCCGCGGCCTGGTCCTGCGCGCCGTGCGGCTCGAGCGGCGGATCGACCTCCGAGCAAACCCCCGGCACCCGGGCGATCGGGCACCGCGGGTGGAAGCGGCACCCCGAGGGCGGGTTGACCGGCGACGGTATCTCCCCTTTGAGGCTGATCGGCGCCCGCTCCTTCTCGACCGCCGGGTCAGGCACCGGGATCGACGACAGCAGCGCCTTGGTGTACGGGTGCTGGGGGCGATCGTAGATGTCGTTCCGGTCCGCGGTCTCGACCACCTTGCCGAGGTACATGACGGCGATCCGGTCCGACAGGTGCCGCACCACCGCCAGGTCGTGCGCGATGAACAGGTAGGTCAGGTTGAACTCGCGCTGCAGGTCCTGGAGGAGGTTGATGATCTGGGCTGCGATCGAAACATCCAGGGCGGAGACCGCCTCGTCGCACACGATGAACGACGGGTTGACCGCCAGCGCCCGGGCGATGCCGATGCGCTGCCTCTGGCCCCCTGAGAACTCGTGCGGATAGCGGTTGGTGAAGTTCGGGTTGAGGCCCACCAGGCGCAGCAGCTCCTGGACGCGAATCCGCCGTTCGCGCACCGTCCCGATCGAGAAGTTGTCCAGCGGTTCCTGGAGGATGTCCCCTACCGTCATCCGCGGGTCAAGCGAGGCGAACGGGTCCTGAAAGATGATCTGCATCTTCCGGCGCACCCGCCGCAGCTTCGAGCCGCGCAGGCGCGTGATGTCCTGGCCGTCGAACACGATGCTGCCCGCGGTCACGGGTAGCAGCGCCGTCACGAGTCGCGCCAGCGTCGACTTGCCGCAACCCGACTCACCCACGAGGCCGAGCGTCTCGCCACGCCTGATCTCGAGGTCGACCCCGTCCACCGCCCGGACGGCAAGCCCGCCAAAACCACTGATGGGGAAATGCTTGAACGCACCGTTGATCCGAACCAGGACGGGGTCCGCCCGGACGGCTGCGACGGGCGTCCGTTCAGCCGCCTGCATCGCCCTCTACTTCCAAAACAGGCGCCTTGAGCTTGGCGGCCGCGTCCTTGGAGAGGGCACTCGCCTTAGCCGCCTCGACGCCCTCCTCCGTGACGTTCCGCATGAGGACCCAGCAGCGCGCAACCTGGTTCACCCCCACCTCGCTGAGCGAGGGCTCCGGGTCTGTCTTGCACTTGTCGATCACAAAGGGACAGCGCGGGTGGAATTTGCACCCTGGCGGCGGGTTAGACAGGTCGGGTGGCAAGCCCCGGATCGAGACCAGCCTGTCCTTACGCGCTTCATCGACCCGCGGCACCGAGCGGAGCAGCGACCATGTGTATGGGTGCTGGGGGCTGTTGAAGATCTGCTCGACCGGCCCCTCTTCCACGATCCTGCCCGCGTACATGACGATGACGCGCTGACACAGGCTCGCGACAAGCGCCATGTTGTGCGTGATCAGCATCATGGCCGTGCCCAGCTCGCGGTTCAGCTGCTTCATCAGCTGGATGATCTGCGCCTGCACCGTGACGTCCAGCGCCGTCGTCGGCTCGTCGGCGATCAGCAGCGACGGCTCATTGGACAGGCCCATCGCGATCATCGCGCGCTGCCGCATGCCGCCTGAGAACTGGTGAGGGTAATCCTTGACGCGTGACTCAGCAGCCGGGACGCGCACCCTCTTGAGCAGCTCGATCACTCGCCCACGGGCGAGAGTTTCAGTGAACCGCTCGTGCGCGGTCATCGCCTCTTCGATCTGGCGCCCGATCCTGGTCACCGGGTTGAGGGACGTCATCGGGTCCTGGAAGATCATCGCGACGTCGTTGCCGCGGAAGTCGCGGATCTCCTCATCCGTCATCTTGGTGACTTCCTTGCCCCGGAAAACAATCCGGCCTGAGGTGATCTTGCCCGGGTCCGGCACGAGGCGAAGGATGGACAGGGCCGTCATCGTCTTGCCGCAGCCAGACTCGCCTACGACGCCAAGCGTCTCACCGGCATCGACGTGGAAGGTCACGCCGTCAACCGCACGCACCGCTCCCCGCGACGTGAAGAACTGTGTGTGCAGGTCTTCGACCTGAAGCAGCGTCTGTGCCAATTCGGCTGCAGAACTCTACAAGAGGTTAGCGGCGCATTCGCGGGTCGAGAGCGTCCCGCAACCCATCGCCGACGAAGGTGAAGGCCAGGAGCGTGAAGCCAATCGCCAGCGCGGGAAACACGACCGAGGTCGGGTTGGCATAGATCGCCTCGTAGCCGTCGAACACCATCTGGCCCCATGTCGGTGTAGGCGGCTGGATACCGACTCCGAGGAAGCTCAGCACGGCCTCGAGGAAGATCGCGTTCGGGATGCCGAACGTCAGGGTCACGATGATCGGGCCGAGCGAGTTGGGCAGCAGGTGCTTGAGGATCAGCTTCGCCGGGGATGAGCCCGATGAACGGGCGGCCTCGACGAATTCCTTCTCCTTGATGGAAAGGACCTGGCCGCGGACCAGCCGCGCGAGACCGACCCAGTTGACCAGCGCAATCGCGCCGAAGATCGTGAGCAGGCTCGGTCCAAACACGGAGACGACCACGAGCACGAACAGCAGGTCCGGGAACGCGTACCAGATGTCGGTGAACCGCATCAGCAGGTTGTCGATCCGGCCACCGAAGTAGCCGGCGGTCAATCCGATCAGGAGACCGATCGGCAGGATGATCGCCTGCACCAGGATCCCCACCGCGAGCGACACCTGGCTGCCGAACAGCAGGCGACTCAGGGTGTCGCGGCCGAGCTCGTCAGCGCCGAGCGAGTAGCCGTTCTGGCCGGGGCCGGCTTCGATGTAGTCGACGTTCTGCTTTATAGGATCGTGGAGGATGCCCAGGTGGACCAGCAGTGGCGAGCCGAACGCGATCAGGACGAGAATCCCGATCAGGACGGCGCCGGCGATCGCCAAACGGTTGCGCCGGAACCTCTGCAGCGCATCGCTCCAAAGGCCGATCTGCTGCTCGGGGACTTCCCACGCGCTGAGCTCCTCGAGGGTCGCGGCGGGAAGGGCCACTTAGGTGAGCCTGACCCGAGGGTCGATGAAGACATAGGCGACGTCGACGATGAGATTCGCAACCGCGATGACGAGCGAGAACAGGACCGTGGTGCCGAGGATCATCGGGTAATCCCGCGACTCGATCGCGACCACAAACGCTCGACCGATCCCTGGGATGCTGAACACCGTTTCCACGATCACTGAACCGGTGACGAGGAACGCGAAGGTCGGCCCCAGGGTGGTGACGACCGGGATAAGCGAGTTCTTCAGGATGTGCCGGATCACGACGAGGCGCTCTGACAAGCCCTTCGCCCACGCGGTGCGCACGAAGTCCTGCCGGATGGTCTCGAGCGTGCTGGCGCGGGTGAGGCGCGCCGTATAGGCGGTCGGAAGCAGCGCAAGGGTGATCACCGGCATGATGAGGTGATCGTCGAGGCCGAATCCAGCCGCGGGCAGGAAGAAGTTGCCGCCGGTCGCCTTATACGCCAAGACGGAGAAGGCCACCACCATCAGGGCGCCGATCACGAAGTTTGGGAATGACGCGGCGACGGTGGCGAAACCCATTGTTATGTAGTCGACTCGCGTGTTCTGGCGGAGCGCGGCGACCACGCCCAGGCCGACACCGACCGGGATGATCAGCAAGAACGCAAGCACCCCGATGGTCGCGGTGTAGGGCCAGCTCTCGAGCAGCAGGTTCGACACGGTTTTGCCCTGGTATTGATAGGAGAGCCCGAAATCGAAGTGGATGACGCTCGTGATGTAGAGCAGGAACTGCTGGGGCACAGGCTTGTTCAGGCCGTACCGGATGTTCAGGTTGTTGACGACGGTGTCGGAGAGCTGCCGTCCGCCGGCCTTGTCCCACGGGCTGCCTGGCGCGAGGTGCATCAGCGTGAAGGTGATCAGGATCACGAAGAAGAGGATCGGCACCATCCAGAGGATTCGTCGCACGATGAAGATCGCGAGGCTGCCTGCCCTGGTGCCCGTGATGGCTGTCAGCTGAGGAGGCAGCAGGGCGCCCCGCACGGGACGCCCTGCTGTTACTGCCAATTCGGTCTTTTCCTTTATGTGTGCTGTGTGATGTACGCCTGGTTGTATCTGCCGTCGCCAGGCAGGTTCTGGTCGTCGGTGGTGGTCACTGTGAGGCCCTGCACGTACGGCTTGACGAGATCGTACTCGTACGGCTGGTACATGAAGGCAACAACAGCGTTGTCAATGAGCAGCTTCTGGGCCTGGGCGTAGTCCTGCGTGCGCTTCGTCTTGTCGGACTCGGCGTCGCCCTTGGTCACCAGGTCATCGTATGCCGGATTGCTGAGACAGCCCCAGTTGAGGCTGTGGCACGAGCCGGTCACGAAGATGTCGTACCAGTCCTGCTGGTCCGGGTAGTCGCCGATCCAGCCGTCGAGGCCGTAGATGTCGAACTGGCCCTTGCGGATGTCCCTGGTCACGGTCTTGCTGTCGATGACATCCAGCTGGATGGTGACGCCGAGGTTCGTGCTCCACTGGTCGGAGAGGAACTGGTTCAGCGTCTTGCTCGCGGTCGAGTTACGGGTGAGCAGCTTCATCTTCGAAAGGTCCGCCGTCTTGCCCGAGTCGGCAAGCAGCTTCTTGGCCGCAGCCGGATCGAAGCTCTGCGCGTTGTCAGAGATGTCGTATCCGTTCATACCCTTGGGGATGAACGTGTCGAGGGACTTGCCGTTGCCGTGCTCGATGTCGTTGACCAGCTTGTCGCGGTCGATCGACTTGGACAGCGCCATGCGCACGTTCTTGTCGCTGAGCGGTGATCTCGTCGTGTTGAACGAGATCCAGTACTGGCTGAGGGTCGGGATCAGCTTCGTCTGCTTGCTGAGCACCGGGTCGCCGCGGACGACGGTGACGTCAGCCAGCGGCACGCCGATGATGTCGAGCGCGCCGGTCTGGTACTGCGAGAACGCCGTGTTGCCGTCCGAGATCTCGTAGTAGGTGATCGTCTGCAGGTGCGGCGCAGCTGCCCAGTAGTTTGGGTTGGGCACCAGCGTCACGTGGTCCTTGGACGCGATCTCACTGATCTTGTACGGCCCGTTGCCGATGATGGTCGACGCGTTGTTGGCCCATGCTTCGGCCTTTGTCGCGTCAGTCGAAGCGAAGGCTCCACCGGCGGCCTGCTCGATGATGTCCTTGCGCAGCGGGACCGCCATCCAGAGCGTCGCCACCCACTTGAAATACGCGGCCGGGTGGTCGAGCTGAACGACGAAGGTCTTGTCATCGGGCGCCGATAGTCCAAGACCGTTGAGGTAGGCATCGATCGCGCTCGCGCTCGAAACGTCAACGTTGCCGTATCCGCTCGCGCCCTTGATCGTCTGGTCGAAGAACGGGTCGACGTAGCCGGCAGCCAGCGCAGGGTTGAGGAAGTGCTTCCACCCGTAGACCCAATCACTCGCCGTGACCGCCTTGCCGTCGCTCCACTTCTCGTTGCTGCGCAGGTGGAACGTGTAGGTCAGGCCGTCCGAGGAAACGTCGTAGCTCGTCGCGCCGACCGGCTCGACATCACTGCCGTCGGCCTTGGCTCGGAACAGGCTGTCATAGGTCTGGACGCCGACAGCGCGCTCGTACGTGTAGGTCTGTTGCGTCGGGTCGAAGCTGTTCGGCTCGACGCCGTTGTTCGCGCGGAGAATCTGCTTGTCGGCCGATGCGAGGTTGGCGCTGGTCGTCCCACCGCCGCCACAGGCGGCGAGGAAAATCCCAGCGGTTGCGAGCGTCATCGCCCGAAACCGGAAACCTAAATGCATACGCGTCTTACCTCTCAGACTCATCCTGCAGCCTTCTTCCCGAGCGCGGGGCGAGAGTGCGCCGGCGGCAGGTCTTACTCACAGGCCTCGGCGGCCGTATTGAATTCTGTTGTGGGCGACTCACAAGTGTCAAGTTGCTAACAGCTTAAGCGTACGAACGGTTGTTCGAGAATGCCCTTAACACGATCAATGGGGGGCGATCGAGAGCTGTCCTGGAGCCAGCCCCCCCGGCCATTCGTCGACCGGTGAGGTCACGATCCCCCGCACGTAAGGCTGAACCAAATACCAGCTGACGGTCTGGGCGAGAAAGGCCACTGGTGCGTCGCCCACCAGCATCGACTGCGCCTGGAGGTACTCCTGGTCGCGCCTGGCGGGTTGGGTGTCGGTGCGGGCCACCCGCACAAAGTTGTCGTACTGCTGGTTCTGCCAGAACGAAATGTTGTTCGAGCTGGTCGTCAGAAACGTGTCGTACCAGTCGGCCGGGTCGGGATAGTCGGCGTTCCAACCCCGCGGTCCGCTGATCTGGAACTGCCCGTTCTCGACCCGCGAGGCCAGAGTGTTGGCGTCGAGCGCTTGCAGGTTGAGCTCGATGCCCAGGTTGGCCTTGAGCTGGTCGTGCACGAATTTCGCCGTCGCTTTGCCGAAGTCGGACGACTGGTCGTAGGAGAACGTCAACGACACCTGTGTGGCCGAGAAGCCGGAAGCCGCAAGAGACGCCCGAGCCTGCGCAACGTCGAACTTCTGCGTCGTCAGGCTGGGCGCGTATCCGTGCATGCCCTTCGGGATGAAGGTGTCGATCGGCGCACCCTCGCCCTGAAAGATCTGGGCGACGAAGGCGTTCCGGTCGACCGCCTGCGTCAGGGCCTGCCGCAGCTTCACGTTGTCGAGGGGCGGTGAGTCGACGCGAAACACCATCCAGAACACGGTCAGGTTGGGCGTCTTGACCAGCTGACGGCGCAGCGTCGAGTGAGCCGCGACCGAGGCTGCCTGAGCCGGCTGCACCACGACCTCGTCCAGCTCGCCGCTCTTGTACCTGGCCAACGCGGTGGCGCCGTCGATCACGATGTCGAAATCGATCCGTGTGAGGGTCGGCTTACCCGCCCAGTAATAGGAATTGCGCTCCACGGTTATGTGGTCGTTCTTGAGCATGTCGGTGACCTTGTAGGGACCGTTGGTCACGAGCGTGTCGGGGGCGGTCGCCCATTTGTCTCCGCTCTTCGTGACTATGTCCTTCCGGATCGGCGCGGCGGCGGGCATCGCAGCAAGCCAGAGGAACGCGGGGTCCGGCCGCGCGAGCTGCACCTGAAAGGTGTAGTCGTCGATCGCTTTCAGCCCGAGCGTGTCGAGTGCGCCGTCGATGGTCTTGACGTCGCGCTGGGGATCCATGAGCGATACCCGCTCCCCGTTCAGCACCGCGTTTGCGAACAGCGTCTCGTTCGGTGCGGCGAGACGAGGGTCGATCAGCCGCTGCCATGCGTAGACGAAGTCCTGCGCCTTGACCGGCGTGCCGTCCCAGTATTTCGCGCCCGGACGCAGGTGAAAGACGTAGGCGGTGCCGTCGCTGTTGACATCGAAGGTCTGCGCGGCCGCTGGCCCAACCCCGCCCAGGTCTGGGTTGGGCCTCAGCAGCGGCTCGGAGATCGCGCGCAGCACAGCGGTCTCGTAGGTGTATTGCGTCTGCCCCGGGTCGAGCGACGCGGGCTGGTCCTCGAGCATCACCCGAAGGACCTGGTCCTTGGCGAGCTTGGGCCCGACGGTAACCCCAGGCTGGCACGCCGCGGCCAGCGTCAGGCCGACCAGCGACAACGCCACGGCGCGCCAGAGCCTTGAGGCTGGAGTCACCGACTCATCATAAGAAAGACGAAGGGAGCAACCCTGGCGGGCGCCCCCTTGTGCACGTACAGCTGACTTTAACTCAAATGGGCTTCAGTTTCTAGACGCTCAGCGTTTCCAGGTCAATCGGTTCCTCCTCGAGGATCCGAGCCGCCTGCTCCCGCTGCTTCTTGTAGTAGTCCAGGCCTGTTCCAGCCGGGATCAGCTTGCCGATGATCACGTTCTCCTTCAGGCCGCGCAAACGGTCGACCTTGCCGGAAATCGCAGCCTCCGTCAGCACCCGGGTCGTCTCTTGGAAGGACGCCGCCGACAGCCACGAGGTGGTGTTCAGCGCCGCCTTGATCAGCCCAAGCAGCACGGTCTGTGCGGTGGCGGGTTCGCCACCCTCCGCCAGCGCCCGGGCGTTGGACTCCTCGTACTCCCACTGGGAGACGATCTCGCCCGGCAGCAGGCCCGTGTCGCCGGCTGAGTCGATGCGGACCTTCCGCATCATCTGCCGGACGATCACCTCGATGTGCTTGTCGTTGATATCGACGCCCTGCGACCGGTAGACCTTCTGGACCTCGTCCACGAGGAACGTCTGCACCGCTTCCTTGCCGAGGATGTGGAGCAGCTCCTGCGGTGAGATCGAGCCTTCAGTGATCTGCTGGCCGGCCCGGATCAGGACCTTCTGCCCGTCCCGGCGGTCGAGCTCCGGCCGGATCCGGACCTGGTGCGGGATCGGGTACTCGCGCACCTCCTCGTCCACCGTCCGGACCGTGATCTCCTTGGCCGAGACGGTGACCTTGCCCGCGTGGCGGGTCCGGATGCCGTTGCCCTTGGGGTCGCGGGCCAGCTCCTGGCCCTCCATCGCGTCGTCTCCGCTCTTGACCAGTGTCTCCATCTTCGCCTGCAGCGGGTAGGAGACCTCGAACTCCTCCTTGGAGGTGACGCGCACCTTGCGCGAGCCTTCCTGGCGGATGATCTCGAGCTCGCCGTCGATCTCGGAGATGATCGCCTTGCCCTTGGGGATGCGAGCCTCGAAGAGCTCCTCCACGCGGGGCAAGCCCTGTGTGATGTCCACGCCGGCAACACCGCCGGTGTGGAACGTGCGCATGGTCAGCTGGGTGCCCGGCTCGCCGATCGACTGCGCGGCGATGACGCCCACCGCCTCACCGATCTCCACGATCTTGCCGGTCGCCAGGTTCCGTCCGTAACAGGTGCGGCAGACGCCCTCGCGCGCCTCGCAGACGAGGACCGTACGCATCTTGACCGGGACGCCGGCCTCGATGATCTGTCTTGCGACCTCGTCGCTGATGGACTGTCCCGCGGGCACGAGCACCTTGCCCTTGACCGAGACGTCCTCGGCCGCCACGCGGCCCGCGATCTTCTCGAAGATCGGCTCGTTCTTGGCCCGCTCCGGTGTGATCTCGCGGATCCAGATTCCGTTGGTGGTGCCGCAGTCTTCCACGCGCACGATCACGTCCTGCGCAACGTCGACGAGACGGCGCGTCAGGTAGCCGGAGTCGGCGGTGCGGAGCGCGGTGTCAGCGAGACCTTTGCGCGTGCCGTGGGTCGAGATGAAGTACTCGAGCACGGTGAGGCCTTCGGTGAAGTTGGCCTGGATGGGAAGGTCGATGATCCGGCCGGTCGGGTCGGCCATCAGGCCACGCATGCCCGCCAGCTGGCGGATCTGCTGGATGTTTCCGCGGGCGCCCGAGCCCATCATCATCCAGATCGGGCTGAACTTGTCGAACGCGATCTCGGTCTGCGCGCCGACCTCTTCGTAGGCCTTCTGCCAGAGCTCGATGACCTTGCGGTAGCGCTCGTCCTCGGTCATGACGCCGCGGCGGTACATCCGCTCGACGTCCGCCACTTCCTTCTCGGTGGCGCGGATGATCTGCCACTTCGAGTCCGGGTGCGGGATGTCCATCGCGGACACCGTGATCCCGGCCTGGGTCGCGTAGCGGAAGCCGAGCCGCTTGATGTCGTTGACCACGCTGGCGGTTGTGTCGCTGCCGTACAGGCGGTACAGCTCGGCGACCAGGACGCGCAGCAGCTTGCGGTCGTAGTGCGCGTTCTGAAACGGCAGGGGGTCCATGTTCGGCTCCATCGGCGCCTTGCCGACGGGCAGCGGCTGGTTGAAGACCACCCGGCCGGCGGTCGTGACGATCGACTCGGCACCGATCCTGACGCGGACCCATTCCTGGAGCTTCACGACTTTGGCTTCGAGGGCCAGCAGCACCTCGTTCTGCGAGCTGAACTTGCGCAGCTTCGAGACATCCGACGGCTGCTCGCCGCGCGTCGCGGTCAGCCAGTAGCAGCCCAGCACCACGTCCTGCGTCGGCGCGACCACCGGGTGGCCGTCCGCCGCGGACAGGATGTTCTGGGAGGACATCATCAGGTTCTTCGCTTCGGCGATGGCGCCGCTGAACAGCGGAACGTGCACCGCCATCTGGTCGCCGTCGAAGTCCGCGTTGAACGCGGCGCACACGAGCGGGTGGATCTGGATCGCCGAGCCTTCGACCAGCACCGGCATGAACGCCTGGATGCCCAGGCGGTGCAGGGTCGGGGCGCGGTTGAGCAGCACCGGGTGGTCGCGGATCACCTCGTCCAGGACGTCCCAGACCTCGGTCCTGCTGCGCTCGACCATTCGCTTGGCCGACTTGATGTTGGTCGTGTAGCCCTTGTTGACCAGCTCGCGCATGACGAACGGCTTGAAGAGCTCCAGCGCCATCTTCTTGGGCAGGCCGCACTCGTGCAGCTTCAGCTCCGGGCCGACCACGATCACGGAGCGGCCCGAGTAGTCCACGCGCTTGCCGAGCAGGTTCTGGCGGAACCGGCCCTGCTTGCCCTTGAGCATGTCGGAGAGCGACTTCAGCTTGCGGTTCCCCGTGCCGGTGATGGCACGGCCGCGCCGCCCGTTGTCGATCAAGGCGTCGACCGCCTCCTGGAGCATCCGCTTCTCGTTGCGCACGATGATCTCGGGCGCGCCGAGCTCGAGCAGCCTCTTCAGGCGGTTGTTGCGGTTGATCACGCGGCGGTAGAGGTCGTTGAGGTCGGACGTGGCGAACCGGCCGCCGTCGAGCTGGACCATCGGCCGCAGCTCTGGTGGAATGACGGGCAGGACCTCGAGCACCATCCAGGTGGGGCTGGCGTTCGACTTGCGGAAGTCCTCCACGACCTTGAGGCGCTTGATCGCCTTCTGCTTGCGCTGGCCGCTGGACGACTTCGACTCCTCGCGGAGCCGGTACATCTCGGACTGCAGGTCGATGCGCGACAGCAGCTCGCGGACGGCCTCGGCGCCGATGCCGGCGCGGAAAGCACGGCCGAACCGCTCCTGGAAGTCGCGGTACTGCGTGTCGGTCAGGATCTGCTTGGCGTGCAGCGCCTCGAGGTCGGTGCGCGTCGCCTCGATCTCCTGCTGCAGCGCCTCGAGCTGGCCCTGGATCCCCTCCCGCTCGGTCTTGGTCGCGGCGTCGATCGAGGTTTCCAGCGACTTCTTGTCGGCGTCGAGCCGCTCCTTGGCGCGCTTTTGCGCCGCCTTGGTGTTGGCCTCGAGCTTCTCGACCTTTTCCTGGACCTTGGCCAGGACGCCGCGCGACATCTCGCGCGACATCAGGTCGCCCTTCTCGATCACGGTATCTTCGTCGCCGTCGAGACCGACGGTCATGACGCGGCGCGACTTGGTGCCGATGCCGGCCTTGATGTGCTCGGTCGCCTTCTTGCCCTGGGTCGTGAGCGCGTCGACCGACTCCTGCAGCTCCTCTTCGAGCTTCGCGACCTCAGCCTCGACCTCGCCCTTCAGCTTCTTGGTCTTGGCCTCGTGCTCCTGGCGCAGCTCGCGCGCCTTGGCGTCGATGTCCGCGCGCAGGCGGACGGCCCGCTCGTCCTTGTCCATGTTGAGGACCGCGAGCATGTCGTTGCGAACTTCCTCGTGGACGTCGGTGACGATGTAGTTGGCGAAGTAGAGGATCTTCTCCAGGTTGCGCGGAGACATGTCGAGCAGCAAGCCCATCCGGCTCGGGATGCCCTTGAAGTACCAGACGTGGCTCACGGGTGAGGCGAGCTTGATGTGGCCCATTCGCTCGCGCCGCACCTTGGACCGCGTCACCTCGACGCCGCACTTGTCGCAGATGATGCCCTTGTAGCGGTAGCGCTTGTACTTTCCGCAGTGGCACTCCCAGTCCCTGGTGGGGCCGAAGATGCGCTCGCAGAAAAGACCGTCGCGCTCCGGGCGGAGCGTGCGGTAGTTGATGGTTTCGGGCTTCGTCACCTCGCCGTGCGACCACGACATGATCGTGTCGGGCGAAGCCAACGAAAGCTTCAGCGCGTCAAAGTTCTCGAGTTTCAGCAACCTTTTCCCTCTTCTTCCTTAACTACTCTGCGGAAGCCCCACGAAATCTACGATTTCGCGGGGACCCTCCACTATTTGAATGCCCGGATTCCGCCTCATTCGGCGGAATCCTCCCCGAGCTCTTCGCGCTCGAGGCTGATGCCGAGGTCCAGCGGGATCTCGGGGATGTCCTCCTCTGACAAAACAATCTGGCGCTCATCCTCGCTCAGGATCTCCACCCCGAGCGCAAGGCCCTCCAGCTCCTTGACCAGCACGCGGAATGACTCCGGGATGCCGGCCTCGAGCGTGTTGTCGCCCTTGACGATCGCCTCGTAAGCCTTCACACGGCCGACGATGTCGTCGGACTTCACGGTCAGGATCTCCTGCAGGACGTGCGCGGCGCCGTAAGCCTCGAGCGCCCACACCTCCATCTCGCCGAACCGCTGTCCGCCGAACTGCGCCTTGCCGCCCAGCGGCTGCTGGGTGACCAGGCTGTACGGTCCGGTCGACCTGGCGTGGATCTTGTCCTCGACCAGGTGGGCCAGCTTGAGCATGTAGATCATGCCGACGGTCACCGGCTCGTCGAACTCATCGCCGGTCCGTCCGTCGCGCAGCCGCACCTTCCCGTCCACGGGCAGGCCCGCCTTCTCCAGCTCCTTGACGATCGTCGGCATCGGAGCACCGTCGAAGACCGGGGTCGCGATCTTGATTCCAAGCGTTGAAGCAACCCAACCGAGGTGGGTCTCGAGGACCTGGCCCAGGTTCATTCGGCTCGGCACGCCGAGCGGGTTGAGCACGATGTCGACCGGTGTTCCATCCGGCAGGTACGGCATGTCCTCCGAGGGCATGATCCGGGCGACCACGCCTTTGTTGCCGTGACGGCCCGCCATCTTGTCGCCGGCCGAGATCTTCCGCTTCTGGGCGATGTAGACCCGGACCATCTCGTTGATGCCGGGGCCCAGCTCGTCCTTGTTGTCGCGCGAGAACACCTTCACGTCGACCACGATTCCGCGCTCGCCGTGCGGCACGCGCAGGCTCGAGTCGCGGACCTCGCGGGCCTTCTCACCGAAGATGGCGCGGAGCAGGCGCTCCTCAGCGGACAGTTCGGTCTCGCCCTTCGGCGTGATCTTGCCGACCAGGATGTCGCCCTGCTGCACCTCGGCGCCGATGTAGACGATGCCGCGCTCGTCGAGGTTGCGCAGCGCGTCGTCCGCGACGTTGGGGATGTCGCGTGTGATCTCTTCCGGGCCGAGCTTCGTCTCGCGCGCCTCGGACTCGTACTCCTCGATGTGGATCGAGGTGTACAGGTCCTCCTTCACCACCCGCTCGGAGAGCAGGATCGCGTCCTCGAAGTTGTAGCCCTCCCAGGGCATGAAGGCGACGAGCACGTTGCGCCCGAGCGCCATCTCGCCGTTGTCGATCGCGGGACCGTCGGCCAGGATGTCGCCCTTCTCGACGTGCTGACCCGGCTTCACCACCGCGCGGTGGTTGAGGCAGGTGCCCTGGTTGGACCTCTCGAACTTCTGCAGCGGGTAGTGCTTGTCCGCACCACCGCCGTCCGGCTTGACGATGATCTCGAAGACCGGAGTCGCGTGCACCGTCTTCATCTCTTTCGGGTGCGCGACGTCGACCACCGTGCCGGGGATGTCCGCGACGATCATCTCGCCGGAATCCTTCGCGGCGTAGTACTCGACGCCGGTTCCGACCAGCGGCGCGTCCGTGACGAGAAGCGGCACGGCCTGGCGCTGCATGTTGGCGCCCATCAGGGCGCGGCCGGCGTCGTCGTGCTCGAGGAACGGGATCATGGCCGTCGCCACCGAAACGATCTGCTTCGGCGACACGTCCATGTACTGGATGTTCTGGATCTCTTCGATCTTGAAGTCGCCACGGGCCCTCGCCGGCACGCGCGCCTCGACAAAGTTGCTCTCCGGAGTGAGCGCGGCGTTGGCCTGCGCGATGCCGAACATGTCTTCCTCGTCGGCCGACAGGTACTCGACCTCGGTCGAGACCCAGGGCACGATGTCGACGGAGACGACATGCGCCTTGAGTAGCTTCTGGATCGCCTTGTCGTCCAGCACCTCATGCGCCGCCAGAACCTCGGTGCCCTTTGCATCCACAGCGGCGCGACGCAGGGTGCGCCCGACGAGCTTCGGCGCGAGCTCCTGGTTTACCGACACCCGGTTGTACACGCGGCGGAACGGCGTCTCGATGAAGCCGAACTCGTTGACCTTGGCGTAGGTGGCCAGGTTGCCGATCAGGCCGATGTTCGGACCTTCCGGCGTCTCGATCGGGCAGATGCGGCCGTAGTGGCTGTGGTGCACGTCGCGGACGTCGAATCCCGCGCGCTCACGTGACAGTCCACCAGGTCCCAGAGCCGAAAGGCGGCGCTTGTGGGTCAGCTCGGACAGCGGGTTGTGCTGGTCCATGAACTGCGAAAGCTGGCTCGAGCCGAAAAACTCTTTGATCGCGGCCACGACAGGTCGGGCGTTGATCAGCGACGCCGACGTGACCGTGTGCGGGTCGCTGATCGTCATGCGCTCCTTGATGATTCGCTCCATCCGGATCAGGCCCATGCGGAACTGGTTCTGGAGCAGCTCTCCGACCGCGCGCACGCGCCGGTTGCCGAGATGGTCGATGTCGTCCGGGATCTGCTTCTCGCGTTGCGCGTTGTTGAGCTCGATCAGCTTGCGCAGGAAGGCGATGAAGTCGCCCTTCTCCAGGATGCGCAGCTCACGCTGGCGGACGCGCGCGAGGATGTCCTCCTCATCGCGGCCCAATCGCTTGTCCACCTTGTAGCGGCCGACGCGGCCGAGGTCGAAGCGGCGCGGGTTGAAGAACAGGGACTGCAGCAGGTTGCGCGCGTTGTCCACGCTCGGCGGGTCGCCGGGGCGGACGCGGCGGTACAGCTCGAGGAGCGCCTCCTCGGTCTTGGTCGTCGTGTCCTTGTCAAGCGTCGACTCCATGTAGTGGTGGTCCGGGTTGTTGTCGACGTCCGCGAACATCTCCATCAGGGCGCGCTTCTGCGCCTCACGGTCGTTCTCGGTGCCCTTGAGCTGCGGCAGCTCGAGCGCCTTGAGAAGGACGGTGACGGGAACCTTTCGCTTGCGGTCGATCTTGACCGTCAGGAGATCCTTGGCCGAGGTCTCGATCTCGAGCCACGCGCCGCGGTTGGGGATGAGTTTGGCGCCGAAGAGCTTGCGGCCGGTGTTCGGGTCCTCGGCAGCGGTGAAGTACACGCCCGGCGAGCGCACCAGCTGCGACACGACGACGCGCTCGGTGCCGTTGACGATGAACGTCCCTTCGTCGGTCATCATGGCGAAGTCGCCCATGTAGACCTCGGATTCCTTGATCTCGCCTGTCTCCTTGATGGTGAGGCGAGTCCGTATCCGCAGCGGCGCCGCGTAGGTCATGTCGCGGTTGCGGCACTCTTCAACCGAGAACTTGGGCTGGCCAAACTCGTAGTCGAGGAACTTCAGCTCGAAGTTCTTGCCGGTGTAATCGGTGATCGGGTTGATCTCGTCGAACAGCTCGCGCAGGCCGTCGGACTTGAACCAGTGGAACGACTCGATCTGCGTGGCGATGAGGTCCTTCAGCTCGACGAGGTTCGGGATGCGGCCATAGCTAAGACGCGCGGGGGCTCTCATCTCTGAGATCAATTCGGTACTCCTTCCAGGAAAAAGGGCGCGCTCAGTTAAATGGCAAGATGAGCGCCCGGGACGTGCACAAACGGCGAGTATACGACAGATTACCCCTCTATAGGGGCGCTTAAACAGGACCAGCCTCACGGGGGCCTGGCCAAGGATTTCCGGGCACTATACCACCGCCCGGCCCCGATGTCCTCCCCATTCATGAGGAGGTGTCGGCGTAGCCGACGGAGGGGCTGGGTTAGCCTTGTTCGATGGCTGATTGGGGAGCCCTGAGGGCCGAGTTCCCCCTCCTCGACCGCTACATCTACTTCAACGCCTGCTCCCTCGGCCCTCTTCCCCGCCGCGGTCGCGCGGCCCTCGCGAAGTGCGGGCAGGACTGGGACGAGCAGGGCACCCCGGTCTGGTACTCGACCTGGCTGCCGCTGCTCGAGCGCTTCCGGGGCAAGGTCGGCGAGCTGCTCCAGGCGCCGGCCGGCTCGACCGCGATCGCCCCCTCGGTGTCCGTGGCTCTGACCACCTTGGCAACGGGGCTGCCGCTGCCTGAAGGCCGGCGCAAGGTCCTCATCGGCGAGTTGGACTTCCCGACCATCGGCCACCAGTGGCTCTCCCGGCGGGAGTTTGAGGTCGAGTTCATCCCCAGCCGGGACGGCATGACCATCCCGCCGGAGGCTTTTGCCGAGCGAATCGACTCGCGGACCGCCCTGGTCGCGACGACTCATCTCTTCTATACGACCGGCTACCTGCAGGACGTCCGGGCGATCGCGGACGCGGCCCACGCCGCCGGGGCCCTATGCGTGATCGACGGCTACCAGACATGCGGCTGCGTGCCGCTCGACGTCTCGGCGATGGATTGCGACGCCTTCGTCGGCGGATGTCTCAAGTGGCTGAGCGGCGGTCCGGGCAACGCATTCCTTTATGTGAGGCCCGAGCTGATCCCGCGCACCCGACCGCAAGGCACGGGCTGGTTCGCGACCCGAGACCCCTTCTCATTCACCTTGCAGGAGCTCGTCTTCGCCGACGACGCCCGCCGGCTCGAGACAGGCACCTGGGCGATCGCCTGCCACTACGCGGGGCTGGCCGGCCTTGAGGTAATCCTCGAGGTGGGCGTCGCGCACATCCAGGAAAGGCTGCGCGACATGACCGACCGGATTCTCCAGCGATGCGATGAAGCCGGCGTGAAAACATTCACGCCGCGGGAGCGTGCCCGCCGGTGCGGCATCGTGACCCTGGAGTGCGACCGCCCCGAGGAGGTCGAAGCGAAGCTCCACGCCGCCGGGGTCATAGTCGACTCGCGACCCGGCCGGGTCAGGCTCTCACCTCACTGGTGCGTCACAGAAGAGGAGCTGGAGCGAGGCATGGACCTGGTGCTGGACCACGTGAAGGCCGAGGCCCGGGCTGGGTAACCGCGCGTTCTGCGCAAAACGCACCATTGAAACCGCCCGACAGGCGCTTTTCGCGCAATACGCTCCTAATTTGATGAGCCTGGGTCTGCCGCCTCGCATCGTCGCCTGCCTGTTCGACCTCGACGGCGTCATCACCCAGACCGCGAAAGTCCACGCCCAGGCCTGGAAGCACACCTTCGAAGCGGCCCTCCACGTCCCTTTCGACCCGATCAAGGACTACGACGACTACGTCGACGGCAAACCTCGTGAGGACGGCGTGAGATCGTTCCTCGCCGCCAGGCACATCCCCGCCGACCCCACCCTCGTCGAGAGCATCGCGACCCGGAAGGACCACCTCTTCCTCGAGCTGATCCACCAGCGCGGGGTCGAGACCTATCCGGGCTCGATCCAATACCTCCAGGCGGTTCGAGCCGCCCATAAGAAGCTCGCCGTCGTCTCCTCCAGCCGCCACACCACCGAAGTCCTCGCCGCAGCCAACCTCAAAAACGCCTTCGACGCCCAGGTCGACGGCATCGTGGCGGAGCGCGAGCACCTCAAAGGCAAGCCGGCGCCTGACACCTATCTCAAGGCTGCCGGCGCGCTCGGCGCGAAACCGAGCGAAGGGGCCGTCTACGAGGACGCGCTCGCGGGAGTCCAGGCCGGCCGCGCGGGCGGGTTCGGGCGAGTGATCGGAGTCGACCGCGCCGGCCAGGCCGACGCTCTGTACGCTCACGGCGCGGACGTGGTGGTCAAAGACCTCGCCGAGCTGCTGGCGAAATGACGTGATCGGGAACGACCGATTCACGTGCGAGCCCTGGAAGGTCCGAGAGACCAGTCTCGACCTCGACCGGCTCGGCCAGTCCGAGTCGATCTTCGCCCTTTCCAATGGCCACATCGGGTGGCGCGCCAACCTGGACGAAGGGGAGCCTCACGCCACCCCGGGCACATATCTGAACGCGGTCTTCGAAGAGGTGCCCCTCCCCTACGCCGAGGCGGCGTACGGCTATCCCGAGGCAGGGCAGACGCTGGTCAACGTGACCGACGGCAAGATCATCCGGCTGCTGGTCGAAGACGAGCCATTCGACGTCCGCTACGGCAAGCTCGTCTCCCACGAGCGGGTGCTCGACCTCAAGTCCGGCCTCCTGACGCGCACGGCCGAATGGGAGTCGCCCGCGCACCGCACCGTCCGTGTGCGCTCGACTCGCCTGGTGTCCCTGCGGCACCGTGCGCTGGCCGCCATGCTCTACGAGGTCGAGCCAATCGATGCGGAGGCCGAGCTGGTGATCCAATCGGAGCTGGTCGCCAACGAGCCCGTCCACGTCGCGCCCCGGGAAGACCCACGCGCGTCGGAAGTCATCGAGAGCCCGCTCGCAGCTGAGCTGTCCGCGGCAACCGAGCGCGGTGCCGTGCTCATTCACTCCACCAAGCGCAGCCGGCTGCGGGTCGCGACCGCGATGGAGCACGTCGTGCGCGGGCCGCGCGGGACCGAGGTCAAGTGCGAGAGCGACGCAGACCACGCCCGTTTCACAGTGACGTCCAGGGTCAAGCCCGGCCAGCGCCTAAGGCTCGTGAAGTTCGTCGCGTACGGCTGGTCGAGCCTGAGGTCGGTGCCGGCTCTGCGTTCGCAGGTCGAAGGCGCGCTGGCCGAAGCGGTCGAGCACGGGTGGGACGGCCTTGCCGCTGCCCAGCGCCGGTACCTGGACAGCTTCTGGTCGCGGTCGGACGTGGAGCTCCAGGGCGACGACGATGTCCAGCAGGGCATCCGCTTTGCGATGTTCCACGTCCTGCAGTCGGCCGCGCGTGCCGAGCAGCGCGCGATTCCCGCCAAGGGACTGACCGGTCCGGGCTACGACGGCCACACCTTCTGGGATATGGAGACGTTCGTCCTGCCGGTCCTGACCTACACGGCTCCCGAGTGCGTCGCCGACGCGCTGCGCTGGCGCCATTCGATCCTCGACCTCGCGCGCGCGCGTGCCCGCGACCTGGGCCTGAAGGGCGCCGCGTTCCCCTGGCGCACGATTCGCGGCGAGGAATGCTCCGGCTACTGGCCCGCGTCGACAGCGGCGTTTCACATCAACGCGGACGTCGCCGACGCCGTCCTGCGCTACGTCAGCGCGACCGGCGATTCGCGTTTCGAGCAGAGCCATGGCGCCGAGCTTCTCATCGAGACCGCGCGGCTGTGGACGTCCCTGGGCCATCACGACCGCGGCGGTGAGTTTCGGATCGACGGTGTCACGGGACCAGACGAGTACAGCGCGCTCGCGGACAACAACCTGTACACGAACCTCATGGCGCAGCGAAACCTCAATGCCGCGGCGGACGCGGTCAAGCGCAACGAAGGCGTCGCAAGGCGCTTGAAGGTGACCGCTCCAGAGGTCAAGGCGTGGCGCCGGGCGGCGGCCAAGGTCTACGTCCCATACGACCCGGACCTGCGCATCCATAAGCAGGCAAGCCAGTTCACCGACCACAAGCCCTGGGACTTCGCCCACACGCGGCCCGACCAATACCCATTGTTCCTCCACTTTCCGTACTTCGACCTGTACCGCAAGCAGGTCGTGAAGCAAGCCGACCTGGTCCTGGCGATGCACCTGCGCGGGGACGCCTTCACCGCCGAAGAGAAGGCGCGCAACTTCGCCTACTACGAAGCGATCACCGTCCGCGACTCATCCCTGTCGTCATGCACGCAGGCCGTGATCGCGGCTGAGGTTGGGCACTTGCGGCTGGCCCACGACTACCTGGCGGAAGCAGCTCTGATGGACCTGGACGACCTCGAGCGCAACGTGCGCGACGGAGTGCATATGGGCTCGGCGGCGGGCGCATGGATCGCCGCCGTCCAGGGCCTCGGCGGGATGCGCCACCACGGCGATTCGCTTGGCTTCAGCCCGCGCCTTCCGCCCGCGATTCGCAAGCTGACCTTCCGGGTCACGTTCCTCGGACGGCTGATCAAGGTGACGGTCGACCACCGGCGCGCCACCTACACGCTGGTGCGCGGCCGGCCGCTGAGCTTCGATCACTACGGGGAGCCCGTTCGGGTGGGGCCCGGCCGTCCGGTCGTGAGGACCATCCCACCGATCACCGCGCCGCCCGAGCCCAAACAGCCCGCGGGCCGAGCCCCTGCCCGGAGGGAAAGGGCTCAGCCCCGCAAATTACGGCCTGGGTCTACTTCGACTCCGCCGTCGCGCCCGCTTCCTTCAGGCGAGCGACGGCCTTCTCGGCGTCAGCCTTCGAAACGTTCTCGAGCACCGGCTTCGGCGCGGCGTCGACGAGGTCCTTCGCCTCCTTCAGGCCGAGCTGCGTAAGCTCGCGGACCGCCTTGATCACGTTGATCTTGCTGTCGCCGACCGCGGTAAGCGTGACGGTGAACTCGGTCTGCTCCTCTTCTGGGGCGGCAGCCTCGCCCGCCGCCGGCCCGGCCACCGCCGCCACGGCCACGGGCGCCGCCGCCTTGATGCCGAACTCGTCCTCGATGGCCTTCACGGCCTCGACGACGTCGAGGATGCTCCAGTCTTTGAGCGCCTCTACGAACTCCTTGGGGGTGATCTTCGTTGCCGCCATTCCTATGCCGCCTCCATTTTTGTCTTGTACGCGTTCAGCACTCCGAGGAGCTGCTGGTGCGGGGTTTGCATGATTGCGAGCAGCTGGCCGACCGGGGATTGCAGGGTGCCCAAGAGTTGGGCGAGAAGCACTTCGCGGGACGGCAGGTCGGCCAGCTGTCTGACCTGGCCCGGCGAGAACACGCGGCCCTCGACGAGTCCGCCCTTGACGTCGAGCTTGAGGCGAGTCGTCCGGACGAACTCGTTGATGAGCTTGGACGGCATCGCAAGGTCGTCGTAGCCGAAAGCGATGGCCACCGGACCTTCGAGCTCCTTCTGCAGCGCGGGCACGCCTGCGGCTTCGGCCGCGCGCCGGGCGATCGTGTTCTTGACGACGCGAAACTCCACGTCGCCGGTCCGCAGCTTGCCCCGCAGCTCCTGGATCTGGCTCACGGTCAGGCCTCGGTAGTCGGTCAGGACCGCGACCTTGGCCTTCTTCAGCTTTTCCGTCAGCAGATCGACCTGCTCGGCCTTCTGCTCTTTGCGTGCTCTCGGCAAATGAAAAATCCTCCCTGCCCACAAAAAGTCGAGGCAGGAAGGATCGATACATCGTCCTTCACTTACGAATTGCCTCGGTAGGGAATTAAGCGGCTCGCGCCGCACCTACGGTCTAGGGCAGAACGGTGATTATACGGAGTTCGCCTTTACCCAATCCTCGCGCAGCAGCTCCGTCAGGACATGGTCGTGCCACTTGCCGTCGATGAAGCGATCGCCCGTCCATCGCCCGATCTCTTTGTAACCGGCGGACTTCTGTGCCCGCGCGCTGGCCTGGTTCCCTTCGAGGTATCCCGACTTGAGCTTGCGCAGAGGCAGCTGAGTGAAGGCGTACCTGGCGCGGAGCTGCATCAGCTCCCGTCCCATTCCCTTGCCCCAGGCATTCTTATCCCCGATCACCGTCCCGGTGGTGCCGAAGCCGTGCTTCCAATCGATCTGAACGATGCTCGTCCCGCCGACGATCCGGCCTTCGTGCTCGACCACCCAGAAAATCGCGTCCCGGTCCCGCGCCATCCGGTCGAGGAATTCCTTCTCGAGATCGATCGAGGGCGGGTTGCGCAGCTTGATGAAGCGCGTCACCTCGAGGTCTTCGAACCAGGTGACCATGGCGGCCGCGTCCTCGGGCGTGGGCGGGCGCAAGCGGACGACCTTGCCCTGGATTACCGGCCCGTACATGGCCGGAAAGACTAGCTCGCCGTGTGCAGCTTGGCGGCTTCCCTTACGTCGACCGGCACCGACGGTCCCTGCGTCGAGACCAGGTAAAAGCTCCGCAGGTACTGGCCCTTCGAGGTCGTCGGCTTGTTGCGGATCAACGCATCCACCAGCGTCGTGAGGTTCTGGTGCAGCGCACCCTCGTCGAACGACACCTTGCCGATGGGCACGTGCACGATGCCGAACTTGTCGGTCCGGAACTCAACCTTGCCGCCCTTGGCCTCGGTGACAGCCCGACCGACGTCGTTGGTGACGGTGCCTGACTTCGGGTTGGGCATCAGCCCACGTGGGCCGAGGACCTTGCCAAGCGGTCCGACCTTCGCCATCATGTCCGGCGTCGCGATCGCGGCGTCGAAATCGGTCCAGCCATCGGCAACACGCTTCACCAGGTCGTCGCCGCCCACGATGTCGGCGCCCGCTTCATGAGCCTCACGCGCCCTCTCGCCCACCGCGAACACCGCGACGCGAACCTTCTTGCCTGTTCCATTCGGCAGCACCACCGAGCCGCGAACCATCTGCTCGGCGTGACGGGGGTCGACGCCCAGCCGGATGTGCGCCTCGACGGTGGCGTCGAACTTCGAGATGGACGTCTCGCGGACCATTTTGCACGCCGTCTCGGGATCCAGGCCGCCGTTTCCGTTGCTGGCGATAGCGGCCTCGACCTTCTTGGCAGCCTCGATGTACTTCTTGCCTCTTTTCTTAGGCATTACTCGACCACCTCGAGCCCCATCGACCGCGCGGTGCCCTCGATCATCTTCATCGCGTGCTCCGGGTCGAACGCGTTGAGGTCTTTGCCCTTCACGTCAACGATCTGCCGGACCTGCTGGCGCGTCACGCGACCGATCTTCTCGCGGTTCGGCTTGGCCGACCCTTTGTCGACACCCGCTGCGCGCTTGAGCAGCTGCACGGCGGGCGGCGTCTTGAGCACGAACGTGAAGCTGCGGTCCTCGAAGATCGTGATCAGCGCGGGGACCACGTCGCCGGCCTGCTGAGCCGTGCGCTCGTTGTAGGCCTTGGTGAACTCCATGATGTTGATGCCGTGCGGGCCCAGGGCCGTGCCGACGGGCGGCGCGGGCGTGGCCTTCCCCGCTTGCAGCTCGAGCTTCAGCACCGCTCGGACCTTCTTCTTGCCCATTCCTTTTATATGTGACTCAGTGAACTTTCTCGACCTGCAGGAGGTCGAGCTCGACGGGCGTCTCGCGGCCGAACATGTTGACCAGCACCTTCAGCTTGCCCTTCTCGGGGTTGATCTCATCGACCTTGCCGTGGAAGTCGGTGAACGGTCCATCCACGACCCGCACCGACTCGCCGACCTGGAACTCGACCCGGATCTTCGGGGCTTCCTGCCGCATCTGCTTCTGGATCGCCCGCACCTCTTTTTCCTGGAGGGGCACCGGGCTGTTGGCGGAGCCGACGAAGCTGGTGACGCCCGGCGTGTTGCGGACGACGAACCATGACTCGTTCGACATCTTCATCTTGACCAGGATGTAGCCGGGGAAGATGCGCTTCTGGACGTGACGGCGCTTGCCGTCCTTGATCTCGATCTCGTCTTCCATCGGGACGAGCACCTGCAGGATCTTGTCCTGCATGTCCATCGACTCGATGCGCTTCTCGAGGTTCTTCTTGACCTTCTCCTCGTGCCCGGAGTAGGCGTGCACGACGTACCACTGCGCCTCTTCCTCGGGCGACGGGACGGGGGTCTTCTCGACTGCCATCAGTGGACTCCGTTGTTGTACAGGGTCCGCTTGGTGAGCTCAGCCAGGATGTAGTCGGTGCCCCCGATGAAGATGCCGAGCAAGATCACCGTGAAGATCACGACCAGCGTGTAGCGATAAAGCTCGCCGGCGGTCGGCCAAACCACTTTGCGCAGCTCGTCGAAGACGTCGCGCAGGAACTGGCCGGGTCCGACTTGCTGGGCTCTCGGCTCGTCGCGTCTCCGTGTGGTTACGGCCATGAGGGTTACTTGGTCTCCTTGTGGGGTGTGTGCTTGTGGCACCACTTGCAGTACTTGCTGAGCTCGATCCGGTCGGGATCGTTCTTCTTGTTCTTCACAGTGGTGTAGTTGCGTCTTTTGCAGACGCCGCAGGCGAGGCTGATGATGTCTTCCATGGTTGTCTCTTTGCTTGGGAGAAAGAAAAAAGCCTAGGTTCCCTAGGCCCTGTCAATAGTAGCAGAGGATCTCGCGGGCCTATTGACCGAAAGCCCGAAAAGGACTATAAGGCGGTCAGACGCCGCCCCGTCATCCCGAAGAGGAACGACCATGCTGGGGTTCAGACGCGTTCTGGCCGCCTTCGCCCTATCGTCGGTGCTCATCCTCGGCGGCTCGGTCACCGCCTCCGCGGCCGGCAACCCGGACCGCGACCCATTTCCGGCAGGAGGACCTCTGGAAATCAACTGCGGTGGCATCCCGGCGGTCGCAACGACAACGTTCGACAAGGAATTCGCCAAGACCTACACCCTCGCCGACGGCACGGTGAAGGTGATGGTCGAAGGGAACGAGTCGGTCACGGTCACCGGCAACGGAAAGGTCCTCACTTTCAACACCAGCGGCCCCGGTGCGCTCTACTTCCGGCCAGACGGGTCAGTGACCGTGGTCGTCGAAGGTCACAACTTCTATATCGCCCCCACGCTCGATGGTATGTGGCTGTACAAGGGTCACCTCGTGGTCGACGGCGCAACCGGGCTGATAACGAGCCAGAACGGCAATGTCACCGACATCTGCGCGCTGTTGACCTAGGACCGTCGGTCAGGGAAGCAAGGCCCGCGTAAATGTGTCGGCCAGCCAGGCTGCGTAGCGGTCCCTGGTCCATCCCCGCTCGCGCCTCAGCAGACCATGCACCTCTGGAGAGGCGAGCGTCCACGCGATCTCGCCCGCCTCGTCCTCGCTGATGCCAGCGCGAAAGGGGCCTTTGGCCGCCAACCCCGAGGCGAACTGCCTGATGTTCTCGTAGCGCGTCTGCTGCATACGGCGTCGCAGGGCGGCGATTTCGGGATCGACCGCTGCGGCGTCGCGCATGATGTCGTCGACAGGTCGGGCGCGCTCTAGTATCTCGGTGACGTCGGCCGCAAATCGTTCCACCTGGCGCCTCTGCGTCGGCTCGACCCGCACCGCTTTGGGCCCTTCGCGCTCGAGCAGCGGCACCGGCGAATCGTCCCCGCCAACCCGGACGTCAAGCAGCCTGTGCAGGACGCCGGCCTTCGTCCCAAAGCTCGCGTAGACGGTGTCCGTCGCGACGCCCGCCGCGGAAGCGATCGAATCCATCGTCGTGGCCACGTAGCCACGCCCGGCGAAGAGCTGCTGAGCCACCTCCAGGATCCGCAGGCGGGTCTGACTCGCCTGCGCCTTGCGAAGCGAGGAATCGTAGCGGCGCCCGCGCTTGACCTTTGTCACGCTTTCATCCTACTATTCCAGTAATCATCCTAGTTGGCCTCGGTTGAATAATTGGAGGGCGTGGTCGTGAACAGCAACGAAGCGATCTACAGGCGGCTCATCGACGAGGGCTTCAACAAGGGCAACGTGGGCGTGGTCGACGAGCTCGTCGCACCCGGCGCCCGCGAGCACCAGCGCGCAGGCGGAGACGGGCCTGAGGGGGCCAAGAAAACGATCATGTATCTCCGGAGCGCCTTTCCCGACTTCAGGCTGACCATCGAGGACCTCGTCGTCGACGGCGACAAGGTCTGGGCCCGCCAGCGGGGGGGCGGCACCAACCTCGGCAGCTTCATGGGCCGGCCACCGACCGGAAGGACCGCCTTCATCGAAGTCTTCGACGTCTGCCGGTTCGAGGACGGGAAGATGGTCGAGCACTGGGGAGTCCCGGACCAGCTCGGGATGGCCATGGCGCTGGGCATGATGGGTGCGCCGGCGACCATATGATTCGGAGGCATGGCCGCCACCGTAATCGCCGTCCTGCACGGCGACCAGACCGGGGAGGAGCTGCTTCGAGAGGCGCTCCGCCTTCTTGATCCGGCGGTTCTCGGCCTCCCCGTCGAGACGCGCGACTTCGACCTTTCGCTGGAAGAACGGCGGCGGTCCCGCAACGAGTGCGTGCTCGATGCGGCTGAGGCCCTCCGCCAGCTCGGTTTCGGGATCAAAGCGGCCACCATCACCCCCGAGGGCGCCGGTGACGTGGGAAGCCCCAACGCGATCCTGCGCAAGCAGATCGACGGCAGGGTCATCGTCCGCACCGGCCGCCGCATCCCCGGCGTCCGGCCGCTGGCGGGCGTGCACGCGCCGATCTCGGTGATCCGCATGGCGGTCGACGACGCCTACGGTGCGAGGGAGTGGCGCGAGGGACATGACCTCGACGAGTGGGCCTTCCGCACCGAAAAGATCAGCCGGCGCACGTGCCGGATCGTCGCCGACTACGCATTCCGGCACGCGCAGCGGATCGAGGCGAAGGTCTTCGGCGGCCCCAAGTTCACGGTCAGCCCGGTCTACGAGGGCATGTTCAAGGAAGAGCTCGACGCGGCGGCGAAGCGGCACCCGGAGGTGCGGTACGAGCCGCAGCTGATCGACGCGACGTACGCGCTCCTGCTGGCCACGACGGGAGAGGCGCTGGTGATCCCCGCCCTCAACCGCGACGGCGACACCCTGTCCGACCTCGTCATGCAGATGTTCGGCACCATCGCCGGCGCCGAGTCGACACTGCTCGCCTTCGACGAGGCCGGCGGCGTGAAGGTCGCGATGACGGAAGCGCCGCACGGCACCGCGCCCGCGCTCGAGGGCAAGAACGTCGCCAACCCGATTGCCATGATCCTGGCCGTCGCCTCGCTGCTCGGCTACATGAAGGGCGAGGCTTTGCACCAGGCCTCGAGGACGATCTACGAGGCGGCTCTGGAGACGGTGTCCGACGGCATCCGGACCGCCGACCTTGGCGGCCAGGCCTCGACGAGCGACTTCACCGCGGAGGTCATCCGCCGCGTCAAGACCAAGGTCGAGGTGTGGAGCGCGCTGGCCGACATAGAGAGATAGGTTCCTTTCCCGCTCGGCGGGGAAGGTGGCGAGAAGCGCCGGATGGGGAGAATTGAGCTTGCGATGCGGTACCTGGCGCTGGGTGATTCCTACACGATCGGGACTGGCGCCTCGGACGAGTCGCACAGCTGGCCCTCGATCATCGCCCGGCGCCTGAACGCCGAGCTGACCAACCCGTCGGTCAACGGCTACACGACGCTCGACCTCATCCGCGACGAGCTGCCATACCTCGAGCGGGCCAAGCCGGACCTGGTTTCGATCCTCATCGGCGTCAACGACCTCGTGCAGGGCAGGCCGCCCGACCACTACCGCGATTCGCTGACCCGAATCTATGACGCGGTCCTCGATCTCGAAATTCCGCCGCGCGTGGCGGCCGTCTCGATCCCGACCTGGTCCTACGTGCCCGCTGCAGCCGATTTCGGTGGGAAGGATCGGGTCGAAAACCTGACCGGAGTCTTCAACGCCATCGCGGAGCTAGAGGCGCGCGCCCGCAACTTCACCTGGGTCGACATCGCCCAAGCGAGCACCTCAGGCATCGGAACGCCAGGGTGGATCGCGTCGGATGACCTGCACCCGGGCGATGCGCAGTACGCGGTGTGGGCCGAAGCGATCTGGTCCGTCGTCGCCGGCGATTGGGTTAGACCGTGATCCTCTTGAACGACTCAGCGTACTGGTAGCCGGCCTTCTTGCCAATGTCGCGGTGCCGCTTGCGCATGAACTTCTCGAAGTCCCATGTGCGCCCCGGCTTGGAGACCTGGCTCTTATGTTTCTTCAGCGCCTCGATCTTCCGCTCCAGCGTCTTGGTGACATCGACGTAGTAATCCCCCAGAGTCCAGAACGGGATCCAGACCTCCTTCACCTCGTGCGGCTTGAAGCCTTCCTTGAGCAGCGAGCGAAACGCGCGCGGGTTGCGCGAGTCGGGGTACACGGCCGCCATCGTCGCCTCGCCAACGGCGAGGTGGTCGGGATGCGATCCGCCCATCGGGGCGTCGAGCACGCGACCTGGGATGTGGGTGATGACGAGCTCGGGCTTGTGTTTGCGGATCATGCGCACGATGTCGCGGCGCAGCTTCAGGTCAGGCGAGAGATGGCCGTCCTTGTAGCCGAGAAACTCGATCTTCTTGACGCCGAGGACCCTGGCGGCGGCCCTCTGCTCCTTCTGCCGGATCGCCACGAGCTCGGAGTCTTTCTGCGCCGGGTCCTCTCCACCCTGCCTCCCGTCTGTGACGATCACGTACGTCA
>WNGL01000360.1_pt1 | contig 54933 bp, 52 predicted proteins | sample 5400591 | NCBI WGS metagenome assembly WNGL01 (sample SAMN13153377, study PRJNA577476) | soil metagenome | isolation source: 80 cm soil or saprolite under Garry oak tree replicate 1 | place: USA:California | collected 2016-06-15 | reverse complement strand
CCCTCTCACGCGGCCGGCAAGGTCGCGTGGACCGATTGCGGCAGCGGATTCCAGTGCGGCAGCCTTCAGGTTCCCCTCGATTACTCGCAGGCCGGGGGGCGGACCATTGCTCTCGCCTTGATCCGCAAGCCGGCGACCGGCTCGAGTCGCATCGGATCGATGTTGCTCAACCCAGGCGGTCCCGGTGAGTCCGGGGTCCAGTTCCTGCGTGAGGACATCACGTCGCTCGCCAACCTGAATCGCCGCTTTGACGTGGTCGGATGGGACCCCCGAGGCGTCGGTGCGAGCTCGCCCGTTACATGCGTCGACGGTTCGCAACTGGACACGTACCTCTCGCTCGACTCGGTCCTCGACGACCCCCAGGAGAAGCAGGCGGCGATCCAGGCCGACAGAGATTTTGCCGCCGGGTGCGAGAGCCGAAGCGGCGATCTCCTGCCCTTCATGGACTCCGCGAGCACGGCGAGGGACATGGACCAGATCCGCGCCGCGGTGGGTGACACGAAGCTCACTTACCTCGGCTTCTCTTATGGCACCTACATCGGCCAGTGGTACGCCCACCTCTTCCCCACTCACATCCGCGCGCTGTCATTGGACGGAGTCGTGGATCCGGCGGTGTCGGCCAACGACAGCCTCCTCGGACAGCTGGTCGGCTTTGAGCAGAACCTGCAGGCCTTCCTTGCTGACTGCAAGACAAGGTCGAGCTGTCTGTACAACAAGGCTGGGGATCCGGCGGCCAAGCTGAATGCCCTCATGAACCGACTCGACACCACCCCTTTGCAGGTCGGCAACCGACTCCTGACACGCTCGCTTGCCATGACAGGTGTGCTGCAGGCGCTTTACAGCCAGAGCCTTTGGAATGCGCTTGATCAGGGACTCACTGCCGCCGATCGAGGCGACGGGCGGATCCTGTTGCTGATCGCCGACGTCTACAACCAGCGCAACTCGGATGGCACGTACGGCAACCTCTTCAACGGCGCCTACGGCTCAGCGTATTGCCTCGACTTCCCGGCGTCGTCGGACATCGCGACATACGACGCCCTCGGTCCCGCGTATACCAAGGCGTCGCCGTTTTTTGGTCCGTGGAGCCAGTACGCCAACCTGCAGTGCGGTTTGTGGCCGGCCAAACCGAAATACAAGCAGGGACCTCTGACTGTCGAAGGGGCGCCGCCGATTCTCTTGGTCGGAGGCACGAACGACCCGGCGACGCCATATGTGGACGCGCAGTCGGTCAACGGGCAGATCGCGGGCTCTGTCCTGCTTACGCGCCAGGGCAACGGCCACACGTCATACGAGTCGAGCATGTGCTCTCACGCGGCCGAGGACAGTTACCTGATCGACCTCACGCTGCCCTCGCCGGGAACGATCTGTTCTAGTTAGGCGACCGAGGCGTCGGCGCGAGCCTTTGCTTTGGAAAAGATCAGCTCAGCGCCCTTGGCATCGACCTCGACCACGTCGCCGTCGCTGAACCGGCCCTCGAGCAGCCGCATCGCGAGAGGGTCCTGCACGAGACGCTGAATCGTCCGCTTCAACGGCCGCGCTCCGTAAACCGGATCCCAGCCGCGCTGGATGAGAAGCTCGCGCGCCGCCTCCGTGACGACGAGCACGATCTTGCGTTCGTCGAGGCGCTTGCTTGAACACGATGATGTCGTCGACGCGGTTCAGGAACTCAGGCCGGAAGTGGTCGCGCAGCACCGCCATGACCGCCTCGCGCACATCGTCGAACGGCCGGCTCGCCATCTCCTGGATCAGCTGGCCTCCAAGGTTGGAGGTCATGATCAGGACCGTGTTGCGGAAGTCGACCGTGCGGCCCTGGCCGTCGGTCAAGCGTCCATCGTCGAGGATCTGCAGCAGCACGTTGAACACGTCCGAGTGTGCCTTCTCGATCTCGTCGAACAGCACGACCGAGTACGGCCTGCGCCGCACCGCCTCAGTCAGCTGGCCGCCTTCGTCGTACCCGACGTAGCCGGGCGGCGCACCGATCATGCGGGCCACCGTGTGCTTCTCCTGGTACTCCGACATGTCGAGTCGGATCAGCGCCTGCTCGTCATCGAACAGGAACTCCGCCAGAGCGCGGGCGAGCTCGGTCTTGCCGACGCCGGTTGGGCCAAGGAAGATGAAGGAGCCGATGGGCCGGTTCGGGTCGGCAAGGCCTGAGCGCGATCGACGGACAGCGTTGGCCACGGCGGTGACCGCTTCGTCCTGGCCGATCACGCGGTCGTGCAGGCGCGACTCCATCTGGATGAGCTTCGCGACCTCGCCTTCCATGAGCCTGGAGACAGGGATGCCCGTCCACTTGGCGACGATCTCCGCGATGTCCTCCTCGCTGACCTCTTCTTTGAGCAGCGGGTGTCCGGCCTGCAGCTGGCCGAGTCGGCGCATCGCCTCCTCGACTTGCTTTTCGATCTCGACCGCCTTGCCGTAGCGAAGCTCGGCGGCCTTTGCGAAGTCCGCGGCACGCTCCGCGCGTTCCGCATCCGCGCGGACCTCTTCGAGCTTGGCCTTCAGCGCACGGATCTTGGCGATAACCTCCTTCTCCTGGTTCCAGCGAGAGCGCAGCGCGGTTCGCTCCTCGGAGAGCCCGGCCAGCTGCTTCTCGATTCCGGCCAGGCGCTCCTTGGACGCCCGGTCGGTCTCCTTCTTCAGAGCCTGGCGCTCGATCTCGAGCTGGCGGATCTGGCGCTCGAGCTCGTCGAGCTCGGCGGGCATGGAGTCGATCTCAGTGCGAAGACGGGCCGCCGCCTCGTCGATGAGGTCGATTGCCTTGTCAGGGAGGAAGCGATCGGTGATGTAACGGTTCGAGAGGACGGCGGCCGCCACGATGGCCGTGTCCTTGATCCGGACACCGTGGTGAACCTCGTACTTCTCGCGCAGGCCGCGAAGGATGCTGATCGTGTCCTCGACCGATGGCTGGTCGACGAAGACAGGCTGGAAACGGCGCTCCAGGGCCGCATCCTTTTCAATGTGCTTGCGATACTCGTCGAGCGTCGTCGCGCCGATGGCGCGAAGCTCGCCGCGGGCGAGGGCGGGCTTGAGCAGGTTGGCGGCGTCGATCGCGCCTTCTGCCGCGCCTGCACCGACCAGCGTGTGCAGCTCGTCGATGAACAGGACCACCTGGCCGTTTGAACCTTCGATCTCTTTCAGCACTGCCTTCAGCCGGTCTTCGAACTCGCCGCGGAACTTCGTGCCGGCGACGAGTGCGCCCAGGTCGAGCGCGATGACGCGCTTGCCCTTCAATCCCTCGGGGACGTCCCCTTGCGCGATGCGCTGGGCGAGGCCTTCCGCGATCGCTGTCTTGCCGACGCCCGGCTCGCCGATGAGCACGGGGTTGTTCTTGGTGCGCCGAGAGAGAACCTGGATGACTCGCCGGATCTCTTCGTCGCGTCCGATGACGGGGTCGAGCTTGCCTTCCCTGGCCAGCTTGGTCAGATCGCGGCCGTACTTCTCCAGCGCCTGGTATTTGGACTCGGGGTTCTGGTCGGTGACTCGCTGGTTGCCCCGCACCTGGCGCAATGCGTTCAGCAGGTTTTCGTGGGTCGCTGCTGCGTCCTTGAGGATCTGCTGGTCGGTGAGCGCGAGCAGCAGATGCTCGGTCGAGATGTATTCGTCCTTGAGGCGCCCGGCTTCGCGCTCCGCCTGCTCGAGGTGCTTGGTCATTGCCTCGCCCAGGTAGGGGTTTCCGCCGCCGGTGACCTTGGGGAATCGCTCGATCGCCGAGACCAGCGCCGGCAGCAGGGCCTGCACGGATGCCCCGGAACGCTCGAGCAGCGTTCGAGCGACGCCCTCGTCCTGCCGGATCAGCGCCAGCAGCAGGTGCTCGGGCTCGACGGCCTGGTTTCCGGTTTCGCGCGCGAGCTCAGCAGCCTGCTGCAGAGCCTCGAGTGCCTTCTCCGTGAACCTTTCCTGTCTCACGTAAGGAGTTATCCCAAGGCTTTTCGGGCCCCAAACAGATTGTCCGTATCTTGACGGCATGCCTGAACTTCCGGAGCTGGAGGCGCTCCGCATCCGGATCGGACCTCGGGTTGAGGGGAAGCTGGTCACTGCCGCCTCGGTCAACCCGAAGAAGGCGCACCTGCTGCGCTACCCCGTGGACAACTTCGCCCTCGAGCTGCCCGCGCGGCGCATCACCTCGCTCACGCGCCGCGGCAAGCACATGGTCTTCGCCACCGAGCTGGGCGGCGGAGGGTCTCCGCGATGGCTTGTGATCAACCCGATGCTGGGCGGGCGGTTCCAGGTTGCCGGCGGCGAGACGCCGGTGCCGGCCACCGAGGTGTTCACGCTCCGGGTCGAGGGCAAGACCGAGCTGCGCTATCTCGACTTTCGGGACATGGGACGCATCTACTGGGTGGCCGACTGCGCGCGCGAGGTGCCGGCTTGGGAGGGTCAGGGCCCGGAGGCTGATTCGGTCGGTGCGATGGGCCTGGACGTGTTCCGCAAACGGCTGCGGCGGTTTCGCGACGAGCTGAAGGACTTGCTGCGCAACCAGGAGTTCCTCGCGGGGATCGGCAACGCGTACTCGGACGAGATCCTGTTCGAGGCGCGGTTGCTGCCCCTGCGGCGACGGGCGTCGCTCAAGCCAGAAGAGGAGGAGGCATTGTTTCGTGCGATTCCGCTGGTGCTCTCGCGCGCGGTGGAGGCGATCCTGGCCAACCGGAATTACGAAGAGTCGAAGCAGGACCGGTCGTTCATGGCGGTGCACATGAAAGGCGGAAAGACCTGCCCGCGGTGCGGGCACCGGATCAGCCAGCTGGGTTCGAACCGTGAGCCGCTGAACTTCTGCCGGGGCTGCCAGCTCTAAAAAAGGCGGACCTCGAGTGGGCCCTCCCTTCCGGTTCCGGCCCTCCCCCAGCGGCCAACCTCGCTTCAGCGTATCGAGGCAGTCAATCCCGCCCGTTAAGAGCGGTGTCCGGCCAGGTTCCCCGCGATGGTAACCAGCAGGCGCTGCGACGCGACCGTGATCTCGTCGACCGCCTCCTCGAACGCCGCCTCGTGACGGGTCGACGGCTTGCCAAACCCGCTCACCTTGCGCACGAACTGGCGCGCCGCGGCGCGGATCTCGTCATCGGTGGCTACGACGTCGGCGTGACGGAGGGTCTTGATGCTTCGGCACATGGTCCACAACGATAGACAGCGCTCACCCGCCGCGATGCGGCGGCAGCTCAGGCAGATCGGGCGGCGCTAGGCGCGTCGGGTCCAGCCCCGCGCGCTTGAGCATGGCGGTGGCCAGGCGATCGTACTGATGCTCGGCCAGGTCGCCCACCGGGTCGGGCGACGCACGCATCAGCTGACGGAAGCTCAGGGCCGAGACGGCGCGATAGGCCAACACCGCGCGCGCCGCGTCGGCCCGCCCCGTCATCGACGCGATCCGGACGAAAGCCAGCGCCGCCCCGGTCTCGCGCATGTCGCGCCAGCGCCATCCCGCATAAGGCGCCAGCACAAGAAGGATCGGAGGCAACGCAACGAGGAGGGCGAGGATGATCGCGACCTTGATGATCGCGTCGTGGATGTTCTGGCCGGCCGCGACCAACGGGTCGCCGGAGTAGTGGCGCAGCGTGTCAGCGGTGTCCTGCAGGAACTTGGTCAGGATCGGGATCCCGCCGGGGACGGCCTTGCGGAAGGCCGCGATCCACTGGTTGAACGTCATGCCCGTGTTCTTGATCCCGTCGGCGATCACCTCAAGGCCCATGACCGTCTGATAGATCAGAAAGCCGAGGTACGCCCAGACGACCGTCCACACGAACACGGTGGTGTCGGCCACGACGCGCAGGAAGGCGGGCCAGCGCCGGTCCGGGTAGATCTTGAGCATCATGTCCCCCCGGACGATAAGTCACCGGCGCCAAAACCGATCCCTTCCCAGATCGGCGATCTAGCGCCGGTCAGCCGATCGCGAAGTCGACCTCGACGGTGACCTGCACTTCCAGCTGCCCGACCGGAACCTGCGTTGGTACTGCCAGCGCGGCGCCGGCGTAGCTGACCGGATTCGGGCCGCGGCTCGCGGATCCAAGGTCCCTGACCTGGATGACCTGGCCCAACCTCACGCCGGCCGCCGAAGCCATGGCGGTCGCCTTTGAGCGGGCGTCCGCGATCGCCAGCGATCGGGCCTCCGCCTGCGCGGGCTTGGGATCAGCCAGGCCGAAGCCGACCGAGATGTTGGTCGCGCCGCCCTCCTGCACGATCGCATCCAGCGCCTTCCCGACCGTATCGACGTTGTGCCACTTGACCGCGAGCTGCTCGGTCGCGCGGTACCCGGTGATGGCCTGTCCCTGCGGCGCGTAAACGGGTCCGATCCAGTAGTCGGTCGTGTTGAGGTCAGCATCGGGGACGCCAAGTGCCTTGATCCGCGCGATCAACTTGGCCGCCTTGCCTGCCAGGTCAGACTGGGCGGCTGACGCCGTCGAACCGTTTGATTCGATGGCGGCCCCGACGACAGCCAGGTCGGGCTTCCTGGACACGATGCCGTCGCCGCTGGTCAGGATCGCCGGCTCGATGGTCGAAGACGACGTCGACAGCGATGGCGAGCCGGTCAAAACAACCGGGCGGCCGAAAGTGATGACCAGCGCCGCAATGATCACGGAGCAGGTGACGGCGATTCCGAGCGTGACGAGGTTGACTCGCATTTCGTCGACCCAACGATCCCGGCACGCCAGAGGTAACACATACTCGTCCGCGATGTCACTGGCGGACTGGATCAGCGCTGCGAGGCTGCTGCTTGTCCCTATGTTGTGGCCGCTCGCCCTGTCGGGCCACGGCCGCCTGGTCGGAGTTGGGCTGCTGGTGGCCGGCGTGACCGACTTCCTGGACGGGCAGGTGGCGCGCCGGTCAGGCCATGAGTCGCGGCACGGCGCCCGACTCGATGCGATCGCCGACAGCGTGCTGTTGATCTCGGCGGCCGCCTGGCTGCAGATCCTCCATCCTGAGATCCTGCAGGACGCCGGAGCTTTGCTCGCCGCGACCGCCGCCATCTATGGCGCTTCGGTCGCCGCAGGAACGGTGGCTTTCCGCCGCCTGGTCGACCCGAAACAGATTTCAGGGAAGGTCGCGGGCGGGCTCCTCTACGCGTTCGCCCTGATCACTCTGTTGACCGACGCCTATGTGCCGCTGCTTCTCACCGTCGCCGCTCTGGCCCTCGCGGTGTCGTCGGCCGAAGGCATCGTGGCCGCAATCACGACGATCCACGAGAGGGCCAGCGCAAGCAGGACGCGTTGCCAGACGCCCCAGGCGTTGAAGGACGTCGCGTTCAGAATCGGCGCGGAGAGCAGCAATGCGGCCTCGGCAACGCCGGCCGCCAATGAAATGCGCCGATAGCCGCCTGACAGGAGGAGCGGTGCGGCGCCCAGTCCGAGCACGGCTATGCCAGACGCGATGCGGTGGAGGGCGCTCGTGCCGGGCGACGCCGGGTCCAGATGAATGACCGCCGCAACGATGAACGCCACACCCGAAATGGATAGGGCAGCCCGACACAATCGCGCACCGGGCACCAACGCGGACGCGAGTGAGAAGCAGGTCAGCGCCACGAGCAACATCGCAAAATCGACGGCGAGGGCGGCGGGCTTTCCCGGAATGGCGAGCCGGCTGATCGTGAGCGACGCCGGGTCATAGCCCGGCGTGATCGCGCCCGCGACCAACACGATCACGGCGGCGATTGGCGGTGATGCCATCGCCATCGCGCGATAGACGCGGTTCATTCCTCTGGCCACGAGGGCGGATCCCACCCGACGTTGGGCACGCTGCCGGTGCGCCAGTACACGCTGCGGCGGCGCTGCATCAACTCCTCATCGACCAGGAACCGGCGCAGCGCCGCGAAATCGGAATGGCGGCGCGAGATGATCCGGTTCACCTCAGCCTCCGAGTAGTGCCGGGCAGGCTGGAAGTCTTCGACGATCCAGCGCAGCACCGCGAGCCGCTTCTTGCGCTGGACCGGAATGCGCATCAGCGTGCCCGCCTCGTCGACAAAGTTTTCGAGCACGCGCGAATCATCGGAGGGAACCCGTGACATCTGGCTGACGAGTGAAGTTACGTCAGCAGCCGGCCTGGCGTGCTGCCGCCGCCTGGGCATCCGCCCAATTGAACGCGGCGAGGGGGGCCAAATACGCTCGTCGACCCGAGCAGGCGGCCTGATCGACCTGGCTTCGAAGCGCCTGGTCAAGGGAAGCCCGAGAAGCAACCAGCGCGGGGGTCGCGTCGCTGGACAGCTGCGTCAGGTATTCGCCGTCGATCTTTTGCGCGCTTTGCGCATGGTTCGTGTTGAACGCGACGACCAGGGCCTCCGGGTTGATGAAGTTCAAGCCAAGCAGCACCGTCAGCGCGCTGGCAATCGTCGCTCCCACGAACCATCGCCGATGCGACCAGAGCCCAAGGAAGTCGGCCGCAAGCAACAGGAACACCACCGCGACCCAGACCGCAAAGACGTGGCTGTAGAGGCGCAGCATGGTGAAGCCGTAGGCCTCTTCGTACAGGCTCAAGCGGCGAAACGCGACCACATCGACCATCAAGGTCAACGCGATGGCGGATTCGGCCAGCACCATGAATGCGAGCGCATTTCTGCGGTTGGAGAACCGGCTGATGCGGCTGAACAGGAACAGCACGGCCAGCGTGATCCCGCTGACCCAGAGCAGCTGGAAGAAACCCGAGCGCGCGTAGTCGGCGTAGGTCACGCCTGCCGACCTCAAGGTGTCAGCGGCGGCGCCGGTGGCGGCGAGGACCTGGGCGATGGCGAACGCAGCGAACACCGCGTCGAGAATCGCCAGCACGACCAGGGCCTCGGTCCCACCCAGGCGCCAAGCCGGACCGTCGACTCGGTCCACCGGTTCCGACGCGGCCAAGCGCAGCAGCCCCGCCGCGCACAGAGATCCGAGAGCGATGAACAGGCAGTCGAGCAGCAGCCGGCCGACGTCGACGTTCACGTTGAAGAACGACGCAAAGACCGGGTCGGCCGACGCAAGCAGGCCGGCGAGTAGCGCAGCGATGGGTATCGCGATGAGCACGCCGCGCAGGAAGGGCACGGCCGACGCCACTCGCCCGCGCGCCTTGTGAAGCGGTCGCGCAACAAATCCGAAGCCTGCCGCCACCTGCACGAAGGCCTGAATCGCCCGTGCTCCGAGCTCAGCCGCGCCCAGGTCGAGGATCGAGCCCCGGACAGCCAGCGAGGCGGCCAGGCCGAGCAGCCCCAGAGCCGCGACGAGGTCGGGCCAGAGCAACCAGGGACTGGCGCGGACAGTGAACCAGCACGCGAACAGCACCGCGGCCGCGACCAGGACTCTCGACTCGAGTCGCTCCAGATGACCCATTCGAAGCACCACCACGGCTCCGATCAGAAAAACGACCGATGCCGCGAGGCCGAAGACTCCAGTGCGGATCGATTGGTCGGCGACGAGTCCGATCAACAGTGCGGAACCGGCGGCAGCACTTGTGGCGGTGAATCTGAGCTTCGGGCTCGCCCAGGCGGGAAGGGTCCAGCCGATGGCGACGGGTTGCCAGGCGGTTCCGTCCCAGCGCCAGCGTCCGTCCGGGGACAGCTGACCAAGGTGAGTAGGAGTGACGTCCGCCACTGCGAGGGGTGAACCGCGCCGGCGGCTGGACGGTTACGGCTTGTCAGATAATCGCCATCCTTAAGCGAATGGTTGTCAAGGTCCTGCTGCACCTCCGACGCGAGGACGACGGGCGTTCGGTGATCAGGCCGGTTGAGTTCCCGCATCTCGCGGAATCATCACGATTGGCGGAGGGGCTGGGATTTGAACCCAGGATAGGCTTGCACCTATAACAGTTTTCAAGACTGTCGCCATCAACCGGACTCGGCCACCCCTCCGTAGGGCGAAAGCGATTATCGCGCCCCGATCAGTTCCACCCCGCCCATGTACGGCTTCAACACGTCCGGCACCACGATCATCCCGTCGGACCGTTGGTACGTCTCCATGATCGCGTCGATCGTCCTGGGCAGCGCCAGGCCGGACCCGTTGATCGTGTGCACGAACTTCGGCGGCGCACCGCGGCTTGGGCGGTAGCGGATGTTCGCCCGTCTCGCCTGGAAATCGTTGAACACGGAGCACGAGGACACTTCGAGGTAGCGGTCGAGCCCAGGCGCCCACGCATTCAGGTCGTATTTCTTGTACTGCGCGAAACCCATGTCACCGGTGCACATCGCCATGGCCTGGTAGTGCAGACCCAGTCGCTGCAGGATGACCTCGGCGTCATGCGTCAGCATTTCGAACTCATCGAGTGAGGTCTCCGCAGTCGTCACCTTGACGAGCTCGACCTTGGAGAACTGATGCATGCGGATGAAGCCCCGCGTGTCCTTGCCCGCCGCGCCGGCCTCGGTGCGCCACGATGGCGCGTACGACACGTACTTGAGTGGCAGCCGGTCCGCGTCGAGGATCTCTTCGCGGTGGTAATTGGTGACCGGCACCTCGGCGGTCGGTATCAGCCAGAGATCCCGATCTTCGATCTTGAACAGCATGTCGGCGAACTTGGGGAGATTCGCGGTGCCGATCATCGCCGCCGAATTGACCAGCATCGGCGACCACAGCTCGGTGTATCCATGCTCCCGTGTGTGGACGTCGAGCATGAACTGGACGAGCGCGCGCTCCAGCCGCGCACCTTCACCTACCAGAAATGCAAACCGCGAACCCGCTATCCGAACCGCACGATCGAAATCCATGATCCCGAGCGCCTCACCCAGGTCGAAATGCGTGCGTGGCACGAAGCCCAGGTCGGGCTTGGTCCCCCACTCCCTGATCACGACGTTCTCGGCCTCGGTCTCGCCGATCGGAACCGATTCGTGAAAGATGTTCGGGACTTGTAGGAGCAGATCGTCCAGCTCGCGTTTGATCCTGTCGGCCTCCGCCATCTCTCGCTTGGACTCTTCACCGACCTTTTTGGCGTTAGCAAGATCGGATTGGTCGCGGGTCTGTGCGAAGCGCTTGGAAAGATCGTTTTGCTGCGCCCGAGCTTTCTCAGCTGCGTATTGGCGCTCGCGCCAGAGTCGATCAAGCTCAAGGATCTCGTCCACGGGCGCCGCCTCGCCTTTTAGCTCCGCTGCGCGCCTGACGGCATCAGGGTTCGCGCGGATGAATTCCAGCGAGAGCATTACGACTCCGGCTTCATCACCGGGAACAGGATCACGTCCCGGATCGATGGCTGATCCATCACGAGCATGACCAACCGGTCGAGGCCGACGCCCATGCCCCCACACGGCGGCAACCCGTACTCGACCGCGCGCAGGAAGTCCTCATCCATCGGATGCGCCTCGACGTTCCCCGCGGCCCGCATCGCAGCCTGTGCCTCGAAGCGCGACCGCTGGTCGACAGGATCGGTCAGCTCCGTGAAAGCGTTGGCGTACTCACGGCCGAGGATGATGAGCTCGAAGCGCTCGACAAAACGTGGATCGTCCTCGCGCGGGCGCGCCAGCGGCGAGATCTCGACCGGGTAATCCACCACGAACGTCGGTTGGCGGAGGCGAGGTTGGACGTGCTCCTCGAACAGGTCGTTGAGCTCCTCCCCGACAGCGTGCTTGCCCGTGTGCTCGAGCACGAGGTCAGCCATCCGTTCCCGCCGATAGGGCGGCGTCAGGTTGACCGGCTCTCCCTCGAACGACGTCTCGAGCGGTCGGTTCGACGCCATGGCAGAACAAACCAGCAGGTCCTCGGCCAGCTGCATCATGTCTTCGTAGTCGGCGAACGCCTGGTAGCACTCGATCAGCGTGAACTCGGGGTTGTGTCGCGGAGAGAGACCCTCATTTCGAAACACGCGGCCGATCTCGTACACCCGATCAAACCCTCCGACCAAAAGCCGCTTCAGATGCAGCTCCAGCGCGATGCGCAGGTACAGGTCGCGACCGAGCGCGTTGTGGTGCGTCTGGAAAGGCCGTGCATACCCGCCGCCGGGCACCTCCTGCAGCACCGGCGTCTCCACCTCGATGAAGCCGCGCTCGTCGAGAAGCCCGCGGATCGCGGTGATGATCCTGGTCCGCGCCCTAAACACCTCGCGCACCTGCGGGTTGGCGAGCAGGTCGACATAGCGCTGCCGGTAGCGGATCTCCACGTCCTTCAGGCCGTGCCACTTTTCCGGCAGCGGGCGTAGGGACTTGGTCAGCAGCTGGAGGGAATGGACCTCGAGCGTGACCTCGCCGCGTTTGGTGCGGAAGATCGGTCCGCTGACACCGACGATGTCGCCGAGGTCGAGGTCCACGAATCGCGCGAACTCCTCGTCACCGAGGACGCTTCGGTTGGCCATCAGCTGGATGCGGCCGTGCCCATCCTGCAGGTCGGCGAAAACCAGCCCGCCCTGCTGTCGCTTGACCATCAGGCGGCCGGCAACCGAGACGGGCGGCGTGCGTTCCGCGTCGCCGAGCAGCGCCTTCGCCGCCTCGCTGCTGTGGGTCGGCTGAAATCCGCGCGAGTAGGGATCGATGCCGGCAGCGCGCAGACGCTCGACTTTATCCAACCGCTCGCGCATGAACTCGTCCGTCACGATCGGAAAAGGTTAGCGGCTAAAGAGCGAGCTCCTGCTCCTCGGCTGCGGGAAACGAGTTCACGTCGGACCCGCCCGTCGCGCGGTGATTCCCCAGCGCCTGCTCGATGAGCGCATCCACTTCGATGTCGGAATGCAGCGGGTCGTGGTGGAAGAAAGCGAGCTCCTTGACCCCCGCCTGCTCGGCCAGCGACAGCGCCTCCTCGTACGTCGAGTGTCCGAACCCGGCATGTGTCTTGTACTCCTCGGCGCTGTACTGCGCGTCGTGGACAAGGAGGTCAGAGTCGCGACACCAGTTCGCCAGGTCTTTCATCGTTCCGTTCGTGCCGTTGGCAAACAGGGCGATCTCGTTGTCGGTCGCAAAACTGAAGCGCGAGGAACCCTCGTCGATGCGATAGCCGAAGGTCGGGATGGGGTGCATCAACAGATGCGGCGTGATACGCAGCGCGCCGACCTCAAACGTCTCACCCGGGTTTCGCTCGATGAACTCCATCTCGGCAGGCATGTGGCTCAGCTGCACCGGGAAGTACGCGGGGTCGGTCTGGTCGGCGAAGGCGGCTTGAAGCGACTTGGCCGAACCCGCCGGTCCGACGATGGTGAGCGTCGTCCCCGGCACGAACGCGGGCAGAAAAAACGGAAACCCCTGGATGTGGTCGAGGTGCGTGTGCGTGATCAGCAGGTGCGCCTGCAGCGGCTCCGTCGGGCTGCACGCGTTACCCAGCTCCGCGATTCCAGATCCCGAGTCGATGATGAGCATGTTGTTTTCCCGGTCGCGCACCTCGATGCACGTCGTGTTGCCGCCGTAGCGAAGCGTCCTCCGGCCAGGCGTCGGCCGCGTGCCCCGCGTGCCCCAGAACTTGATCCTCATCGGGTGGCCGCCGGCTCATAGATCTTCTTCGCGATGAAAATCTCGAGCAGGTCACGGTCGAGCTTTCCCTGGCTCGCCTCTTCGTGCAGGATGTCAAGCGCTGTCGTAGTGGGAACCGCCCTCTTGTAGGGGCGGTCTTGCGCCGTGAGGGCGTCGTAAATGTCGGAGATCGTCATCATGCGAGCCTGCAGCGGGATCTGCTCGCCGGTCAGCCCTCGCGGGTATCCCGAACCATCGAGCTTTTCATGGTGACCGTATGCGATCTCAGGGACGCCTCTCATCACCGGCGTCCACGGGATCTTGGTCAGGAAGTGAAAGCTGTGGGTGACGTGTGACTCCATCTCGAGCCGCTCCTGCGGGTCGAGCGTTCCCTTTCGAATGCTCAGGAAACGAAACTCCTGCGGTTCGAGCATCGGATGCGCCCTGCCCGCGATGTCGTAGTAGGTCTGCTGAGCAAGGAACTCGATCGTCGACGCCTTGTCCTCCGGCATGACGCTCGGCTCGTTGGCCACCACGATGCTGTCGATCCACTTGTCGAGCTGAGCCATCTCCTCTTCGAGACGTCGATCGATCTCCGCCAGGTCGGAGCCGTTCTGCCCTGAACGCATCGCCTCTAGCTTCTCCATCGCGTACTTCACCTGCACCGACCGTTCGATGAACTCGAAACGCGCCTGGATCACCTCGAGCTGGCCCGGAATCAGCTTCTTGGCTTTGATGAGAATGTGCTCGCGCACGCCGACCTTGCCGAAGTCGTGGAGCAGGCACGCGTAGCGCAGCTCCTTGAACTGATCGTCGGTCAGCTGAACGTCGCGATACTTTCCGACCCCGATCTCCGTCACCGCCCGGGCGAGTGATGTGGTGAGACCTTCGACCCGGCCTGAGTGACCGGCGGTGCTCGGGTCCCGTTGCTCGATCGCGGTCACGCTCGCCTGCACGAATCCGTCGAACAGCGCCTGGATCGAGTCGATCAGATTCTTGTTGTCCAGCGCGACGGCGGCCTGGCTGGCGATCGATTCGATCATCTCCACGTCGTCGGGCTGGAAGCTGACAACCTCCGCCTCCACGGTGGCGACCGTCAGGCGCGTCTCCAACCGCCGCTTGGCGTTGATGAGCTGGACGGCACCGACGACCTCGTTGTTGTAGTTACGCATCGGCACCGTCAACATCGATTTCGTCCGGTAACCGAACTGCGAGTCGAAGCTCTTGCCGCCGGCCGGTTTGCCAGCCGGCGGTTTGTACGCGTCGTCATAGATCTGGCTCGTGCCCATCGAGACCGTGTAGCCCACCACCGTCTTGTGGTCGACCGGCACCTTGAACGCGGAGTACGTGCTCTTGTCGATCGAGTGGTTCTGGCTCGACGCGAGGAACAGCTTGGGGACGCCGTCTTCGTCCATCTTCAGCCACAGGCTTGCGCCGTCCGCGTGCGTCAGCTGACGCATCGTGGTGAGGATGAACGACTGCAGCCGGTCGATGTCCTTCTCGGCCGAGAGTGCGATTCCGATCCGGTTGAGCTCGCGGAACTGGCGGTGGCGCCGGTGCGCCTCACCTTCCAGCTGGGTGACCTGCTGTTTCAGCGCGACGTTCTCCATCGCGACCCGAACCAGCTCTCGCAGGGCGGCAGGCGAGGCGTCCGGCGGCAGCTCGATGGCCATCCCCGCCAGCGGCTCCGGCGCCTGCTGGCCCGGCCCGAGCAGGATCAGCGCAGGTTGTTCGATCTGGGCCGGGTCGGTCAGCTTCTCGGTTTCGAGCCCGGTCGCGGCCAGGGCCGTGGGCTGGTCACGGTCGAGCACATAGAGGTGAAACCGAGGAGCAGTCTTCATCGGAGTGTCTTATCTAGCACCCCCGTCGGAGTTTTGAGCGTAGATAAGGCGTAAACCCTCGAGAGTCAGCAGCGGGTCGGTGGTTTCTATAACGTGGGTCAGGCCGGCGACGAGCGACGCCTGGCCGCCGGTCGCCACCACCCTCGCCTGGCCGCCAAGCTCGTCGACCATCCGCTTGACCATCCCCTCGACCTGGGCGACGAAGCCCCAGACCAGCCCGGACTGGATCGAGGCCACCGTGTTGCGGCCGATCACGGAGTCGGGCGCCACGGGCTCAACCCTCCGCAGCATTGCGGTCTGGGAGATCAGCGCGTCGAGCGAGATCTCGACCCCGGGGGCTATGGCGCCGCCGAGGTAATCGCCCTCTGCGTTGATCGCGTCATAGGTCACCGCGGTGCCGAAGTCGATCACCACGACCGGCCCGCCGTACTTCGAGTAGGCCGCCAGCGCGTTGGCGATGCGGTCGGCGCCGACGTCCTTCGGGTTGTCGTACCGGATGCGCACGCTGGTCTTGACGCCAGGTCCGACCATCACCGGTTCGCACTTCAGGTAGCGGCGGGAGGCCTCGACCAGAGCGGGGTTGATCGTCGGCACCACGCTGGAGATCACCACGCCGGTGACCACCTCGAGGCCAAAGCCTCTGAGCTCAAAGAGCTGGCGCAGCTCGACCGCCAGCTCGTCGGCCGTCCACTCGCGGCGGGATGTCAGGCGCCAGTCGGCGGCCAGCCGCTCCCCGTCGAACAGGGCCAGGGTCACGTTCGTGTTCCCGACGTCGACCGCAAGCAGCATGGGCGGCCCGAACTCTACTTGGTGAGGGCGTGCCGCGGAACAGTCTTGATCGTGCGCCTCAACGAAGCCGCTTCCCGGCGCATGGCCCGAGCGCGAGAAATGACCCGCGGCCGGCTGGGCCCCCCTTCGAGATCACGCTTGGCGACCGACGCCTTCGCGTCCCAGGGGGCGGCAAACTCGCCATCCCGAACCTGACGGCCGATTCTTTCGTGCGCCCGGCGGAACGGGGTGCCTGACCGCACGAGTGCTTCCGCCGCATCTGTGGCGAGCAAAAGGGGATCGGCCGCCGCGGCGGCGAGGCGTTCGCGATCGAACTCGAGGTGCTCGATCAGCAGCGCGGCGGCGGTCAGCGAGTCGAGCACGTTCTCGACCGCGGCGAACAGCGCGGGCTTGTCCTCCTGGACGTCCCGGTCATAGGCCAGGGGAAGGCCTTTGAGCACCGTGGCGAGCGCGACGAATCCCCCAAGAGATCGGCCCGCGCGGCCGCGCAAGAGCTCGGCGATGTCCGGGTTCTTCTTCTGCGGCATCAGGCTCGAGCCGGTCGCGATCTCGTCGGCCAGCTTCACGAAGCCAAACTCCGAGCTGGCCCACAGCACGACGTCCTCGCCAAGCCGGCTCAGGTGAACGGAGGTGGAGACGCAGGCGTACGCGAGGTCCAGGGCGAAATCGCGGTCCGAGACGGCGTCCATGCTGTTCTCGGTCAGGGCCGGAAGTCGAAGCTCTCGCGCGACGACCCGCCTTGCCAGCGGCAGCGTGGAGCCGGCCAGCGCTCCCGACCCCAGCGGCATCCTGCCGGCGGAGTCAAACGCGATGCCGAATCGGCGTGCGTCACGGAGCAGCGGCTCTGCGTGCGCGAGCAGGTGATGGCCGACCGTCACCGGCTGCGCGCGCTGAAGGTGCGTGTATCCGGGCATGAGCCACGCGGCATGCGCCGCCGCCTTGGCAGACAGCACATCGATCAGCTGCGCGAGGCCGGCGACAGCCTCGGTCGCCGCGTCGCGGCAGTACAACCTCAGGTCGAGCGCGACCTGGTCGTTGCGCGACCGGCCGGCGTGCAAAGCGGCCCCCGCCGGTGTGATCTCGGTGAGCCGGCGCTCGATGGCGGTGTGGATGTCCTCGTCTGACGCGTGAAACTTGAAATCGCCGGCGTCGAGCTCGCGTTTGATCCGGCGCAGGCCACGCTCGATGGCGGTCAGCTGCGAAGCCGAAAGCAGGTCCGCGGCTTTGAGCCCACGCGCGTGCGCGACGCTTCCCGCGATGTCGTACGGATAGAGCTCGTAGTCGGTCTCGAGCGAGGATGAGAAACGCTCGAGCTCCGGCAGGAGGCCGCGCTTGAAGCGCCCGCTCCAGAGCCTTCCCGTCTTGTCTGTGGAGCGCCCTGCTCGCGCCCGGCGGTTCGCTATTTGGTCAGCCTCTTGGCGTCGCCCAGCAGCCGGCCGAAGTCGCGAGCGTGGAGCTGCCCCTGCACGCGAGCGGACGTGCGCAGGCCCATGCCCCAGAGCTTGATGAAGCCGGCGGCCGCCGACTGGTCGAACTCGTCGCCCTTGCCGTAGGTCGCCAGGGACAGCTGGTAGAGCTGGTCCGGCGACTTTCTCCCGACCACCTGGGATGACCCCTTGTAGAGCTTCAACCGCACGTCGCCGGTGACGTGGCGCTGCGTCTCCGCGACAAATGCGTAGAGGGCATCACGGAGCGGGCTGAACCACAGGCCGTCGTAGACCATCTGGGCCCACTGCTGCGCGACGAGGTCTTTGAACCTCGCGACCTCTTTGGGGAGTGTGATGTCCTCGAGCGCCTGGTGGGCCTGGAGCAAGAGCACGGCAGCGGGAGCCTCGTAGATCTCGCGTGACTTGATGCCGATGAGGCGGTTCTCGAGGTGGTCGATCCGGCCGACGCCGTTCTCGCCACCCATCCCGTTCAAAGTCGTGACGATCTCGAGCGCGGGAGCCTGCTTGCCGTCGAGCGCCACCGGAACCCCTTCCTTGAAGCCGATCTCGACATACGTCGGCTCGTCGGGACACTGTCGGGGATCGCGCGTCCACGCGTAAACGTCCTTGGGCGGTTCGGCCCATGGGTCTTCCAGCACGCCGGCCTCGATCGATCGGCCCCATAGATTTTCGTCTGTCGAATAGGGCTCGCGGAGGGTGGCCGGCACCTCGATCGCGTGTTGCTTCGCGTAATCGATCTCGTCATCGCGGTTCATCCCCCACTCCCTCACTGGCGCTACGACCTGCAGGTCGGGCGCGAGCGCGGCGGTGGCGACATCGAAACGAACCTGGTCGTTGCCCTTGCCGGTGCATCCGTGCGCCACGGCCTGGGCGCCCTCGCGGCGTGCGACCTCGACCATCATCGCGGCGATGAGCGGCCTGCCCAGCGCGGTCGCGAGCGGATATTCCTTTTCATACACAGCGCCCGCCTGCAGGGACGGCCAGACGAAAAGCTGGAGAAACGGAAGCTTGCCGTCGGCCACGTAGGCGGCCGACGCGCCAGTCTTCAGGGCGCGAGCCTGGATCGCGTCGAGGTCCTTCTTCTCGCCCAGGTCGACTGTGAAGGCGACGACGTCCCAGCCCTGGTCCTTCAGCCAGCGGATGGCGACCGAGGTGTCGAGGCCCCCCGAATAGGCCAGTACGAGCTTCTTAGCGGGCATTGCCGAGCAGCTCTTTGAGAGCACGTCCCGCGCTGGGCTTGCGGAGCACGGCGATGATCGTGTCGTCGCCCGCCACTGTCCCCGCGATGCCGGGAAGAGAGGCCTCGTCGATCCGTCGCGCCACCATGTTGGCGGTGCCGGGCGGAGTCCTGATCACGGCCATGGGCTCGACGATTTCGACCGACAGCACGAGCTCGCGGACGAGGGCCCCTGAGCTGCGATAGCCGTTGCCCGCGCGAACCAGGCCGAGCTCCTGGATGTCGCGCGAGATGGTCGCTTGCGTCGCGCGCATGCCGCGCCTCGCGAGGGCGGCCGCAATGTCCTGCTGCGTGTGCACCGAGCCGCGATTGACGAGCTCGAGAATCGCGCTGTGTCGCGAGGCCTTGGTCGCGGTCATTCCACGGCCTTGCGCATGATCGCGTGCGCGCGATCGATCTCCTCAGCACTGATGATCAGCGGCGGGACGAGGCGCACCGAGTGGTCGTCGACAGCGTTGACGATGAGACCCGCTTCGAGGCATGCCTGCTGAAAGGGTTTCGCCCTGGCGTCCTCGAACTCAAAGGCCTGCATCAATCCGAGGCCTCGCACCTGCTTCGCACCGAGGTCCTGGAGCGAGGAGCGCAGAAGCTCGCCCATCTCCGCGGCGTGGCCGACGAGCCCGTCGCGCTCGATCACGTGCAGCACGGTCGCCGCGGCGGCGCAGGCGAGTGGGTTGCCCCCGAACGTTGACCCGTGGTCGCCCGGTTCGAAAACGTCCGCCCTCGGGTTGGCCAGGCACGCGCCGATCGGCAACCCGCCGCCAAGTCCCTTGGCGAGGGTCATGACGTCCGGCGTGATGCCGGCGTGCTGATGCGCGAACCAGCGCCCGGTGCGCCCCAGGCCCGTCTGGACCTCATCGAGGATCAGCAGCAGGTTGTGCCTGTCGCACCACTCCCGAACGCGCTTCAGGTAGCCCGGCTCGGCGGGGATGACACCGATCTCGCCCATCACCGGCTCGAGCATCACGGCGACCGACTTTGCCGAGGTGGCCGATTCGATGGCGTCGATGTCGTTGTAGGCGACATGCACGAATCCATCGGGCAGCGGCTTGAACGGATCGGAATACTTGTGCTGCCCGCCCGCGGTGACCGTGGCGAGCGTCCGGCCGTGGAACGAGCCCGTGGTGGTGATGATCTCGAACGCCCCGTCGCGGTTGCGCGCGCCCCACTTGCGAGCGAGCTTGATCGCCGCCTCGTTGGCCTCGGCGCCGGAGTTGCAGAAGAAAACGCGGGACGCGAACGACAGCTCGACCAGGCGCCGCGCCAGCTCGACCTGGGGCCGCGTGAAATAGAGATTGGACGTATGGATCAGCTCGCTGGCCTGCTTGCTCACGGCAGCCACCACGTCAGGATGGGCGTGGCCGAGCAGGTTGACCGCGATCCCGGCGACGAGGTCGAGATACTCCCGGCCCGATTCGTCGTACAGGACGCAGCCGCGGCCCCGCATGAACGTGACGGGCAGCCGGCGGCCCGTCTGCATCAAATAAAGGTCCGCCAGCTCCGGGGTGGTTTGCGCCATCGATCTTGACCCCACGAACTCAGAGGCTGCGCCGTGAGTTCGCGGGGACCCCTGGTTTCTCAAGGCGTGACCATGGTCCCGATCCCGGCTTCGGTGAAGAGCTCGAGCAGGAGCGCGTGCTTTGTCCGCCCGTCCACGATGTGCGCGAAGGGCACGCCGTCGAGCGCCCGCAGGCATGCCTCGAGCTTGGGGATCATGCCGCCTGTGACCTCTCCCCTCTCGATTCGCTGGCGCGCGTCTTCTTTCGACAGCACGGCAACTACGTTGCCGTCCGCGCCCTGCACGCCTGCCACGTCCGTGAGCAGAATCACCTTCGCCGCCTTGAGCGCGACCGCGATCTCCGCGGCCACCGTGTCCGCGTTGATGTTGTAGGCGTGGCCGTCGTACCCGAGGCCGATCGATGCGATCACCGGGATGTAGCCCCGCGCCAGCAAGGCGGTGATCGGTTCCTTGTTCACCTGCGTGACGCGGCCCACGAAGCCCATCGACTCGTCGAGCGGCTCGGCGATGATCGTCGGCCCGTCCTCGCCACTCATGCCGACCGCCTGACCACCGAGACGGTGGATCGCCGCGACCAGGTCGGGGCTGACCTTGCCGGTCAGCACCATCTTCACGACCTCCATCGTCTTCTCGTCCGTGATCCGCAGCCCGTTCTTGAACTCGGGTTTCAGCCCGAGTCTTTCGCTCATCGCGCTGATCTCCGGACCCCCGCCGTGGATGAGCACCGGCTGCATGCCCACGTAACGCAGCAGCACCACATCGAGCAGCGTCTCGTCGCGCGCGTGCTCGATCGCGTTGCCACCGACCTTGATGACGACGATCTGTCCGTGGAATCGCTTGATGTAGGGCAGCGCCTCGACGAGGACCTTTGCGCGCTCCTCGACTGTCAGCGTCACGTGGTGTAGTCGGCGTTGATTCGCACGTACTCCTCCGATAGGTCACATCCCCACGCCTCAGCGGTTCCCTCGCCGAGTCCAAGCGTGGCCACGATCTCAATTTCCGGCTGCTCGAAAGCCCTCCGTACGGCGGTCAGGTCGACGTTCACCCCAGAACCGCGCTCGAACACGACCAGGCCTCCGATCGTCAGGTGCAGCCTGTCGAGCGCAAGCTCGGCGCCACTGTAGCCGAGAGCACACACGATCCGGCCCCAGTTCGGATCGCCTCCGTGCACGGCAGTCTTGACCAGGCTCGACGACGTGACGGCCCGAGCCGCGGTCCTGGCCTCGCCGTCCGAAGTCGCCCCCGCGACTTTCACCGTGATCAGCCTCGTCGCGCCTTCGCCGTCCCGCGCGATCGCGCGCGACAGCTCCCGGGCGACCAGCTGCATGGCGGCCTCGAGGTGGTCGGCCTCTGGGCTCCCCTCCTGGATGGGCTCGTTGCCGGCAGCTCCGTTGGCGAGCATCAGGAAGCTGTCATTGGTCGAGCTGTCTCCGTCGACCGTGACCTGGTTGAAACTGCGATCCGCGATGGATTTGACGAGCTTTGACATCAGGCCGGGCTCGACCGCGGCGTCGGTCGTGATGTAAGCGAGCATCGTCGCCATGTTGGGGTGGATCATGCCGGACCCCTTGCACATTCCCCCCACCCGGACGGTGGCGCCGGCGAGCTCGAGCTCGACCTGCGCGGTCTTGGGAACTGTGTCTGTCGTCATGATCGCCCGCGCGGCGGCGACGCCCTGCTCGTCGCTCAGACTTCCGCACGCCTGCGCGATGCCGGACCTGATCGCGTCCATCGGCAGGTAGCGGCCGATCACGCCGGTAGAGCTGACCAGCACCTGGTCCGGGTCGAGGTCGAGCCGGTCAGCCGACAGCTTCGCCATGAGCAGGGCGTCGCGGAAGCCCTGCGCGCCGGTGCACGCGTTGGCGTTCCCGGAGTTGATGGTCAGGGCCTGCACACGGTTCCGCTGCAGGTGAAGCTGGTCGATCACGACGGACGCCGACTTCACCTTGTTGGTCGTGAACACGCCGCCCGTATCGCACGCGTATGCCGAGTGGATCACGCAGAGATCGTCCTTCTGGCCGCTTGGGATGGCCGAGGCGCCGGCGGTGAAGGCCTTGATACCGCACGCCGCCGTCCCGGCCCGAAATCCTCGGGCGTAGGTCACGGCCACTGCACCGGGCCTTCCAGCGCCGCCGTCCGGTCCAAGCCGAACGCGATGTTGAAGCACTCAACGCCCTGCCCCGAGGCGCCTTTGACCAGGTTGTCGAGAGCGGCGGTGACCACCGCCTTGCGGCCCTGCGCCGCGACGTTGACCAGGCAGAGATTCGAGTGGGTGGCGAGCTTGGTCGCGGGCGTATGGTCGACCACTTTCGTGAAGGGCTGTCCGGCGTAGAACTCGCGGTACGCATCCTGGAGCTCGGAGGGCGAGCCCTTGAGGTCGAAGTAACAGGTGGCGAGGATCCCGCGCGTCATCGGCACGAGATGCGGCACAAACGTGACCTCCGGGTGGGGGGATCGGAGTCCCCCAAGCTCTTGAAGGATTTCCGGAAGGTGGCGGTGGCCGTCGATCGCGTAGGCGCTCAACGACTCGTTGACTTCGCTGAAATGCACACCGATCCCGGGCGAGCGGCCGGAGCCGCTCACGCCGGACTTGGCGTCGACCACGATGTCCGACCCGACCAGCCCCGCCGACACGGCCGGCGCCAGCGCGAGGATGGAGGCGGTCGAGTAACACCCGGGGACCGCGACGAGCTCAGCCCCTTTGAGCTGCGCCTCGTGCAGCTCAGGCAGGCCGAGGACCGCCTTCTCCAGGAGTCTGGCGGCGGGGTGCGGCTGCCGGTACCACATCGGGTACAGAGACGCGTCGTGCAGCCGGAAATCCGCGCTCATGTCGATCACCCGCACCCCAGCCTCGAGCCATCCCTCCACCCTGGCCGCGCCGACGTTGTGCGGGAGGCAGCTGAAGATGACGTCGATGCCGTCGATCGAAGGCTCAGACGAGAATTCTCCCTTCAGGTCGAGGAGTGGAAAGACCTCCGAGTAAGGCTTACCCGCGTACGAGCGTGATGTGAGCTGGCTGAGGTCGACGCCCGGGTGCCGCGCCAGAAGATGCACAGCCGTCATCCCCGCGTAGCCGTTGGCGCCCGCAACCACCGCCTTGACCTGCCTTGCCACGAGCGCATGAGTATACAAGGAACTGCATAAACATGCGTTCAGTCGGGAGCGTTGAAAAAGCACGAGTCGGCGCCCGTGTGGCACGCGGGCCCTGCAGGATTGACTCGCAGCAGCACCGTGTCTGCGTCGCAGTCGAGACGCACCTCAACGACCTCCATCGTGTTCCCTGAGGTCGCACCCTTCTCCCAAAGACCGCGCTCGCGGGAGTGAAACCAGGCCTGCCCCGTCTCGCGCGTCTTCTTCCACGCCTCCTCGTCCATGTACGCCAGCATCAGCACCTTGCCGGTCTCGGCGTTCTGTACCACCGCGGGGACGAGCCCTTTCGAAAAGTCCGGACTCACTGCCTCACCTCCAGGCCCAGGGCCACCAGCTCTTGCTTGACCTCGGGAATCGTCAGCTCGCCGAAGTGGAAGACCGACGCCGCCAGGGCCGCGTCCGCGCCACCCTGGGTGAGTGCCTCGTACATGTGCCGCGCCGAGCCGGCTCCGCCCGACGCGATGACGGGAAGACGGACCGCGCCGCGCACCGCACGGAGCAGCTCGATGTCGTACCCCTCATGGGTCCCGTCGAAGTCCATGGACGTGAGCAGGATCTCCCCCGCACCAAGCTGCTCGCCCAGCGGCGCCCATTCCACCGCATCGCGGCCCGTCGCGCGCCGGCCGCCATGGCTGAACACCTCCCAGCCAGGCCCCTCGGTGCGTTTCCGAGCGTCGATCGCCAGCACCACGCACTGAGTGCCGAAGACCTCGGCGCATCGCGTGATCAGCGACGGATCGGCCAAAGCCGCGGTGTTGACGGACACCTTGTCCGCCCCGTGCGTCAGCAGCTCCCCCATGTCCTCCACGCTGCGCACGCCGCCACCCACGGCGAGCGGGATGAAGACCTGGTTCGCCGTTCGCTCCACCGCATCGAGCAGGATCTTCCGCGCATCGGACGATGCCGTGATGTCGAGGAACACGATCTCGTCCGCGCCCTCGCGGTCATAGGCGGCCGCGAGCTCGGCCGGGTCCCCGGCGTCCCTCAGGTCCTGGAAGCGCACCCCCTTCACGACGCGCCCGTCGGTGACGTCGAGGCAGGCGATTACCCGTTTGGCCGGCATCACGCGCACAGGGCCACGAAGTTGGCATACACACGCAGGCCATCGGCGCCGCTCTTCTCAGGATGGAACTGCGTTCCCATCACGTTGCCTTTCGATGCGGCCGCGGCCGGTGAGTGGTCGGTGCAGCCAATCGCGTCGGAGGCGGCCTCAGGTGTGAACGAGTGCACGAAGTAGAAGTAGGAGAGGTCGTCGATCCCGTCCCACAGCGGCGATGGCCCGGTCTGCGTGGTGCGGCACCAACCGATCACCGGGAGACGCTCGCTGCCGGTCACCTCGACCACCCGTCCCGGCAGCAGTCCGAGCCCTTCGTGCCGGCCGTGCTCCGAAGACTCCTCGAAGAGGAGCTGGTATCCGAGACAGACGCCAAGCACCGGCTTGCCGCGGCGCGCCAGCTCGACAAGCCGGCGACCAAGGCCATGCCGCGAGAGCTTGGCCAGCGCGGATGCGAAGGCGCCGACGCCAGGCAAAACGATGCCCTCCGCCCCGGCCAGCTCATCGGCATCGGCCGTGAGGCGAGCCTCAGCGCCGACCTGCACCAGTGCGCGCTCGACCGACCGAATGTTGCCCACCCCGTAATCGACGATGGCGATCATCCGAGCAGTCCCTTCGAAGAGGGCAAGCCCGGACCGCCGCCTGCCCCAACAGCCTCGCGCAGAGCCAGGCCCAGTGCTTTGAACGTGGCTTCCGCGATGTGGTGCCGGTTCCGGCCGCGGATCAGGTCCACATGAATGGTGGCGCCGAGGTGAATCGACAGCGCGCGCCAGAACTCTTCCAGCACCTCCGACTCGAGCATGCCGATGCGGCCGCGCAGCTCCACGTTGTAGGACAGGTACGGCCTCCGGCCCAGGTCGATCACGACGCGCGCCAGCGACTCGTCAAGCGGCGCGTAGGCCGAGCCATAGCGCGCGATGCCGGCCCGGTCGCCCAGCGCCTGCGACAGCGCCTGTCCGAGCACGATCCCAGTGTCCTCGACCAGGTGATGCGGGTCGACGCGCAGGTCGCCGGCGCCACGCAGCGTCAGGTCGAAGCCCGCATAACGCGCGACCTGCTCCAGCATGTGGTCCAGAAAAGGGAGCCCGGTCGAGACTTCGATGCGGCCGCGACCGGCGAGCTTGATGGTCGAGGAGAGTTGCGTCTCCTTGCTCTTCCTGGTGACGCCAACTCTCTTACTCAAGGCGCACCTCGATGGCGTGGGCGTGCGCCCCAAGCCCTTCCATCTCCGCGAGCCGCACGCTTGCTTCGCGCAGGGTCTCCAGGTCGCCTCGGTTCAGGCTCAAGACGCTCGTGCGCTTGAGAAACGTCTGCACGCCGAGCGGGGATGCGAAGCGCGCCGCGCCCGACGTGGGCAGCGTGTGGTTCGGACCAGCCGCATAATCGCCGAGCGGAACAGTGGCGTACGCGCCGACGAAGACCGCACCCGCATTGCGCACCCGCGCGGCGAGCCGTTCCGCATCGGCGGCGACGATCAGCAGGTGCTCCGGCGCGAAGTCGTTGGCCAGGCTCAGTGCCTGGTCCATGTCGTCGGCGACGATGACGCAGCACGTGGCCTGGCGGATGATCTCCGCCCGCTCCAGCCCGCGCAGCAGGCTCTCCAGCTCCTCCTCGACGCGGTCGGCGAGCCGAGCTGAATCCGTGATGAGGACGCCCCAGGCGAGGGGGTCATGCTCGAGCTGCGCCGCGAGGTCCGCCGCAACGAAGTCGGGTCGGGCGGCCGCGTCCGCTACGACGACGACCTCGGTGGGTCCGGCGATCCCGTCGACGCCGACCGACCCGAACACCTCTTTCTTGGCGAGGGTGACGTAGATGTTGCCCGGGCCGGCGACCACGTCGACGCGAGGGATGCTCGCGGTCCCATAGGCGAGCGCGGCGATCGCCTGCGCCCCACCCACCCGGTACACAGCATCGACGCCCGCGATATGCGCGGCCGCCAGGATCGACGAGGGGACGCTGCCATCGGAACGTGGAGGAGTCGCCAGCACGACCTCTTCGACCTTCGCCACGCGCGCCGGGATGACGGTCATGAGAACGGTGGACGGATACGCGGCCCGGCCGCCAGGCGCGTAGACGCCCGCTCGCCGCACCGGACGCGTCAGCAGCTTCAGGCCCGGCGATCCGACCGACGCCGCCTGGACCTGGCGCTCGTGAAACTCCCGGATGCGGCGCGCGGCAAACTCGAGCGCAGAGCGATCCGCCGGCACCAGCCGATCGAGCGCAGCCTTGAGCTCGGCTTTCGGCACCTCGAACGACTCGGCCGGCCCGGGCGCCCACCCATCGAATCGCTTGCCGAGCTCACGGAGCGCCTGGTCCCCCTCCGTCATTACGCGCGCGCAGATGTCCGCCACCGTGGTGCGTTCCTCCACGAATCTCGAGAGGTCCATGCGGCGCCGCGATAGCGGTGAATCGAGCCATGAGGCGGCGTCGAATCGTTTAACGGTCACGGCCGGAGGCCTCCCGAAGCTTCGACACGACCGACTGCACCGAGGCGCTCCTCGTTTTGAGGCTCGCCTGGTTTGCGATAAGCCTCGCGGTCGAGCTGCCAAGCACGGCGGTGATGCGCAGACGGTTCTCCTTCAGCGTCCGGCCGGTCGCGGTCAGGTCGACTATCCCGTCGACCAGGCCGACCTGCGGCGCGAGCTCGACCGAACCGTGCAGACGGACGACCTCCACCGCCTGCCCGTGTGCCTCGAACCAGCTGGTCGCGGTGCGTGGGTATTTGGTCGCGACGCGGATCATCGGCGGCCACGTGTCGGGTCCATTGAGGCTCGACGCGTCGGGCACCGCGAGCACAAGCCTGCAGCCGCCGAAACGCAGGTCGACCAGCTCGTAGTGCGAGCCCGGCGTCTCCCAGAGGATGTCCTTGCCGACGATGCCGAGGTGAGCCGCCCCATGATCGACGTAAGCGGGCACGTCGCTTGGACGCACCAGGATGACCCTCACGCCGGCCCGGTCGATGAGCAGCTGACGTCCCAGCTCGTCGGCCGTCAACCGAGCCAATCCGGACTCTGCCAGCACGGACAGCGCGCCGCTCAGCAGCGCGCCGGTGGGAACGGCGATCGACACCTTGCCTTCCTGCGTCACGTGACCCCTCCGGCCAGTCGCCCAGCCACCTGCTCCGGGGGCAGGGACCTGGTGCGCTGTCCTTCAGAGGACCACGACACGGTGGCCTCGCTCCGGCAGTGAACGAGGTTTGCCGCACCGATCGCGCGCCACCACGCTTTGGCTTCAGCCGGGCTGCGTGGTTGCGTGTCGACGACCGCCCGCATGCCGAACAGCCGCAGCGTCGACCCAAGCCTCAGCGCGGTGAGGAGCCCGGACTCGCTCCAGGCGAGCGCGGCGTCGAGGCGCGGCAGGGCGGGTGGCCGAGGCGCTCGGGTAAGCATCTCCGACACCAGGTCGAGCTGGATCATGAAACCGGTCGCCGGCGCCGGCCGGCCGAATCGCGCCAGCAAAGCGTCGTAGCGCCCGCCCTGGGCGATGGGCCGTCCGAAATCGGGCCCGTATCCCTCGAAGATGACGCCCGTGTAGTAGTCGAAGTCCCGGATCGCGCCGAGGTCGAGCACCACAACGTCGCCGATGCCGTGCGCGACCAGCAGCTCGCGCACGCGTGCCAGCTCAGACAGTGCGGCCTCCGAGCGGCGGTTGCGCACCAGACCGCCGGCGGCCTCGAGGATCTCCGGTCCGCCGCGCAGGGCCGGGAAACGGAGCAGCAGCTCATGCTCGGCTGATTTCAGCGGCGTCCCTTCGAGCAGCGACTCGAGAGCGACGAAGTCCCGCGCCACGAGTGCATCGCGCACCGCGGCTTTGACCTCGTCGGGCAGCCTGACCGCGTCCATGATCCCGTGGAAGAACTCGGCGTGGCCGACGTCGATCTGATAGCGACGGATGCCGGTCGCCTCCATGCACCGGGCAGCGAGCGCGATCACCTCCGCGTCCGCGACCGGCCCCGACGCACCGATCAGCTCCGCGCCGACCTGATAGGTCTCGCGACGCTGCTGGAAGCGGCCCTCGTCTGTGGACAGGACCGGTCCCGAGTAGCACAGCCTCAGCGGGAGGGCGGCGGACCGAAGCTTCCCGGCGACAAGTCGCGCCACCGGGACCGTCCTTTCGCCGACCAGCGCCACGACATCTCCTCGCGCGTCCGTGAACTTGAAGAGCCTGCGCCGCTGCTCCAACCCGAGCCCGGTGTCCAGCACGTCCATGTTCTCGACCAACGGCGTGATGACGTGGCGGTAGCCCCAGCGGCGCATCTCGGCCAGCAGCGATTCCTGCGCCTCGCGCAGGATCTCGGCCTCGAGAGGGAGCAGGTCGCGAAATCCTGGGACACCGCCCAGCTGGGGTGTCACCGATGACCCGCTGTTAGCGGAGGTGAAGAAACCTCCGGGCCGCGGCCTCAATTTTTAGACGGGGTCCCCGCGAAATCGCAGGCGCAGCCTCTGATTTCGTCGGGTTTTGAATGCTAGCTTTCGTCTTCATCCTCATCCTCTGAATCGCCGTCGGCCTCCTCCGAGAAGTCGATCGCCTCTCCCTCGTCCTCGACAGCGTGCATGCCCTCTTCGATGTCGTCGGTCGCCGGTGTCTCGACCCGCGTCTCTTCCTCTTCTTCGTCCCCGGCAAAGACCTCGACCTCGCGGCTGAGAAGGCTCTCCTTGGTGTAGGGCCGGAACTCCACCTCTCGCTTGCGGCGCATCGGAAAGCTCGGCTTGCCCGCGAAGTGCGGGTCCTGGTAGGTCTCGCGGACGATCAGCTTCACGGTGTTGCCGTCGCAGGATGTCACGCCGGCCTGGTAGCGGTTGCCGCCGCGCATGAACTTGATCAGTCGGCGGGCCAGCTTCGCCTCGAGGAGACCGAGCCGCACGCCGCGCGATGTTTCCGCCGCGATGCCGTCACCTTCGACCCGCAACTCGGCCACGTCGCCGGCCGCGACCTTGGAGCAGATATCGTCCTTCGGCGCTGAGTCCACCGTGGTGATCACGGTCTTCCCCATCTCCTCGACAAAAAGGTTGAGATCGACCCTGGTGCCACCGACTTTGAGTCCCTCTTTCTGGTGGAGCAGCGCGTTGATGCGCGCAGCGTTCTTCTTGGCGATGGAGTTCATAGGATTGAGCTTGAGCGCCACCTCGTAGGACGCCTTCGCCTCCTTCAGCTTGCCGAGCTCGGAGAGCGCCTTGCCCAGGCGGTTCTGCGTCTCTTCGTCGGATCCGAAGTTTTCGATGACGAATTTGTTTAGCTTGACGGCCTCATCCCACTTGCCGGCGATGGCGAGCTGCACTGCATCCTCTCCGTACTGCGAGCGGGGCTTGAGGTGTTCGCTGGTCTCGGTCTTCAAAGAGGCGCGCTCCTATGGTCGGCTGAAGGGGCTTGAGGGAAAGCTGAGTATACGGAGTGGCGGAGGCGCACAACCAATGTCATCCTCTCCCGCGTGGGCCGACTGGGGTCACTCGCCGCACTGGCTGTCGTGATGCTGTCCACAGCCTGCGCCGGGAGAGCGCCGGCCGCCCCTCTTGGACCGGCCCTCCACCTCGGCGTCGACCTGCCGCTGACCGGCCGCGAGGCTCGCGGCGCAGTGCCGGCGCTCTACGGAGTGCGCTTTTTCGTCCAGACCCATCCGACGCTCGACGGCTTCAACGTCACCTTGAAGACGGCGGACGATGCGTCGGGCGGCGTACCGAACCCGAATCGGGGCGCCACGAACGTGCTCGGGTTCCTCGCTGATTCCGACCTTGTCGCGATGATCGGACCCTTCGACGCGGCGGTGGCCCGCGTCGAGATCCCGATCGCCAACGCCGCAGGACTCGCGATGGTCAGTCCTGCCACCAGCAACCCCTGCCTGACCCGCAACGTGTTCACGCCGGCCCTGCTCAATCCGGCGCGGAACGACATCAGCTGCAAGGCGGCTGGGCTGCCTTCGGCGGCGGACCTCCGGCCGGCGCACACCAACAACTTTTTCAGGCTCACGACCACCGACGAGTTGCAGGGCGCGGCGGCCGCTGATTACGCCTTTCACAAGCTCCACCTTCTGCGGGTCGCGGTCATCTCGGACCACGAGAGCTATGGGCAGGGCCTGGTTTACGCATTCGCGGCCCGATTCACGAGCGCGGGCGGGAGCGTCGTGGGCCGTTTCGACCTCGGGCCGACAAGCCGGGACGCGACGACCTTTCTGAGCAGCGCCAAGGCGGCCGGCGCCCAGGCCGTCTACTACGGCGGGGATACGCGTCCGGGCGGTTGCGAGATCCGGGCCGAGATGAGGGCCCTGTTTCCGCCCGGCGCGGCGACCCCGTTCCTGGGTGGCGACGGCATCGCGGAGGACCCCGCCTGCGTCGCCGCAGCCGGCGCCAACAGCGCGGGAATCTTCGCCAGCGTACCGTTCGTCAACGCCGACTCGAGGCCGGGCGCCGCGAGCACGATCCACGACTTCAAGCAGAGCTTTGGCAGCTCTGCGGATTACGGGCCGTACACGCTTCTGGCCTACGACGCCACCGCAGTCCTCTACGCCGCGCTCGACCAGGCCATTCGAGCCGCCGGCGGCCGGCTGCCCTCCCGGGCGGACGTGACGCACGAGGTTGCGCAGACCTCCGGCCTGGCGGGGGCAACCGGGCAGCTCGGCTTCGACTCAGGCGGGGACACGACCAACCGCACCGTCTCGATTTTCGCGGCGGTCGGCGCCGATCCCCGGGCCCCGTGGAAGCTTGTCGACGCCATCGACTACAGCGCCCGGCTTCCTTATTGATGGGGGAGCCCCACAGGCGAACTCAAGAGCGACTTGACTTCGGGGGCCCTCCAAGTCGATAGTGTGCCTCGGAGTAGCAGTTCGGCCATCCCATGTGGCCGCACTCGCCGCCGGCGCACTCTCGCCCCGACGCGAGTTGGGAAGAGGGCGGCAAGTGATGGGAGGCGTCAGGTGTGGTTTTGCGCATTTGCCTCCCACAAGCACAAGGGGGAACCTATGGTTCGAGCTAGGGGACTTGTAGTCCTCTCGATGGCGCTTATGGTCGCTTTCGCCTGCGGTGGTGGCGGCGGCACGAGCGGGAGCAAGGGGACGATCAAGATCGGCTCTGACCTCCCGGTCTGTACCACCGGCGGCCAATCGACCGCCAACGGCATCAAGTTCGCAGTCGACCAGAAAAATGCCGCGGGCGGCGTCAACGGTTACACGATCTCGTATCAGAGCTTCGACGACTGCCGGCAGGGCGCGTACTCGGCCGACGCCGGAGTCGAGAACGTTCAGACGATGCTCGGCGACACCAAGTTCCTAGGCATGATCGGGCCGTACAACTCGGCGGTGGCCAAGGCCGAGATACCGATCGCCGCGCCGGTGCACTTCACGATGATCAGCCCGTCCAACACCAACCCCTGCCTCACCAAGGAGCAGCTGCCTCCCCTACCGGCGTGCAGCTACCACGCGGCAGACCTCCGCAGCGGCAACGCCAACAACTACTGGCGCGTCGTCACGACTGACGACTTCCAGGGCCCGGCGATGGCCGACTACATGTACAAGACGCTGAACGTCCAAAACATCGGCATCCTGGACGACAGCACGGTGTTCGGGGTGGGCATCGCGGGCGCCTTCGAGACCGAGTTCAAGGCGCTCAACGGAAAGGTGGCCAAGCACTCTGAGTACCAGAAGGCCACGACCACCGACTGGAAGTCGATCCTGCTGGCCTTCAAGAACGCCGGCGCGCTGGGCGTTTACGTAGGCGGCACCGACGACCAGAACATCTGCATCCCTCGCAAGCAGATGAAAGACCTCGGTTGGGACGTCCCATTCGGGGGTGGTGACGGTATCGAGACCACAGACTGCATCGACCAGGCATCCGGCAACGAGCTGGGCATCAATGCCACCTCGGCCGGCGCCGACGCGACGCAGGTCCCGGGGGCGAAGTCAACGATCGACGCATTCCGCAAGGCGTTCCCCGGCGCCAACGACTTCGGCGGCTACACCATGCAGGGCTACGACGCAGTCAACGCGCTCATGGCGGCGATCGGACGCGCGATCAGCGACGCCGGTGGCAACACGCCCACCCGCGAGCAGGTCCGGGCTGAGATGGCCAAGACCAAGGGCTTCGTGGGCGTGATCGGCACCTACGACTTCGACGCCAACGGCGACACCAGCCTCAAGATCGTGTCCATCTACACGGTCCAGAGCGTCAGCGACCCAGCTCAGTCCACGGGCGTCTGCGGCAAGGCACAGACCAAGTTGTGCTTTGTCTGGAAGGCCCAGTTCGACTTCGCCAAGAAGTAGTCTTTAGCCCACAATCCGACGAGGAGGCCCACCTGGGCCTCCTCGCTCTCTAGTTCAAGGAGGGGGCACTGGACGCGGGCGCAGTCGGAAGCGGCGCATCACCTCTGCAAAGGCTTCGCGCCATGGCTCTGGGCGGCACCAGCGTGACCGACTATGCCTTCTACATCATCTGCGCCGCGGCGGTCGTCCTCCTTGCAGCCCAAGCGGTCATCAACCCAACCGCCTTCGTCCAGATCACCGTCTTCGGCCTCGCCGACGGCGCCATGTATGCGCTGGTCGCTCTGGGCTACACCATGGTGTACGGCATCATCGAGCTGATCAACTTCGCCCACGGCGACGTGTTCACGATGGGCGGCTACATCAGCGCGGCGATCCTCGGCTTCTTCGCCATCAATGAGGAGTCGTTCACGGCCGTCAACCTGGTCGCGATCCTGCTCGTGTTCCCGGCTGTGATGTTAATCATGGGCGGCATCAACATCACCATCGAGCGCATCGCTTACCGTCCGTTGCGCAACGCGCCGCGGCTGGCGCCGCTGATCACCGCGATCGGAATGTCGTTCGTGCTCGAGGGCGTCATGTTTCTGTGGCACGGCCCCGCCTCCGTCCACTTTCCCGACCTCCTTCCGCACGGGCCTGGCTACCAGACGACTATCGCCGGCGTGTTCTTTACTTTCAAGGATGGGTTCGTGATGGCGACCGCGATCGTCCTCGTCACGCTGCTCGCCATATTCATCAACCGGACCAAGCTCGGCAAGGCCATGCGTGCGACCGCGCAAGATCGCGACGCGGCGCAGTTGATGGGAATCGACATCAACCGCACGATCGCCGCAACCTTCTTCATCGGCGCATTGCTTGCAGGCGCAGGCGGCATGATCTGGGGCCTTTACTTCAACAATCTCTTCTACAACCTGGGCTTCCGCACCGGCCTGGTGGCGTTTACGTCTGCTGTATTCGGAGGCATCGGCAACATCCCCGGCGCCGCCATCGGAGGCGTCCTCATCGGCCTGATTGCCGCCTACAGCGACTCCTACATCGGTTCCAAGTGGACCGAGGTGATGATCTTCGGCATCCTGATCGGCGTGCTTGTGTTCCGGCCGACCGGCTTGCTCGGCATGAGGGTCCCCGAGAAATGAGCAAACCGACGGCCGCGAAACGTCGCTCGTTGATGGCGCGACTGCATCTGCGGGAGCGGATACGCGATCGCGACCAGGCGATCTACGGCATCCTCCTCATCGGCGCACTGATCTTCCCGATGGCGACGCTGTTCGTTTCGGGTGGCAGCACCGCCTACATCGCCCAGGCTGCGCACGCGGGAACCTGGGTCCTGCTGGCCATCGGCCTCAACGTCGTGGTCGGGTTTGCCGGCCTGCTCGACCTCGGCTACGCGGCCTTCTTCGCCATCGGCGCCTACACCTACGCGCTGTTCGCTTCCTCGCAATTGGGTTCCTCGCCGCTGCACCACAACTTCCACGTGCCTTTCTGGCTGATGATGTTCGTAGGCCTCTTCGTGGCCGCGTCGTTCGGCGTCATCCTGGGTTTTCCGACACTTCGTCTGCGCGGCGACTACCTGGCGATCGTCACCCTGGGATTCGGCGAGATCGTGCCGCAGCTTTCCTTCAACCTCCCGCAGTGGACGGGCGGCATCAACGCGATCGGTGGTATCGACCAGCCGTGGCTGCCGGCCTGGATCACCGGGCCGTGGGCCGGTGCGAACGGCGTCTCGATCCTCCAGAACTCAACGTGCCGGAATCCGCTGGATCAGACCCACTTCATTCCCTGCTTCAGCTTCAGCTTTGACCCGATCGCGTTCTACGTCCTGATCGTGATCCTGATCTTCATCGCTGTGATCCTGGTCAGCAACCTCTATCGCTCACGGTTGGGCCGGGCATGGATGGCGATCCGCGAAGACGAGGTTGCGGCGGCGGCGATGGGCATCAACACCGTGACCACGAAACTCCTCGCGTTCGCGATCGGAGCGTCGTTCAGCGGCTTTGCCGGCGCCTACTACGGAGCCATATTCGACCTCGTAAGTCCCGACAATTTCTTCTTCGTCGTTTCGATCACCGTGCTCGTCATGGTGGTGCTCGGCGGGATGGGCAACATCAGCGGCGTCATCGTCGGGGCGCTGGTCATCTATTTCATCCTGAACACGTTGCTGCCCTCGCTGGCGTCCAACGCCGTTTCACTCGCCGACACGCTCGGGCTCGGATCGATCGTGGCGTCGAACGGCACCTATCCGGGTCTCTACAACGAGGTTCAGTATTCGCAGTTCCTGATCTTTGGCTTGATCCTCGTCCTGATCATGCTGCTGCGCCCACAGGGCCTGTTCCCGAGCCGCGTCCGGGAGCAGGAGCTCAAGCACGCGGCCGTGCAGGAAGAGGAGACGATCGTCGAGCAGGTGCACGCAGGATGAGTGATTCGGCGGGCACGGACAACATCCTCGAGTTGACCAATCTGACGAAGCGCTTCGGCGGTCTGGTCGCGGTCGACAACGTGAGCCTGCACATCAAGCGCGGCGAGGTCTTCGCCCTCATCGGGCCGAACGGAGCGGGCAAGACGACTCTGTTCAACAACGTGACAGGCCTGTTCCGCCCGACGGCGGGTCGCGTCGTTTTCGACGGTCACGAGATCACCGGCGCGAAGCCGCACCAGGTCGCGAAGCTGGGAATCGCGCGTACGTTCCAGAACATCCGGCTTTTCGACTTCATGACGTGCCTCGACAACGTGCGGGTCGGGCGCCACGTACGAATGCACGCCAAGCTTTGGGACTCCCTTTTCAAGCTGCCTCGAGAGCGGCGCGAAGAAGCGCGGGTGACGGAGGAGGCCATGGACCTGCTGCGCTTTGTCGGCATCGCAAAGCATGCCAACCAGTACGCGCGCAACCTGCCTTATGGCCAGCAGCGCCGGCTCGAGATCGCGCGGGCCCTGGCGACCGACCCCAAGCTCCTCCTACTCGACGAACCCGCGGCCGGCTTCACGCCGCAGGAAAAGGTCGAGCTCATGGCGCTCGTGAAAAAGATCCTGACGAGGGGGATCACGGTCTTCCTGATCGAGCACGACATGAAGGTGGTCATGGGCATCTCCGAGCGCATCGTGGTGCTCGACCATGGCGAGAAGATCGCCGAGGGCCCGCCCGAGGAGGTCCGCAAGGACGTCAAGGTCATCGAAGCCTACCTGGGCAAGTCGGCCTAGCTAGATGGCACTTCTCGAGCTAGAAGGGGTCGACGCGTTCTACGGCCGTATCCAAGCGCTTCGCGGAATGTCGATCCGGGTTGAGAAGGGCGAGGTGGTCGCACTCATCGGTTCCAACGGCGCCGGCAAGACGACGACCCTGCGCACGATCTCAGGCCTCATGCATCCACACACGGGGTCCATCCGCTTCGACGGCCGCGACATCACGCGCACCGGCCCGTCGAAGATCGTGGAGCTCGGCATCTGCCAGTCGCCTGAGGGCCGGCGTCTCTTTCCACGGATGACGGTCGGCGACAACCTCTTGATGGGCGCCTACACGCGCAACGACCGTGCGGGCATCGCCTCGGACATCGAACGCGTCTTCAAGCTCTTCCCCCGCTTGCAAGAACGGCGGGCGCAGATCGCGGGCACCCTGTCCGGCGGCGAGCAGCAGATGCTGGCGATGGGCCGGTCGCTGATGGCGAGGCCCAAGCTGCTGATGCTGGACGAGCCTTCGCTTGGTCTCGCTCCGATCCTGGTCGAGACAATCTTCAGCATCGTGCGCGAGATCTACTCGCAAGGGACGACCGTCCTCCTCGTGGAGCAGAACGCCAACAAGGCTCTCGAGGTGGCCAATCGGGCGTACGTGCTGGAGACGGGTGTGATCGTCCAGGAGGGATCGGGCGACGACCTGCTCGCCTCCGAGGCGGTGCAGAAGGCCTACCTAGGTATGTAGCCCCGGCTACCGGCTCGGCTGGTAGCTCACGACGAACATGTAGACCAGGACGATCGCGAAGGCTCCGTACTCGAGGACGACGTTTCTGGTGAAGCTGTCCTCGACGGTGTGGCGCACCAGACCGCGGTTGATGTACCAGGCGATGAGCAGCATCGCCGCGAACCAACCCTCGGCCACATAGAGATAGAGCGACAACGCGGTGATCGCCCAGGCGAGGAAGGTGACGACCTGGCCCACGAAGATGGCGAAGATGAACGCCCGTCGCGGTGTGATCGCCACGCCGTTGATGCGGAAGCTCCGGTAGGAGGCGAAGAACGTGATGGTGAAGATCCACAACAGCCTCAGGATGGGGTTGAAGGGAAGCGTCACCACGACGAGAAAAGCACCGGAGAGGACCAGAATCAGGATCGCTTCCTGGAGGATCAGATGGCCGCGCTTCTCCGCCTCCCGCAGCCTCAGGTAATCGAGCCGTGCCGCGATGATGAAGCCGGTGCCGAAAACCACGGTCAAGGCGAGGTACTTCCAGAGCTCGGGCACCAGGAGCGACAGGCCCGCGAGCGTGATCGCGCCGAGCGCCACCGGGATGTAGTGCTCGATGCGCGGAAACGCTTCGGTTCCCCGGAGGTACCCGAGAAGCGCGGGGGCCGCGAGGACCACCAGGCCCAGCGCCAGCGCCCAGACCTGGCCGGGCCCAAGGAGCTCCGATTTGAATCCAAGCGCGATCGCCATGAGCACGACGGCGGCGAAGATCAGGAAGCTACGATCTCGCTCGGAGCGGGCCGCGGAAGCGGCCGGCACGACCTTCTCCGCCAGGATCGGGGGTAGCTTCATAGCGGCTCGGAAATTCTATACACGGCCGTACCTATCTTCCAAACGAACCACGTCGTCGACCTCCGGCGTCGAGACCTCGAAGATGTCGGTGTCCTCCACCGCGGTGAGGCGGTGCCGCGTTCCAGGCGTGATGTGCAGCGTGTCTCCCGTGCCCATGCGCCGCGTGACCAGCGCGCCATCGGGTCCTCCGATCTCCACGTCCACGCTGCCGCTCATCACGTACTGGTACTCGTCTTTGTGCTCGTGGTACTGAAGCGAGAGCGCCTCACCCTGCTTGATGTGCAGGATCTTGCCCGCGTAGCGCTCGGTGACCGCCCAGCGGAGCTCGTGGCCCCAGGGTTTCTCGAATTTGTTGGTCTCGACCCGCCCGAACTCAGGACGCTCCTTGTCCTCCCCATTCATGGGGAGGTGGCCCGAAGGGCCGGAGGGGCTGCTACATGCCCGATTCCAACGATGTCCTCGAGCGCATGAAGCCGGGCTTCCACCCCCTCGCTGTCGGCGGCCTCGGAGTAGATGCGGATGAGCGGTTCGGTCCCGCTAGCTCGCAGCAGAACCCAGCTCCCGTCGGCGAGGTAGAACTTGAAGCCGTCGTCGGAGCGCACGCGCTGCACCGGCACGCCGGCGATCTCCTCCGGTTCGTTCTTCTCCAGCGTGTCGAGGATTCGCTTCCGGTCGGCGTCGTACGACTCGCGTGCGAGATGAATGTCGTGCCGCGCATACGCATGCGGCCCCACGCGCTGCTCGAGGGCGGCGAGGATCTGGGAGATCGGCTTATCCGACTTCACCATCATGTCGGCGAAAAGCAGACCGATCAGGATGCCGTCCCGCTCGGGGATGTGGCCACGCACCGCGAACCCGCCGGACTCCTCACCGCCCAGCAGTGCGTTCGTCTCCATCATCTTCGGCGCTACGTTCTTGAAGCCGACTGGGACCTCGTACACGCGCTCGCCGAACTCCGCGCCCAGCTTGTCCACCATCGCGGTCATGTTCACCGTCTTGATCACGGGGCCGCGAAGACCCCGGGCCTCGAACATGTACAGCATCAGGAGCGCGAAGACCTGGAGCTGGTTGATGAACCGCCCCGTCTCGTCGATGATGCCCACCCGGTCTGCGTCGCCGTCCGTGCAGATGCACAGGTCCTGTCCGCCGACCTTCATGAATGAGATCGTCGAGTCGATGTTGGGCGGGATAGGTTCCGGGTTTATCCCGCCAAACAGTGGGTTGCGCTGGTTGTGCAGCTCCGTCACCGTCGTACGACCACCGCCGATCATCTCGGCGATGTAACCGTAGCCCGACCCATACATGCACTCGTGGACGATGCGCAGTCCGGTGTTCTTGATCGCATCGACGTCGACCATCCGGGCGACCTGTGCGTAGTACGGCTGGCGAGGGTCGTATGTCGACACGAGGCCGTGCGCGACGCTGTGCTCCGGGGCGGGGACATCGTCGAGAGCCGCGATGTTGCGCTCCAGCTCGACGATCACCTCCGAGGGCATCGCGCTTCCGGTCTCGGTCTTGTACTTGTAGCCGTTGAACTGGTACGGGTTGTGGCTCGCGGTGATCACCGCAGCGCCGGTCGCCTTGCGGTCGATGACCGTCCACGACGCGACCTGGGTGGGCGACGGCCGGTCGAAAACGAGCGTCTTGATGCCGTTGCTCGCGAACACGTCCGACACCGCCTGCGCGAAGTCTTCGGACGCGAACCTGCAGTCGTAGCCCACGATCGCCAGCGGCTCATTGGACCGTGACTTCATGTACTGGGCTGTGGCCTGCGCGACGCGGCGCACGTTGCCAAATGTGAAGTCGTCGGCGACGATGCCACGCCAGCCGTCAGTTCCGAATTTGATCTGTTGCGCTTTCGCCATCGGGTTTCAAGGTTAACTGCCGGGGTCCCCGCGAAGTCGAAGACTTCGTGGGGTGGCTATAGGTAACGGGTCTTGCGGGCACGCTTGAGCGCGTCGACGACCTTGCGTACATCCTGCGCCCGGGAGCGCGGAACGACGAGCAACGCGTCTTCGGTGTCCACGATGATCATGTCTTCGAGACCGATCCCCGCGACGAGCCTGCGATCGCCAAAGATCAAGCTGCCCGTGGTGTCGACGAGCACTGCCTCGCCTTCAACTGAGTTCCCGCGTGCATCGGCGTGGATGAGGTCGCCGAGCTCTGACCAGTTGCCGATGTCCGCCCAGTCAAAGGTTGCCGGCACCAGCCGCAAGCGGTCCGTCTTCTCCATCACGCTGCGGTCGACGACCTCGACCGGCAGTCGCCGGTAGAGCTGCGCGGCCGTCGCCTCATCGCCGGCGCTGCGCGCCGCCATCACCTTGCGCAATCCCGCGAGATGTCTTGGCGCGTGGCGCGAGAGCTCTTCGAGGAACGTGTCCAGCCTCCACGAAAACCAGGCTAGGTTCCAGTAATAACCCCCTTCGCGCACAAACCGCCTGGCGCTCGCGGCGTCTGGCTTTTCTACAAAGCGCCGCACGCGGAGCGTCCCGCGCGAGGCACGGCCGGGCGCATGGATGTAGCCAAGCCCGGTGGATGGAAACTTGGGCTTGAGTCCTACCGTCACGAGGTTGTCCGTCGTCCGAGCGGCGTTCACCGCCACGCGCACGGCTCTTGACACCTCGGCGCTCCCCCGCACCACGTGGTCGGCGGGAAGCGCGAGCATGACGGCGCCCGGCGTGCGCTCGCTGAGCGTCAGCGTTGCCAGGCCATACGCATTGGTGGTCCCCCGCGCCGATGGCTCCAGGATCAGGTGCTCCGAATTCACCTCCGGCAGGACGGCCGCGATGATGTCCCGCTGCCGCGTCTCGGTGAGCACGAAAACCTCGTCGGCCACGGCCTTGGCGCGGTCGTAGGTCGCACGCAGAAGTGGGCGGCCGCGTGCGCCAAGCGGGAGCACGTGCTTGGGCGTGGATCTGCGCGAGCGCGGCCACAGGCGAGTCCCGGCGCCGCCTGCCGGAATGACCGCGAACGTCGCTTCAGCCGTCACCGGACCTCTTCGGCCAGCTCCTTCGCCCGCGTCGTCGACTCCCAGGGCGCATCGATGTCGGTGCGGCCGAAATGGCCGTAGACGGCGGTCTGGCGGAACAGCGGCCGGCGCAGGTTGAGCTCCTTGATAATTCCGAGCGGGCTGAGGTCGAAGAGCCTTGTCACCGCGGCGCCGATGGCGGCCTCAGGCGCCTTGCCCGTGCCGAACGTGTCGATGCGAATCGCCACCGGCTTCACGACGCCGATCGCGTAGGAGAGCTGCACCTCGCACTTGGCGGCCAATCCCGCCGCGACGATGTTCTTGGCCACGTACCGGGCGCCGTACGCCCCGGCGCGATCGACTTTCGTCGGATCCTTGCCCGAGAAGCACCCGCCGCCGTGTCGCGCGTACCCGCCGTACGTGTCAACCATGATCTTGCGGCCGGTCAGGCCCGCGTCGGCAACCGGCCCGCCGATGACGAACCTGCCCGTCGGATTGATGAACGATCGCACCGATCCGTTGCGCAAATCGGAGGGAATCACGGCATCGATCACATGCTCCGCGATATCGGACCGCAGCTGGTCCGCGTCGACCTCGTCGTGGTGCTGAGTCGAAAGCACCACGTTGTCGACGCCATCGGGCTTGCCGTCGTCGCCGTAGCGGATCGTCACCTGGACCTTGCCGTCCGGCCGCAGGTAGCTGAGCGTCTTGTTGCGGCGGACCTCGGCCAGCTTGCGGGCCAGCCGGTGCGCCAGCATTATGGGCAGCGGCATCAGCTCGGGCGTCTCGTCGCACGCGAAGCCGAACATCATCCCGGAGTCGCCGGCGCCGCCCACGTCGACGCCCTGCGCGATGTCGGGCGACTGCTCGTCGATGCTGACCACGATGCCGCAGGTCTCGGCGTCAAAACCGTACTTCGCTCGCGTGTAGCCGACATCCCGGACGGTCTGGCGGATGATGCGCGGGATGTCGACGTAGCAGTCGGTGGTGATCTCTCCGACCACCATGACCAGACCGGTCGTGACGATCGCCTCGCATGCCACCCGAGCCAGCGGATCCTTGGCCAGGATCGCGTCGAGGATGGCGTCAGAGATCTGGTCGGCCAGCTTGTCGGGGTGGCCTTCGGTGACGGACTCGGACGTGAACAGAGACGATGCCATGCGGTCCTCCTTCGAATCTCCCACGCCGGCAAGGGCTCGCGACCGTGTGCGCGCGCCCCCAAGCGCCAGGTTCATACCTCTGGGACTTGTGAGGAATCCTAACCCAGGGAGATGTAGTGGATGCCCGAGTGGCGGAAGAGCTTCGGGCCGCGCTGGCGGAGCAAGCCCGCCATGCCGGCGCGAGCCGAATCCATCACAGCCTCGAGGTGCTCCCGTTTCATGACCCAGCTTGCCGTGGGCGCGGTGATCGGGCACAACACGACGATCCGGGCTCGCTGGCGAAGGCGTTCGTAGTCGCTCAGCATCTGGTGGTGGAGCGACAGCTGCAGGGTTCTGGCGATGAGCTCCGGCAGGTTGTTCGGCGTCTTCTCGTACTCGCCCCCACCCATGAGGCTGATGGCGAGGATGTCGCGAGCGCCGTCGTCGACCGCAGTGTTGAGCGGTGTGTTGTCGACCACGCCGCCGTCGAGATGCTCACGGTCGTTGATGCGCACCGACGGGAACACACCGGGGATGGCGGTCGAGGCGAGCAGCGCCGGCGCCAGCTCGCCGGAGCGAAACACCGCCGGTTTCCCAGCGTTCATGTCGGTCGCCACGACCGCCAACGGGACGCGGAGCTGCTCAAAAGTCGCGACGCCGCTCAGCGCCATAGCTCGATCGATCAGCCGGCGCACGTTCTGCTGCGGCATCACGCTCAGCTGCTCGCGGCGAAGCCCCGAGACGATGATGCCGAGGGGATGGGCCTGAAAAACGGCCGCGGCCTGGCGCGAGAGCCAGACCTCGCGCAGCATCATGGTCCCCGCCAGTGATGGGTAGGCGGCGATCGAGGCTCCGTTGAGCGCCCCGACGCTGGTGCCGACGATGCCCACGGGCCCCTCGACCCCGGCCTCGAAAAGCGCCTGCAGAACGCCAACTTGCGCAGCGCCTCTCGCGCCACCTCCGCCCAGCACCCAGGTGCGCCGAGCGGATCCAAACATTTTCGCTAGGTGCCTTCCTCCCAGGAGGAAAGGTAACGCCGCTGCTCGTCTGTGAGGGTGTCGATCGCGATGCCCATCGCGTGCAGCTTGAGCCGCGCCACCTCGGCGTCGATGTCCTCCGGCACGTCGTAGACCTTCTTCTCGAGGCTGGACGCGTTCTTGGCGATGTACTCCGCGCACAGCGCCTGGTTGGCGAAGCTCATGTCCATCACCGCCGCCGGGTGCCCCTCGGCCCCCGCCAGGTTGATCAGGCGGCCCTCGCCCAGCAGGAAGAGCCGGCGCCCGTCGCCCGCCCGGTACTCCTGGACGGAGGGCCGGACCTGGCGCACGCCGGTCGCGAGCTCGTCCAGGGCCTTGAGGTTGATCTCGGAGTTGAAGTGTCCGGAGTTGGCGAGGATCGCGCCGTCTTTCATGACCTCGAAATGCTTGCGGTCCAGCACATTCACGTCGCCCGTGACCGTGACGAAGATGTCGCCTTGGCGTGCCGCATCGTCCATCCTCATGACCCGAAAACCGTCCATCGCCGCCTCGAGCGCCTTGACCGAGTCGACCTCGGTCACGATGACGTCGGCGCCGTGACCCTTCGCCCTCGAGGCGAGGCCGCGTCCGACCCACCCGTAGCCGGCGATCACGAACGTCTTGCCCGCGAGCAGGACGTTGGTCGACCGGATGATCCCGTCGATGGTCGACTGCCCGGTGCCGTACCGGTTGTCGAACATGTGCTTCGTGTCGGCCTCGTTGACCGCGACGATCGGATAGGCCAGCACGCCGTGCTCGGCCATGGCGCGCAGGCGGACCACCCCGGTGGTCGTCTCCTCGGTGCCGCCGATAACCTCGGGGAGCTGCTCGCGGCGCGACTTGTGCAGCACAGAGACGAGGTCCGCCCCGTCGTCCATCGTCAGCTGCGGCCGGTGATCGAGGGCGGCCTCGATGTGCTCGTAGTAGGTCTCGTTGTCCTCGCCGCGTATGGCGTAGGTCTTGATGCCGTGATGCGACGCCAGCGCGGCCGCGACGGCGTCGTTCGTAGACAGTGGGTTGGACGCGCAGAGGGCGATGTCGCCTCCCCCCGCCTTGAGGGCGAGCATGAGGTTTGCAGTCTCGCTGGTCACGTGGAGGCAGGCGGCCAGGCGAAGGCCTTTGAGCGGCAGGTCCTTCGTGAAGCGCTGCCGGATCAGGCTCAGCACCGGCATCTCGCGCGCCGCCCAGTCGATCAGGTCCTGACCTTGCGCGGCCAGGTTCAAATCTTTGACGTCGCTTCCCCTGGAACTGACTTTCAAATCTCTCTCCTCAGTAGACGATTTCGCTCACCAGCTTCACGTCCTGCAGGCGCTGGCGGCCCTCGAGGTACCCCAGCTCGATGAGCACCTGCACGCCGACGACGTCGGCGCCGAGCTTGCGCATCAGCCGGACGGCGGCCGACGCGGTGCCGCCCGTCGCAAGAACATCATCCACGATCAAGACCTTCTGGCCGGGCTGGACCGCATCCGAGTGCACCTCGAGCTGATCGGTCCCGTATTCGAGCTCGTAGGACTCCATCACGGTCATCCAGGGCAGCTTGCCGGTCTTGCGGATCGGAACGAAGCCGGCGCCCAGCTTGACGGCGATCGCCGCGCCCGGGATGAACCCTCGCGCTTCGATGGCCGCGACGAGGTCCGGCGGGTCGGCCGACCAGGCCCTGGACATGAGCTCGACGACCTCACGAAAGATGTTCTTCTCGCCGAGCAGCGGCGTGATGTCGCGGAAGATGATCCCCTTCTGCGGGTAGTCGGGAACGTCGCGAACGTACTTCTTCAAATCCTCAGGAGTCGTCATAGGACTGAACGAAAGTATTCAAGAGTGCGGCCCAGCCCGTCTTCCAGGCTGACCTGGGGCTGCCAGCCGAGGAGCGTGCGGGCTCGGGCGATGTCGGGCCGGCGCTGCTTCGGGTCGTCGACCGGGAGGTCGCGATAGTCGATCGTGCTGGTGGAGCCGGCGAGGCGGATGATCGTCTCGGCTAGCTCGAGCACAGTCACCTCATGCGGGTTGCCGAGGTTGATGGGAAGCTCGTCGCCGCGCTCGAGCGCCGCAAGCACGCCGCCCACCAGGTCGGAGACATAGCAGAGGCTCCGCGTCTGCGAGCCGTCGCCGTAGACGGAAAGCGGCTCGCCGCGAATCGCCTGGGCCATGAAGTTGGGCACCGCGCGACCGTCGGAGACCTGCATGCGCGGGCCATGGGTGTTGAAGATGCGCACGATGCGGGTGTCGACGTCATGCGTGCGGTGATAGGCCATCGCGAAGGCCTCGGCGCAGCGCTTGGCCTCGTCGTAGCATCCGCGCGGTCCGATCGGGTTGACGTTGCCCCAATAGGTCTCGGGCTGCGGATGGACCAGGGGATCGCCGTAAACCTCGGAGGTCGATGCCAGGAGAAACGTCGCGCCCTTTGCGCGGGCCAGGCCGAGCATGTTCGTGGTCCCGAGCGTGCCGACCTTGAGCGTGTGGATCGGGTTGGAGTCGTACTGCGGTGGGGACGCCGGCGACGCGAAATGCAGCACGTAGCGGACGTCGCCGCCGATGAAGACGCCGTGGTTGACGTCGGCCTGGCGAAACTCGAAGTCGGGGTTGCCCTGCAACGGCTCGAGGTTTTGCGCCGAGCCGGTGATGAAGTTGTCGAGCGCCAGCACGCGCACACCGCGATCGAGCAACTCATGGCACAGGTGCGAACCGATGAAGCCCGCTCCGCCCGAAACGACCGCCCTGGGTTTATTCGCGGCCAATGCCGCGATAGGTGAAGCCCAGTCCGCGCATCGCTTCCGGGTCGTAGATGTTTCGCCCATCCACGATGACCGGGCGGCGCATGAGCTGTTTGACGCGCGCCATGTCGAGCTGGCGGAACTCGTTCCATTCGGTGATCAGGACGATCGCGTCCGCCCCCGCGGCAACCTCGTAGGCACTTTTCAGATACTCCACCTCAGGCAGGAGCATCCTGGACGTCTCCACCGCGGCCGGGTCATAAGCTCGGACCTCGGCGCCAGCCGCAAGCAGGACCTTGGCGATGCCGACGCTCGGCGCCTCGCGCATGTCGTCGGTGTTGGGTTTGAAAGCAAGTCCGAGCAAACCGATCACCCGTCCCGGGAGCTCATCCAACGTCTCTCGCAACAAGTCGATCACGACCATGCGTTGGTCGCGATTGATCTGCATCACGGCCTGCAGCAGCTCGGGGTGATAGTTGAACCTTTCGGAGATTGCCGCCAGTGCCGCGACATCTTTGGGAAAGCAACTTCCGCCCCATCCGATCCCGGCGTCGAGGTACGTCGAGCCGATTCTCTTGTCGAGGCCCATGCCCTCGGCGACCAGCTTCGCGTCCGCCCCGAGCCGCCCGCTGATCCACGCGATCTCGTTGATGAACGAGATGCGTGTGGCCAGGAACGCGTTGGACGCGTACTTGACCATCTCGGCCGTGTAGATGTTCGGCGTGACCAGGATCGGCGCATCCAGCGGCGCGTAGAGCTTGGCGACCTTCTCGGCTGCTTCACGGTCATGGCTTCCGATGACCACACGGTCGGGGTGCATGAAATCCTGGATCGCGGAACCCTCGCGCAGAAACTCCGGGTTCGAGACGACTGACGCCTTGTGCCGGGTATTTCTTTTCTGGAGCACGCGCGAGACCATGTCTCCGGTGAGCGGAGGCACGGTGGATTTGTTGACCACGACGAGAGGTCCGTCCATCGACTCGGCGATCGAGCCGGCGGCCGCCTCCACGTAGGAAAGATCCGCCTCGCCGCCTTCGCCCTCGGGCGTGCTCACGGCGATGATTGCGTACTCCGCGCCCGGCACCGCGTCGACATAAGAGGTCGTGAAACTCAGCCGTCGCGCCTTGGCGTTGCGCTCCACCAGCTCGATGAGACCAGGCTCATAAAACGGAACCTGGTTGTGCTTGAGCTGGGCGATCTTCTTCTCGTCGATATCGACGACCGTCACGACGTTGCCGAGGTCGGCCAGGCACGCCGCCGTCGTCAACCCGACGTACCCCGCACCGATGACGGCGACCTTGCTCACGCCGAGCGGATTATGTCAGGAGGGATTCGTAGGCCGAGATCGTGTCGCTGGCGGCCCGCCTCCAGCTGAATGTCTTCGCGCGCCGCAGGCCGGCCCTCGTCCAGCGATCGCGCTCCCGCATCATCTCGACCGCGGCACGGCCGAGGGAATCGCCGTCCCCGTCGTGCACCAGCAAACCGGCATCGGCCAACACCTCGGGCACGCTCGAGTTGCGAAAGGCAGCGACGGGGCATCCGCAGGCCATCGCCTCCAGGCAGGGCAGGCCAAAACCTTCGTACCGGCTGGAGAAGACGAGGCAGGCGGCTGCGGAGTAAAGGTCGGCGAGCGCGTCGTCGTCGACCCGCCCGACCTGTACCGCACCGGCCATGCTGACGGGCGCCTGCCTTCCCGGCTCGCCGGCGATCACCAACCCCAGGCCCGGTTCCAGGCCCCGGGCCGTTCTCCAGGCGGCCAGCAGGGCAGAAGGGTCCTTGCGCGCATCCAGCGCCCCGACGAACAGCAGGTAAGCATCGGGCAGGCCCCATCGCTCCTTGACCCGAGTCGCCGCTCCGTCTCTGGGGCTGAAGACCGGATCGGCCGCCTCCGGGATGATGCGAAGCCGCCGGCGCGCCGCCGCTCGCAGCCGGACCGCGTCGTCGGCGGTGGCGCTGGAAACCGCAAGCACGAGGTCGGCACGCGGGAGCAGCCGCCGAAACAACCCGTAACGCAACCGCTCGCCTCGCATGCGAGGTCCTCCCCACGCCCAGGGAATCAGGTCGTGAAGCGTCACCACCAGCGGGCACGGGCTTCGGCCCGGCAGGTGGAAGTCGATCGCGTGGTATACGTCCGGGCCTATCCGCTGGAGGTCGCCGCTCAGGGCGACCGCGTCTTCGTAAGCCGCCAGCTGGCCGTGGCTGCGCCGCCGGCAACCGGCCAGCTTGTAGTCACCGACCGGAAGGACCGGGGCGTCGTACGCCATGTCGAGCAGCAGGGTCAGGCGGGAGTCGAAGCCTGCCGCGATCAAGCCCTTGAGCAGGCCCCGGGCATAAGCCCCCACCCCCCGGGTGGCGCTTGCGCCCTGCAGCGGCCTCATGTCCAGCAAAACGGAAGGGCGACCCGCGCCCGTCCGAGATGAGTTCATGAGACTGGAGATCATAATTTGCCCGCTATGAAGGACCGGGACCTCGTCGATCTTGATCTCGTGATAGTTGGCGGCTGCGGTCACGTCGGCCTGCCGCTCGCCCTGTCGCTCGCGGATTGCGGTTACCAGGTCGGCATCAACGACATCGACGAGATGAAGATCGAGCAGGTCAAGGCCGGCCACGTGCCGTTTCGAGAGACAGGCGCGGAAGAGCTGCTCCGAAAGCTCCTGCCGACCGGCAGGCTCGAGCTGTCATGCGACGCCGCGATGCTGAGCCGGACCCGCACGGTGATCCTCGTCATCGGCACCCCGATCGACGAGTTCATGAACCCGTCGGTGCGCATCTTCGACCGCGTCCTTGACGAGCTGACGCCGCACCTGCGGAACGGCTCCCTGGTCATCCTCCGCTCCACCGTGTATCCCGGGACGAGCGAGACGGTCGAGAGGCGCCTGCGGGCGGCCGGCATCGAGGCCCACGTCGCCTTCTGCCCCGAGCGGATCGCCGAAGGCCACGCGCTCGAAGAGCTGCGCACGCTGCCGCAGCTGGTCGGTGTCACTTCGGATGAAGCGTTTGCCAAGGCGCGAGTGCTGTTCGAGAAGTTGGGCGTAGCGTCAGTCATCCAGACCACGCCGCTTGAGGCCGAGCTCGCGAAGCTCCTGACCAATACGTGGCGGTACATGAAGTTCGCCATCGCGAATCAGTTTTTCCAGATCGTCAACCGCTCGGGGCTCGACTACAACCGGGTGCTCAATGCCATCCGGCAGGATTACCCGCGCGCTGCCGACCTTCCAGGGCCCGGCTTCGCCGCCGGCCCATGCCTGTTGAAGGACACGATGCAGCTGTCGGCCTTCACCGCCGACCACTTTCCGATGGGCCAGGCCGCGATGCAGGTCAACGAAGGCCTCCCCGGCTACATCGTCGACACCCTCAACTCGCGCAAACCGTTGCTCGGCCGCACGCTCGGCATCCTGGGTATGGCGTTCAAAGGCGAGTCGGACGACCCACGTGCATCGCTGAGCTACAAGCTGCGCAAGCTGGCGCAGTTCAAGGGCGCGAGGGTCCTGTGCACCGACCCGTACATCATCGACGAGACCTTCGAGCCGCTCGACAAAGTGCTCCGCGAGTCCGACGTCCTGGTGGTCGGCGCACCCCACCGCGCTTATCGCGGAATCGAGCTCGATGGGCGTGACGTCGTCGACATCTGGGGCGCCACCGGACCTATTCGGCTCTGAAGGTCCTCGTCACCGGCGCAGCCGGTTTCATCTGCGGGTATCTCGTCGCCGAGCTGCTCGACGCCGGCCACGAGGTGGTCGGAGTCGACAACTTCAGCAAGTACGGCCCGGTCAGGCGAGCTTTCGAAAACGACCCTCGGTACCGTCTCGTCGAAGGCGACGCCAAAGACGCGGAGCTCCTCATCGAGCTCGCCGTCGACTGCGACCAGGTGGTCGCGGGCGCCGCGATGATCGGCGGCATCTCCTACTTCCACGAGTTCGCATACGACCTGCTGGCGGAGAACGAACGCATCTGCGCCGCCACCTTCGACGCGGCGATCAGCGCGTTCCGGCTGGGTCGACTGCAGAAGATCACGGTGCTTTCGAGCAGCATGGTCTTCGAAGCCACCTCGGTCTTCCCCACCCCGGAAGGTGCGCAGCTGACGAGCCCGCCTCCCCGCTCGACCTACGGATTCCAGAAGCTCGCCACCGAGTTTTTCGCCAAGGGCGCGCACGAGCAGTACGGGCTGCCTTACACGATCGTCCGTCCCTTCAACTGCGTCGGCATCGGTGAGCGGCGGGCGCTCCGCGACGTCGACGTGATGAGCGGCAACGTCAAGCTCGCCATGAGCCACGTCGTCCCCGACCTCGTCCAGAAAGTGATCAAGGGCCAGGAGCCGCTGCACATTCTTGGCGGCGGCAGCCAGGTCCGCCACTACACGTACGGTGGAGACCTGGCGCGGGGCATCCGGCTCGCCATGGAGTCGGAGCAGGCGCTGAACGAGGACTTCAACCTCTCCACCGCGCGGTCGACCACCGTCCGCGAGCTGGCCGAGGTCGTCTGGCGCAAAGTGCATGGGCCGGACAAGCCACTTCGTCTCGTCTCCGATCCGCCCTACGAGCACGACGTGCAGATGCGGGTGCCGGATGTGAGCAAGGCGCGGCGTGTGCTGGGCTTCGAGGCCGCGACTCCCCTCGAGGACGTGCTCGACGAGGTGATTCCTTGGATCCGCGAAGAGGTCGACGCGGGACGCATTTGAGCGACGAGACGCCGGCGCTCTCGGTCGTGATCCCGGTCTACAACGAGGGCGAGAACGTGGCGCCCACGCTTCGCGGTGTGGTGGAGCAAAGCCACGTCAGGCCGCTGGAGGTCCTGGTCGTGCATGACTTCGACGAGGACACGACGGTACCCGTGGTCAAACGGCTCCAGGCGGAGATGCCCGAGCTTCGCCTGCACAAGAACACGCTCGGCCGTGGGGCGCTGAACGCGATGAAGTCGGGGCTGCGCGCCGCCCGGGCGCCGTACGTCCTGATCACGATGGGCGACGGCTCAGACGACCCCGCCGACATCGATCCGATGTACCGGCTGGCAAAGGACGGCGCCGATGTCGTGGCGGGGTCGCGCTACATGCGGGGCGGCCGTCAGGTCGGCGGCCCGCTCATCAAGCGGACCATGTCGCGCACCGCCGGGCTGTCGCTGCACTGGCTGGGCGGGCTGCCGATCCACGACGCGACCAGCAACTTCCGGCTTTACTCCAAACGCCTCCTCAACCAGGTCACGATCGAGTCCCGCGGCGGCTTCGAGCTCGGCCTCGAGCTGACTGTCAAGGCCTACCGACTCGGCATGCGGGTGGCGGAGGTGCCGACGACCTGGCGGGACCGGACGGGCGGCCAGAGCCGCTTCAAGCTTGTGGAGTGGCTTCCGCGATACCTCCACTGGTACTGGCGCGGAATCGTTGGAAGGGTAGTGACTAATCGATAAGATGTGCCGCGTGAATCGCCTGAAATACCCGCTGGCTGCGATCGCGATTGCCGCGTTCGCGCTCGCACCGCTGACCGCCGCCTCCGCTCCCAGCCCCAATCCGACGCTCGACACCGTCCTGGCGAAGCCACCCAGCACGGACTTCAACGAGCTGACCACGAGCGCGCTCAACGGGGCGTTCACCGCTCATGACTGGGCGAACTTGAACGGCAGCGGCAGCGCCGCGACCGAAACCGAAAATTCCTTGAATCACGACGGCTTCGTGGCGGGTTATGGCAAGACCTGGGCGCAGGTGTCGTCCGGCCACGCGCTGATCGAGGCGGTGATGGCTTTCAACGGCGGGCAGGGGGCGCGGAAGGCGCTGACCGGCCTGGAGGCCGGTGACAAGTCGGACTCCGCCTACAAGCATGCCGTGACCCTGAGCGGCATCGACCCGTACTACGGCGCTCACTTCGTCGACTCGACGAACAACGTGGTCGAAGACCTCTTTGCGTTCGCCAAGGGCAATGACGTGTTTGGTGTGCTCTTTGTGTCCGACAAGGACGACGTGGCGACGCTCGCCGCCACCCAGGCCAAAGCCCAGTTCGCCGCCGCGCCGGACAGCACGATTCCCTCCTCGCAGTGGCCGGAGAACGCCTCGCCGGCGTCCTCTTTCCCGGTGGCCGCATTCGCCATCGCGGTCGCCTTCGTGATCGTCGTCGTCGGATTGATCGCCTTTCTAGCTCTTCGGCGCCGCACTCCCGCCATGGCCCCCGCGTATGGGATGCCCGCCGCGTACGGGATGCCAGGCGCTCCTGGTCCGATGGGCGCGCAAGACGCGACCGGCGGCAGCGTTCAGATGTCGCCGGACGGCAATTACTGGTGGGACGGCCAGGCGTGGAAAGACGCGGCCCACGAGGCGCCGCCTGCCGCTCAGCGCTCCAGCGACGGAACGCTCTGGTGGGACGGTGCGAACTGGAGGCCTGTGCCCCAGGCGGCCGCCCCGGAACAGCCGCCGACCGGCTAACCGACCAGCGGCCTGTAGTTGCGCTTGTAGTACTCCCAGTACTCGCCTGACTTGAGCGGACGCCACCAGTCGGGGTTCTGCTGGTACCACCGCACGGTCTGCTGCAGCCCCTCGGCAAACGTGACGTGCGGCTCCCAACCGAGCGCGCTGATGCGCGATATGTCCAGCGCGTAGCGGTAGTCATGTCCCGGCCGGTCCGCGACGAACTCGATGAGGCTTCGCGGCTTGCCCATGATCTCGAGCACGGCCTCCGCCACCTGCAGCCCTCTGGTCTCCGCGCCGGTGCCGACGTTGTACACGCCACCAGCCGGCGCGTCGTGCAGCACCAGGTCGATCGCCCGGCAGTGGTCGTCCACATAGATGTAGTCGCGAACCGCCGACCCGTCGTTGTAGAGAGGCAGCCTCATGTCGTCGATCGCGTTGGTGATGAGCACTGGGATCAGCTTTTCCGGGTACTGGTACGGCCCGTAGTTGTTCGAGCCGCGGGTCACCAGCAGCGGCAGGTCGAAGCTCTCGGCGTAGGAATGGGCGATGTGCTCGCCACCGGCCTTGCTCGCCGAGTAGGGGCTTCGAGGCCGCAGCGGATCCTCCTCACGGGAACGGCCGTGGGTGACATCGCCGTACACCTCGTCCGTGCTGACCAGCAGGAAGACCTCGTGGCCGTACCGCCTTGCCGCCTCGCAGAGGACGGCGGTGCCGCGGACGTCGGTTTCGATGAAGGCGAACGGGTCCATCAGGGATCGGTCGACGTGGGTCTCAGCGGCGAAGTTCACGATCGCGTCGGCGTGGGCGGCCAGCGTGTTGACGAGGTCGGCATCGCATATGTCGCCGTGGACGAAACGAAAACCGGGATGTCCTTCGAACTCGGCGAGGTTCGCCAGGTTCCCGGCGTACGTCAGCTTGTCGAGCACCGTGATCTGGACCTCGGGCCTCGTGTGCCGGAGGTGGCGGACGAAGTTCGATCCGATGAAGCCCGCGGCGCCCGCAATCAGCAGGCGCCTCAGCGATCGCGTCACTTGATCGATGGACCCGCCGTCCAGTCGTATCCGATGGACGGGTCGTCGTGCGGGATGCGGCCCTCATCGTCCGGCGCGTAGACGTTCGATGTGATGTAGAGCAGGTGCGACAGCTCCATTGCCCGGCAGCCGTGCGCTACGCCCGGAGGGATCGTCAGGCACGACGGTTTGCCATCGCCCATCAGCAACTCCATCAGCTGGCCTTTCGTCGGTGACCCGTCACGCGTGTCATACAACGCGACCTTGAGCGCACCGATCACGTACCACCAATCGGTCTGCCGCTGGTGGATGTGCCAGGCCTTGGCGGTGCCCGGATACATCAACGAATGGCTCCACTGGCCAAAGTGGCCGAAGAAGTCGTCGGTGTCGCGGATGACCTCGCGGAAAAATCCCCGCTCGTCGGAATGCGTCACGAGCTCTTTCAGCACGACGCCTTCGATGCTCATTGCTCCTGGCTCGCAGCATGCGACCGGACGAAATCGTTGACCGAGTAGTAGGCCTGGATCGACTCGCCGGCATCGCCCCAGAAGCCTTCGAGCACGTCGTACTCCATGAGGCCTTGACCCAGGTACCAGTTGTTGACGTCGGTGATCTCCAGCTCCCCGCGGCCGGACGGCTTGAGCTCGGGCAGAACCCTCCACACCGTTTCGTCATAGAAGTAGACGCCCGTCACCGCGAACTCGCTCGGCGGTTCGTCGGGCTTTTCGACGATGCGCTCGATCCGGCGGGCGCCGTCGAACTGGACCACGCCGAGGTGGCGCAAGTGCGAAAGATCCGACTCCTTGCTCAGCACGACGCGCGCCCCGCGCAGCTGCTGGCGAAAGGCTTCGACGCAGGGCCGGATCGACCGCTCAAAGATGTTGTCGGCCAGGAGAACGACACAACGGTCACCGGCCACGAACCTCTCGGCCAGGCCAAGCGCCTCGGCGATGCCGCCGGCCTTGTCCTGGTAGGCATACAGCAGGCGCTCGATGCCGAACTCCTGCCCGTTGCCGAGCAGGCGGAGAAACTCGCCCGCGTGAGTCCCACCGGTGACCAGCATGATCTCGTCCACGCCGGCGCCCACCAGCGATTCGATCGCGTAGTTGATCATCGGGCGGTCGTAGATCGGAAGCAGGTGCTTGTTGGTGATGCGGGTCAGCGGATGGAGTCGGCTTCCGGTGCCGCCGGCGAGCACAACTCCCTTGAGATCGTCACCCTTCATCGCCACCGGATTCTAGGCCTCAGGCAGTAGTGAGCTACAAGTCCTTGTGGCAGACTGGCCGCTGCACCGCATGCCTAGACCGGACAACTGGCCGCGAACCATCCTTCACGTCGACCTCGACGCTTTCTACACGTCCGTCCACCAGCGGGACGATCCGAAGCTGCGCGGCGTGCCGGTCGCGGTTGCCGGTCGCTCGCGGCGGGCGGTCGTCATGGGAGCGTCGTACGAAGCGCGCGCCTACGGAGTTCGCTCCGCGATGCCCCTTCACGAGGCCCTGCAGCTGTCCCCGCAGCTCACGGTCGTCCCGCCCGACAGCGCTCGCTATCGCGAGGCCAGCCGGCTCGTCCATCAGATCTTTCGCCGCTTCACATCGCCCGAGCTGATCGAAGGCATCGCATTGGACGAGGCCTACCTCGACGTCACAGTGCGGACCAGGCATGGGACCTCGAGCGCGGAGGAGGTTGCCCGCCGGATCAAGTTCCAGATCCACACCGAGGTCGGCCTGACCGCTTCGGTCGGCGCGGCCACCTCGAAGCTCGTGGCCAAGGTGGCGAGCGGCACCCGCAAGCCGGACGGCCTGGTTCTCGTGCCCCCTGACACCGAGGCGGACTTCCTCGCTCCGCTGCCGATCGGAGTCATTCCCGGCCTCGGCCCCAAGACGGAGGAAAGGCTCCAGGCCATGGGCGTGCGCACGGTCGGGGCGCTGGCGGCGTACGAGACCCAGCGACTCGTGCAGGCCCTCGGCACCAATGGCGCGGTGCTGCAGCGACTTGCCCAGGGACGCGACCGGACGCCCGTGGACGGCAGCCGCCCGGCCAAGACCATCTCGGCCGAGACCACCTTCGAGAACGACGTGAGCGACCGCGGCCAGCTCGAGGTGGCGCTGCGCGACCTTACCGACCGCGTCACGGAAAGGCTGAAGAGCGACGGCGTGCGCGCGCGGACCGTCTATGTGAAGCTGAAGCTGCCCGACTTCAGGCTCGTGAGCCGCCAGGTGAGCCGGACGAGCCCGACCGACGACGTCGAGACGATCTTCCGCGCCGCGCGCTCGGCGCTGGAGAAGTCGCACGTGGAGTCGCGGGCGGTGCGGTTGATCGGGGTGGGCCTGTCCGGCCTGGAGCACCCTGAGCCCGACCTGCA
>WNGL01005594.1_pt1 | contig 54947 bp, 57 predicted proteins | sample 5400591 | NCBI WGS metagenome assembly WNGL01 (sample SAMN13153377, study PRJNA577476) | soil metagenome | isolation source: 80 cm soil or saprolite under Garry oak tree replicate 1 | place: USA:California | collected 2016-06-15 | reverse complement strand
GTTCGGGGACTGCGTGAAGGAGGCGCCGGAAGGTTTCAAACTGGACGACGACACCGTGGCCGTGTTCGTCCGGCCGGAGCTGGTGGAGCGGGAGCGGTTGCTGCGCGCGTGTGACGCCTGTCCGGTGGACGCCATCACTGTCTGGGATTCAGACGGCAGGCAGTTGGTGCCCTGACTCCTCTGTCCTGCGTCCCAGCGTGCGTCTGCGCGTCGAGTCGTGGCAGTTTGTGTTCCCTGCTTACTTGACAGCCTGTTTAGTCGCTCACATACTCGCCCCGCCCAAAGAGGGAGGTGCCGGTGTATCGCGAGATCTTCGTCCCCGTCGACAACTCGCCACATTCCGACTGGGCCGTCCACCGGGCGATTGAGCTGTGCCGCCAGTCCCACGGCCGCATCACCGGCAACCACGTCTACGCCGCCCGCCTCCACGACGTCCGTTTCCGCCAGCTCGAGACCGGTCTCCCCGCGCGCTTTCAGACTCCCGAGGAGATCAAAAAGCAGCGCAAGATCCACGACAAGCTGATCGAGAAGGGGCTGCAGCTCATCGCCGACAGCTTCCTCGATCAGCTGGGCAAGCGGTGCGAAGCGGCCGGCGTGCGGCTCACGCGCCAGCTGCTCGAAGGGATCAACTACGAAGAGATCGCGAACGAGGTGAACCGCGGCGCTGGGCGGCTGCCGGGGCTCATCGGCTTCGATCCCAACCGCGCCGCCGGCTACGACGGCGGTGAGAAGGTCCGCTCCGACGTGCAGGTGGGTGAGAACGGGCGCCTGGTGGCCGAAGACGAGGATCAGGCGGCGCGGCTGGTCGGCTCGTCGGGCCGTCAGTACGACCTGCTCGCCGTCGGCGCGCACGGGCTCGGTCGCCAGCCGTACTCGCAGCTCGGTGGTGTCGTGTCCCGCGTGCTGCGCGGGGTCGAGAAGGACATCTTGATCGTGCGCGACGAGCGGCCCTTCGCCGGCGGCCGATTGCTCGTGTGCGTGGACGGCTCCTCCTACAGCTACAAGGCCATGCGCGTCGCCCTCGAGCTGGCGCAGGCGTTCGGCGGATCGGTGTACGCGTGCAGCGCGTTCGACGTGGAGTACCACCACGTCGTCTTCCACAACATCAAGGACGTGCTGTCGTACCAGGCGTCAAAGGTTTTCAAGTTCGAGGAGCAAGAGGAGCTGCACAACAACATCATCGACAAGGGGCTCCTCAAGCTGTGCCAGGCGAACCTGAAGCGGGCCGAGGTGATGGCCCGGGAGTTCGCCGACGTCCCGCTCAAGACGCAGATCCTCATCGGGAAGCCGTTCCAGGTGATCATGCAGTGGGCCGAGGAGGTCAAGCCGTCGCTGCTCGTGCTCGCCCGCCACGGCGCCCATCGGATCGAGGGCACCCAGCTCGGCTCTCAGGCCGACAACCTCGTGCGACTCGCACCGTGCCACGTGCTTCTCGTGGGGACGGGAGGAGTGCGGCCAGAAGACATCCCGTGGATCGAGGAGGACGGCGTGGCAGGGCTGCCGTGGGCCCCGGAAGCGGAGGTGCGGATCCTGCGCGTGCCGCCGTTCGCGCAGGGGATCGCGCGTCGGGCGGTCGAAGAGTATGTCCTCGAGCACGCCCACGGCGAGCCCGTGACCGTGACCAACCGCTGGCTCGACGAGGCGATCCGGAAGCTGCTCCCCACGCATATGCAGCTCATCATGGGCATCGGCACGGCGGAAGAGATCGCGCTCGCCGAGGTGAAGGCGCACGAGCAGCTGCGGGCGACGAAGGTGCAAGGTCAGGACTCCGACCCCGAGCCCCTCGCCGCCGATGTCGAGGTGAAGTGCCCCGTGACGGGCGCCGTCTCCCGGCGGCCGCGCACGGCGGCCGACCCGATCCTGTGGACGGAAGAGGCATGGCAGCGGCTGCAGCTGGTGCCGCTGATCGCCCGACCGCTCGCCCGGAACACGGTGGAGCGCTTCGCCCGGGGCCATGCCATCTGGCGAGTCACGACGGGCGTGATGGACGAGAACAAGCAGGCCATGATCGAGGCCGACGAGTTCGACGTCGAGACGATGATGGTGATGTTCACCGAGCTGCGGGCGAAGCAGATCCGCGGCGAAGCCGGCTCGCTGCAAGCGTTCATCGAGGAGGCGAAGGCGCAGGGGATCACGCGCTGCCCCATCCGCGACATCGAGGAGAAAATGGGGAAGTGCCCGGTGGACTTCAAAGCCCTCACGCCCGAAGAAGCGAAAGCGGCGGTGGAGAAGCTGCTGCAGTGAACTTCGTCCCGCACGTCGTCGCCTGGAACCTCACCCGGCGGTGCAACCTGGAGTGCGCCCACTGCTACATCTCCGCCGGGCCGTACCAGTCGCCCGCCGGGGAGCTGGGCACCGCCGACTGCCTGCGTATTCTCGACCAAATCCTCGCGGTCAACCCCGCTCCGATGATCATCCTGTCGGGCGGCGAGCCGCTGCTGCGCGACGATCTCGACCAGCTCGCGGCGCACGGGGCGCGCGCTGGGGCGACGGTCGTCGTGGGCACGAACGGAACGCTGCTGGGCGACGCCCGGATCGCGAGGCTGAAGGACGCCGGCGTACGGGGAGTCGCGGTGAGCGTCGATTCGCTGCGGCCCGCCTACCACGACAACTTCCGGCACGGCCAGGGCTCGCTCGCCGAGACCCAGGCTGCGCTCGCGCGTCTCGCCGCGCACCGGCTCGACTTCATCATCCAGACGACCGTCACCAAGGGAAACCGCGCGGAGCTCGGGCGCCTGGTCGAATGGTCGGCCGCGCACGGCGCCGTGTCGTTCAACTGCTACTTCCTGGTGTCCACGGGCCGGGGCGCGTCGCTCAGCGATCTCGCCCCGTCCGACTACGAGGCCGTGCTGGCCGATCTGGCCCGCTGGCAACAGGCGTATCGCGGCCGCATGCTGGTGCGCGCGAAGTGCGCGCCGCACTTCATGCGCCACGTGCACCAGGCCGACCCCGAGTCCCCGATCCTCAACTACGAGACCCGCTGTCCCTGCGGCACGCAGTACTGCCGCATCACCCCGGACGGAAAGCTCACGCCGTGCCCCTACATGCCGGAGATCGCCGGTGATCTGCGCACGCAGAGCTTCGCCGAGATCTGGCGGTCCGCTCCGCTGCTCCGCCGGCTCCGCGAGGGCGAGCTGGGCGGCAAGTGCGGTCGCTGCGAATACCGCCGGCTGTGCGGGGGGTGCCGCGCGCGCGCCTTGGCCCTCGAGGGAGACGTGCTGGCCGCCGATCCGTCGTGCGTGTACGAGCCGAGCGGCGCGCCGGTGATCGACGCGCTGCGCGACGTGACGTACGGCGCCGAGTTCCGGCCGGCGCTCTCGTGGAGCCCGGCGGCGCGCGAGCGGATCGCGCGCATCCCGTCCTTCGTGCGCGGCGTCGTGATGCAGCGGGTGGAGGCTTACGCCCGCCGCCAGGGGCGGCACGAGATCACCCCGGAACTGCTGGCCGAAGTCCGCAGCGCGATGCCGATCGATTTCTCGAAGCGCCCGCCGTTCTTCGTCACGGACAACGGATGACGGTCAACGGATGACGCCCGAGCTCCTGCCGGCGCTGCAAGCCGCCGCCGACACCACTCGCGCCTACGGGGAGTTTCCCGTCATCGGCGCGCGGGCGGCGGTGTGGATCGCGGCGGAGGTACACCTGATGTTCGCCGCGTTCGTGCTGGGCGTGCCGATGTTCGCCGTGGTGGCCGAGGCGATCGGGATCTTCGGGAAGGACGCGCGCTACGACCGGTTGGCCAAGGAGTTCACGCGCCTCCTGCTGGTCGCCTACAGCGCCACCGCGATCTGGGGCGCCGTGCTCGTCTTCTTGCTCGCGACGTTGTATCCCCGGTTCTGGGCCTACCTCACGGCCGTCTTCGGGCCTTCGATGTGGGCGTACGCAGCGCTGTTCTTCTTCGAGTCGTTCACCCTGTACCTGTACTATTACGGTTGGGACCGCTGGAAGTACGGCCGTCCCAAGTGGGCCCACTGGGCGCTGGGCATCCTGCTGAACGTGTGGGGCACGATCGTGATGTTCATCGCGAACTCCTGGCTCACGTACATGATGACGCCGCCGCGCGACATTACGCCGACCACCGACCCCACGACCATCAAGCTGTGGCACGCGATGGCGAACGCCACCTGGATGCCGATCAACGTGCACCGCCTGATCGCGAACGTCGTGTTCGGCGGCGCGATCGTGGCCGCGTACGCGAGCTACCGCTTCCTGGCCGCGCGGACCGACGAAGAGCGCGCCCACTACGACTGGATGGGCTATGTCGGCAACTTCATCGCCATCTCGGCGCTGATCGTGCTGCCGTTCGCGGGCTACTGGCTGGGCCGCGAGATCTACCAGTACGATCAGTCGATGGGGATCACCATGATGGGCGGCTTCATGAGCTGGCTCTGGGTGATCCAGGCGTTCCTCATCGCAGTGCTGTTTCTCACGGGGAATTACTACCTCTGGGTGGGCATGGGACGGATCCCGGGAGCCGAGCGATTCCAGCCCTACACCAAGTACCTGCTGATCGTGCTCGTGCTGGGCGCGATCGTGTGGGGCACGCCACACACCATGATCGCGGACTCGAAGGAGCTCGCGGCCATGGGCGGCTCGCACCACCCGTTCCTCGGCGCACTCGGCGTGATGAGCGCCAAGAACACCGCCGTCAACCTGATGATCCTCACCACGTTCCTGTCGTTTCTCATGTACCGCCGGGCCAACGTGCGGGCGGTGGTGCCGTGGGCGAAGACCGGCACGCAGATCCAGGCGGCGATGTTCGCGATCGCAGCGGCGGTCGTGCTGTTCTACGGGATCCGTGGGTACTTCGTGGACGCGATCGTCCGCATCGGCTTCAGCGTATATCAGGTGTTGGCGGTGCTCTCCTGCATCGTGTTCGTGACGGTGATCGACATCTTGCTGGGCCGCGGCGCGAAATCGCTCGGCGCGATCCAATGGGGCAAGATGCCGGCGCGCTCGCAGTACGCGCTGTTCGTGCTCGCCGTCACCTTCACCTGGCTGATGGGCTTGATGGGGTTCGCGCGCTCCGGGGTGCGCCAGTACTGGCACGTGTGGCAGGTGGTGCAGGACACGAGCAAGTACGCGGCGACACCGGCGCTCGGCTACGCCTCGAAGATGATCAGCCTGTGCGTCCTGATCTTCCTCGCACTCGTGGGGTTCGTGTTCTGGCTCGGCGGGCTCGCGGAGAAGTCCACGTTCGTCGCCTCCGGGCAGGAGGGCGAGGGGGGAGGGGGGGCCCGGCATGTGGGCCACTAACCTCAAGATCGTTGGCATCGTGCTGGGGACGCTGGCGCTCTATACCCTGATCGCCAACAAGATCCCGCAGGTGCAGTCCGAGGTGCCCCAGGCCCTGACCCTGGGCGCCAACGTGACCCCCGAACAGCTCGTGGCGGCGGGGGAAAAGGTGTTCAACGGGATCGGCGGCTGCACCACGTGCCACGGGCTCGGCACCCGCGCCCCGAACCTGCTCACCGATGAGAAAGGCACCGGGCTGATCGGCGCGCGCTGCGCGAAGCGCGAGCCGGTGAAGAGCTGCAAGCAGTACCTGTACGAATCGCTCGACAACCCCACGGCATACGTCGTCGCGGGCTACCAGCCGATCATGCCCGTGATGACGCGCCAGCTCTCGCCACAGCAGATCTGGGCGGTGATCGCGTACCTCGAAGCCCAGGGCGGCACGGTGGACGTGAGCGGGGCAGACATCCCGGCGGAGACCCCGGGCTCGCGCCCGGGGTCAGCGGGGGGATCGGGGCCGACCCCGGGCGCAAGCCCGGGGGTGGCGGGAGGCTCGACCGATCCCAAGCTGATCATCCAGGCGGCGGGGTGTCTCGTCTGCCACAAGCTGGACGGCCAGGGGCAGGTCATCGCGCCCGACTTGACGCACGTGGGATCGCGCCGCGATGCGGCATCGATCCGCAAGAAGATTCTCGATCCCACGTCCTCGATCGCGCAGGGGTATGAGAAGCTCGCCGGGATCATGCCGAAGACCTTCGGGACCATGATGAACGCCGCGCAGCTCGAGGCGCTCGTCCAATACCTGGCCGCGCACAAATGAGGCTGCCGCCCGGGTTCCGCCGCTATGCCGCGCACCCCTTCTGGCAGGCGGTCGCGATCCTCGCCCTCGCCTACGTGGTGGTCGTGTTCGTCGTGCCGCTCCTGCCGGGGAGCGCCATCGTGCCGAAGAGCGTAGTGCTGCAGTACATGGCCACCGTGCTGGTGGGCGTGCTCATCTACGTGAGCGACAGCGAAGAGCGGTGGGCGCGCTTCAAGGAGCCGATTCACGCCGTGCTGGTGCAGCCGCGTCTGCGGACGGCACGCGCCGCCCTGCTGGGCCTAGTGACCCTGTTCGTCGGTTGGATCACGTTCGGCCAGGTCCGCACCACCGTCGCCGCGCCACCCAACCTGCGCTCCATCCATCCCGCCCCGCCGGCCGAGATCACGTTCCGCGGCCGGTCGCTCACGCTGACGGGGCTGGAGAACCCGCTGCGCCAGCACCCGGACTCCCTCACGGTCTACCTCGCCCAGGGGAAGCGCATCTACTACGAGAATTGCCTGCCCTGCCACGGCGACCATCTGGACGGCCAGGGGCACTTCGCACACGCGTTCAACCCCCTCCCGGCGAACTTCCAGGACAACGGCACGATCGCGCAGCTCACCGAGAGCTTCGTGTTCTGGCGCGTCGCGAAGGGCGGCCCGGGGCTGCCGCGCGAAGGCACGCCGTGGAATTCCGCGATGCCCAAATGGGAGGACTTCCTGACCGAGCGGGAGATCTGGTCTGTGATTCTGTTCCTGTACGACCAGACGGGGTGGAAGCCACGCACCTGGGAAACAACCAGGGAGAAGGGAGAAGGGAGAGGTCCATGACGGCTCGAAGCTCCGCCTTCGGCGTCGGGATCCTCCTGGCGGTCGGGAGCATACCTCTCCCTTCTCCCCTCTCCCTCGCCGCCCAGGACACGACTGCGGGCAGGAGGGTTTACGTCAAGTGGTGCGCCGGTTGCCACGGCGAGACGGGCGGCGGCGACGGGCCGGCGGCGCCCTCCATGTTGCCGCGGCCGCGGAACTTCACCGGTGCGATTTACAAGATCCGCACGACGGCGAGCGGCCAGCTGCCCACCGACGCGGATGTGATGCGCGCGATCGACGACGGGCTCCCCGGGAGCGCGATGCCGGCGTGGAAGGGCCGGCTCTCGGACGCCGAGCGGCGCAACGTGATGGCGTACCTCAAGACCTTCTCGTCGTTCTTTGCCGACACGAGCCAGCACGTCACGGCGCTCAAGTTCTCGAGTGCGCCGAGTGGCGGCACCGACACGGCGGCCCTCAACAAAGGGCGCCGGTTCTATGAAGATTCGATCCACTGTAACAAGTGTCACGGCGACCAGGGCCGCGGCGACGGCCCCTCGGCGCCGACGCTCAAGGACGACGCAGGGTTCCCGATCTACGCGGCGGACCTGCACCAGAACTGGCGGTTCCGCGGCGGCCCGACCGTCGCCGACATCTATCGCCGACTGCGCACCGGCCTCGACGGCACGCCGATGCCGTCGTTCTCCGACCTGATCGATCAGAAGTTCCTCACCGACGAAGAGCTGTGGCGCCTGGCGCAGTACGTGCGCTCGCTCTCCCCCGCCGAGGCACCGGAGGTGCGTGACGTCATCCACGCCCCGCAGCTCACCGGCGCGCTGCCGGTCTCCCCCGACGATTCGGCGTGGGCGCGGGTGGATCGCTACTGGTTCCCGCTCGTGGGCCAGGTGATCCACAAGTCGCGTTGGTTTGCGCCCGCAGTGTCCGGCGTGTGGGTGCAGGCGCTGCACAACGGCCGGGAACTGGCGTTGCGCGTGAGCTGGGACGACCGCTCGCAGAGTCCCGACACGGCGTGGCTCGCGTTCGAGCAGCGTGTGCTCGCGACCGTGGCGAGCGACGACTCGCCCCCGCCCAAGGCGGAGCCCTGGCCCGACCAGCTGGCGGTGCAGTTCCCACGCAAAATCCCGGAGGGGATGGAGCGGCCCTATTTCCTGATGGCGGCCGCGACGGACCCCGTGTACCAGTGGCGCTGGACCAGCCAGCCCCGGCGTGCGGTCGCCGGGCTGGCGCGGGGGATCGACCAGTTCGACACGCTGCCGTCGCCGCCCGCCGCCCAGGCGGTCTACGATCACGGGGAGTGGCGGGTCATTTTCACGCGCGCTCTTGCGACGCCCGATACTGCTGACGATGTTCAGCTTGAGACCGGCCGCGCGATTCCCGTGGCGTTCTTCGCGTGGGACGGTTCCAGCGGGGAACACGGCTCGCGGATGGCGGTGAGCACCTGGTATTTCCTGGCGCTCGACCGGCCGACGCCGGTCAGCGTCTTTGTGTCACCGGTGATCGCGATGGTGGTGACGTTGGGGCTGGGCACGCTCGTGGTGGTCCGGGCCCAGCGTCGCTCGGGGCGCGGCGCGTCCCGCGCCGGTGGGGTATAGCAACCGAATGCTCACACAGGAGGCATGATGCACAAGGTGCTTGGTCTCGTCGGCGCTCTGGGAGTCACGCTGCTCGCCGGGGGCGCGTGCGGGGGCGGGGGGAAGGAGCGGGCAGAGGGAGCGACCGCCACGGCGAGCTCAACGGCGGTGGCGCAGGCGGCGGAAGCCCCTTCCCACGCGGACGCGCAGGGCGGGGCGACCATCACGGGCAAGGTCAAGTTTGTCGGCAAGGCGCCGGCGAACCCCGTGATCGACATGAGCGAAGAGCCGAAGTGCAAGGCCAAGTACACGGCGCCGCCGCGCGAGCAGATCGTCGAGGTGAACCCCAACGGCACGCTCGCCGACGCGTTCGTCTACGTGAAGGCGGGCCTCGCCGCGAGCTACAAGGCGCCGGCGCCCACGGGGCCGGTGACGCTCGACCAGGACGGGTGCCGCTACCATCCCCACGTGTTCGGGATTCTCGTCGGCCAGACGTTGGCCATCAAGAACTCCGACGGCATCCTGCACAACATCAAAGCGAAGGCGGTGAAGAACCGGCCGTTCAACATCAGCCAACCCACGACCATGACGTCGGAACGCGCGTTCTCGGCGCCCGAGGTGATGGTGCCACTCGAGTGCAACGTGCACGGCTGGATGCACGCGTGGCTGGGGGTGCTGCCGCATCCCTTCTTCGGCGTGAGCGGCACCGACGGGAGCTACACCATCCGCGGGCTGCCGCCGGGGACGTACACGATCGAAGCATGGCACGAGAAGTACGGCACGCAGACCGCCACCGTGACCGTGACGGGCAGCGAGACGAAGACGGCCGACTTCAGCTTCGCGGGCCTTGTGAAGTGAACTGAAGGAGGAGCGCCTCATGCACTGGTGGCTGCCGCCCAAGGCATCAACGTTCGCCGGGCCGATCGACGGCCTGTTCATCGCGATCCTGATCATCACGGGCATCGCTTTCGTGCTGGTGGAAGCGGGCCTGATCTGGTTCATCGTCCGCTACCGGGAGCGCCCCGGCCGGAAGGCGTTCTACACGCACGGCAGCACGCGCGCCGAGGTGATCTGGACCGCGATCCCGGCCGTGACCATGGTAGCGCTGGGGCTGGTCAGCAACCACTACTGGGTCGAGATCAAAGGTCGGAACAGCGTTCCGCCCAACGCCTATCCCATCGGGATCCACGCGAAGCAGTTCGAGTGGCAAGTCTCCTATCCGGGCCCCGACGGCCAGCTGGGCACGGCGGACGACTTCACCGTCCGCAACCAGCTGCATGTCCCCGTGGGACGGCCCATCGTGGTGCACCTGTCGTCGGAGGACGTGATCCATTCCTTCTACGTCCCGCAGTTCCGCGTGCGGCAGGACATCGTGCCGGGCATGGACATCAAGGCCTGGTTCCAGCCGACGGTCCCCGGTACGTACGAGCTGGGCTGCTCGCAGCTCTGCGGGCTGGGCCACTATCGCATGCGGGCGCAGGTGTTCGTGCACACGCAGGAGGACTTTGACGCCTGGATGAAGCAAGCTGCCCAGGAGGCCAAGCAATGACGACCGTTGCCGCAACGGGTGGGGGCCACGTCGGCCACGCGCATCACGACGACCGGTCGTTCATCCGGAAGTACATCTTCTCGACCGATCACAAGATCATCGGAATTCAGTTCCTGTTCGTCAGCCTGTTCTTCCTGCTGGTGGGCGGGCTGCTGGCGATGCAGATGCGCTGGCAGCTGGGCTTCCCGGGCAAACCGATGCCGGGCGGCGGCATCCTCCCCGAAACGATGGCCCCCGGGGGGGTGATCCTGCCCGAGTACTACATCCAGCTCGTGACGATGCACGGCACGTTCATGGTGTTCTTCGCCATCATGCCGCTGCTCGTGGGCGTGTACGCGAACTTCCTGATCCCGCTGAAGATCGGCGCGCACGACATGGCGTTCCCGCGCATCAATATGGCGTCGTTCTGGCTGGCCCTCGCCGCGGGACTCGTGATGTTCGCGAGCCTGTTCGTGCCGGACGGCGCCGCCCGCGCCGGCTGGACGATGTACGTCCCGCTCTCGGCCCGGCACGACCTGTCGGGCGCCTCGTACGGCCAGGAGCTGTGGTCGGTCTCGATCATCCTGCTCGGCCTCTCCTCGATCCTCGGTTCGTTGAACTACATCACCACGGTGATCAACAATCGCGCCCCGGGGATGACGTGGTTCCGCCTGCCGCTCTCGGTGTGGGCGCTCTTTATCACCGCGATCCTCGGCCTGCTCGCCCTGCCGGTGCTGTCGGGCGCGGCGATCATGCTGCTGTTCGACCAGGTGATCGGCACGCACTTCTTCGATCCGGCCACGGGCGGCCAGGCGCTGTTGTGGCAGCACCTGTTCTGGTTCTTCGGCCACCCGGAGGTCTACATCCTGATCCTGCCGGCGATGGGGATGGTCTCGGACATCATCGCGAACGGCAGCCGCAAGCCGATCTTCGGCTACCACTCGATGGTGTTCGCGATCGTGGCGATCGGGTTCCTGGGCTGGATCGTGTGGGGCCACCACATGTTCGTGAGCGGGATGAACCCGACGCTCGGGTCCTCGTTCATGGTGTCCACGCTGATCATCGCCGTGCCGTCGGCGGTGAAGGTGTTCAACTGGATGGGGACGATGTGGCGGGGAAACATCAAGTTCACGGTGCCGATGCTCAACGCGATCGCGTTCGTGGCGATGTTCGTGATCGGCGGGTTGTCGGGTATCTACATGGCCGCGACGCCGGTGGACATGCAAATCCACGACACCTACTTCATCGTGGCGCACATCCACTACGTGCTGTTCGGCGGCAGCCTGTTCGCGCTGTTCGGCGCCATCGTCTACTGGTATCCGAAGATGTTCGGCCGGATGATGAGCGAGCGCTGGGGCAAGGTGCACTTCTGGCTCACGTTCATCTTCTATAATTGCACCTTTTTCCCGATGCACATCACGGGGATGGCGGGGGAGATGCGACGGCTGTACGATCCGAACCAGTACACCTTCTTGCAGCCCTACCAGCCGATGCGAGAGTTCATTTCGATCAGCGCGTTCCTGCTGTTCGCGACGCAGCTCATCTTCTTCGTGAACTTCTGGTGGAGCCTGTTCCGGGGGAAGCGGGCCGACCAGAACCCGTGGCACGACAACGGGCTCGAGTGGTCGCTGCCCGCGCCCGCGCCGCACGGCAACTGGGAGCAGGCGCCGACGGTGTACCGCGGCCCGTACGAGTTCAGCCACCCGCAGGCCAAGGCGGACTACTTGCCGCAGCACGTGAAGCTCCCGACCGACCGTGAGCCGGCCAGCGCGCCGGCTGCGGCTCACTAGCCAAAGGGGACGAGCGATGACGCACGCCAGCGCCACCGTCGACATGATGCATCCGCCGTACCCCACCGAGCGGGGGCTGGACGTTTACAACCACAAGCTCGGCATGTGGGTGTTCCTCGCGTCGGAGGTGATGTTCTTCGCCGCCTTGATCGGGACCTACGTCATCCTCCGGTTCGGCGCGCCGGGCGAGTGGGCGCGGCCCGGGATCGTGCTCAACATCCCGATCACGGCGTTCAACACGTTTCTGCTGATCTGCTCGTCGGTGTCGATGGTGAAGGCCTACGCCGCGATCGCAGACGGCGACCAGCGGGGCCTGCGCCTGTGGCTCGGGTTGACGATCCTGTGCGGCGCGACGTTCGTGGGGATTCAGGTGTTCGAGTACATCCACCTCGTGGAGCACGGCTTCACTCCCGCCGGGGTCCGCGAGGGGAGTGAGTTGGCGGAGAAGGTGGCGAAGGGGGACCTTCCGGCCGTGACCATGGGGCTGTACGGCTCCACGTTCTTCACGATGACCGGTTTCCACGGCTTCCACGTCACCTGCGGCGTGGTCTCGATGATCTACCTGTACTTCACCAAGGTGCTGCCCGGGAAGTACTCGAAGCTCGACTACCGCGGCATCGAGACCATCGGCCTCTACTGGCACTTCGTCGACCTGGTGTGGATCATCTTGTTCACCATCGTCTACCTGATCTGAGGGGGGGACGGGGGCCCAATGGCGACGACGCACAAGCGTCCCAATTACATCCTGATCTGGGTGTACCTGGCGGTTCTCACGGCCGCCGAGCTGGCACTCGCGTTCGAGCTGCCGATTTCACGCAACATGAAGCTGGTGTTGCTGCTCTTCCTGGCCGTCTGGAAGGCGCTGCTGGTGGCGCTCTTCTTCATGCATCTGAAGTTCGAACGCTGGAACCTGCGGATCCTGGCGATCATCCCGATCCCGCTCGCCCTCATCTTCATGCTGGCCGCCATGTCGGAGCACGTCTGGTAGCCTTTCTCGAGCTCACGAAGCCGCGCATCACGCAGCTGGTGCTGCTGACCGCCGCGGCCGGGTTCTACCTCGGCTCCGGCGCCGCGGTGGACGTGCGACTGCTGCTGCACACGCTGATCGGCGTCGCGCTGGTCGCGGCCGGCACCAACGCCTTCAATCAGGTACGGGAGCGCGATGTCGACGCCCGCATGCGGCGCACGCAGGGTCGCCCGCTGCCGTCGGGCCGCGTCAGCCCGCGGGCGGCCGCGCTGTTCGCCGCCGCCATCTCGCTCGCCGGCGTGCTCTACCTGGCGCTCGCCGTCAACCGGGTGACCGCCGGCCTCGCGGCCCTCACGCTCGCGAGCTACGTGCTGCTGTACACCCCGCTCAAGCGCAAGACGACGCTCAACACGCTGATCGGCGCGGTGCCGGGCGCGCTGCCGATCGTGGGCGGCTGGACGGCGGCGGGCGGCGCGCTCGGCCCCGCCGTGGCCGCGCTGTTCTGGATCCTGTTCCTGTGGCAGCTGCCCCACTTCCTGGCCCTCGCCTGGATCTACCGCGAGGACTACCGGCGCGGCGGCCTCGCGATGCTCTCCGTCGACGACCCGGACGGCCGGCATACCGGGCACATGGTCCTGCTGTACGCCGTGGCGCTCCTCCCCGTGAGCCTGCTGCCGACGCTCCTGGGCGTGACCGGCGCCCTGTACTTCTTCGGAGCGCTGGCGCTCGGGCTCGCGTACGCGGGCGTGTCGTTCGCGATGACCCGCGCCGTGACCGACCCGCGGGCGTGGCGCGTCTTCCTCGTGTCCATCGTCTACCTGCCGGCGCTGCTCACGTTGATGGTGCTGGACAAGCCATGATCCCGTTCCACCGCCTGCTGATCTCGACTGCGATCGTGTTCTGCGCGGGATTCGCGGGGTGGGCGGCGTGGAGCTGGCGGGAGTCGGGTGAGGGCGGCACCCTCGCCCTGGCGCTCGTGTTCGCCGTGGCGGCCGCGGCGCTCACCTACTACCTGCGTAACCTCAAGCGCTTCCTCGGCCGATGACCCTCGCCGCGCTGATCGCGCTCGTGCACGGGGACGATCCCAACCTGGACCTGCTGTATTTCTGGGCCGCGGTGCTGCTGGCGCTGACGCCTGTGCTCATCTTCGGGACCATCGGCGTGCTGGTGCTGCGAAAGATCCTGCAACACAGCCGCGCCCCACAGGACGGCGGCGTGCCGGGGGACGGCGCCGTCGGGGACGCGACGGGCACGCACTGAGGGGTGTCGACCACAGGTCCGTCAGACCGGCGCCTCCGGTGGCACGTCTTCTGGTGCCGGCGGAAGAGCGATACCAGGACGCGGTACCTCCTCGAGCTCGCGCGCTGCGTCGCCCGGGCGCCCCGCGACACCAACGCGCCGCCCTTGCTCGAGATCGGGACGCGCAGCGGCGGCTCCGCCCTGCTGATGCTGCGCGTCCTCGCGGATGTGTATCGCAGACCGGCACGCCCTCCGCTCGTGATCACCGTCGACCCCTATGGGTCCCGGCCGTACGAAGGGGCTTCCTACCGGTACGACGAGACGCACTACGGCGCGATGAAGCGCGCGTTGGCCCGGTACCCCAACCACATCCACTACATGATGGACTCCGCACTCTTTCTGCGAGAGCTGGACCGGCTCTACCTGTGGATCGAGGGCGTCGAGCGTCCGCTGGAACGCTTTACGCTCGTCTACCTCGACGGCAGTCATGATCCGGACATCGTCTGGCACGAGATCGAGCAGCTCCGCTCACGCGTTGTTCCGGGAGGATTCCTGATTGTGGATGACACGGATTGGTTCGGGGGCGAGGTTCGGCACCGGCTCGATGCCGCCGCTGCCCGCGGGGGCGGCGGGGGGGGCGGCTCCAAGATCGAGTTCGGCGAGACGATCGAGCGCTTCGCCGGACACCTGCTGCTCCGTCCCTACGGCCTCGTCGGGATCCGGGGCGACTGCGATTTCCTGCTGTGGCAGGTCGCCGAGGACCTGGACTCGCTCGTCGCGCTGCAGACGGCGCTGAACCGGACCGACCTGGGCGCCTACCTGACGCTGCCGTACAGCTACCTCGCTATGACGCGACGCTCGATCTACGAGTTCCCGGAGGCTTCAAGCCAGCCTTCCCGGCTCGTGATCCGGCCGAGCGACGCGCGCTACCTGTTCGTCTATCCCTTCACGAAGACGCGCCCCTGGTACATGCTCCCGAGGCCCGAGCGGCAGGTGATGATGGACGAGCACGTGCGGATCGGCCGCAAGTATCCGTCCATCCGGCTGAACACGACCTACTCCTACGGGCTCGACGATCAGGAGTTCATCGTCGCGTTCGAGGGCGACAACCCCGCGGACTTCCTCGACCTGGTGATGGAGTTGCGGGAGAGCAAGGCATCGTCTTACACGCTGCGCGACACGCCGACCTTCACGTGCGTGCAGATGTCGCTGTGGGACCTGCTGGACACGCTGGGCGGTGCGGGCGCGGCGCAGGCGATCTCGCGGCGGCCGGCGCGCGCCGACGGGTACACGCCGGTGGCCACGCTGGCCGACCTGCCCCCCGGCGCGAGCCGCCGCGTGTACGCGGCGGGCGAAGCCGTGGCGCTCTTCAACGTCAACGGCACCGTGTACGCGATCGCGAACCGCTGCACCCACGCCCGTGCGTCGCTGTCGGAGGGCGCCGTGGATCCGGAGCGCTGCGTCGTGACCTGCCCGTGGCACGAGGGCGTCTTCTCGCTCGAGACAGGGCAGGTGCTGGGCGGCCCGCCGTCGCTCCCGGTCGCCGCCTACCGGGTGAAGCTCGAGGGGGACACGGTCCTGATCGCTCCCGCCGAGGCGCGTGAGCCCACGGTTGTCCCCTTCCCCCTCCCCCGCCCCTGACGACGGCCGTTTCCTGACGGCCTGCCGCTCGCAACCCACCGACGTCACGCCGGTGTGGTTCATGCGGCAGGCGGGGCGCTACCTGCCGGAGTACCGCGCGCTGCGGCAAAAGCATTCCCTCCTCGAGCTGTGCCACCGGCCGGAGCTCGCGGCGCAGGTCACCCTGCAGCCGGTCGAGCGTCTGGGCGTGGATGCCGCGATCCTGTTCGCCGATATCCTGCTCCCGTTCGAGCCCTTGGGGCTGGGCCTCACGTTCACAGCGGTGGAAGGACCGCAGATCACCCGCCCGATCCGCGAGGCGGCGCAAGTGTTCGAGCTGCCGCCCGTGGACCCCGCCACCGACCTGGCGTACGTGCTGGACGCGGTGCGGGCGACTGTCCCGGCGCTGCCGCCGCCCGTCCCGCTCATCGGCTTCGCGGGCGCGCCGTTCACGCTCGCCAGCTATGCGATCGAAGGCGGCGGGACGCGGAACTTCGTCCTCACGAAGCGCTTCATGTACGCGGAGCCCGTGGCCTGGCACGAGCTGATGCGGCGGCTGGCCGAGCTGGTGGGGAGCTACCTTGCGGCACAGGCCCGCGCGGGTGCCGCCGCGCTGCAGCTGTTCGACAGCTGGGTCGGCTGTCTCTCCCCCGCGGACTACGCCACGTACGTCTTCCCGCACAGCCAACGCGCGCTGCAGCTCGCGAGCGAGCCTGGCGTCCCAGTCATCCACTTCGGGACCGACACCGCGACGCTGCTCGTCGATTTCGCGCGCGCCGGCGGCGACGTGATCGGCGTGGATTGGCGCATCCCGCTCGACGTCGCGTGGGAGCGGATCGGCCCCGGACATGCGATCCAGGGGAACCTGGACCCCGCCGCCCTGCTCGCGCCGCGCGCGGACTTGGAGCAGCGGGTGCGCGACATCCTCGCCCGCGCCGCCGGCCGCCCCGGCCACATCTTCAACCTGGGGCACGGCGTGCTGCCGGAGACGCCGCTGGAAGCGGTGCAAGCGGTGGTGGAGTGGGTGCATGGTGGGTGAGCGGGTCGCGGTGCTGCTGATGGCCTACGGGGGGCCGGCAAGCCTGGACGAGGTCGAGCGATACCTGCTCGATGTGCGTGGCGGCCGGCCCGCGACGCCGGAGTTCGTCGCCGACTTGAAGTCGCGCTATACCCAGATCGGCGGCCGCTCGCCGATCCGCCGGCTCACCGAGGCGCAGGCCGCCGCCGTGCAGCGGGAGCTCGGCGAGCGCTTTCCCGTGTACGTGGGAATGCGGCACTGGCATCCTTATATCGGGAGCGCAGTGGAGCGCATCGTCGCGGACGGCCACCGGCGTGCCGTCGGAATCGTGCTCGCGCCGCACTACTCCACCATGTCCGTCGGCGCCTACGAGAAACAGCTGCTCGAGGCGGCCCGCGGCCGGCTGGAGACCGCGCTGGTGCGGAGCTGGAGCGACCATCCCAAGTTCCTCGCGGCGGTCGCCGGCCGCGTGACGCAGGCGCTGCAGCGTTTCCCCTCCCCCAAATCGGTGCAGGTGCTCTTTACCGCGCACAGTCTCCCCGAGCGGATCCGTGCGCTGGGTGACCCCTACCCCGACGAGCTCGAGGCCAGCGCCGCCGCGGTCGCGAAGCTGGTCGGGCTGCCCGAGTGGCGCGTCGCGTACCAGAGCGCCGGCGCCACGCCGGAGCCGTGGCTCGGCCCCGACGTGAGCGCCGTGATGACCGAGCTGGCCGCCAGGAGCCATGATGCCGTTCTCATCGTTCCCATCGGATTCGTGTGCGACCACGTGGAGATCTTGTACGACGTGGACGTGATGTATCGCGCGCTCGCGGCGCGGCTCGGCGTCCACCTCGAGCGCACCGAGTCGCTGAATGACGATCCCCTGCTGGTGGAGGCGCTGGCGGCAATCGCCCGCAAGGCCGCGATGGAGCGGGGGTGGGTGAGGGCGGGGGCGGGGGCGGGGGCCTGACAGTCGTCGTCGTGGGGGCCGGGCTCGCCGGGCTGTCGGCGGCGTGGGAGCTGCGGCAGGCAGGGGCTGACGTGATCGTGCTCGAGAGCGGGCGGCGGCCGGGCGGCGTGGCCGTTACGGAGCGCCCGGACGGGTTCGTCGTGGAGGGTGGCCCCGACGGGTTCCTCGCCGCAGAGCCGGATATCCCCGCGCTCGCGCGTGAGCTCGGTATCGCCGACCGGCTCGTGGACCAGCTCGCGACGGGGTCGATGCTCTGGACCGGCGCGCGGCTCGAGTCGCTCGCCGAGGGGCGCGCCGCCGAGCTGCTCGGGATCGACGTTCAGGGCCATTCGGACGTAGGGGCGCAGCATGCTGCGCCCCTACTGAGCGGCTTCCGGAGCTTCGCGGGCGGGATGGCGACCATCGTGGAGGCGTTGGTCGCCCGGCTCGGTGCCGCCGTTCGGACGGACCAGGGCGTGACCGCCGTCGCACCGTCGCCGCGCGGCTGGCGGCTCGCGGTGACCGGCGGCTCGACATACGAGGCCGGGGGCGTGGTCCTCGCCGTGCCGGCGTGGGTCGCGGCGCGGTTCCTCCCGGCCGCCGGCGCGGGGGGGCCGGGGGGAGGCCGGGAGCTGGATCAGGTCGTCTATTATCCGAGCATCACGGTGTCGCTGGCGTACCGCGCGGATCAAATCCCCGCGCGGCTCGAAGGCACCGGCTTTGTGTCGGCGGGGGATTCGGGCGCGGGGGTACGCGCCTGCAGCTACTCCTGGCTCAAGTATGCGAACCGTGCGCCCCGGGGGCACGCGCTGCTACGGGCGTTCGTTGGGCCGGGGGACGGCGACCCCGGCGCGCGGGCGCACGGGGAGCTCGTGACGATCCTCGGGCTCACGGGCGCGCCGCTCTGGACCCGCGCCTTCCATTGGCCGCGCGGCCTGCCGCGCTACAAGCCTGGACACGCCGAGCGCGTCGCCCGCGTTCGCGCCCAGCTCGCCAGGCTGGCGCCGCTCGAGCTCGCGGGGGCTGCGGTAGATGGGGCGGGGGTGTCAGCGTGCGTGTGTTCCGGGAGAGAAGCGGCTCGGCGACTGATAAGGCGGTTAGCCGGATAGACGGATAGGCGAATAGCAGGCCGGCGCTCGACCGAAGGTTCTATCCGCCTATCCGGCTATCCGCCTATTAGTTCTTTTGCCTTTCTCACCACGTTCTCCACTGTCAGCCCGAATTCCTGGTAGATCCGCTGGTACGGCGCGGAAGCGCCGAACTGCTCAATCCCAAGTACAGCGCCGTGATCCCCCACCCAGCGGTACCACGGCTGCGGCGACGCCGCTTCCACGGCGAGGCGCGCGCCCACCCCGGGCGCCACCACGGCGTCGCGGTACTCCTGGGGTTGCCGCGCGAACAACTCCATGCACGGTATGCTCACGGCGCGCGCCGCGACACCCTCGGCCGTCAATCGCTCGTGGGCGCCGAGCACTAACTCCACCTCGGAGCCACTCGCCATCAGGACCACCGCGGGCTTCCCGTCGGGCGCGTCGGCGAGCACATACGCCCCAAGCCGCAGCCCGTTCGCGGGGGCGTATTTCGCGCGGTCGATCACCGCGACTTTTTGCCGGGTGAGCACGAGCGCCACGGGCCCGTCGCGGTGCAGGATGGCGACGCGCCATGCCTCGATCACCTCGGTCGGATCGGCCGGCCGGATCACCGTCAGGTTCGGAATGGCGCGCAACGAGGCGAGCTGCTCGATCGGCTGATGCGTGGGACCGTCCTCGCCCAGCCCAATCGAGTCGTGGCTGAAGACGTAGATCGTCGGCAGCCGGCACAGGGCCGCGAGCCGGATCGGCGGCCGCATGTACTCGGAGAAGATGAGGAACGTCGAGCCGACTGGTCGCACGCCGCCGTGCAGCGCCAGGCCGTTCAGGATCGTGCCCATCCCGTGCTCGCGCACGCCGAAGTGGATGTTCCGGGCGCCCCAGCTCCCCGCCGCGACGTCGCCGCCGCTCTTGAACACGAGATGCGTCGAGCCCGCAAGGTCCGCCGAGCCGCCGATCAGCTCGGGGAGCTTGGGCGCGATCGCGTTCAGCACCTTGCCCGACGCCACGCGGGTCGCCTGGGCGTCCCCGGCGGTGAGGTCGGGGAGCGCGGCGTCCCAGTCGTCGGGGAGCCGGCCCGCGAGGCGGCGCTCGAGCTCCGCTGCCAGGTCGGGATACGCCTTCCGGTAGGCGTCGTAGTGGGTCCGCCACTCGGCTTCGAGCCGCGCGCCCCGCTCCCGCGCGCGCCGCCACTGCGCCAGCGCATCCTCCGGCACGTAGAACGGCTCGAGACTCGGCCAGCCCAGGTTCTGCTTCGTGAGCTTCACCTCTTCGGCGCCGAGCGGCGCGCCGTGCGCCTCGGGGGTATCCTGCTTGTGCGGGCTCCCCCAGGCGATGTGGGTACGCACGATGATGAGCGACGGCCGGTCGGTCACGCGTCGCGCGGCCGCCAGCGCCGCGTCGAGCGCACCGAGGTCGTTCCCGTCCGCCACCCGCTGCACGTGCCAGGCGTAGCTTTCGAACCGCCGGGCGGTGTCGTCCGAGAACGTGAGATCGGTCTTGCCGTCGATGGTGATGCGGTTGTCGTCGTAGATGCCGATCAGGCGCCCGAGCTTCAGGTGCCCGGCGAGCGAGCACGCCTCATGCGACGCACCCTCCATCAGATCGCCGTCCGACGCGAGGAAGTACGTGTGGTGGTCGCCGATCGCGTGGCCGGGGCGGTCGAACTGCGCCGCGAGATGCGCCTGGGCCAGCGCCATGCCGACGGCGTTCCCCACGCCCTGGCCCAGCGGGCCCGTGGTGGCCTCCACCCCGGGCGTGAGCCCGTGCTCGGAGTGGCCCGGCGTGCGGCTGCCCCACTGGCGGAACTGCTTGATGTCATCGAGCGAGAGGTCGTATCCCGTGAGGTAGAGCACCGCGTACAGCAGCATGCACGCGTGGCCGGCCGACAGCACGAAGCGGTCGCGCCCGAACCAGTCGGGGTTCGCCGGATTGTAGCGGAGGTGCCGCTGCCAGAGGACGTAAGCGAGGGGCGCGAGCGCCATCGCGGTGCCGGGGTGGCCGGAGTCCGCTTGCTGCACCGCGTCCATCGCGAGGGTGCGGACGGTGTTGATGCAGAGCTGGTCGAGGGCCGCGGCGCGGGTCGCCGCGGCGGCGGGCCCGGGAGCAGCCCCGGTCGTGCGCGGCGTCACAACAATCCGGACTTCGCCGCCTGCCACAGGTGGACGAGCCGGTCGAAGCCGCTCACCAGCATGTCCACCTGCTGCGGGCTGGGGGTCGCCTTGGCGGCAGTCCGCAGCTCGTCGCAGATCTTCGGCATCTCCCTGCGGCCCTGCTTCGCGCTCTCCGCCGCGATCTGATCGAGGATGCCGAGGATCTTCTGGCGCGCGCCGGCGTCATCGGGCACCTGCCACAGGTAACCGGCCAGGTCCTTGCCCTCGGTGCACAGCTTACCGAGGGCGTCCATCAACGGCGGCTGCGAGCGGCGCGGCGCGTCGGATTGGCTCATGCGAGGATCAATAATACCCAGAAACGCGCCGCAACGGGCGGTTGCCCGAACTCCCGGGCGTCTCTAGCTTGCGGGTTCCATGACGCCCCTGTTGCTCCTGCACGGCCGGGTGCCGCACGAGACGACCATCTTCATCGCCGACTGGGTGGACCGGCCCTGATGCTTGCGGAGATGCGCGCGTTCCGCGCGAAGCTCAAGGGATGGGACACGTCGATCGCCGTCGCGGTCGTGATCTGGATCGTGCTGCGCTCCTACCTCATCGAAGCGTTCCGCATCCCGTCGGCGAGCATGGAGAACACGCTGCTCATCGGCGACTTCCTGTTCGTCAACAAGGCCATCTACGGCGGCGAGCTCGAGATCCCCTTGACGGGAATCCGCTTCGGGCGGCTGCCGGGCTACGCCGAACCGCAGCGGGACGGGATCGTGGTGTTCCGCTCGGTCGAGGACTCGACGCCCGACCTGAACATCGTGAAGCGGGTGATCGGCGCCGCCGGCGACACGCTGCGGATGGCGCACGACACGGTGTATCGCAACGGCAAGGGGCTCGAGGAGCCGTACGCCCTGCATCTCGCCGGCGGCGCGACGCTCGATCCCGACTTCCGCCTCCAGCAGATCCGGGCGTGGCAGCTGCCGTACTACAGCGGCCGGGACGCCGCGCACTACCGTCCCACCACGCACGACTGGGGACCGATCGTGGTGCCGCCCCGCCACTTCTTCGTGATGGGCGACAACCGCGACGAGTCGTATGACAGCCGCTTCTGGGGCTTTCTGCCGCGATCGCACATCGTGGGCCAGCCGGTGATCATCTACCTGAGCGTGGCCAACGATCCGTGGCGCGTCCGCTGGAACCGGATGCTGCGGCGGCCGCACTAGGCCTGCATCCTCTTCACCTCTGTGCGTCTGTGCGTCCAGCTGTGGCAGTTCCTTTCTCCTCGGACCCAATCCCTGACTCGGTCACCGTCGTAGCAGTTAACGGGCGCGTTGCGGAATTCCCGAGGTGGGACCAAGTTCGAAACCGTGGCCAGCGAACCGGACCGCGCGCTCGTGGAGCGCATGATGGGCGGCGACGAGCGCGCGCTGGCGAAGGTGTACGACCGGCACGGCGGCGCGGCCTACGCGCTCGCGCTCGCCATCGTCGGTGAGCGGGCCGACGCGGAGGAGGTCGTGGCGGACGCCTTCGGCCAGGCGTGGCGCACGGCGGCGCAGTTCGATCCGAGCCGCGGGAGCGTGGCCGCCTGGTTGGCGACCATCACGCGGACGCGCGCCCTCGACCTGCTGCGGAGCCGGCGCCGCCGCGCGCGCGCGCTGGAGCGGGCGGCCCGGGCCGACACCGACGGTCTCGCGGCGCCACTGGGCGTAGCGGATGCCCCCGATCGCGGCGTCCAGCGCCAGGACGCGCGCCGGCTCGTGACCCGCTCGCTCGCCGAGCTGCCCGAGCCGCAACGCCGCGTGATCGAGTTGGCGTATTTCGGTGGCCTCACCCAGACGGAGATCGCCGCCGAGCTGCAGGAGCCGTTGGGGACGGTCAAGACGCGCATGCGCGCTGGCATGGAGAAGCTGCGCGGCTCGCTCGCCGGCCTGCTCGCGGGAGGAGAGCCATGACCGACCACCAGTGGCTGGGGCTCACGGCGCCGTACGCGCTCGACGCCCTGGGGCCCGAGGAGCGGGCCGGCTTCGAGGCGCACCTCGCCGAATGCGCGACGTGCCGGGCCGAGGTCCAGGCACTCCGCGAAGTGACCGGCTTGCTTGCCCACGCGGCTCCCCCTGCGACGCCGCCGCCGGCGCTGCGCGAGCGCATTCTGCGCGACGCGCGGCGGGTGCGGCCGCTCGCCACCCGGCGTCCGGTCCTCCCGTGGATCGCCGCGGCCGCGGCGGTGGTACTCGCCCTGGCGGCAGGGTACGGGTACTGGAGCGCCCGGGTCGCCCAGACCGCGCTGCGCACCGCCCTGGACTCCGCGCAGGCCCGCCTCGACAGCGCGAGCCAGCTCGTCACCGCGATCCTCGATTCCACGGTGGGGACTGCCGATCTCGCTGCCACCGGGAAACCGCCCTCGATGCGGCTGTTCTGGAACCGCGCCCGCAACGTGATCGTCGTCGCGGCCTTCGACTTGCCCCCCGCCCCCGCAGGCCGGACGTATCAGCTCTGGGCCATCAAGAAGGGTCAGGCGCCGGTGAGCCTCGGCACCTTCAACACGCCGCCTAGCGGCCGTGCCGTAGTCACCCTACGGATGCCCGCCGGATTCAAGCCCGATCTGAGCGCGGTGACCGAGGAGCCCGCGGGTGGCTCGCCGCAACCCACCCAACAACCGTTCCTCGTGGGAGCCTGGCAGGGCGGCTAGCGCGCGGCAATCCGAGTTGTGGGGGCAGGCGTAGAGACGATGTAGCTCTGCGCCCGTTCTCTTTTTTTCAGGAGGAGTGAACCATGCTCCGTCTAATCGCGCCCCGGTCGCGCGGCCGCGTGATCGCGTGGGGCCTGCTGCTCGCGACCGCTGCGGCGCTCGGCGTCACGCGGTGGATCACGGCGTCCGACCACAAGGACAGCGCGCTCCTCGCCGCGGATCACGCCGCCGACATCGCCGACGTGTACACGTTCCGGAGCCCCGTGAATCCGGAGAATCTCGTCCTGGCGATGACCGTGTCCGGCTTCATTCCGCCGCCCGAAGCGAGCACGACGTTCCTCGACCCCAACGTGCTGTACCAGTGGAAGATCGACAACAACGGGGACGCGGTCGAAGATCTGGTGATTCAGGCGTTCGTGACGGGCACCGGCGGAAACCAGGTGATGCACTTCCGCGGCCCGGCCGCGCCGCCCGTGACCGGCGCCACGAGCCGCGTCATCGAGGGACCCGAAACGGCCACGGTCCGCGTCAGCAACGGCGAAGTCCCGACCATCGCCGCCCGCGGCGGCATGACGGTGTTTGCCGGGGTGCGCGACGACCCGTTTTTCTTCGACCTCGCGCAGTTCAAGAAGATCATCGCCGGTGAGGCCGCGTCGTTCCGGAGTCCCGGCATCGACTCCTTCGCGGGCACCAACGTGCTCGCGATCGTCATCGAGCTTCCGAGCGCGCGGCTCGGCGGCACGAAGCTGGGCGTCTGGGGCACCACCAGCCGGTCGCAGTTCTAAACGGCCGGCCTCTCGAGGAGAATGAACCATGGAACGCATTGCAAGAATTCTCGGGCCGCTGTCGCTCGTTGCGCTGGGGGCGCTCGCGGCGGTCGGCTGCGAAAGCGCCTCTTCCCCCGTGTCGGGCCCGCGGGTGGACGCCAGCGTCCTGATGCACCAGGAGCTGCGGCAAGAAGACCGCTTCGGGTTGCCGGCGATCGCCACCGTGTTCATCCCGACCGATCTGAAGGACGCCTACAATGAGGCGGCTCCGGCCGGAGACGAGGCGAACTTCAAGAGCCTGATCGTGGCCAAGTTGGAGGCGTTCGGGCAGGATGCCGCGTCCGCCAACGCCCTCGCGGATGCCCTGACGCCGGACATCCAGCCGATCGACGTATCACAGCCCAGCGGCTTCCTCAACGGCCGCAAGCTGGACGACGATGTGATCACGGCGGAGCTGCACCTCATCTTCGGATCCAACGCCGCCTTGAACGACGACCACGTGAACGGGAACGACAAGCCATTCCTGGCGGCGTTCCCTTACCTCGCGGGACCGCACGTCCAGTGACGCGCGCCCGATGGTTGTGGCTCGGCGGTGCGACGGCGCTCGGAGTCGCGCTCGCGATGGCGCGCGCCGGCGCACCGCACGGCGCGACGGTGGCCGCGAGCGACACGGCCATCACATCGAAGAGCATCGCGTTCTTCGAGCGCCGCCTGGCGCAGGACCCTGACAACTTCATGATCGGTGGGCAGCTCGTCGCCCGCTATCTCATGCGCTTTCAAGTCGCCGCGAACCTCGCAGACGTGCGCCGCGCCGAGGCCATTGCACGGTCGGTCCTCCCGCTGGTCTCGGATACCGCGGGCGCCTACGCCCGGCTTGGGGTCGTCTATCTCACCCAGCACAAGTTCGCCGCGGCCTATGACGCCGCGCGTCGAGCCGTGGCCTGGAATCCGCGGAACGAAGACGCGCTCGGGTTGCTGTTCGACGCGAGCGTCGCCACGGGCCGCTATCCGTTGGTCGAGGCGACGCTGCGCCGTCTCACGCCGGGGCGTTTATCGTATCAGCTCCGGCTCGCGCATTTCCTCACCGCCCAGGGCCGCATGGATGGCGCCTATCACGCGATGGATCACGTCTGCCGCCAGCTCGCGCGCGCCCAGGTCAGGCCCCAGGCCGTGGCGTGGTGTCTCACCGAGCTGGCCAAGATCCAGCACGCGCGAGACGGCGAGGCGGCCGCTGCCGCATTATACCGGCGCGCCCTCCAGGTGCAGCCGCAGTACCGGGCTGCCCTCGAAGGACTCGCCGACCTGGCGTACTCCCGCGGCGACTGGGCGGAGGCGGCGGGTCTGTTCCGACAGATCGCGGTCGACGCTCATCCCGACCTCTACCTCCGGCTCGCCGACGTGTACGGCGCGCTGGGCGAGCCGGGCACGGCGGAGAGGTGGGAACGAGCGTTTCTGCGGGTCGCGCGTGCGCCCGGCGCCGAAGCGCTGTACGCCCATCCGCTCGCGTTGTACTACGCGGCCCGGCCGCTGACGCTCGATTCCGCGCTGGCGATCGCCCGGCGCGACGTCGCGCGGCGCCCCGCCGTCGAGAGCTATGACGTGCTCAGTTGGGTGTTGTTCCGGCGCGGAGACCTGGCCCCGGCGCTCGCCGCGTCGGATCAGGCGCGACGCTGGGGCGCGCCGAGCCCGACCATGGAGTACCACCGTACACGGATCCTCGGCGCGCTCGGCCGAGAGGCCGAGGCGGCGGGGTTCCTGCGACTCGCCCTGGCACGGCCGAGCCTCCTGGAACCCCACGTACAGTCGGAGCGGCGCGACGGGCGATAGGGGCTGTTTCGCGGAGTTCCCGGTAGTGGGTGACCCACTGCCGAGTTCCCTTGTCCCTTGACGGGTCCCGGAGGACCGGTTAAAACCCAACTCCCGTCCCCACATGGCTCCGAGACTCCTGCTGGCTTCGCAGCTCGCCACCCTGTGCGCCGTACCCGCGGCCGTGGCGGGCGCCCAACAGCGCGATACGACCACCCGGCCGACCGACAGCTTGAGAGTCTACACGCTGCCCCCCGCCGTCGTCTCGGTCACCCGCGCCAACCCCCCGATCAACCGCATCCCCCAGGCGGTCCAGCTCGTCGACAAGCGCGAGATCAGCGCGGGCCGGCCCACGTGGGGCTTGGACGAGGCGCTCGCGACGGTGCCTGGGGTGTACGCGGCCAACCGGTTCAACTTCTCCCTCGACCAGCGGATCTCGATCCGCGGGTTCGGGGCCCGCTCGGCGTTCGCCGTGCGGGGGATCAAGGTCCTGCTCGACGGGATCCCCCAGACGCTCCCTGACGGCCAGGGCCAGCTTACGAATGTCGAGCTCACCGCGGCCGACCACATCGAGGTGCTGCGCGGGTCCTCATCCGCCCTGTTCGGCAACGCCGCGGGGGGCGTGATCAGCATCTGGAGCGACCCCGCCGCGCCCCGCCAGGTCGTGCAGGAGATCCGGTTCACGGGCGGCACCTTCGACCGGCACGATCTGAACGTGTTCGATCCCTACAGCGGCCGCACCTGGTACAAGTGGGAGACGAGCACCCAGTTCCGCGCGGGCGCGGGCAGCGGGCTCTTCACCATGTCGCAGCTCGCGTACAACGGGGAGCGCCGCCACAGCCGCACCGACATCCGCAACTTCAACTCGCGGTTCCACGTGCCGCTCGCGCCCGACTGGTCGCTCGCGGTGGTGGCGGACTACGGAGACGATCCCCGCGCTGATAATCCCGGGTCGTTGACCGCGGGCGAGCTGGCAACGAACCCCGACGCCGCGGCTCCGCTGAACATCACGAAGCGGGCGGGCAAGGACGTATGGCAGGGGCAGGGTGGAGCGACGCTGCGGCACCAGTTCGCGACAGGCGGCGAGGCGGCGGTCACCCTGTTCGGTCTGAAGCGCGGCCTCACGAATCCCACGACGTTCGCCTACATCGATCTGAACCGCTGGGCCTACGGGGCGCGCCTCACGCTGACGCGCCCCGTCCCGCTCGGCATCCTGCCGCAGCGGATCACGGCGGGGTTGGACTTCCAGCGGCAGCGGGACGATCGGCTCAACCTCCAGTATCGCACGGATACCGTCTGGTTGCCCGACACGGTGCGGTCCCTCGACCAGCTTGAGCACGTGACCGAAGTCGGGCCGTTCGTGCAGAGCACGGTGCAGGTGACGCCCCACGTGTCGGTCACCGGCGGCCTGCGCTACGACTGGGTGAACTTTCAGGTGCACGACCGGCTCGTCACCGCCACCAACCCGGACGACTCGGGGCGGCGGCTGCTGAGCGCGCTGTCCGGTTCGGTCGGGGTCGCCGTGACGCCGTCCGACGCGCTCACCGTCTACGGCAACGTCGGGACCTCGTTCGAAACGCCGACCACGACCGAGCTGACCAACCGCCCCGGGAGTGCCGGAGGCTTCAATCCCGACCTGGAGCCCCAGAAGGCCACGACCTTCGAAGTCGGGGTACGGGGCGATTGGCGCGGTCGCGTGAACTACTCCGTGGCGGGATTCCAGGCTAACGTGAGAGATCAGCTCATCCCGTTCCCCGACACGCTGCAACGCGTGTTTTATCAGAACGCCGGACGGTCCATCCACCGCGGCATCGAAATCGGCGCCGACGTCGCGCTCAGTGCCGGGCTCAATGTTCTGGGTGCCTACACGTTTGCGGACTACCGCTATACGACGATCCACGACCTGCACGACCGCGCGCTCCCGGGCATTCCGAAGCACTGGCTGCATCTCATCGTGCAGGCGCGGCCCGAGTGGGGCCGGGGAGGTTGGGCCGAGCTGGAAGAGACGCATTCCTCCAGCTTCTTCGTGGACGATACCCTCTCCATGCGGACCAGTGCCTGGTGGACGACCAGCGTGCGGGTGGGGTGGGATGGTTCGCTCGGAAGCGTGCGGTTCCGCCCCTTCGTGGGCTTCAATAACGTGTTCAACCGCAAGTACGTCGGGTCCGTGTCGATCAACGCGGCGCCGATTCGCGTGAGTGGCAACTTCGTGCCGGGGCGCTACTATGAGCCGGCCCCCGGCCGCAACATGTACGTCGGGTTCTCACTGGGTGCTGGGGAGTAGGCTTCGACCTTCAACGGAGGTGGGTATGACGCATTGGGCTCGATGGTGTGCGGTGGTGACGGTGGCGTCGCTCGGCGCCGCACCGCTGTGCGCGCAGGGGTCGGGCGGAACGGGCGACCCGACGGCCGCCGCGCCGCGCGGCGTCGTCACGAACGACATGCTGCTCAACGCCGCGGCGAGCGGCGACTGGCTGATGTACGGCCACAACTACTGGAACAACCGGTTCTCCCCTCTGAAGACCATCACCACGGCGAACGTCAAGAATCTCGTCCCGCGCGCGGTCTATACGCACGGCGCCGAGCGGCTGGGCAGCTTCGAGACCACGCCGATCGTGGTGAGCGGGATCATGTACATCACGTCGCCCGCGACGCCCAACAACATCGTGCGCGCGTTCGACCTACGGACGCAGAAGAAGTTGTGGGAGTACGAGCACAAGAACGCCCCGGTCAGCACCGCGTGCTGCGGCCCCAATAACCGCGGCGTGGCCGTGGCCGGCGGCTCGGTCTTTCTCGGAACGCTCGACGACTATCTGGTGGCGCTCGACGCGACGAACGGGAAGGTGAAGTGGGAGGTGAAGGTGGGCGACGGCCCCGAGGCCGGCTACACCGAGACGATGGCGCCCCTGGTGATCGGTGACAACGTGATCATCGGTACGGCGGGCGCCGAGTACGGCATTCGCGGCTACGTGAAGGCCTTCAACGCCTCGACCGGCGCGCCCGTCTGGACGTGGTACTCGCTCCCCTCGCCGGAAGAGGGCGGCTGGTGGGGCCCGTGGTCCAAGACCACGCCCGAGGGCGACGATCTGAAGCGCAACATCGCGCAGGAGAAGGCCGACTCTGCGAAGTACGCCGACGCCTGGAAGACCGGCGGCGGCTCGATGTGGATGACGCCGGCCTACGACGAAACCACGAGGACGTTGTTCGTCGCGATCGGCAATCCATCGCCCGACCTGGACGGCTCCATCCGTCCGGGAGACAACCGCTGGACCGAGTCGATCGTCGCGATCGACGCGACCAACGGCAAGTTCAAGTGGGGCTACCAGGAAGTGCCGCACGACGTGTGGGACCTGGACGCCGTGAGCCCGCCAGTGATTGCGATGGTCGGCGGCAAGAAGGCGGTGGTCGAAGCGGGCAAGACCGGCTTCGTCTACGTGCTGGACGCGGCGACCGGCAAGCTGATCCGCCGCTCCGCGGCGTTCGTGCCGCAGCAGAACATGTACACGCAGCCGACGGCGGACGGGGTGTTCATGCTCCCGGGCGCCAACGGCGGCCAGGAGTGGTCGCCGATCGCCGTCCACCCGGACCTGGGCTACGCCTACACGGTGGGCCTGCATCAGCCGATGCACTACAAGGTCCATTACGCCCCGTGGGAGAAAGGCCGGCTGTGGCTCGGTAGCGCCTTCGTCCGCATCCCCGACGAGAAGGGCGGCTACTCGGGTGAGTACGGCAACGTCAACGCGATCGACCTGAACACCGGTAAGATCGCCTGGACGGTGAAGACCGAGCTGCCGATGATGGGCGGCGCCACCGCCACGGCGGGCGGGCTGGTGTTCACGGGTGAAGGCAACGGCTGGTTCAAGGCGTACGATGCCAAGACCGGCGCGGTGCTGTGGAAGTTCTACTGCGGGGCTGGCGTCAACGCCGCACCGTCCGTCTTCGAAGTGGACGGCGAGGAGTTCGTCGCCGTGGCCGCGGGCGGCAACTTCCAGATCAGTTATCCGCTGGGCAATTCGGTGTTCGTCTTCGGGCTGCCGAAGGCGGGGATGTAGCCTCATCGCCGTTCCCGTCGGGGTCTCCCTGCGCGACAAGAGTACGCAGTCGCTCCGGGAGACCCCGAGGGGAACGTCGTGAAGGTCTTCCCCCAAAACGGGGTTCTGATGGTCAAGCTTTTTTGCTTCGCCGGAATGCTCGCCGTGGCAACCGGGGCGGGCGTGCCGCGCGACGCCGTGGCGCAGCGGGAAGTGGCGCCCCAGGCGATCGACTCCAACTGGTTGAGCGCAGACACGGCGTCTCATACGGCGACATTCGAGCTGATCGCGGGTCTCACGGGGCTGAACGGGGCCTTGAACTTCAACGGGTTCCGGGACGGGGAGCTCACGCTGACCGTCCCGCTGGGGTGGACCGTGGTGATGCACTTCCGCAATCACGATGGCATGCTGCCGCACTCGGCCGAGGTGATCGAGGACGTGCATCCCCTGCCCACGCAGCCGGTTACGCCCGCCTTCCCGCGCGCGTCCACGATTCGGTTGGCCGAGGGGCTTCCCTCCGAAGGGCGGGACGACATCCGGTTCATTGCGGATAAGGGGGGGTCCTACCTAATATTTTGCGGGGTTCCAGGCCATGGGGCGGCCGGTATGTGGGTTCGCCTCGCGGTTTCGGGATCGGTTCGGAAGCCGTCCCTGGCGGCCACTCCTGCGGGTACGCACTAGCCCGCGGCAAGCGGGCAGTGCCGAGCAGACGCTGGCGTGGGGTGGTGCGGGAGGCCCCGGGCGTTGAGCAGCACGATCGACTCGCTCTCACGAGGAGGTGGGCTCGCTTTCCCTTTCAGTCACAACCGATGTAGGTGAGAAGCCAGACGAGCATTACTGGTGGGAGGACCACGTTCCCACTCGGCTGTACCTGGCGCAGGCGAGATGTAGCAGCGCAGGACACGAGCGGCAGGATTGAGCAGGTAAACTCCCAAGGAGGGATTCTCGTATGAAGCGTCTCACACTGTTGTTGTTGGGTCTGGCGTTTGGCGTCAGTGCGACGGCCAAGGCGCAAGGCCTGACGATGCAGATGTCCAACGGCTGGGCGTTCACGTTCTCCGGAAACGTGAACGTGTTCTGGAGCTTCACGAAGGAGAACACCAACGCGGGCGACGCCTCGAACTCGAACATCCGCACCGGGCTGCTACCCACCTTCGCCACGTTCGAGGCGAAGGGCAAGGAAGGTGGGCTCAACCTCGGCATTCACTTCGGTTTTGCTCCACAGATCCAGACCGTCGCGAGCTGCCACGACAATTTCCCCGGCGTGGTCTGCCTACCGGCAGCCAGCACGCAGGCGGGCGCGCAGATCGACATGCGCCAGGTGTATCTGACGGTCGGCTTGAAGGATGGGTCGCAGATCCTCGCCGGTCGTGAGTTGGGGCTCTTCGGTCGGCAAAGTATCCTCAACGACATGACGCTGTTCGGCGTGGGCGCGGTCGGGGTCGGCGGTGGGCAGGGGGGCGGGACAACCTTGGGTCGAATCGGCTATGGCTATATCTATCCGAACTTCAATGCCCAGGTGACCTACAGCACGAAGCCGGGGCAGGCACAGTTCAGCGTCGGCATCTTCCAGCCCAGCGTACTCCTCGGCGACGCCTTCCAGTTCACGACCATTCCGCGGGTTGAGGGAGAATTCAGCTACAACCAGAAGTCCGGCAAGAACCGGTACACGATCTGGGTCGGCGGTCTGTGGCAGACGACTAAGGACGCCCCGACCGGCGGCAACTCGTTGAGCTCGTTCGGTGGCAACGCCGGTGTCAAAGCCGACATCGCAGATCTCCAGGTCGTGGTAAACGGCTATATCGGCAAGGGCATCGGGACGATCTTCATGTTCTCCGGAGGCCAGGTCGCGGCGGATGGCACGACCGCGCGTCCGTCCGACGGCGGCTACGCGCAGCTCATGTACAAGGTCGGCCCGAAGACCAACGTGGGCGCGAGCTGGGGCTTCAGCCGGCTTAAGGCAGACCAGACCGGTGACGGCTTCAGCGGCGTGCTGGTCAACTGGGCGTCGTACACCGTGGGCATCTATCACCAGTGGACGAAGTCCTTGAAGCTCGTCTTCGAAGGCACCCGCGAGGAGGAGGGCGCGGGCGGTGCGGCACCGGCGCAGGTGGACGTGTCCGGCGGGTTGATGCTGTTCTTCTAAGCGACGTGAAAGCGAAGGCGTCAACGTAAGAGACGTCACGCAAGGAACGTCGCGTAGCAAGCGTAAAGAGGCCGGGAGCGATCCCGGCCTCTTCGTCTTCCGTTGTCCGTTTTCCGTCATCCGTCGTTACGGACGACGGACAACGGATGACGGATGACGGACGACGGACGACGGATGACGTCACTTGTATCGGTAGGTAATCCTGCCCCTCGTCAGGTCATATGGAGAGAGGTCCACCGCAACCCGATCTCCCTGCAGGATGCGGATGTAATTCTTACGCATCTTGCCGCTCACGTAAGCCAGCACCTCATGGCCGTTCTCGAGCTTCACGCGGAAGGTCGTGTTGGGGAGCACTTCGGTGACCGTGCCCATCATCTGTATCGCGTCGCCTGCCACTCGCCTGTCGCTCTCCTTTTGGCTGACCCGTGAGCGCGTGACGCCTCACACCTGCACGTGCGGGTCCATGGTCTCGTCCCGGGGCGGCTCGGCGCGCTCGATGTAAGAGGCGTGGCGGCCGCAGGTCTGGCACGTCAGGGTGACGCGCTCCGGCGCCAACGACACTCGCCCACCATGGCGCCGGGGCGACCGCACAATGGACCGCGTCCCGCACGAGGGACATACCAAGGGCACGTGCTCGCGGTCCGCCGCGATCAGCGCCAACGCCTCCGGCGCCCGGTATTCCTTGATGCCGCGTCGCCCCACGGTTTGTCTGGAACCTCCGGCCGAAATCTAGCCACCCCGGGAAGGCCAGCAACGCACGCCGCGCCGCCTTGACACTCCCGGTCCCTGGCGTATCTCTCACGGAAACCGGAGGTTGCCATGGACCGCCCCGAGTACGAGCCCCTGGCGGAGATCGAAGTCGACGCGGCGAGCCCCTCGCACCAGGGCTTCACGCTCACCGGCGAGGGCGTCGATCACGCCGAGTACCAGCTCGATCTGCGCTTCGAGATGCCACTCGACCCGCGCACGCGCGCGGTGCTGGGCGAGCTGCTCTCGCACTCCGATCTCACCATCTCGCGGCGCGCGCCCGGCGGCCTCGCCGCCGCGCTGCGCCAGCGACGTAACCCCGCGCCCCAACGGTAGTTGCCGCAAAAATCCTTGACGGTCTAAAGGGGGGGATGTAGCTTGGCGCGACCTTCAGCGCCGGAGCAGCGTGTTCGATGCCCCCCCCAGCTGAGCTCGGCGGGTCGCAGATCTCTTCGCTGCTCGAGGCCCTCCCCGGCATCGCGAGCGTGCTGCGCAGCCCTGTCGCGGATGCGCTCGTCAAAGCCATCCGCGCCGCCGCCGGCGTGGGCGAATTCACGTTCGACGACGCCGAGGAGCTGGTCCACTACGCCGTGCGGCGGGGCCTGATCGGGCCCGAGGAAGGCGACCGCCTCCTGCTGGACGTGGAAGGCCCCCTCGCGTCCAAGCGTAAGCCGGTGCGCGGTGCGAAGCCGAAGGCAGGGACGGGGGGGGCGCCGAAGAAGAAGCCCGGGAAAAAGAAATCACGGCGGTGAGCCAGCGACAGCTGGCGGCCCTAGACCCGGAACCCCCGCACCAACCCGCGCAGCTTTTCCGCCGCCTGGAGCAGAGCTCCGGCGGCCGCTGCCATCTCCTGGGTGGACGCGCCCTGCTCCTCGGACGCCGCGGTGACCTGCTCGGCGCTCGCCGCGTGGGCCGTGGCCCGCCCTCCCACCTGCTCCGCCTTCTGTTGCAGCCGCGCCGTCGTCTCGCGGTTCGCCTGCGCCGCCACGCGCACGCGCGCGGCGGCTTGCTCCACCAGCTCCACCGCCGCCGCGATCTCCGCGAGGCCGCGGGCCGCCCCTTCCGCGACCGACTCGATCCCGCGGACCTTGGCCTGACCGACGGTCATCGTCGCCGTGACGTCTTCCATCTGCTCGCGGATGAGCGCCGTCGTGCGGGTGACCTCTTCCGCGGCGCGCGCCGACTCGTCGGCGAGCTGCCGCACCTCCTCGGCCACCACCGCGAAGCCGCGGCCGTGCTCGCCGGCCCGGGCGGCCTCGATCGCGGCGTTGAGCGCGAGCAGGTTGGTCTGTGACGAGATGCGCTTGATGAGGTCGACGAAGTCGTCGATCGACGCGCTCAGCTCGGCGAGCTGCGCGAGTTGCTTCGACGTGGTCTGCACGACTTCGCGCACGTCGAGCAGCGCGCTGCCGGCGGCCGCCACGTCGCCGCGGTGGCGCTCGGCCACGGTGCGGATCTCCTCCCCCAGCTGCGCGGCCCGCTCCGCGGCCTCGGCCATGTCGGCCGTGGCCTTCCGCAGCTCCTCGATCCCCGTGCTCATCGAGCCGAGTGCGGCCCGCTGCTCGTCCGCGCCGCTCGAGATCTGGACCATCGCGGTCGATACCTCACTGGACGACGCGGCCAGCTGCTCGCTCACCGCCGAGAGGTCGCCGGCCGATCCCGCAATGCGGTCCGACTCTCCGATCACCTCGCCCACGATCTGCCGCAGCCGGTCGCCCATGTGCTGCATCGCGTCCGCCAGCACGCGGAACTCGCGCGGCATGTCGCCCGTGGTCACCGGACGCAGATCCCCGGCGCCGAAGCGCTCCGCGGCGGTGATCAGCCGGCTCAGCGGTCCCTGCACCGACTGCAGCGTGTAGCGCGACAGGAAAAACCCCACGAGCACCAGGGTCACGACGAGCACCCACAGCTTCCGCTCGCGGTCGGTCGAGTCGGCTTCGAGGCGATCGGCGGCATGCCCCGCCTTCTGAGCCTGCCGCCGCGACAGATCGCGCACCAGTCGGGTCAGCTCGGCTGCCTGCGGTCGTACGGCGCCCACCCGGGCGAGCGCCTCCTGACTGCGCCCGAGGTCGCTGAGCGCGTGCGCGATGGAGTATTCGCTCTGGATCGTGGCGTGTAGCTGCCGCAGTCGGTTGATCGTGAGCCGGTCCTCGACCGCCAGGCCGCCCAGCGCGGCGAGCCGCTTCTCGTACCCGAAGGCCTCCTCGGCCGAGCGCTGGAACTGCTGGCGCCCCTCCGCCGTGGGCGTCACGAGGTACTGCTCCGCGGCCCGGATCTCCTCGAGCACGCTCGTGACGAAGCCGCTCCCGATCTCCGTGGACGTGCGCAGGGCGGCCAGCTCGTCGGCCACGGCGCCGCGCAGTCGGCGCAGGGTCGCGGCGCCGCCCACGGCCGTGGCGACCAGGCCCGCCATCAGGAGCACCAGCCCTATCAGGATGCGCGCGCGGATCGTGTCCAGCGGCCCGCGCATCACTCCTCCGCCAGCGTGACGAGCTGCCCGCCCCGCACGACGCCGATCACCACCGGCCTTCCCGAGACGTCGCCGCTCGAGTCGAACGCGATCGCGCCCGTGACCCCCTCGAACTGCGCCCGCCCGTGACCCACCCGCGCCAGGTAGTCCCGGATCGCGCGGCGACCGGTCCCTGCGGCGTCGATCGCGTGTGCCAGCAAGAGCACGGCGTCGTAGGCGCCTGCGCCACGATGGTCCGGCCGCTCGCCGGGATACGCGCGCGCGTAGGCCGCCACGAACGCGGCATTGCGCTGGTCCGGACGGTCGGGCAGGTACGCCGACGAGACCCGCACACCCTCGGCGAGCGCGCCGTCGGCCTCGATCCCGGTCAGCGCATCCCCGCCCAGCACCGGCCACTTGATCCCCAACGCCTGCATCTCGCGCAGCGCCAGCTCGGCCCCCGGCCGCTCGGTCGCCAGCAACAGGACGCCTATGCCCCCGCCCCCCCGCCGCATGCGTGAGAGGTAGGGCTCGAGCGAGGCGGTCGTCGGCACATACGGGTCCGCCTCGACTATGGTCCCGCCCAGCCGGGTAAACTCCGCAGCGAAGGTGCCGCGCACGCCGCGCCCATAGTCATTGTTGATGTAGATGATCCCCGCGCGTCGCGCCCCGAGCGCCCGCCAGGCGAACCGGGCGAGATGCGGCCCGTGCTGCAAGTCGCTGGGGCACACCCGGAACACATACGGGCTGATGCCGCTCAGGTCGGGACTCGAGGCGGAGGGCGAGATCATGACGACCGGCGTCGCCCCGGCGCCATACACCCGTGCGGCGGCGATCGACGTGCCCGAGGCGAGGTGCCCGATCACGGCCACAACGGCCGGGTCGCCGTACAGCCGCTCGGCGACCCCCACCGCGCCGTCCTCGCTTCCCGAATCGTCCGCGACCTCGAGCTCCAGCAGCTGGCCCCGCACGCCCCCCTTGGCGTTGACCTGGTTCACCGCCAGGCGGGCGGCCTTGAGCATCGAGACGCCCCGCGGCTCCGCGAACGGGCCGGCGAGGCCGATGACGATCGGGCCGGTGGGCCGGGAGCACGCCGCCATCCACAGGGCGGCACCGACGAGAGCTGACCTTCGCAGAGGCCCTCCAATGTGACCTCACCCCCTGACCCCTCTCTGCCACGCGGAGAGGGGAACGGGGGTGAGGTAGACGCGCGGCAAGGTTAAGCACGCCTGCGGGGAAGCGCAACATTCCCCGCCTTCCACAGGGATTTCCACTCGGTTTTCCAGAGCGATGTGGACAACCGGGTTTGCTTGCCCTCGCGCCTGGCCTGGGTAGCTTGGTGCGGATGGACGCGCTGCGCGGCCTGTGCCGCTTCGCCGATGCGCTCGAGCGACTGCTCGCGGCTCCGGATGCGGCCGCGTTCGAGCGGGTGTGGGAGGCGTCGCACCTCGACCGGATTGCCTGGGAGGCGCTGGCGCTCGCGCGGCGGGCCGATACGGCAGCGCTCGAGCGCGCGCTGCACCAGGTGGATCGGCGCCTCCTCGCGGTGCTGGAGCGGTGCCGCGCGTTCTGCGAGCGGCACCTCGTGACGTTCCGCATCCCCGAGCTCGAGCGCTGGCAGCACGCGGCGGCGGCGGCGCTCGTCGGCGCGCGCTGGGGCGTCGCGGGCCTGCGCACCATCATCGCCGACACCGCGGCGCCACTCGCCCGCCGCTACTTCGCCTTTCTGGCCCTGGCCGAGCGCCATCCCGAGGGCGCGTGGCCGCTGTTCGAGCGCTACCTCGTGACTCCCGGCGCGCACCACGCGTTCGTCGCCGCCGCGGTCGAGGCGGCCCGCTATTACGCGGGACACGGCGACCTCCTCGTCCGCCTGTTCGAGCGGATCCGCGGCGACCAGCTGCTGCGGCGCTTCCTCGGGCCCAAGATCCTCGAGTCTCTCTACGTGCTGGGGGAGGAGCGCAGCCTCCCGCTGTTCGAAGAACTGCTCGTGGCGGGCCACACCGATCCGGACGTAGACCGCTGTGAAGTGACGCGCGCGCTCGTCGCCGTGCGCAAGCTCACGGGTCGCGTGGCACCGAGCTCCAAGTTCGGTGACGGCGACGAGGCGGCGCTGCGCCGCACCCTCGACGACGCCGAGCGGCGGTTCGACGAGACACGGGATCAGATCGTGCCGGTGGTGGTGATTTAGGGCCTTACCGCCCGACGAATTCCCAGACTTTGTCCCGATACTCTCGCCCGCCCACGGCGTAAGTGTCGTTGTGTCCCGAGCCGTGGATCAGCACCACCTCTACCGACCCCGCCGCTGCGGCAGCCACTTGCATCCCCATCGCCGTCGGGACCAGACGGTCGGCGGTGCCGTGGAAGAGGAGCACGGGGCAACGCACCTGCCGGATGCTCACGAGGTTGTCGAGCTGTAGCCTGAGGGCGAACCGCGGGAGGAAGCCGTACAGGTGCCGGGCCATCGCCGGGGCGCTCGTGAACGGCGACTCGAGAATCAACCCCGCGACCGGGTGACGCGTGGCCGTGTAGGTCGCAATCGCGCTGCCGAGCGAGCGGCCGTACACGTAGATGCGGCGCGGGTCGACTCCTGGGTGGGCCACGAGCGCCGCGTACGCCGCGTCGGCCGCCGCGTACAGTCCCTCCTCGGTCGCTCGGCCTTGGCTGCCGCCGTAGCCCGGGTAGTCCACCGCGAGCAGCGCCGCCCCGGAGGGCTGGAAGTCGCGGAGCACGGGATGGATCGCGGCGATGTTTTCCCCGTTGCCGTAGAACCACAATAGGGCGGGGAAGGACGCGGGAGGGCGCGGGAGGACGCGGGAGGCATCGCCGGCGTTCCCCGCCCTGCCGCGCCCTTCCGCGCCCTGCTCCGGCCTCGGTCCGAGAAGCCACCCCACCAGATTCGTCCCGTCGCCGCTCACCAGTTCGATCCGCTCCCCGTGCGCGATTCCCAGTTGCCGCGGATCCGGCACCGGCGCGCGTGGTGCGGGGAACGCGAGCCGCTCTTGGAGCAGCCAGGCGAGAAGCGCGACCAGGGCGTATCCGATCGCGATGCCGAGAACGACCCGCAGCAGCAGCATGCGCGACAAGTTAATGCCGGGGCGCAGCATGCTGCGCCGCTCCATGGCGCCGCCATTGCATGCCGCACATGGACTGCAAATCTTTGTGGCCGTGTCGACCCCAATGACGTGCTCCTCCTGCCGGGCGGAGATCCCGGCCGGCTCCGCGTTCTGCCCGTCGTGCGGCACGCCATCCCCCACGGTAATCACGAACGAGCGGGTCGCTCGAGACTCAACGGGAGCCGCGCCGGCGGCCGCCTTGGCGGGCGTCCCCACCGCGCAGCGCCTCGCGCGCGCGCTCGGCACCAAGTACGAAGTCCGGAGGCTCGTCGGTCGGGGTGGGTTCGCGGAGGTGTACGAGCTGTGGGACAAGGACTTGGATCGGCGGCTCGCCTGCAAGGTGCTTCACCCAGAGATCGCCTGGACTCCCGGAATGCTCGCGCGTTTCCGCCAGGAGGCCAAAGCGCTGGCCCGGCTCCAGCACCCGGCCATCCTCCCGATCCACTTCGCCGGCGACGGCGAGGGGCTCGTCTACTACGTCATGCCGTTCGTCGAGGGGGAGTCGCTGGCCGACGCGCTCCGCCGCCGCGGCCCGTATCCCGCGGGCGAGGCCCTGAAGATCGCCGAATTCATTCTCCAGGCGCTGTCTCACGCGCACGCCCAGGGGCTCGTGCACCGCGATATCAAGCCGGACAACGTGATGCTCGAGGCGAAGACCGGCCGCGTTCTGCTGCTCGATTTCGGGATCGCGAAGCTCCTCGACCCCGGGGCGGGCGGGGGCGGGGGCGGGGGCGGGGGCGCCGCGAAGACCGCCACGGGGTTTACCGTCGGCACGGTCCAGTACATGAGCCCCGAGCAGGCCCTGGGCCAGCCGAACCTCGACGGGCGGAGCGACCTCTACGCGTTCGGCGCCATGTTCTTCCAGATGGTGACCGGCGCCCCGCCCTACGACGGCAACTCGAGCGCCGAGATCGTCGGCAAGCACCTCGCCGATCCCGTCCCCGTCGCGAGCGACGTGAACGCCCGGATCCCGCGCTGGCTCTCGGACGTCATCGTGAGGTGTCTCGCCAAGAAGCCCGAGGACCGGTTCCAGGACGCCGACGCGGTGCTCGCGGCGCTCGCCGGCGGACGCGTTTCGAAGCCCGGGAAGCTGGTCGGCGCGGCGACGCTGGAGCGGCAGGTACGGCGCTCAGGAGAGATGCGCACGCGGACCGCGTGGGTCGGCTGGGTGGCGGCTGGGCTGGCGGTGCCGGCGGCGGCCCTGTTGCTGGCGCTCCGTGCCGGTGTCGTCGGCGGGACGGGCTTCGTGCACAACGCTCTCGTGGAGCCGGTCGAAATCGTGCGGGGTGGCGTGTCGGTGGACACCGTGGCGCCCGACGCCACGGCGCGGCTCGCGCTGTCACGCGGCGGCCAGGCCCAGCTCCGTTGGCGCCTCATCCGACCCGGCAATCCGCCCATCGGCGAGCCGATGGAAGGCCCTATCCCCGAATTCCGGCGGGTGCTTGGCCGGCGACTCGCGGGCGTCACCGCTCAGGTCGCGGGTCAGAGCTACTTCGCGCCCCTCGTCACCAACACCAGTCCCTCGGACATCACGCTCGAGGTGAATCCCGGCACGGCGGCGGCCGTGCGGTGCAACTGCGTGGTCCCAAAGGGAGCGACTCGGACGCACGTCGGCTATTACCGCCTGTATCGCAATTCCACCGTCGCGGCCTACAATACGGCGCACCCCTACATCGGCCCGCACGCCGACCGCGAGGGCTTCGCGACCCGGGTGGCTCCGCGCAGCGGGGCCGTGGTGCTGACGTTCTAGGCTCGTGACGGCGCCCCCGGCTCCCGTCGCCCCCACCCCACAGCTCGTCACCCGGGCACGCGGCGCCCTGCTCGGGCTCATGGTCGGCAACCAGCTCGGCGTCCCCACGGAGGCCCTCGGCACCGCCCAGGCGATCCGCGAGGCATTCCCGCACGGAGTCCGCGACCTCGCACCGCCGCCCCAGGGGTCGCCGTTCGACGACGACACCGCGATGACACTGCTCCTCGCCGAATCCCTCATTGAGAAGGGGGACTTCGACGCCAATGATGTGGCGGACCGGTGGGTCAAGTGGCTGGCGAGGGACGGGCGCGGCATCGGCCTGACCACGGAGCGGGCGCTGCGCCTCATCGAGCAGGGAACCGAGCCGTTCGAGGCGGGCCGGCTGGCGCGAAGCGCGGGCGCGGCCGCGTCGAACGGCGCCGTGATGCGCTGCATCCCGGTGGCGCTCCGCTATCACGACAACGTCGAGAAGCTGGTGCGCGTCTCCACCCAGCAGGCCGCCATTACCCACGCGGACGAGCGCTGCACCTGGGGGGCCGCTGCGGTGAATCTTGCCGCGCGGGAGCTGCTCCATGGCAACCCGTACTTCGTGGAGGAAGTGCTGCACCGTGTGGAGGGGGCCGCCCCGCGGGCGCTGGTCGAGGCCATCGGGCGCGTCCCGTGGGAGCAGGAGAGCGACCTGCCGATCGCGGTCGCCGGAGAGTACGGCTACGTCGTGCACTGCGTCGAGACCGCCTTCTGGTGCGCGATGCACCGGCCGTCGCTCGAGGAGGCGTTGATTTTTTTGGCCGTGGCGGGAGGAGACACCGACACCAACGCCGCGGTGGCGGGGGCGCTGCTGGGTGCGCGGGACGGCGAGGCGGCTATCCCGCCGCGTTGGCTCGACCAGCTCGGCACGGCAAGGCAGGCCGCCCCGCTGGCCGAGCAGTTGGTGCACGGGGACCGAGGCCCCTAGGTCCTAGCCCTTACGTCGTGCGGCTACCGGGCGATCCGGTCCATGACATCCTGGTCCGTCAGCTGGATAGCGACCCATCGCGCGGGACCACGACTCCGCCAGGTGAGCCGCACCAGCTTGTGGCCGTAGCTCCACTCCCACATGCCGGCATGGGCCCGGCGTGGCCGTCCGAACACCCGTCTCAGATCGTGATACGTGCGAGCGACCAGCGCCGGTCCCTGCGTGTCGCGAAAGCCCGCCGAATCATAGAGGGCGATGATATCCGCGGTTTGGTCGACGAAGTGCCCGCTCAAGTAGAACCGGGCCCCGTCCGCCGGGTCGCGGATCACCACGCCGCATTGCATCAGCTTCGCCGTGTTAGCCGCCGTACGGCACGCCAGGACATCGTGATCGGCCAGGGCGTTGGCCCGCTCGACGAAGGCGCGATAGCTGAGCCCGGGCGTGAGACCGCGATACGCAGGCGCCACGGACGCCGGGGACCTCCTAGCCTGCGGCGGCGCGGCCTGGGCGAGGCAGACGGTGGGAGCGAGCAGGGCGATGAACCCCACACGGATCGAGAGCATGGCCCAATATAAGGGCCCCAAACGAAACAGGCCCGGGTTGCGCCCCGGGCCTGCCGCTGCAGGGTGGCTCAGACCTTGCGAACGTTCTGCGCTTGCAACCCCTTGGGACCCTGGGCGACCTCGAATTCGACCGTATCGCCCTCGGCGAGGCTGCGGAAGCCCTCAGCCTGGATCGCCGTGAAGTGGACGAACACGTCCGGACCCGACTCCTGCGCGATAAAGCCAAAGCCCTTTGCGTCGTTAAACCACTTCACCTTACCCTTTGCCATACCGTTTCAACCTCTGCACTAAGGGGCACGGCCCCGGAAACGTGCGGCCCTGGTCACCGCGACCAGAGACGGGCTCAAACAAAAACCGCGAGACAAGTGGTCCTCGCGGAGCGCAGACAAACCGGTGACGGTGCCACGTATTGCTTGAACCGGGGCCAAAGCTAGGATACGGCGGCACCTGTGTCAATAGCGCCACCATCATGACATCGTCCAGCCACTACGGATGCCTCGCCGCCTTGGACGTGTCGTCCTTTACCGGCAGCCCGACCGCTATCCGGAAGTCGCGCACTGCCGCGTCGTAGGTCTTCACGCGCTTGCCGAGATCGGTCGCGATCGGGACCGGGGTCGCCGCCGCGCCCTCTTCGCAGCTCGCCGCGTGGGCGATGAGGGAGTCGAGCTGCATGACCAGCCGGCGCGCCGTGAGTTGGACGGAGTCGGCGTACACGGTCGGGTTCAACCGGGGGCGTCCCCGCTTCATGAACGCGCGCGCGCTGCCGCACAGGCCGGCGAGGAAGCGACCGGCCTTCCGCTGGCTCGCCGTGTCGCTGGTCGCCTGCGCGCGTGTGACGCGGCCGACGCCGTCCTTGAGCTGGGCGAGGCCCCGGGTCGCCGTGCGCAAGCCGTCGAGGAAGCGCTGCTGCTCGGGGCTCGGTGGCGTAGGCGTGCGGGCCGATTCCGCCCGCGCCGAATCGGGCGCGGGCGGGATGGGCTGCTGCGCCGCCAGGGACGTCGCAGCGACGCAGCAGAGAACGGCCAGACAGCGCATCGGTGCTCCTCTATCCCGTGTGTGGAAGCCTGGGTTATAATGTCACAATGACGGTTCCCGCAACCTCGCGCCAGACCCGTACCTTCGAGGATCGCGCCGACGCGCTCGCGCATTTCTTCCTGCGGGCGGGCGAGGCGCCGCGTCTCCTCGCGTACGACGACGCCGTCGGGTGCCCGCTCGACCAGGCGCTCGCCGCGCTCGAATGGACCGCGGCGGTCGGCATCCTGGCGCAGGACGACGTGATCCACGCCGCTCGCCTCGCGCCGGACGCCGCGGCGGCCGTCGTCGAGCGCAAGGACGGCGAGCAGCGCGTCTTCATCTATTTCGGTCCGCGCATGGACGCCCCGCCGGCGGATCCGTACGAAGGCACGCTGCTGTACGACGAGCCGGGCGTGCGGGCCTACATCTTCGCGCAACGGGTCCACGCCATCGCGCACTTCCTGCGGGCGACGCACGGAGTCGGCGCCGTCATCTCGATGCTCGGCCGTCGCGCCCCGGAGCTGCGCCACATCCGACGTTGGCTGCAGCTGTTGTTCAGCGAGCCCTTCGGCGGCGGCGCCCGTTCCACGCAGCTGCTCGCCGGTTGGTTTGCCACCGGCGGCGCTGGCGTGCTGTTCGTCCCGCCTCATCCCGACGAGCCCTACAGCTACCACGAAGTCGGCATCGACACCTGAAGATGCTTACCCCTCTGTTGGCGCTCTGGACGGTCGTCATCGCCCAGGCGCCGGATTCCGCGACCCGGGCCCGCTACGCGGCCGCCCTCCACAGCTTCGCCGACTCCCTGAACGCGGTGCAGGCGGCTGCCGTCGCGTTCCAGGCCGACCTGAGCATGGCCTCGAGCGATCTCGTACTCGCGCGGGCGCGGGGCATGCGAGAGCGGTGCGGCGCCGCGCGGCGCGCGGCGCAGGCGCTCGCCGAGCTGCTCGCGGCCGGCGGGTACAGCGCGCGCACCCGTCCCGCGGAAGTGCGCGCACGCCGCGATCTCGCGCGGCTCGAGCGCGTCCTGCTCAAGTGTGAGCGCGACTACGACACGGGGTCGGCGACGGCCAACGCCGACACCCTCAAGGCGTGGGCTCCGTTTCGCCTCACCCAGCTGGAGGCGGATCTGCGGCGCCACGTCCAAGGCGTGCAGGAGTTCCAGGGTCAGGCCGGAATTCGCTGATGTGACGACGTGGACGATGTGGATTCACAACTCCACATCGTGTGGACGGCCGTGGCAAGAAGCGATCGCGGCAGAGGTTACCCTCCACAGCCGATGCACATGCAGATGAGCTAACCCGAAGAAACATCGGCACTTGCGCGCTTGCGTGAGAGCCCTATATTGTGCCCACGCGGCTTGGAGGGAAGGGTCGGGACCTGGTGTCTCAACCACGCCTTCAAGACGGGTCCGAGCGGAAATTCCGGGGAGGCCGCCGACGCAAACAAGGGCTCAGGCGGCTGGCGATCCGGGAGCAGGCTCTCCGGCTCGGATAGATGGGGCCTGTCGCGTGCCCCATCCACGTCGACGTGGTGCCTCGACGTGCAGTGCGGAGGGTCGGTCCGCGATCCGATCTGACCCGTAGCACCCACATCGGTGAACCTTGCGGCCCGGCCAGGCTGCTTGGGGATGGAAGCCGGAGCTCCTGTTCGCCCTACCGAGCGACGCATCAGTCAACCGGCGGCGTCAGGATGAAGAACGGAGGGAGTAATCCCCCGGCTCCGGGTAACCGATGTGTGGAGCCCCCGGGCGGCCTATCGCGCCGTCCCGGGGGCTTCGCTTTTATTATGACCTGAATGGCGCTCACCCTTCCGCTGGCCGCCGCCGGCGCGTCCCTCGGCCTCCTCGCCTCCGGCGCCTACGATCCCAACAGCCCGCTCTTCGGGCGGGCCGTCGGCCGCGGCCCCCGCACGGGCCGGGTGGCCTACTTGACGTTCGACGACGGCCCGAACCCGAGCGCCACGGAGCGCATCCTCGGGGCGCTGGCCGCGCTGGACGTCCCCGCGGCGTTTTTCATGGTGGGTGAGCACGTGCGGCGCTTTCCTCACATGGCGCGCCGCGTGGCAGCGGCGGGGCACGAGGTGGGGAATCACACCCTGCGGCACAAGAAGCTGCACTTCCTGGGCCCGGGTCGCATCGCCGAAGAGCTCGGTCGCGCGCACGATATCATCGCGACCACCACCGGCCGCCCGCCCCGCACCTTCCGGGCACCCCACGGCTACCGCAACCCCTTCGTCACGCGGGCGACGCGGCGGCTCGGCTACACGGTGTTCGGCTGGACGTTCGGGGTGTGGGACTCCGATCCGCGCGTGTCCGCGGTCGAGATCCGGCGCCGCGTCGCGCGGAAGCTCCGGCCGGGTGCGATCATCCTGCTCCACGACGGCGACGGCTACGATGCCGCGGGCGATCGCGGCCGCACCGCGGACGCGCTGCCCGGGATCGTCGCCGACGCGCGCGCCGCGGGGTACACGCTCCGTCCGCTCGCGGAGCTCGTGTCGTGACGACGCGCCGCTGGCGCTTGCTGCTGTGGCTGATCGGGTTGGTCGGCGCCGGATTCGCGCTCAAGTTCCTGACCGGCTTCCCGTGGCGCGTGACCTTCACCGCGCTGCTCGACGCGAACCCGTGGCTCCTCGCGATCGCGCTCGTGGCGAACCTCTCGTCGCTCGTCGCCAAGGGCTGGGGGTGGCATCTCATTCTCAGGCGGGTCGCGCCGCACCGGTGGCGGGTGGCGCAGGAGGCCAATCTCGTGGGCGCCGCGGTGAACAACCTCTCCGTGGCCGTCGCGGGCGAGGCGGCGCGCGTGCACGTGATCGTGCAGCGCGGTGGTGTGCCGGTCGCCGCGGCGGTCTCGTCCGTGGTGTGGACCCGCGTGGCCGAAGCGCTCGCGCTCGCGCTGTTTCTCGTGATGGCGCCGAGCGTGCTGCAACTCGAGCCGTGGCTGCGGGCCGGGCAGGTCGGCGTCGGGTTGACGGTCGTCGTGGTGTTGCTGCTCGCGTGGGCCCGCGGCTGGGCGTGGCTCGGGGACCAGCTGCCCGCCTCGGTGCGGGCCCGGTTCGCGGTGCTCCGTACGATGGGGCGGGGCGGCCGGCTGCTGTGGCCGACCGTGTTTGGGATCTACAACTGGGCCGCGCAGTGGGCGACCTATCACCTCGTGCTGCGCGCCACGCACCTGCCGGTGCCGCTTGCCGCCTCGTTCACGGCCTTGATCGCCGCCAACCTGAGCGGGTTGCTGCGGCCCACCCCGGCGAACGTCGGCGTCACGCAGGCGGCGCTGGTCGTGGGGCTGCTGCCATTCGGCGTGGCGCCGGAGCGGGCCGTGGCGGCCGGACTGGCGCTGCAGGGGCTGCAGGTGCTTCCGGTCCTGCTGCTCGGCGCGATGGTGACCGGGTGGCGGCTATCGCGGCTCGAGGCCGAGCTGGCCTAACCCTTCACCACCCCCACCGGCCGGAGCTGCGCCACCTTCCGCCCGATCCCCGCGGCGTGCACCACTTCCACGACCCGGGCGACGTCCTTGTACGCTTCCGGCATTTCCTCGTCCACCGTGGCGCGCGTCGCCGCGCGCACCAGGATTCCCCGCGCCTCGAGCTCCTTCGGGATGTTGCGGGCCCGCGCGAGGCCCTTCGCCTTGTGGCGGGACAGGCGCCGGCCGGCGCCGTGGCACGTGGATCCGAACGTCTCCCGGAAGGCGCCCGCCGTCCCCACGAGCACGTAGGAATACCGCCCCATGTCGCCCGGGATGAGCACCGGCTGGCCGAGATCCCGGAACTGCGGCGCGAGCTCGGGGTGCCCCGGCGGAAAGGCGCGCGTCGCGCCCTTGCGATGCACGCATAGTCGCTGCGGTCGCCCGGCCACCTCGTGGGTCTCGTGCTTGGCGATGTTGTGGCACACGTCGTACACGAGCCGCGTGCGCTCGGCCACGTCGCCGCCGAACACTTTGTGCAGCGCGCGGCGCGCGTAGTGAGCCATCAGCTGGCGGTTCGCGAATGCGTAGTTGGCGGCCGCGTTCATCGCGCCCCAGTAGGTCCTCGCCTCGGGTGAGGAGAGCGGCGCGCAGCACAGCTGGCGGTCCGGGAGCTCGATCGCGTACTTCGCCGCGGCCCTGATCATCACGTCCAACGAGTCGTCGCACACCTGGTAGCCGAGGCCGCGCGATCCCGAGTGGATGAAGATCGTGAGCCGGCCCGGCTCGAGGCCCAGGCGCTGGGCCACGGCCGGCTCGAACGTCTCGGCGACGTAGCCGACCTCGACGAAATGGTTGCCGCTGCCCACCGTCCCGAGCTGGCTCTTGCCGCGCTCCTTGGCGCGCTCGGAGACGCAGTCCGGCTCGGCGCCCGGCAACTCGCCGTTGGCCTCGATCGCCTCGAGATCGGCGGGGACGCCGTAGCCCTGCTCCACCGCCCAGCGGGCGCCCTGACGCAGCACCTGCTCGAGCTCGCGCCGTTGCAGCTTCACGTCGGAGCGCGACGCGCCGACGCCGGACGGTATCGTGGTGAACAGCACGTCCATCAGCTGCGCGAGTCGCGGGCGCGTGTCCGCGATTCCCAGCGGGGCGACCAGCAGCCGGACGCCGCAGTTGATGTCGTACCCCACGCCCCCGGGCGAAATGACGCCGTCCTCCTCACCGAAGGCGGCCACCCCTCCGATCGGGAATCCGTACCCCCAGTGGATGTCGGGCATCGCGATCGCGGGCCCCACGATCCCGGGCAGGTGGGCGACGTTCGCGACCTGCTGGACGCTCTGGTCGCCCTCCAGGTCGCGGATCAGCTCCGCATCCGCGAAGATCAGCCCCTCGGTGCGCATGCCGCCCTGGCGCGGCACGCGCCAGCGGTACTCGTCGATTCTCTCCAGGGTCGGCATCGTCACACGTCGAACACGATGGTCGCGCGGTAGCCGTCTTCCCCCCCCTGCACCCGGGCACCGTGGCGCGTCACCGCCTTCACCTCGCGCTGCGCCTGGTGCCTCGCGGGATCGTAAGTCTCGCCCGCGATCCCACTGGCCGTCACTTTGGCCGGGAGGAACCGCTCCGTGTCCCACAGGTAGAGCACGTCCGCCAGGAAATGGATCAGCCGCTCGGTGGGGTCGGCGCCGCGCGGCTCGATGGCCCGCTCCGCACCGGGCATCACCGGGCTCGCGCCGACCAGCAGCTCGCGCAGGGCGTTCACGCCGGCCTGATAGAGGCCCAGCTCGCTGCGCGCCCGGAGCTCGACGGCCACGTCGGCGGTGTGCGGCACGAATCGATAAGGCGTCAAGGGAAGGCGTCCAAGAGAGGCGTCGAGGAAAGACGTACCGAATCAGCGAAAAACGATCCCCTTGCGAGCGCAAGCCCTCCCTAGCTTACGCCCGGTGAGCCCGACCTACAAGATGCCCGACGTCACGGCCCTCCGCCGCGCTGCCGCCCTCGCCGAGGTCAACAACGCCTTGTGCGCCGCGCGCTGCTCGGCGCAGCTCGCCGGCCTGGAAACGGCGGACTTCGTGGTGCGCGAGCTGCTGCTCACGGTCATGCAGCAGATCGACCGCGCGGCGGCCGAGGCCCGGCGCCTCGTCTAGCCCTGCCGCCGCAGCCTGGGCAGCGCGGTATCCACGTCGTGAGTCTTGTGAAACGGCACCCGCGGTCCCCGAATCGGAAGCAGGTGCGCGATGGAGTTGGCGTAAAACTCGAGCAGCGGCCGAGCTCCGGGCAGCACCACGAGGCTGTCCCCGTCCTCCACCACCAGCCGCCGCATCTTGAGCATGCGCCGGGCACGATCCCACACGTCGAGGATGCGGGCGCCCCCGCGGATCACCTTCGCATTCACGTCCCGCAGCCGGTCGCGCATCTGGTCCATGCGGTCGAGCACCGCCCGCCGCGGAATCACGGTCTGCTCGAACGACAACAGTGCGGCGGCGGCGAGCGGCACCGCGGTCACCGGGATGATGGCGCCGATGCGGTCCATCAGGAGAGCGGCGAGGTGCTGGAGCGCCGCCAGACGCTGCTCCTTGGGCAACTCGAGCACGCCCGGCGTGGTGGCGAGCCACTGGCGGAGGGAGAGGGGTGCGCCGAAGTTGACCGCCGCCCGGCCGTAGCGCTTGAGCCTCCCCGTCGCGAGCCGCAGCACGTTGCTCGCCACATAGGTCGCCACCGTCCACAACTGCGGCAGCCGGCCCGGTCGGTCCCGCTCGTCCACCAGCTCGCGGATGAGCGCGCGGTCCTCGAGCACGCGGTCGAAGTTGATCGCGACCGGCACGAACCAGATGTCGCGGTCGAAGTCCGGATCGAGCAGCGTGCGGCAGATGTAGTCCAGCAGGCCGAGCTTGGGCGGCCCGAGCCGGCCGTCGCGCGACAGCCGCCCCTCGGGGAAGAACCCCTGGGTCACCCCGTTCTTCGTAATGAGGTGGACGTAGCGCTCCAGCACCGCGTGGTAGAGGGGCTCGCGGAAGCCACGGCGGATGAAGTACGAGCCGAACGACTTGAACACGTACTCGAGCGGCCACACGCGCGCCCATTCGCCTACGGCGTAGCTCACGTGCGCCCCGTAGGCGAGTACGTACGCCACCACCACGTAGTCCACGTTGGACCGGTGGTTCATCATGTAGACCACGACGTCCTGCTTCGGGATCCGCTCGAGCGCCGCCTCATCCTGGTAGTCGACGGTCACGCGGTACAGCAGGTTGAGGACGATCTTGGCGAGGTTGTAGCCGACCTTGTAGTAGGAGAGGACGTTGAGCTGCGGGACGATCTCGTTGACATAGCGGTCGACCCGGCGGTGCACCTCGGCTTCCGTGAGGCCGTGCTCGTGCGCGTGGCGGAGGACGGCGGCCTGGACGACGGGATCGGCGGCGAGGGCGGCCCTGGCAACGCGAGCGTGTTGCAGCTGGTGGCGGGCGAGACGCGCGTGGAACTCGTGGATGGTGCGGATAGCGCGACGCCCCAGCCACCCGGTCACGCGACTGTGCCTCCCTCCTTCTTGAGCTGGGCGTATCCCATGCCGCGCAGGATCGTGATCCGCTTGGCCATGGGAGGGTGCGTGGCGAGCGCGTCGGCGAAGAGCCCCTCGTGGGCCGTGAGCCGGCGGCCCAAGGGGTCGGCGATGCAGAGATGCGCCGCGCCCCGCTTGATAGCCGTGGTCGGGGCGTCCGCGCTCTCGATCTTCTGGAGCGCGCTCGCGAGCGCGAGTGGATTGCGCGTGAACTGGGCGCTCATCGCGTCGGCGAGATACTCGCGCTTGCCCCCGCTCCCGCCACCCCCCCTGCCCCCTCCCGATCCGCCGCCCACGTTGATCCCGCCCCGCAGCACGCGGCTCGTGCCGTCGTGCATCAACGCCACCGCGCCCACCAGGGCCGCCAGGGTCGTCATGAGCCGCACGTCGAGGTTCTTCACGTGGCCGAGCTCGTGTCCGATCACACCTTGAAGCTCGTCGCGTGTGCACAGGTCGAGCAGGCCCTGCGTGACGGCGACGTGCGAGTGCAGCGGGTCCGTCCCCGTCGCGAACGCGTTGGGATCGGGGTCATCCACGATCCAGATGCGGGGCCGCGGCACCCCGGCGGCGATCGCCATCTCTTCGACCACGTTGACGAGCTGCCGCTCCTTGGGGTCCGTGGGGTCGAGGACCTCCCGGGCCCCGGTCGACCAGAGCACCTTCTCGGGTCCCGTCAGGTAGGCGTACCGCGCCATCCCGAGGGCCACGAGCGATAACACGATCCCGAACCAGGGGAATGTGTGGTGGTAGGCGGTGGGCGGCGCGCTGAGCGTGTACAGGTGGTAGATGTAGTCCCCACCGAACCCCAGCCACGCGAAGAAGACCACGAAGCCAATCACCAGCAGCACGGTGCGCCGGCGATTGGCTTCCTGTTGTTGAAAGAGGTTCAGGGAGGTTGCGTCGCTCACGCCTTCGGCTTGGTCGACAGATCGACTTGCGGCACGACCCGCTCCGCCTGATCCTCGATCTCCCAGAGGTCGGCCGGCTGCGCTTTGGCGAGTCCGGCGACGAGGTTGGTGGGGAACTGCTGCTGCTTGGTGTTGTACTGCGTGGCCGTGTCGTTGTAGAGCTGGCGCGCGAAGGCCACCTTGTTCTCCGTCGACGTGAGCTCCTCCTGCAGCTGGCCGATGTTCCCCGTGGCCTTGAGCTGGGGGTACTGCTCGACCACCACCATCAGGCGCTGCAGCGCCGACGACAGCGCGTTTTCGGCCTGGCTGATCTGCTTGATGCCTTCCGGGCCGGCCGCGTTCACCTTGACCGCCTGGTTGCGCGCCTGGATCACGGCCTCGAGCGTGGAGCGCTCGAAGTCCATGGCGCCCCGGACCGCGTTCACCAGGTTCGGGATCAGGTCGTGCCGGCGCTTCAATTGGACGTCGATCTGCTTGAAGGCGTTCAGCGTCTGGTTCTTGAGGGAGACGAGCCCGTTGTAGGCTGCGACCACCCACAGCACGACGACGAGCAGGAGAATCAGGAAGATCACCGAACCCATGTGGGCTCCCGGTTGAGGATACCTGGTGCGCCTCTACGCGTCCGCGTGCGGCAGGAGTTTCGCGAGCGCCTGCCGCACGGCCTCGGCGACGGCCGCCTCTTCCGGCCCCAGGCGGGCGAGTGGGTGCGCCGTGTCGACGTGCAGCTCGACCCCGCGGCCGACGGGGATGCGGCGCCACGAGCTCGGGCTGCCGGGGTCGCGCTCCGCGTCGCGCGCGATCCACGCCGTGAGGGCGCGACCCGACCTGCCGCGCGGGGGCGCGCCTTTGCTGCGCAGCGGGAGCCGGTCCGGCACGGGCAGCGACGCCCCGAGGGCCTGCGCGGCGCGCCGCTCCAGCACGTCGCCCGTCTGGTCCTGCATCTCCTTGGTGATGGTGACGAGCGTCGCGCCTTCCATTTGCCGCAGCTTGATCCACAGCAGCTGCAGGAAATGGCGGTAGGAGTACGTGGCCGCGGTGCCCCGCCCCTCGGGTGGGCTCACCAGGCCCTTCGTCACGTAAAACCGGATGGTCCGCTCGCTCGGTTGCGCGCGCGCGGCGGCGTTGATCGGGGTGACCGCCGAGGCGTCCAGCACGGCGCCGACCAGCGCCGCGAGGTCACGCAGGTTCCACGGCGCGAGGTTGCGGTATTCCCGCAGGATGTGGAGCGGCTCCTGTTGGGCGACCCCGGTCATGCCCCCGCCTCCCCGCGCCGGCGTTCCCGCGCGTCCCGCAGCACCGCCGCCACCCACCGGGACACCTCCTCGAGGTTGAACGGCTTGCGGATCACCGTGCAGCGGTGGCGCTCGAGCCAGGTGCGCACGTCCTCGGCTTCCGCGTCCCCCGTCATGATCGCGATCCGCCCCTGGAGCGCCGGCCAGCGGTGCACGATGGCGAGGTAGAGCGCCAGGCCGGACATCGTCGGCAGCTGGATGTCGATGAGCAGCGCGTCGGCCGGCTGCGCCGCGAGCAGCTCGTACGCCGTCTCCGCGCTGGCGGCGGCGATCACCCGGTAGCCGGCGCGCCCGAGCGCGCGCTCCAGCACGCGCCGCAGCGAGGCCTCGTCGTCCACGACCAGGACGGTAGGGAGTGGCTCGATCATGAAATCGCGGCCTGCGCGCGGTGCGGTGTGAGGAAGCGCTGCACCACGCGCTGCAACGCTTCGTCGGGGCTGAGCGACAGCCGCATCTCGCCCGCCGTCAGCCCCAGGTAGGCGCGCGCGTGCAGCTGCAGCGTCTTGGCCTGGGCGTAGCCGAGGCGCTTGGCCACGTCTTCGATCGTAAAGCCGGGGTCCTGCAGCAGTCGGTGCGCGTACAGCACCCGCGCCGCTGCGAGGAAGTGCCGCGGTGACGGCAGGCCCACGCGCATGAACCAGCGCTCGCAGGTGCGGCGGTCGACTCGAGCCCGCGCGGCGACCTGGGTGACGGTCTGCACGTCCCCCGGGGCGCGCAGCGCCTCCTCGAGCACCCAGCGCAGTTGACTCGGCAGCGGCGCCAGCGCTCCCGCGAGCTGGTCGAGCAGCTGCCGCGACGACGAACGCGCCTCCTCCTGCCCCAGCACCTCGCGCAGCCGCATCGGGTGATCGTCGTAGTGCGCGAACACGACGTGCTGGATGCCGCGCTGACCCAGGGCGAGCAGGACCCCGGCGGACCGCGGCGTGAGTGTCGTGTAGAGGATCAACGGCAGGGACGGGAACAGCACCCGGAGCCGCTCGATTTCCTGAGACCGCGCTTCTCCCGAGAGCAGCGGATCGACCACCGCGAGCTCGACCGGGCGATTGCGGATGTCGGCCAGCACGTCGTCCCAGGTCAGGGCGTGCGCCACGATGAACCGCGCTCCGGCGGCTCGGCGCACCTTGTGGTACTGCAGGTCGGGAACTGCAGCTAGCACGAGCATGAATGTCGCAAAATCGCCCTATCGTGCCGCAAAAACGCCCTAAAACTCCGCGCGCTCCGCACCCATGTTGAACGATACCCGTGCAGTCGTCGTTCAACCCGGTCTGTGGAGGTCTTCATGTCCCGTCGAATGCGCGCCCTCGTTGCCCTCTTCGCCGTTACGTTCGCCCTCGCCGCCGCGGCCTGTGCCGATGCCACCGGCCCCCGGCCCGACACGAAGCCCTGCGATGTGACCGGCAGCAACACCTGCAAATAACCCAGCAGCATCACCCGACGAGCTGAGCGAGCGAGGCCGACACCTCCCGTAGCTCTTCGGTGTCGAACACGGGCTCCGCGGACGCGGCAGGCTCCATCTGGAGCGCCTGCTCGCAGTCGCCGAGCCCGTTTTTGATGCGCTCGATGCGGAACTCGAATTCGTGCAGGCCGGCGGCGCCGGCGACCGCGAGCGCCTGGTCCAGCAGCCCGACGGCCCGGCGGTACTGCCCGAACCGGGCCTGCCCGATCCCCTGCTTCAGATAGAAGTCGGCGCGAATGTTCGGCGGCATGTCCGCCAACCGCGCTTCACACCGCTCCCGCCAGCGGGCGAACCCCAACCGGTCACGCCGGTACGACGCGCAGTGCATGAGCTCGAGCGCGGCGTTGCTCACGCCGTCTTGCGTGGTTCCCCTGCGAGTGACCTCGAGCAGAGCGTGTTCGGCCGCGACGGCGTCTCCCACCGTCAAGAGCATCACGCCGACGTCCGCCAGCGCGCGCAGGCGCGAGTCCTCGTCCTCGTAGAGCTCGTACGCCCGCCAGCAGTGAGGAACCGCCACGTCCGGTTGGCCGCGCGAGAAGAGCACGGTCCCGACGTGGTGTTCCGCGCGCGCCTCGGCGTCCCGGTCGCGCGCCGCGCGCGCGTCGGCCAAGATCCCGAGCAGGCTCCGCTCGGCCTCCGGCAAATTCCCGCGCCCACGAACGCATTCGGCATGACCGATGCGACTCAGGAGCTCCGCATGACGGTCGCCGTTCGCCGCGGCCAGCACGCCCGCCTCCGCGTACGCCGCCTCCGCGTCGTCGAACCGGTTCAGCTTCCGATTCACGCGCGCGACCCGGAGTCGCGTCGCCACCGAGTCGGCCGCGGCCACTCGCGTGCCGCCGATGTCGAGCAGCGTCGCCAGCACGTCGAGCGCCTCCTCCAGGCGCAGCTCGTCCTCGAGGAAGTGCGCGTAGGCGAACAGCGCCGGCGCGAGCAACCGCATGTCGCCCAGACGGTATGCGTCCGCCGCGCTGGTCGTGATGCCCTGCACGTGCGCCCCCTCCGCCGACGTGCCGCGCAGCTCGCGACAGAACCGATCGGTCGCCACCCATTGATAATGGAACGCGTCCGCCGTGACCTCGCTCCGGTCCGGCGCAAGCAGGTCCACCAGCCGGAGCGCCAGGAACGCCCCCTGGCCCAGCCGGGCTTCCAGCGACGTGGGGGACGGGTGGCTCGAGACTCTTTGGAGGAAGACCGCGTGGGGCAGCGATTCGACCTTTGTTCGCGAAACCGGCATCAGGTTGTCTCCAATGGAACCATGCTGGTTGCCGCCCACGCCTTTGGCAGCCCCTGTGCCTCGCCCCAACATGTGACAGGCTCACAACATAGCGCTTTCGCGGCCGGTGCGTTAGGTCGCAGTTTCCGCATTTTCTGGCTTTTCACCGCACGGTTTGGGTGCCGGATTTGCCACGGTGAGCCCGCTAATTCGGGCCATGCGCCGGGGCTTCTCTCTCGCCGAACTGGCGGTCGCGCTGGCCGTCGCGGCTGTGGTGATGGCCGTCACATATCCCCGCGTTCGGGGGTTGCTCGACTGGATCGCGGTCGAGGCGGCTGCCGCGGACGTCACCACCGCCCTCGCGGTCGCCCGGAACGCCGCCGTG